>OBEQ011139465.1_pt1 | contig 11991 bp, 11 predicted proteins | sample 1670901 | NCBI WGS metagenome assembly OBEQ01 (sample SAMEA104232315, study PRJEB22302) | groundwater metagenome | biome: forest; feature: aquifer; material: groundwater | place: USA | collected 2011-08-07 | depth 5.4 m | reverse complement strand
GTGTTGTCGCCGCGCGGAACGATCCAGACCGACGCGCGGACCAACACGCTGATCATCAACGACCTGCCGGACCGGCTCCAGCGGGCGTCGGATCTGATCACCACGCTCGATTTGCCCCAGCCACAGGTGGAGATCGAAGCGCGCATCGTTCAGACGACGCGCCAGTTCGCGCGCACCATCGGCGTGGCGTGGGGCATCAGCGGGCGCGCCGCCAACTCGCTTGGCAACACGACGGGCCTGGCCTTCCCGAACCAGGGGAGCATCACCGGCCGGACCGGCAGCCCGACGGGCAACACGCAGGGACCGGGGAGCCCCGATCTGCAGTTCGACAACGCGAACACCGCCGTCAATCTGGGCGCGGTCGGCGCCAACAGCGCGATTGGGCTTGCGCTGGGGTCGATCAACGGCGCGCTCAACCTCGACGTGGCGCTGTCGGCGCTCGAGAAGCAGGGCCAGGGACGGCTGCTCTCCACGCCGCGCGTGACGACCCAGAACAACGTCGAAGCGGAAATGACGCAGGGCGTGCAGATTCCGATTCAGACGGTGGCGAACAACACGGTCACCGTCACGTTCAAGGACGCCGCGCTGACGCTGAAGGTCACGCCGCAGATCACGGCGGCCAACACCGTCATCATGCGCATCTCGCTGGAGAACGCGTCGCCCGACTTCAGCAAGTCGGTGAACAACATTCCCCCGATCGACACGCAGCGCGCCGTCACCCAGGTGCTCGTCAGCAACGGCGACACGACGGTGATCGGCGGCATCTACGTCAGCAGCGAACAGACCAACAAGGACAGCACGCCCGGCCTGTCGCGGATCCCGCTGCTTGGCTGGCTGTTCAAGCGTGACGCCGTGAGCGACGACAGCCGCGAGCTGCTGATTTTCATCACGCCGCGGATTCTCACCCTGTAGGAGTGTAGCTGTGAGTACGAACGGAATCACCCTCGCGTGGCTGACAGCGCTATCGATGCTGATGGCGGGGTGCGGAAATCTCGCACAGGGCCCATCCGACACCATCGTCAGGATCACGTCTCTCGAGGCGGCCTCCGGCGCCGCGCCGGACAAGTTCGGCGGCACACTGGGCTCGGACGTCATCACCATCGTGAAGAAGAACAGCGTGGATATCCCCACACTGTTCAACGATCTCGGCCGCGTCACGATGGCGATGACGTTGAAGGACCCGGGCTCATCCGGCGTGACCGCCATACCGACTGATTTGAACATCGTGACGTTCACGCACTATCGCGTGGTGTACCGGCGCACGGACGGCCACAACGTGGAAGGCGTCGATATTCCGTACGCGTTCGACTCGGGGTTGACCTTTTCGGTCACTCCCGCCGGCACCGTGCAAGTGGGGTTCGAGATCGTGCGGCTCTCGGCCAAGCAGGAAGCACCGCTCCAGGCGCTGCAGGCGACGGGTCTGTTCATCAGCACGATTGGAGAAGTGACGTTCTACGGCAAGGACCAGGCAGGCAACAACGTGATCGTCACCGGTTACATTGGCATCACCTTCGGGAACTACGGGGATCCCGGGACCTAGGACCGAGAAGATCATGAACAGATTGAATTCGTGGATGCGTGCGTCGCGGGTCGCGGGGGTCGCGCTTGTCGTGGCCGTGATGGGCACGACTGCCTGCAGCCTCGACAAGCAGGAGCGGCCGCCTCTCTCAGGACCGTCGGGCCTCGGACTCAATGTGACGATGACGGCGTCGCCGGACCAGCTGCCGCGTGACGGCACCTCGCAGTCTGTCGTGACGCTGACTGTCCTCGACGCGACGGGGAAACCGGTTGCCAATCAGCGCCTGACCCTGTCGCTGCCGGTGAATGCACCCGCCGGCTCGGCGTTGTCGGCAACCGACGTGACGACAAACGCGAATGGGCAGTTGACTTTCGCTGTCACCGCTCCCCTCCCGGGATCGCTCGGCAACATCGTGATCCTCGCGACGCCGTTCGGAACCGACTCCAACAACGCCGCGTCGAGGTCGATTCAGATTACCGCGCTTCCGTTGAACTCGACGGTGCCGGTGGCGTCATTCACGTTCACGCCCAACTCCCCGGAGGTGGGGCAGGTTGTGACCTTTAACGCGTCGGGGACGACGGATGAGGGACGCAACTGCACGGACCAGTGCACGTTTGTCTGGGACTTCGGCGACGAGGGTAAGGTGTCTGGCCGCATCGCCACGCATACGTTCCTGTCCGGCGGAAACCACCTCGTGATTTTGACGGTCACCGACAGCGCGCAGAGCGTCGGGACGAGCGAGCGGACAATCGCCATCGGCGCGCCTGGACCGGCGACCGTGTCATTTACGGTCGCGCCCGTGTCGCCGATCGCGGGACAGACGGCGACATTCACCGCGACCGCCACACCGGCGGCGAACCATCGAATCGTGAGTTTCGTGTGGAGCTGGGGCGATGGCTCGGCAAGCCAGACCACCGCCGCGTCGACCATTCAGCACAACTTCGACCTGACCGGGGCGTTCCCCAGGACGTTCCCCGTGACGCTGACGGTCAAGGACGACTTGGGACAGTCGGCCACGACGACCAATGCCGTCGTCGTCACCAGCGGCCTGGCGGCCGTGCTCACGCAGTCGCCGACAGGGTCAGTGCCGGTCGGCCAGACGATATTCTTCGATGGCTCCGGATCGACCAGCAGTACCGGAACGAAGATCACGAACTACCTGTTCGACTTCGGCGATGGCAACTCGCAGTCCAGCTCGTTCCCGGCCGCGAAGCATGAATATGCCGCGACGGGTAGCTATCTCGTGAAGCTGACGATCACCGACGAGAAGGGACGGACCGCGTCGACGACGACGATCGGCGCAGGCGGCGCCATCGGTGGCGGCGGGAACATCACCATCGTGCCGTAACCAGAGACGCAGGTTCGTGAATCAGTACGCCGGGGCCAGAACGGCCCCGGCGTTTTTGTTGAGGCAGCTGGCAGCGGGCAGGAAGGACACGAAGGCTTTTACTGCCGACCGCTGACTGCCGGCCGCCGACTGCCGACTGCCGGCCGCCGACTGAATAGAATTCATGGAAGCGACCGAGAGTCCACGTATCGAAGAGCTGCGCCGCCGGGTCCAGAAGGACCCGACGTCGATAGCCTTTGCCCAGCTCGCCGAGGAATACCGGCGCGTCGGCAGCTACGAGGAGGCGGTCGACGTCTGCCGCGCCGGCCTGGCGCGCCACCCGACGTACCTCTCCGCGCGTGTCACCCTCGGACGCGCGCTGATGGAGCTCGAACGGTACGACGAGGCGCAGACGGAGCTCGAGGTGGTACTCGATCTCGCGCCGGACAACCTGGCTGCGATCCGCGCGCTGGCGGAAATTCACCAGCGACGCGGCGAAGTGGGCGGCACGCCTCAGAAGTACACAGCCGCGCTCGATCTCCCGCTCAATGAAGCGCCGCCCGCGCCCCCCGTCGAAGGTGACGAGCCTGTTGTCGAGATCACGCACGCGACACGCGGGTCTGAAGACCCGCCTCTACGTGTCGTAGAGGCCGACCTTCCCGCCTCCGCCGAGGCTACGGCGGGCGAGCAGGTCGGCCCTGAGCGCATCGCGGAGCCGGAGGTTCACGTCCGTCTGGAACCACCCGCGCTCGTCGACCCACCACTGGTGGCCGCGCCACGATCGCTCGAAGCGCTGGACGCCCTCGACGCGCTCACGCTCGATCTGCCGCCGGCCCCGGACTTCAGCTCCTGGACCCTCGACACGGCGTGGTCGCTGCCCTCCCGGCCGGACGTCGCGCCGCAGGGCGCGGGCGGGCCCCCGGCGCGGCCCGCAGCCGATCCGGCGATCGACGAGCTGCAGCAGTGGCTCGCGGCCATCGTTTCGGACCGTGCGAACCGGCGGTGACGCGTGGGGCTTGCCTCCTCGTCCACGCTGGCGCATCGCCACGATCGTATTCGCGACGCGCTCGAGACGCTCGGCCTTGACGCGCTGATCGTCACGCCGCCGGCCAACATCCGCTATCTCTCCAACCACGCCGGAACCTCGGGCATCCTCGTCATGACTCCGGAGGCGGTCCACCTGCTGATTGATTTCCGGTACCAGGAATCGGTCCGCGCGCTGCAGGATTCACCCGCCGCCTGTCCGGGTCTGCGCGTGTGGGACGTGCCGGCGAGCTATGAGGAGGCGCTGATCGCGTGCCTCGCGGAGATCGGCGCGGCCACGGTCGGCTTCGAGGCCGCGCATGTCACCGTCGCGCGGCACGAATGGTGGCGCGAGACGATCGCCGCGCGCGTCCTCGACATCGCGCTGCGATCGACGGAGCGGGTGGTCGAGCAGGCGCGCATGATCAAGGACGCGTCCGAGATCGAGAGGCTGCGCGATGCCGCGGGGCGCCTCGATCAGGTGATGCCCGGCGTTCTCGCGTCGGTGCGCGCCGGCGTAACCGAGCGGCACGTGGCCGGCGTGATCGAAGCCGCGATGCGCGAGGCCGGCTACGAGCGCATGGCCTTCGACACCATCGTCGCGTCCGGACCGCATTCCGCGCTGCCGCACTACCGCGCGGGGACGCGCGTGCTGACCACGGGCGACCTGCTCGTGCTGGACTTTGGCGGCGTCTTGGACGGATACTGCAGCGATTTGACCCGCACGGTGTCGATCGGTGCGCCCTCGCGTGAGGCGCGGCGGGTATACGACGCGGTGCGGGACGCACACGCGGCGGCGGTCGCGGCGGTCAGGCCCGGCATCGAGGCGTCCACCGTCGATACCGCGGCGCGAGACGTGCTTCACGAGCGCGGGCTTGGCGACGCCTTCGGGCACGGCACAGGACACGGTCTCGGCCTCGACGTGCACGAAGAGCCACGCGTCGGGAAGCCGCGCGCGGACCTGCCGGTGGTCGCGCTTGCGCCCGGAATGGTCTTCACGATCGAGCCCGGCGCGTACCTGCCGGGGTTCGGCGGCGTGCGGATCGAGGATGACGTGCTCGTGACCGCGACGGGTTGCGAGGTGCTCACCCACGTGCCCCGCGAGCTGCTCTCACTATGAGATTGACGAATCTACGAATGTGCGGATTTACGAATTTCACAATCACCATCCTTCCATTGGTAGATTCGTAAATTCGTAAATCTCATTGGCCTATTGATGAATTTCGACGAGATCAAACAAATCCTCGACATGATGCGCGAGCACGAGCTCTCCGAATTCGAGCTCGAGCGCGACAATGTCAAGCTGCGGCTTCGGAAACATCCGGCGGGGCCGTGGAGCGCGACGCCGGTCACGCCGCCACACGGCCATAACGCCGCGCCCGTGGCGACGGCCCCGGCGCCGGGAGCGCCCGCGGGTCAGGACGCGGCGCGGGTTCTTGCCGGTGCAGATGAGGCCCTCGACCTGGCGGTCGTGAAGTCGCCGATCGTCGGGACGTTCTATCGCGCCTCGGAGCCCGGCTCACAGCCGTTCGCCGAGGTGGGGGACACCGTCAAAACGGGACAGGTCCTCTGCATCATCGAGGCGATGAAGCTGATGAACGAGATCAACGCCGAGTGTGATGGCGAGGTGGTGAAGGTGTACGTCGAGAACGGCCAGGCCGTGCAGTACGGCGAGCGGCTGTTCGCGATCAAGCCGGCGTAGCGATGTTCACGATCACGGGCCACGGAGACACGGAGACACGGAGATCACATCTCTGGTTGTTCGCTCCGCGCCTTCGTGCCTCCGTGGCTTGTCTCAGTGAGGGGCCCATCGAATCGAATGTTTAAGAAGATTCTCATCGCGAATCGTGGAGAGGTCGCGCTGCGCGTGATCGTGGCGTGCCGCGAGCTCGGCATCAAGACGGTCGCCGTCTATTCCGAGGCCGACGAGAGCTCGCTCCACGTGAAGTACGCCGACGAGGACGTCTGCATCGGGCCGCCGCGGAGCGCCGACAGCTATCTCAATGTGCCCGCGATCATCAGCGCCGCCGAGATCACCGGCGCCGACGCCATTCATCCCGGCTACGGCTTCCTGTCCGAGAGCGCGTATCTCGCCGAAGTCTGCGAGGCGTGTCACATCCGCTTCATCGGTCCCGATCCGAACGTCATCAAGCTCCTGGGCGACAAGGCTCGCGCCCGGCGCGCCATGAAGAAGGTGGGCGTGCCGATGCTGCCGGGGAGCGACGGTCCGGTCGACAGCGAGGAGAAGGCGCTGAAGATCGCCAGGGACATCGGGTACCCGGTGATCATCAAGGCGGTGGCGGGCGGCGGCGGCCGCGGCATGCGCATCGTCCGGACGCCCGCGGACCTCGGCAACCTGTTCCGCACGGCGCAGCGGGAAGCGGAAGCGGCGTTCGGCGTCGGCGACGTCTATCTCGAGACGTATCTCGAGAACCCGCGGCACATCGAGTTCCAGGTGCTCGGCGATCACCACGGCAACCTCGTCCACCTGGGCGAGCGCGAGTGCTCCATCCAGCGCCGCCATCAGAAGCTGCTCGAGGAATCGCCCGCCACCCCGCTGACCGACAAGGTGCGCCGCAAGATGGGTAACCTCGTGGTCGATGCCGCGAAGGCCGTGCAGTACACCAACGCCGGCACCTGGGAGTTCCTGATGGACCACGAGGGGAAGTTCTACTTCATGGAAGTGAACACGCGCCTCCAGGTCGAGCATCCCGTCACGGAGATGGTGACGGGCATCGACATCGTCAAGGAGCAGATCCGGATTGCCGCGGGCGAGCGCCTGTCGTTCAAGCAGAGCGAGGTGACGTTCACCGGCCACTCGATCGAATGCCGGATCAATGCCGAGGATCCCGACACCTTTGCGCCGTCGCCGGGCGTCATCCACGTCTTCAGCGTGCCGGGCGGCCCCGGCGTGCGCGTCGACACCGCGGCGCACTCCGAGTGCACCATCTCGCCGTACTACGACTCGATGATCGCCAAGATCATCGTCCACGGCCGCGATCGACAGGAAGCGATCGCCAGGATGCGCCGCACGCTCGAGATGACGGTCGTCGAAGGCATCAAGACGACGGTCCCGCTGCAGCTGAAGATCATCAACGACCCGGACTTCGCCGCAGGGAAGCTGAGCACGGCGTTCATGGAGCGATTTGCGCCGGCCCCCACGGCGGCGGGTTCCCTCGCCGAAGCATCGTGACGGTTGGTGGTTCCCAACCACCGACCATGTTGCATGCCATCGTCGATGTCGACGCGGCGGCGCGCGCCGGCTGGACGCCGGCCGATCTCGCGCGCGCATTCCTGGACGGCGGAGCCACCTGGATTCAAGTCCGCGCGAAACACCTTCCGTCGGCGGCCTTTCTCGAGCTCTGCGATGCCGTCGTCCGGAGCGCCGAAGCGCATCGGGCCACGGTGATCGTGAATGACCGGGCGGACCTCGCATGGCTGTCCGGCGCCGCCGGCGTGCATGTCGGCCAGGACGATCTGACGCCGGCCTCGGTCCGGCGTCTGCTGGGCCCCGATCGCCACGTCGGCTACTCGACTCACACGATCGAACAATTCGAAGCCGCCATGCTCGAGCCGGCGTCCTACCTCGCGGTGGGTCCGGTGTTCGGCACGAGCACGAAAGAGACGGGCTACGAGGCCGTCGGCCTCGAGCTCGTGTCCGCCGCCGCCGCTCGCGCGAACGGACGCCCCGTCGTGGCGATCGGCGGCATCACGCTGGAGAACGCGATGTCGGTGATCGACGCCGGCGCGGCGGCGGTGGCGGTGATCGGCGACCTGCTGGTCACCCACGATCCGCAGGGCAGGACCCGGGCCTATCTTCAGAAGCTCGCGCAATTTCGCGTATAGTCAACGCGGATTGGTGGTTGGTGGTTAGTGGTTGGTGGTTGGTGGAATCAGGACCCCCAACCACCAACCACCACCGAGGGAGAGACCGTGGCTGGCGCATTATTTCGGACCAAGTCAATCGATCGCCTCCTCGTGGATGCGCAGGCGACCGGCGAGCACACGCTCAAGCGGACCCTCGGCGCATGGTCGCTGGTATCGCTGGGCATCGGTGGCATCATCGGCGCGGGCATCTTCGTCCGCACCGCCGCGGCGATCGCCGAGCGATCCGGCCCGTCGGTGACGCTCGCGTTCATCGTGGCAGGCATCGGCTGCGCGTTCGCGGGCCTCTGCTACGCGGAGTTTGCCTCGATGATCCCGATCGCGGGCAGCGCGTACACGTATTCGTACGCGACGATGGGCGAGTTCGTCGCGTGGATCATCGGCTGGGACCTCGTGCTCGAGTACGCGATCGGCGCGGCGACCGTCGCCATCGCGTGGAGCGAGTATTTCAACCGGGTGCTCGGGTACGTCGGCCTGCAGGTCCCCTTCGCCTGGCGTCACTCGCCGTTCGAGATGGCGGACGGGGTTCACGGGATCATGAACATCCCGGCGGTGGTGATCCTGGGCATCTTGTCCGCTCTGCTCATCCGCGGCACGCGCGAGTCGGCGTTCATCAACAATCTGATCGTCATCACGAAGCTGACGATCGTGCTGATGGTGATCGTGTTCGGCTGGGGCTTCATCAACCCGGCGAATCACACGCCCTTCATTCCACCCGCCACGACCTACGTCACGCCGGAAGGGGTGACGCACGAATACGGCGGCATCATGGGGATTCTCGGCGCGGCGGGCGTCGTCTTTTTCGCGTTCATCGGGTTTGACGCGGTCTCTACCGCGGCGCAGGAGACGAAGAACCCGAAACGCGACATGCCGATCGGCATCCTCGGTTCGCTCGTGGTCTGCACCGTCCTGTACGTCCTGTTCTCGTACGTGCTCAGCGGGATCGCCACGGTCGACGATTTCCGGACCGCCGGGAGGGAAGCGTCGGTCGCCTTTGCGATCACGAAATACATGACGGGCTATGAGTGGCTGTCCAAGCTGGTCACCATCGCGATCCTGGCGGGGTTCTCGTCTGTGATCCTCGTGATGCTGCTTGGACAGTCGCGCGTGTTCTACGCGATGAGCCATGATGGGCTCGTCCCGAAGATCTTTTCGGACGTGCATCCCCGGTACAAGACGCCGTGGAAGTCCAACATGGTGTTCTTCGTATTTACCGCTCTCTTCGGCGCGTTCATCCCGGGTGACATCGTCGGGGAGATGACGAGCATCGGGACGTTGTTCGCGTTCATGCTCGTGTGCATCGGCGTGTGGATCATCAGGCGGCGCAGGCCTGACCTGCCGCGCGGCTTCACGGTCCCGGCGCTTCCGCTCGTGTCGACCCTCGGCGTCATCGTGTGCGGGGCGATGGTGTACGGCCTCGGCTGGACCAACTGGCTGCGGCTGGCCGTGTGGCTCGCGATCGGGTTGGTGTTCTACTTCGGCTACGGAAAAAGCCACAGCCGCCTCGAAGCCGAAGATCAGGCGGTCGCGGGAACCCTTCCGCGACGCTGACACGGTTGCGCGGGGTCCATGGTTTCACACGCGCCGGGTCGATGGACGTGGGCACGCGGTCCACGCCTGGCGATCATGATGTCGGTGGCGATACTGGCGGGCGGCACTGCCGGCTACATGCTCATCGAAGGGTGGAGCGCGTGGGACGCGTTCTACATGACCGTGACGACGGTGAGCACCGTTGGATTTCAGGAAGTGCACCCGCTGTCGTCCGGCGGCCGGGTCTTCACCATCCTGCTCATCTTTTGCGGTGTAGGCACTGCGTTTTACACGGTCACGCTGCTGGCAACAATTATCGTGGAGGGCGGGCTGCATCGGCGGTTCCATGATCGGCGCGTCACTCGTATGCTGGAAGAGATCAAAGACCACTTCATCGTGTGTGGGTACGGCCGGATCGGCGGCATGATCGCGATCGAGCTGCACCAGCAGCAGGTGCCCTTCGTCGTCGTCGAGCGCGATCCCGCTCGGGTACGGGAGGCCTCGGCCCGCGGCTGGCTGGCGCTCGAGGCTGACGCCAGCAGGGAAGAGGTGCTCGAGCGCGCCGGGATTCAGCGCGCCCGCGGCCTCATCGCAGCCGTCGGCACCGACGCCGAGAACGTGTTCACCGTGCTGACCGCGCGCGTGATGCGGCCGGACATGTTCATCATTGCCCGCGTGGAATCGGACGATAACGAGCACAAGCTCCGCCGCGCGGGCGCCGACCGCGTGATCTCGCCGTACCAGATCGGCGCGAACCACATGGTGCAGACGGCACTGCGGCCTGCCGTCGTCGACTTCGTCCACCTGGCCACCAGCTCGGAGCGCCTCGATCTCTCCATGGAGCAGGTGCACATCCATGAAACGTCCGCGCTCGCCGGCAAGACCATCGTCGAGGCCGATATCCGCCAGAAGTTCGGCGTGATCATCGTCGGCATCAAGAGGGCTGGCGGCGCCATGGAATTCAATCCGCCCGCCGAGGCGCTCATGCAGGCCGGGGACGAGCTCGTGGTGCTCGGCGAGACCGAAAGCGTGAAGGCGCTCGAGAAGGGCGTCGCGGTATGACCGCGCGGGTCCTTGACGGCCAGGCGCTCGCCCGGGCGATGCAGGAGGAGATCAGGCCAGACGTGGCGGCGTTCACGGCGCAACACGGTCGGCCGCCCGGGCTCGGGATCGTGCTCGTCGGCGACGACCCGGCGTCGGAAGTCTACGTGCGCAACAAGGTGAAAGCGGGGACCGGCATCGGTTTCCGTGTCGACCTCGAGCGGCTGCCGGCCAGCGCGACGCTCGCGGACGCGCTTGCGCTCGTCGAGCGGCTGAATCGGAGCGCGGTGCACGACGGCATCCTCGTGCAGTCGCCGTTGCCGAAGGCGATGGGGTCTGACGCGGAGCAGCGCGTGTTCGACGCGATCGCGCCCGAGAAGGACGTCGACGGCCTCACCCCGGTGAACGTCGGCCTGCTGGTGCAGAAACGTGCGGAGCTCGTGGCGTGCACGCCCTCGGGCATCATCGAGCTGCTCGAGCGCGAGCAGATTCCAATCGGCGGGCGCCGCGCGGTCGTCATCGGGAGGAGCGAGATCGTCGGCAAACCGATGGCGCTCCTCCTGCTGCATCGCGACGCGACGGTGACCATCTGCCATTCGCGGACGCCGAACCTCGCGGAGGTCTGCCGCGAGGCCGACATCCTGGTCGCCGCGGCCGGCAGGGCGGGGCTCGTCACGAAGGCGTTCGTGAAGCCGGGCGCGACGGTGATCGATGTGGGCATGAACACGGTGACCGATCCGGCGGTGGCCCAGTCGCTCTTCGCGGAGGGTCATCCGCGTCTCGGCGTCTTCCGTTCGAAAGGGTCGGTCCTGGTCGGCGATGTCCACCCCGAGGTCGCGGACGTCGCGGGCGCGTTGACACCCGTCCCGGGCGGGGTAGGTCCACTGACCATCACGATGCTCATGCGCAACACACTACGCGCGGCGCGCGCTCGTGCGGGCCAGCCCGTTGGCTGACGTCAGGCGCATCGGGCTGACCGGAGGCATCGCGACCGGAAAAAGCCACGTCCGGGCGACGTTCGAAGAGCTCGGTGTTCCGACGATCGATGCGGACACCCTCGCGCGCGAGGCGGTGGCGCCGGGCAGCACAGGGCTCGCGGTGGTTGCGGAGCGGTTCGGTCCCGGGGTGCTCGACGCGTCCGGAACGCTCAATCGCGGCAAGCTCGCGTCGATCGTGTTCGCCGATCCGGAGGCGCGCCGCGCGCTCGAAGGCATCATCCACCCGTACGTGCGGACGCAGGCGGACGCCTGGTTTCGCTCGCTCGATCCCGCCAGGCATCCATTCGCCGTCGCCGACATTCCGCTGTTGTTCGAGACCGGCGGCGACCGGGAGTACGACGCGGTGATCGTGACCGCCTGCGATCCGGAGACACAGGTGCGACGCATCCTGGAGCGCGACCCCGTCACCGAGGCCGAAGCGCGCCAGCGCCTCGCGGCGCAGCTGCCGATCGAAGAGAAAATCCGCCGCGCCGATTACGTCATCCGCACGGACGGATCGCACGAGGAGACCGATCGGCAGGTACGCGATATCTTCAACCACCTAAGCATTCCTCGTTAGCAAGTTCTTCATCGTCACGGGCTCGACCCCTCACTTCTTCGAGGAATTTCAGTCGGCACACTGTTCGCTCTATGGTCTCCCAGGTGGAGGTTCAATGTGACCGACCGAG
>OBEQ010017515.1_pt1 | contig 11993 bp, 7 predicted proteins | sample 1670901 | NCBI WGS metagenome assembly OBEQ01 (sample SAMEA104232315, study PRJEB22302) | groundwater metagenome | biome: forest; feature: aquifer; material: groundwater | place: USA | collected 2011-08-07 | depth 5.4 m | reverse complement strand
GGGCCGGCGAGCGCCGGGTCGACGGCTTCGGCGACATCGTTGGCCTAATCGTCCTCGCTACCGGCATAGGCGTTCTCGCGAAAGGCTACGTTGCGCTCGGCGATGCGAAGCCCGCTGCCTTGAGCATGTGGGTCGGCGCCATGGTGAAGCCGCCGGCAAAGTATCCGACGTTCGACTACTTCATCGGACATCTGGGGCCCGCACTTGCGCCGTGGAGCGCATTCGTACCGTTCGCTCTAGGTCGCCTCTTTCTCACCCCGCCGGATCGCAAGGGCTTCGTATTCCAGCGCGAGAGCTTCGCGCGCATGGCCATCCTCGCGGGCGCCGCGGTTGCGTTTGTCGCCCACGGGTGGCTTGCGGCGAAGACGGACGTCGTCGCATTCGCAGCGCCGGCTGTGCTCGCTGCGGCGTGCGGCATCGCGATTCGCGACTACGAGCGTGGCGCGCACCCGTCGGTGGCCGTTGGGGTCGGCACGGGCGTGTTCCTCGGCGTCTTTCACCACGACTTCCACGAGCTTCCCGACAAGGCGTACCAAGCCTTCGCGGTCGTCGGAGCAACGTTCCCGGAGAGCTTCAAAACGCAAGCGCTCCTCCTGTGGACGGTGGTGCTCGTGGCCTTCGCGGGTGTCGCGTTCCTCACCTGGGTCGAACGCGACGGCGCAACACCCGAGGAGGGGCGCAAGCCCTTCGAGCCGGCCGGCTACCTCCGGGTGATCAACGAGCTCCGTGGAGCATGGGACGGCCTGCTCGCGCTCGCTTACTTCGCGATGGTCGCCGGAGCTTCCATTGCCGGTCTCGCCATCTGGATTGGTGTGAAGACGCATGCGAAATGGCTGCCCACGCTGTCTTTGCAGATTCGCGATGGAGTCCTCAACGCCTGGTGGATCACCGCCTTCGTTCCTTTGGGCGTCATCCTCGGCATCTACTTCGCCTGTGACGTGTGGCTCTGGGCGTTCGGCCGTGCGAAGCCCCTCTCATGGGGCTCTCTCACGCGCGGCTTCGAGCCGTTCGAAGAGCTTTACGAGCGCATTCGCAGCCTCGCCGGCCAAGAGCGAACGGTCGCGGTCTTGGTCCTCGTGCCGTTCATGGTTCTGGCAATGCCGGGCGCCGTCATGGGCTACCTCATCACGCACGGTGCGCGCCCGATCGTCGCGGCCGCGCTCGGCATCCCGAGCGGCGTCGCGCTTTTCCTGGCGCTCGGCTTTTTCGGCGATCTCCTCCGCGGCAGCCGGGCCGCGTTTTTCCCGGTGTTTGGCGCGGTCACAGGGGCCATCCTCTGCGTTTCGTATTACCCGGCGCTTGCCAACCAGCTCTCGCCCAAAGAGGTGTTCGAGAGTTACCAACGCACTCACCAGGGCGGCGAGCCGCTTGGCCTCTTCGGCGTAGGCGGCCGGACCTCGGCGTACTACGCGGGCGGCCAGCCTCCGACCTTCAACGACGCGCAGGGCGCGTTCACCTGGCTCATGGGCGGAGAGAACGGCCGGCGCTTTCTCGTGATGAAGACCGACGAGCTCGCTCGCCTCAACCAGATGTACCGCGAACGCGTCGGCCAGAAAGACAATCTCCCGGTCCTCGATGGTCGCTCGAGCCAGATCGTGCTCGTGGGCTCGTCGCTCAAAGCGAGCGAGAAGAACGAGAACCCGCTCGGTAAGGTCCTTCTCTCGACTCCGCCAACGCCGCAGCACAAGCTCGACGTGAACATGGAGGACAAGCTCCTCGTGCTCGGCTACGACATGACCGATTTGCAGGGACGCCTCGTCGAGGTGGTGGCTCCCGGCCGCAAGTACCACTTCCGCACGTACTACAAGGTCCTGGCGCCGGTCACGACGGAGTGGGAGGCGTTCATCCACATCGATGGCTATCACCGTCGCCACAACGGCGATCACAAGCCGATGGGGGGCAAGTATCCGTTCCACCTCTGGCTGAAAGACGACGTCCTCGTCGACGATCACGAGTTCGGTCTCGAGCCAAATTTCACCCCCGGCACTTACACCGTTTACTTCGGGCTCTTTGTGGGCGATACGCGCCTCAAGGTGACCAAGGGATCGAGCGACGGGGACAACCGCATCAACGGTGGTCCGCTCCACGTGCAGTAGCCCATGCGCACATGCAATAGGCGGGGTACTCCCCCCGAAGGTATTTCGTCCCTTGCCATCGCGGCCAAAGAGGGGGATAGGCAAATGGGGATCATGGTGATGGTGAAGGACGACCCGGCGCTCAAGGCCGCGATGTTGGAAGCGGCGCAAGCGGCGACCGACACGGCCGCTCAAACGAAAGACAAGTCGGACTCGGAACCACCGAGCTCTGCCACCGACCGCCGCAATTCGACACGTTACGAAGTCACGTGGGCGGTCGACTGTGTCGCGGACGACACGTTCCTCTACGCGTCGCTCGCGAACATCAGCGAAATGGGCATTTTCGTGCTCACGAGAGAGCCGCTCTCCATCGGCACGCGCCTTACCCTTTCGTTTTCCCCTCCCGGCTACGAGCCCTTCAAGCTGGCCGGCCAGGTCGCCTGGATCAACAAGGTTCGTCCAGATGGCGACAATCCGAACCCCGGGATGGGGGTTCGGTTCATCAATCTGACGCCGCAAGATCGGGAGCGGCTCGTCGAAGTGATTCGGGCGATTTGTTACTTGAGGACTGAAAACGCGCCTTCGTGACGGCCCCTACTGCGTCGGTAGCGGAAATCTCCGACCGATGATCCCGAACGGTGCCGTCCCGCTCTGGTCCTCCCAGCCAATCGCAATGAACGGTCCCGATCCGCCGACCGCCACACTGGGATTCGCCCGCGTTCGTCCCTCGGCGATGCTCGCCTGAAAATCGCCCGACTGTCCGTCGACGTTGTTGAAGAGGGCGCCGGCCGATCCGCCGAGAAGTCGCCCGCGAACATGGCGCGTTTGTGCGTCCAACCACACGACGACGAACGAGCCTCCGGCGGCGTTCATGCCCGCGATGCGGGGGGCGACTTGATCGCCGGTGACCGTCGTATTCGCAGCCGTAGCCTGATCGCCGGGCACCTTCGACCCGTCCGACTTGAAGCGCTGCACGATGATGTCGGCACCGTTCGCGGTCTGGTGATCGCAAAACGCCACTGCAAATCGTCCGTCGGCGAGGGCCGCGATGCTCGCGTGATCTTGAAGACCTGCAGTGTTCTCGTTGACGACCGTCTCGTTGCCGAACGGCCTTCCCGCGGTGTCGATCGATCGAAGCTTGATGTCCCCGGCGCCTTCCCAGACGGCTACCCACCCGCTTCCCGTCCAAGCAATCTGCGCTCCTTTGTTCCCCGACCCGCTCGAGATGTCCTGTTGCGTGCCGAGCGTCGGTGGCAGGTTGGGTGGGTTACTGAGCTTCGCGGTTCGTCCGGCGATCTTCTGGGCTCCTTGGTCTTCCCAGGCAATGAACAAGGTATCGGACGCCGCCGCCACCGACGGTGCGGTTTGGATGCCGAGCTCGCCGCCGCCGGGACCGTTGATTTCGAACGGAGCATTGAACGGCTGCTGCGCGGCGAAGGACGAGTCCATCGAGCGCAAGTGGATGTCGGGCGTGCCTGCTCTGTCGTCGTCGAAAACGATGACGTATTGCGCGCCCACCGCGGCCGCTATTGGGAGTTGCTTCAGCCTCGGTTCGGGCTGGGGGGGCGGAGCCTGTCCCGGATCGTTCGGCACGAAGGTGGCGTAGAGGAAATTCGCAAGGGGCGTGAAGTTGTCGCCCATGACGCGCAGCTCGATTTCGCGCGACCCTGACAGGGAGTTCGCGGTCTTGTCGCTGAAGAAGGCGAGGAGGCGGCCGAGATCGCCCGTCCCGGCCGGCCAGAGAAAGAACGGCGACGTCTTGTCGCCAGGGTTTCCGGTCGAGGTGGGGTTCGACCCGTTGGAGAGCAAGAGCTCCTTGGTGTGGCAGCTGGCGTCGCAGGTCGAATCCGGCGGCTCGCACTGCTCGGTCGATTCGATCTTGCCGTTGTTGCAGACCGCCGGGGGTACGTTGCGGATCATCACGATCTTCAGCGGAAGGGCGTCTTGATTGGCCACGACCTTGGCGCATCCGTCGGCGAAGTCGGCATTGGTCGCCGCTGCCGCCTGCGCCTGAAAGAGGCGAGCACTGTCGGACTTCGGGATCGTAATGTCGCCGCAGAACTTTCCGCCCGACGGACACGGCCCGCTGGGGAGACTCGTGCCCAGCTCTTTCGTGGCGACCGGTTTCGCGTCCTGGGTGAGCTTGCCCGTGGCGGCGTCGCAGTCGAGCCCCGCCGCCGTCTCGTACACCTTCACCGTGACTTTGGTGACGCTGTCGAGCAGTCCGCGCGGGAAGACGAAGCTTGGCGAAAGCGACACCTTCACCGCATCGTCGCTACCAGTGCACGCGCCGAGGGCGAACAACACGACCGGGATGTGCGCGCGCATTCTTCGGCGGATTATACCACAAGAGCGCGCTACCTATTTGTCGCCCCGAAGCCACGGCAAGCGAAAAAAGGGCTTCGCCGTTTTGTCGGTCAAGACTTCGATTCCCGCCAAATCCAAGGCGTCCGAGAGCGCGCGCCGCGCCTTCTCGGGTCCCTCGACGATCGCACGGCGCACCGTCGCGCGCTGCGCGGCGGCGGCAACGCGCGACGCCCACGCGCCGAGGACGTCGAGGTCCTCGTCCGGAATTCCGGCCGCGAAGGCCATGGTGTCCTTGTCGATGCGGATTGCGCACCGCGGAAAGTCCCACGCGGCGAGAAGCTCGCGGCGCACCTTCTCCAGTCGCGCCGCACCGTATCCTTCGGCCAGAGCTGCACGAGCGGAGATCACCCAGTCTCCGTGCGCGCCGGTGACCTCGATGGCGCCATCCATGGTAGCGGCTGCGAGCGTTGGCGAGCCGCCGTGCTCGGCGAGGAGCCTGCCCAATACGAGGCACGCGTGAAACAGATCCGCGTGCGCGCCTCTTCGCATGTGCTCGACGACCAGCGCGCGGGCAGCAACCGTCGCGTCGACCGCGAGGTGATCGTTCGGCACCAGGGCACGCTCATGATCCCGCGCACTCCATGCGGCCACCAGTCGTTCGAGGCCGCTCAGGTTCGTCATCTCAGAATGCCGAGTCGACGGCCTTCTGTTGCGAAGGCTCGGGGGCCTTTCGCGGCTGCGGTTTCGCCGTAGCCTTTGGGCTCATCGCGTCGAGCTCGCGCTGGGCGCGTGCCGCGTGGCTCGGAACCGTGAGCAAGCGTACGAGCCGCGCGCGTGCCGCCTCGGACTGCCCCAGCTGGCGGTAGCACTGTCCGCCCTCGAGGAGGGCGTCGTTGCCGTTGTTCGACCCCGCTTGGCGCCCCGCGATCATGTCGTAGCGCGAGAGTGCCGCGCCGCATCCACTTCCCTCGCGCACGCTGCGTGCCGCCCACACCGCGGCCGTGCCGTCGCCGTTTTCCGCGAGCGCATCGAACTGGCGAGTGGCTTCTGCGTAGTTCTTCTGTGCGAGCTGCGCACGCGCCGAGTCGAACGCCGTCGTGGCTTGGTCTCGCTCGGCCTCCTTCTTGTCTTTACCCAGGGCTAAGGTGGCCATTGGCGCCGGAGTAACCGGAGTTGCCGGCGGATTTTCGGCCGCTTCGGCCACCATGAGGGGCGCAACAGGCTTCGCGGGGGGAGCGGCTGCCGGGCGCGCGGCGGGTGGCGCGTTGTAGGCGTTGCTGGCCTGACCGCCCCCAGACGATGCGCGATAGCCCGCTGCGCCGCCGACTGCACCGGCGTTCGAGGGGCCTGCGCGCCGGCCCCATGCGTCGTCTTGCTTTCTCTTCTCGCCGTCACTGTCGTCGAGTTGCGCCAGCGCGCCCCCCTTGTCCCCGGCGCCGCTCTGAGCCACTCCGTCCAAAAGTCCCTTGGTCTGCGCCTTGTTCGTCTCGTCGGCGGGGGCCGGAGCCGCCGTCCCCATCGCGATGGGGCTCGATGCCGGTTCGGGTGCCGCTTTTTTCGCTGCCCCATGCGCGGCCTTGGCTTCCAACGTATCGAGCGACTCGGCGCGCGGGAGCGCCGCAAGGCTCGCCGCCGGCGCGCCGCGCTCGGTGACCGTCATGGGCGCCGATTCGTTCATTTTCGAGGCTTGTCGCCCGCCGCGCAAGAACACGACGCTCGACCCGATCATGAGGAGAAACACGGCGGCCATGGCCGTCTGCGGGCGCATCGCCCAGCTGCCCGCGGTGGAGACGGCGTTTGCGATTCGCCTCTGGAACGGCACGACTTTCTGCGCCTCACGCGCTGCCGCGAGAATTCTCTCTTCCAAGTTGGCCGGGGGCTCGACCATCGGAATGCCGCCTGCGGTCGAGACCACACGCCGCGTCGCCCGGAGGCCACCGAGAAGCGCCGCGCATCGCGCGCAGCCCGCGACATGCCTTTTCGCCGCCGCGCTCGTGAGCTCGTCGAGCTCGTCGTAGAGCTCGTCGATCATGCTGGTCTCGAACTTCTCGCAATCCATAACGTCTACTCTAGAAATCTAACCCTTCTTGTCTCGACTGCCATGTTCTCAGCGCAGCGCGCGCGAGTACTCCTCGTACTCGGCGAGCGCTTCCTGTAGCCGCTCGAGCGCATAGCGCATGCGACTTTTTACCGTGTTTTCTGCGATGCCCGTGACCTCCGCAATTTCCTTGAACGGCAGCCCGGCGATCTCGCGAAGCAAGAACACTTCGCGCTGCTCGTCGGGCAACGTATCGAGCGCACCCACGATGCGATCCTTGAGCTCGCTCCCGGTGGCCTCGCGCTCGACGCTCGCTCGGCTGTCCGCCGTCTGCTCACCCAGCGTCGGACCTCCTTCCTCGCCGCTGCGCGAATCGTCGAGCGACGCGTGTCGCCGCAGCGCTCGCTTGCGAAGCTGGTCGATGCACAGATTTCGCGTGATGGCGTAGACCCACGTCGTGAAGCGCGCCTCGTGCTTGAAGTCCGCTGCGTTCTGCACGACGCGCACGAACGCCTCCTGCACGACGTCTTCGGCAGCCGACTGCAGTCGGAGCTGGCGGAAGGCAAAGTTGTAGAGCGCCGTCTGATGTCGTCGCACGAGCGCGGTGAATGCACCCTTGTCTCCGCGTTGGTAGCGGATCATCAGCGCTTCGTCGGAGATGTCGGTGCGCGGTGTCATGGGGTCCTCGTCTCCGACAAACGAGGACGCATGCTCGAGCTAACACGGAACAGGCCATTTTCTTTGGCATATAGACGCGCCACGTTCCGCAAAGTTCTATCCAGGCGGGGCGCGCGGAATCCCAAGGGGATCCCGTCGCCTACACAGCGACCAGGGACGGCTCGCCCTTCCAGGCGCGCGGCGAGAGCGGGACGATCGTATCGCTTCCCCATTGGTCGTAAGTCGCTCGGGCGTGCCCGGGGGCAGGCTATGCCCCCCGAGCGCTCTACACAACCTGTTTGACGCATCGCACCTTCCGCACGAGCCGACCAGCAGGTTGAGCCGGTATGGCGGTTGCCATGAACGATTGCACACGTTTAGACTCGTCGCCGCATCGGTAGCCTAGGCGGCACGAGGGTGTTTGGTCGTGCCGATGAAGTGGTCTTGGAAAGGGGTTTTGGGAATGCGTCACGACAGCCGTGCGGCGTTTGCGTTTGGGGCAATCTTCGCTATCTCGTTCTCTGCAGTCGCGCAGCCAAAGGACGCCGGAGCTCCCGCCGTTCCAAAAGCCGGGACGACGACCGCCGCTGCCGCGAGCGCGGCACCTGCTGCGCAGCCCACGCCGCCGACTACGGCCGCGGGCGATGCGGGCGCGGCTCCGGCTGCGGTGGCGACGGAAAAGCCGGCGATGGACGGTCCGACCTACGCGGTGCGCTTGCGCGATCTCGAGCAGCGTGTCGATGAGCTCAAGGATCAGATCCGGCGCAGCCACACGCGTCTCGCGCTCCTGAGCGACACCATCTTGGGCGGTGGCGCAGCGGGATCGCGCTCGGAAGTCACTTTCCAGAACGAGATGTCGAGCGCGTTCCGGCTCACCAAGGCGCTCTTCGTCATCGACGGCACGGTTCAGTACAACCGCGGCGACGACTCGGGCGCGCTCGCCGATCAAAAAGAGATTCCGATCTTCAGCGGCTCGATACCGCCGGGCGATCACACCGTTCAGGTGCTCCTGAATTTCCAGGGCAACGGGTACGGTGTGTTCACGTATCTGCGCGGCTACAAATTCGAGGTCAAGTCGAGCCACTCGTTTACGGCGGTCGAAGGCAAGACACTCACGCTCACGGCGACGGCGCTCGAGAAGGGTGGTGTAACGACGCCGCTCGAACAACGGCCCGCCATCGAGTGGCATGAGAAGGTGACCGCGCTCGGCGGAGCGGGGAGCCAGCCCGGTGCTGCGCCTGCGCCTGCGCCCGCGTCCGCGGGTGGCGCGAGCGGAAGTGTGCAAACTACACCTACGGGTGGATCGGCGGGCGGATCGTTCTCGGTCGGCGGTGGGGGAGCCAAGAAGTGAGTCGATTTTCGAAAGCAGCGCTGGGTACGAGCGCGCTCCTCTTACTCGCTCCTTCTGCGTGGGGGAGCCCGGAGGACAACGCGGCGCGGGCGCAACAAGAGGTCGCGACCGTCGATCGCGAGAGCGGATCGGTTCAGGCCGCGATTCAAAAAGCGGCCGGTCAGAAGATGACGGCAGAGCAGCGCCTCGCCAACGGGGAGCTGCTCTACCGGACCAAGGACTACGCGCGCGCTGGCGTCGTGTTCAGCGAGATTCTCGAGGAGTTTCCCAACACGCCGAACTACCCGGACGCACTCTGGCTTCGCGGCGAGACCTACTACGCGAGCCGCGAGTATTTGTCGGCGCGTCGCGACTATCGGCAAATCGTGGAGCGCGGAAACGAGGCGCGTTTTCAGCCCTACTTCGGCAAGGCGCTGGCGCGGCTCGTCGACGTGAGCTTGCGCATCGGAGACATCAAGGGGCTCGACGAGGTCTTCGCCAAGCTCAATCAAGTGCCGCCGTCGCAGGTGGATGCCGGGCTGAACTATGCCAAGGGGAAGGCCTACTACGCGACGCGCGACTACTCGAACGCGATGAGCTCCCTTCAGGCGGTCCCCAACGGGACGCCGTACACCCACCAGGCGCGTTACTTCCAGGGCATCGTGCAAATGAAACTCGCGCGACCTGGTCAGACCACGATTGGCCCTGACGGGCGACCGAAGGCCACGCCGGCCAACTACAAGGCCGCGATCGAGCAATTCAGATTGGTGACCGAGCTGCCGCCCGACACGGACGAGCACAAGCACGTGATCGATCTCGCGTGGATGGCGATCGGACGCCTCTTCTACGAGATGGAGCAGTACCAACAGTCGAGCGAGGCGTACGCGAAGGTCGGGCGTGAGTCGCCCGAGTTCGACACGATGCTCTACGAGCTCGCGTGGGTGTACGTGCGCCTCGGCGACGTGCAGCGTGCGGAGCGCGCGCTCGAGGTGCTCTCGATCGCCGATCCTTCGAGTCCGTACGTCGGCGACGGAACGCTGTTGCGCGCGGACTTGCTCTTGCGGGCAGGTGCCTTCGACAAGGCGCTGCAGCTCTATGAAAGTGTGCGCTCGCAGTACGATCCCATGCGCGCCAAAGTCGACGCATTCATGGATCAGACGCAGGACGTGCGCGTTTACTACGACAAGTTGAGCCAGCAGCAGCTCGACGTGCTCGATCAAAGCGAGCAGCTTCCGCCGCTCGCCGTGCGTTGGGCGGGCGAGGCGGAAGATGGCCCCATGGCCTTCGCCGTCATCGACGACGTGAACCAGTGCAAATCCCTCATTCGGCAGAGCAATCAGCTCATCGACAAGCTGACGGCGCTGACCGAGGCGTCGAACCGCGTTCGGGCGTTTCCGGAGCTCGCGGCGGGTGAAGAGCGGGCTCTCGCGCTCATCAATCGCATCTCGCGGGCTCGGATGGACGTTGCCCAAGGGCTGGACGACGAAGAGCCGGGCGATCTCGGGGGCGAAATCGGTGGCGTGCGCGGGCAGCGGCGCCAGATGATGGGCATCGTCAAAGAGCTGCCGGTCGACTCGAGGGACTTCAGCGAGCGCGAGCAGCAGGGACAACGTCAGTGGAACCAGCTCAGCCAAGACCTCACGAGGCGTAACCTCGAGATTGACCAGCTCCAAGCGGCAATCAACGGCCTCCGTCGATGGCTGCGCGAGGATTCGCAACTACGCGGTGTGGCGCGTGACCAGGCGACGCTCGAGCGCTTCAACAACGAGCTGACCGAAAACGAACGCCTCCTTAAGCTGTATCAGGCGCAGGTCCTCGAGCTTCGCCGCCAGATCGAGTTTGGGCGCTTTCAGATAGGGATTGGAGACGCGCGGTATCAGAACGACGCGTTGGCGCGCGTTCAGTTTCGCGACGTGCTCGATCGCGAGGTGCAGCTCGCCGTGGGCGGGCAAGGCGGGCAGAACGCACAGCGCTTTGCGCAGCGAGTGCAACCGGTTCTGTTTCAAGCGCGGGCGGTCGAGGACAAGCTGGTGGCCTCCTTCGCGCAGCTCGAGGCTCAGGTGGCCGCGAAAATCGGCGAGGTGCGCGCGAAGATCGACGCCGAGCGGGCCAAAATGCAAGGCTACCAAACTCAGCTGGACGGCCTCGACGGCGAGGCGCGGCAGCTCGTGGGCGAAGTGGCCAAGCGAAATTTCGGATATGTGCGCGACAAGCTTCGCGGAATCGTATTGCGCGCGGACGTAGGCATTACGGAGCAAGCCTGGGAGGTGCGCGAAGAGGAGCTCGAGCGGGTGCACAACCTGCAAGCCGAGCGAGCGCGCGAGGAGCAGCTCCTCGATGAAGAGCTGCGCGAAGTTCTGGATGATTCGGGCGAGGGTGCCAAGGCGACCACGCCAGCGGGCGGCAAATGAGATTAGTCAACGTGACGTTGGGGACGGGCATCGCCGTGCTTACGGCGGCGCTCACTTTGTCGACAGTGTCGGCGCAGCCACGCGGTGCCGCGGCCGGCGCGGATGCGGGGAAGGCCGACGCGGGCAAGCCGAACACGGCTGCGGGTTCCGACGCGAGTGCCGCGAGCAGTTCGACGAGCGATGCCCTGCCGACAGATACCGCGGACGGCGGCACGGCTTCGTTCATGATTGGGCAGATGGAGTCGGTGGCGGCCGCAACCTCTACGGTGCGAAAAATCGCCCCGCCGCCACCACCGCCCACACCCGCGCAAGTCTCGGCGCTCGACGCGCTCAAGAACGAGACCGACGCCTATGAAAAAGGCGCGCGCGAATATCGCGATACGGTCACGACGATCATCAAGCTTCACTACGAGGCGAAGAAAAAAGAGATCCTGAGCGGTCTCGATCGCGAGATCGGTGTCGAGAAAGCCGAGCTCAGAAAGGCGCGTGAGCTCGCCATCAAGCGGCTCGAGGAGTTCGTTGCAAAGTACAGCGGTCCCAACGCGCAGCCCGAAGCGACGCCCGACGCGATGTACCGACTGGCGGCGCTCTACGAGGAACGAGCGCGCGCGGAGGATTCCGTCGAGCCGATCGAGACCGGGCTCCGTCCTGCGATTCTCCTCTACAAGCGCGTGATCAACGAATTCCCGAAATACCGCGAGCTCGCGGGCATCTACTACTTCCTCGGGCACGCCTTCAACGACTCGAGCCGCATCAACGAAGCGCAGCAGGTGTGGCGCTCGCTCGTATGTCAGAACAAATTCCCGTACCCGACAGCGCCCGATCCGAAGGACCCAGATCGGGACTCGATCACGCCGCTGCCGCAGGATCACGACGAGGCGTATTGGACGACCTGGCGCGCGTCGCACAACGATCCGAAGCGCTTCAAGAAGGGCGCTGGCCTCGACACCGTCTTCATCGATCCGTATCCGCAAGAATGCCAGATGATTGCGCAGCCCGGCCTGCGTCCCGGCGAGGAGCCGAAGTACGTCGCCGAGGTGTGGTGGCAGATCGGCAACTGGGAGTTCGATCAGCTCGATTTCGGCGGCGGCGTCGCGAAAGACGAGCCGGTTGCGGTGTACGACTACAACCGTGCGGCGAGCGCGTATCTGCACGCGATGCAGTACAAGAAGCCG
>OBEQ011924928.1_pt1 | contig 11994 bp, 13 predicted proteins | sample 1670901 | NCBI WGS metagenome assembly OBEQ01 (sample SAMEA104232315, study PRJEB22302) | groundwater metagenome | biome: forest; feature: aquifer; material: groundwater | place: USA | collected 2011-08-07 | depth 5.4 m | reverse complement strand
GGATGTCGTGTCATCGCAGAAACACATGCTCTCATGCAGAACGACCCCCTCCCGTCCACCGACGACCCTGCCTATAAACGACTACTGGCCTCGCTCGCTCGCTCGTCGCGGCGCAGAAGCCGATCGCCTCGCCGCTCCTCTTCTCATGCGTCAACTGGCTGAGGACGACCTCATTCGCGCCAAGCGCATCGACCCAACAAAGGGCGAGTACCTCGCAGCCTTCGGACTCAGAGGCGACGACTTCGTCTGCGAGATCTACCGGCCTGGCAAACCCGGGACGAAGTAGCCACCCTACCCAAAAGACTCGACCCATGATCACTCCTGATCATGGGTTTCTTTCTTGTTATGCGAAAAACTGACCATTCAGCAATCTCATGTCCAAACATCCCATCTCCATCATCCATCTGATTCGTTCGTCAAAGCCACGACTGTCTCCTGAGGTCGGTGAGATCTGGGGTGCGCTACCAAGTATCGCGTATACACAACAGTATGAATGCTTCAACGGAACGAGAGGTCCAGCGTGGACAAACGCTGGAGGTACGACCGTCACGACTAGAGATAGCTTTGGAAACATCAAAACTATCCACTTCAAAAATCACGGATTCGGGGATAATGCGTGCATAGAGTGGTTGAAGCTTGATTGCCCTGCTGTGAATAACCCACAAAAGGCCAGTCCAAGGGCGGGACTGGTCATGGCTTCAATGCCCGGACCCGAGACTCGCTATTGGGTTGCAACAGGAACGGGATCCGGCCCGGGGCAGTGGCAAGCACCCCGCGTAACTGCCGACTTCCCACAGGATTCGAAAGGAAGGAATAGATTCCATTACGAATTTAAGGATATTTGGGGGATGGCAGAATCTGAATTTCTTTGGAAGATCAATGATCTTGCAACGAGCCCACAATGTCTTACGACACGATCAGGGCGACCCACCGCTTGTGCCGTCGCCGAGTCGAGGAAGGTGTTACGATCTGTACTCGGTCTCGATCCATCAACGAATCAGTGTGCTTGGCTGTCCGAGGTTGAACTCAGAAAACTTAGAATCCCACAAGTCAGTAGCTACAGGCGCGGTCAATTCGTGGCTGTGTATTTCGACACAATTATTGGCAGAAATGAAGTACCACCCGTGCCGTGCTTGGTGATTTCCAGTGACACATTCAACACGCTAACGAATCCAAGAATGCTCATCGTGTTACAGCTAGTTCCGTTCGATGACGACGACGAACACCCCTTGTCAGAATCTCTGGGTGTCTTCCCACTGCCCATCGATGCAGAATATAGTCAAATGATCCGCTCTACCAAATTATTTTCTCGCCCACCAAACGGAAGATGGACTGTATGGACTCCCCTCATCAGGGGTGTCAAGGCCGACTTTGTTCACCCGATTGATCGCGCATCCTGTAAGGATACGCTCTACCTTGAAACAATCGATTCGCATCTCCGGAGCCTATGCCAATGATCCCCTCCACCGACGACCCTGCCTATAAACGACTACTGGCCTCGCTCGCTCGTCGCGGCGCAGAAGCCGATCGCCTCGCCGCTCCTCTTCTCATGCGTCAACTGGCTGAGGACGACCTCATTCGCGCCAAGCGCATCGACCCAACAAAAGGCGAGTACCTCGCAGCCTTCGGACTCAGAGGCGACGACTTCGTCTGCGAGATTCATCGGCCAGTGCTGCCGCCACTCGACCTCGGTCGTCTCATCGAGAAGGTTAAGATACGACTACGTCAAGTAACGGAAGATCTGGGTGATGTTCTCATCCCTGAGATGCCCCTCGTGTGGGCCGGAGACGGCGATGCTCTAGAAACCTCGGAAGAGCCCGAGGAATCGCCCAATATATTTCAATTCGTTGGAGAAGGGGATGACCAGATCACTATTGAGGTATCTCAAGATTGGACCTCCCTTATGCTCACGACCAACAGCCATGCCAAAGCGCTTGCTCTCCGGATCACCGCCTCTAGCTTGGGTAAGAGTCTCGACGTCGTCTTTCAAAGACTCGACCCAAGGGGATTGGAGGAAGCTACTTCCATAGGGACCTTCCTTGCCAAGACAAATTCGGACATTGGCGTGCAACTCTCCATCGCCCTATCTACGAACGACGCAATCCTGACAGAACTGCATTCGCTGTGAATAGTGATCCTGTGGATTGGTGGTTGACAAGCGCAGGGTTTGTCAAAACAAATGCCTTTGTAAAGGCCATTCTCGATGATTGATACGGAAGCATGGGTTCTCGTCTGCGAACTTGCTGCAGGCTACATCGATGTATCGTGTGGGATTGATTGCGGAAATAAGTGGCGCGCATATGCCCTCCCTATGGCGGTACGACTTCGACACCTCGCGAACAACAATCTTGATTTATTGGAATGGGCTTTTCGACGACTTCTTCCGGTTCTAGATCAGGGTCATACTTTATATAATCGAGCATACCGCAGAGAGTCCTTTTGGCACAGTCTCGGGCTACAACAGCCTAATAGTAACCAAAAGTTATTTGAAGAAACAGAAAGATCGGCGATTATCTGCACGGAACTTTTGAACAACGAAAACATCCATCGTGTCGATCTAGTGACACGTTATCTCAACGGGCATGGGCTTAAAGGCGTAACACATACCACTCTGAAGGCATTCTGCAAGCCATTCGTTGCTTGTAACTCAATCGAGTTCCTCAACGAACTTCGAACTCGACTTGATCTATTAATACTCAACATTCCACTGCGCCTATCGATTATACGACACAAGCTTCGACGATTTTTCGTTTGGCCGTTGTTCTATAATGGAAATAGCGGGCTCTCATTCCCCATCGCTATCTTCACGATTCCAGATGGGCAGAACAAAATATGGTGCCAGCGGGCCTCAACGACCGTAGAAAAGTTAGGTCCAACCTGTCCGGAACCAGAATTGATTGGTTCAACTCCGACTCAAACCACCCATATCTACAATTCTTTGATCACCACGGTAATAGCGGCAAAAGAGACATGGCGGGGAAAACATGGCCGTCTCGATTGGCGACACAAGGACGTTGTAGCAAATACCTCCGTCACTTTCGACTTCGGATTAGCAGATTGGGGATGGTTCTTGATAGGCGCTTCCGGCTATCTGGATCAGATTTTCAATCTATCGCAACGAAGCATGGAATCCTACGTATCATCAGCTATCATAGCACGTCTTCTCGGTTATCAGTTCGGTGACAGAACAACTTCAACAGGTATCCTAGACAAGACTGATCCTCGGACACTTGCTTGGGCTGTCACATGGACACGGAATGACAAACAATCCGTACTCGCAACGGTAACGATGATGATGGCCAAGCTTCGTCACGCTGGAAGAACTGGAGCTTATGAACTGTTCATCGTGCCAGCAGGCGTGGCTACTACGTACGAAGAACTTCGCAAGACTGTCTATGCCACGGCTCCCGAATCCCTCGTTGGCGTTCGTTCCGTGCCTCATGTGATCGGCGTGACCAACCTCGCTCGCTGCGCTGACCTCTGCCTGCCAGGACCTTGGCGACCAGACCGTGTTGTTCGCTGCGAACACCTGTTACGCTCCAGCGGTTCTACAGAAGCAATGTCCCTATCTCCTGCTGCTGCGTTCCCGGATGTTTATGCGGCCTTTCAGAGGGCTAGAAAAGAGGGCGCGCGTGGGATCTTCGTGAATACCACTCACGGTGACTATGCTGCTAGTCGTATTGTGAACTACCTTCGTGCAGTCAATAACGGATATTTGCTTCGGAAAGATACTCAGGTTCCATCTCGCTTGGGATGGTTAGCGTATCGGGCCGTCGAGCATGAACAGGGTGGCGCATTTTTTGCTACATTGCTCTCTGCTTTGCGCGGTAGAGTGAGTGCTGCGGAGTTGGCACGACTCGATGAAACACTCCAAAGCGAATCATCTGTTGAGATGTCTCGTAGATTGATAACGATTTTGAATGACTGGTTCAACCACACATACAGTGAAGGCGAGACATGGCAATCTCCTGAGATCAGTTTATTCTATAACATCGAGCATCTTCGAAGATCATCCGATGGTTTTGCCTTGGTAGGAGGTGATCCATTTGACGTTTGGCATACACTTATTAAGCTCTTACCCGAATTGACAGGTGATGTCTGCGATTCTCGCCACGAGCCGGACTTTGGCAGCGTACGCATGATTTTTATCGATGCCAGCGAGATGGACACGCCCGAGCTACCTATTGGATGGAGCTTTTGCGACATACGACCAGCACTATCAAATATATCCGAAGAGAACATCACAGCTATGGTTCCAAGGTTTGGATCGTGGCTATCGCTCGCACGAATCGCTCTCCCCACTGCAGCGGCTATGTCGATCTTCAGAGCGGCGGGCGACCTGGTTGCAATGACGCAGGATGGTCGATTATCTGAGCCCATGATTTTTGCGTCTCTCCTGAGAGAAGCTACGACGTTTGAGAGCATGAACCCTGTATACCGAAGTCAGGGCAACTTTGGAATACATCCAGATCTTCAAGCACCCCTATGGAAGTCTTTAGTTGACACACGTGATATTGACACGTTGACCCAACTTAGAATGCATCTGACTCTTGTTGGCAGCCTTGCCCCGTGGTTGAACGTAGAAGAACTGTTAGATTATCGATGCATGCATGTTGAGCAAGGAGATAAAGGATTTGCCGTTGTTCCGGTGCCAGTATCTTCCGATGAGTGGTTCCAACCTGTCAGACTTATCGAGATTAATTACCACCTTCATGCCGCCCGTTCACTCGCTATAAGTTTTCGACAGATCAAGCTCAATAATCATGGCATGACCATTGAAGGATTGATTAATCAAAAGCTCCTGGTTCTAATTTCGCTCCAATACCTAGATCGCCCTGCACGTATACGTGCATCGCTAAGATACCGTACCGATGCAACGACTGCTTTGAAGGAGTGGCAATCTTTTGTAAACTCCTTACCCGGCAAGGAGCAAGGTATCCGAAATATCCCCTTCACTTTGGCTTATTTGGGAGCAAAATGTTGGACATCTTGGTTAAAGTTCAACGAACGAGACGAAGAATCTCGTAAAAAGGCAGTGTCCGCAGTTCGTCCGATTGTTAATGCCATGTTAAAGAATATCGCAACAGATGCTCCGCCAGACTCCGTTGAACGCGCATATATGAAAAGCATAGCACGACTCTTTTTTCTATATCTGCGATGTCACGAGTCAGGATCAATAGAGACATCGCAATTAGACGAACTTGCCAATGATATTTTGCGTGTTGAGAAATCCAACTATCGATTATTAAGCGCTGGGGAAATGTTCGAATCCATTGGAGATGCTCTCTTTGTCAATAGCTCGGAATCTAGTGCTATGGATTGGTACCTTCGTGGTATGAACCACTCACCCAACTATTCTCAATGCCGTATCAAGTACGACGCTATCGTGGGAACTATCTCTGGTGAGGATCTGTCGGCATGGAAGAGGGGGCTTTCTGCGCTTCAACAACGACCTTCTCGAATACCCTTGTTCAAGGATGGCATCCGTCCGCTGATCCAACGGGCCGATCAACTGCTCTCGGAATTGGAAAGCTAAGAGTCATGACCAATCGGCCTGTTTGGTCGCTTTCCCAGTAAACTCGTGTCTGTCACCCCGTCATGGGGTCTGAGTGTTTCGGAAGTCTTTTCTCCCAAATGATCTCCACCCGTACACAAACGGACCCGTTTGTGTACACTCCCGGGCCGTGAAACGTATCCGCCAAGGTGATCCTCTGTGTGCGGTTGCCTACATCAGAGTCTCCACTGAGGAGCAACACCTTGGACCCGAGGCCCAACGAGCCGCCATCGCCTCATGGGCCGCGAAGGGTGGAGTCCGAGTCGCAGCCACACATTCCGACACCCTGACAGGCGCTTCCGAGCTCGTAGACCGACCGGGGCTTGTTGAGGCCCTCAGTGACCTGACTCTCCACCACGCCGGGGTGCTGGTCGTGGCCAAACGCGATCGTCTCGCCCGCGACGTGGTGATCGCCGCCACCATCGAGCGAGCAGTCGCCAAACACGGCGCGCGGGTCATTGCCGCCGATGGCGTCGGAAACGGAGACAGCCCCGCCGACGGTTTTATGCGCGTGATTCTCGACGGTGCCGCGGCATACGAGCGCGCCCTCATTCGCGCCCGGACCAAGGTCGCCCTCCAAGCCCTGCGCGCTCGCGGACAACGGGCGGGCACCATACCCTTCGGCTACTTCGACGCGGGCAATGGGAAACTCGCGCCAGACCCCGCAGAGCAGGTTCTCGTCGCGAGGGTTCGAGCTCTGCGTGAGGGCGGGGCATCGTTGCGCGCCATGTTCGAGCAGGTCGCCAGCGCGCGCGGCTTCGGTGGACTGCTCGAACTCGATCCTGAGGCGGCATGAACGCCATCTTTCGCACGTCTGCCGAAGGCCTGTACGCCTTCTCGCTAAACAGTAGGTTGGTCGATCAACTCCTCAGCTACTGTCGAGAATCTGGAGTCTACGAAACGGGAGGAGTATTGGTCGGCTACTACGGCCGGTGTCATCAAGAGGCGGTTGTCACGCGCGTGTCTGGTCCGCCAACAAGTTCTGAACGAACCCGTTGGTCCTTCGTCCGAGCAGTGGGGCACTTGCAGGACTGGCTTGATCAACTCTGGCTCGACTACAGCGATTACTACTTGGGCGAGTGGCACTTTCATCCAGGAGGAAGCGCGAACCCAAGTCGTCCGGATCTGCGCCAAATGCGTTCTATTGCAAGGAACGCAAAGTATTCTTGTCCAGAGCCTATTCTATTGATCATCGGTGGCAATCCAGAGGGATCCTGGTCATGGTCTACGACGGTGCATCTCGCGAACGGCAAAGTGGTCGCGCTCACCGAGGGCAATCCACTCTGCGACCCGAACAGACACTCGTGATTATCGGGATGGTTGTGAAGTACCCCTACTGACGGCGGGGCTGGTGTTCCCTTCATAGGCCCGACGGTGGAGCTCGCGTCGACACTCCGGGCACCGCACCAGCCCAGGACGCGGTGGAGGGTGAGTGTTCGTGAGCCGTGAACCCATAAACTAAAATCTCCGCTATACAAACAGCAAAAAGAGCATCTGATATGCTGTGAGGTGACTAACCCTTCACAACCTATCCTCTCCCAACGCCCTCCTACCATCATCGTGGCCCCAGTGTCTGGGATAGGGCGAGGCTGCGAAACCAGCCGACCGACGGGGTCGCAACCGTCAGTCCCGACGAGCCGTGTGTGAACAGCACAAGCACGGTTCTGTGAGAGGGGCCCCCGGGCAACTGGGGGTCCCTACTCGATGGGGGCGACAGACCTTGAACCGTCGTTTTGTCACCCATCCAAATTGATATCTGGCTAACACTCTGAATTCATTTGCGCTGACCTCTAAAATCATCATCGGTTCATCAGAACTGACACGACCGATCTCTTGGGAGTACGTGTTTGATTCTGGGCCATCATGGATAGGAAAGTCATCCACGGTAAAATAACGGATAAGCGCGCCAAGGGCGGGATTTCTTTTCATACATTCATCTTACATGAGCTCATTTCTAGTTTAAATGTATTGTCTCGGTCTCTACCGAAGCGGGAGGCATGGGTTTGAAAGTCGTATGGTTTAAAAAGGATCTCCGTGCCACTGTTCTACGGTGTCCAATTGCCAAAAAATGAAATAAAGAATTAAGGGTGTCTATAAATAAGGACTTCAAGACGTAATGGTAGTCTTGGGCAGAAACAGCAGAAAAAAAGGCAATGGCTGACGAAGCAGTAATCCAAGCTTTTCACGATGTTGCGATGGTTCTCGCGCAGGGGCCAGCTAACCGTGATGAGGGAGAGGAGATTCTTCTTCGGGCTATTCTCGGTTCCCGCCCTGAGACTCCTGATGCTCGAAGTCAGCTCACGATTTTGAGCGAGCGAGCTCAGCATGAGCTTCAAACGACAACAATACTTTTGCAGCGATATCCAGACGCACGGTTTGCCGAGATCTCTGTGGAGATCAACCAGTGTCTGATGGTCGTGAGCTTGGCGTCGGTGGCCCTCATGTTCTATGGCGGTTTCTACGACGGCCCAATCGATTATGATTTGCGTCTTTCAGAGATTCGTAGGTACAAAGATCGCCCGCAGGAACTAATGGATAACTGGAATCGATGCGTCAAGCATCATCGTGCCAAGCTTGTACGAACTGGGAACGAGCAAATCCTCAATCTCTTACGAGAACAACTGGCACGCCCTGAAGTCCGAGCGATGTGGCTTCACAAAAGGCTCGTCGATCTGGTGTTTGCAGATCTTCCAAGCGGTTGATAGAGAACAGTTTTTGTAAACCATCCAGACTGAAACGGGTCTGCTTGCAAGTTCTTAAGCAAGTCTATATTATCCATCACTGAACATAGAGGTGGTTCTGTGTTTCACGAAAAGCTCAGTGTTGCAGACACAATGTTGGATGATCGCAAAAACGCCAACTCCGAAGAGAAGGCGCCGCGACCAATCCGGTTGACAACAGGTTGCCCAAGATGAGTTAGTTTAAATGATTTGGTGATGGCAGGAGTAGAAGATGGACTGAAGGAATTTGGCTCAACTGAGCCATAGAGTGACCGTGCGCGATTTCGCGTCGTCATCGTTTCGGTCGGTTCGACTCCATCCACGCCCACCATGCGGGTATCGTATAGCGGCTATTATGCTACCTTGCCAAGGTAGAGATAGGGGTTCGACTCCCCTTACCCGCTCCAAAGACAAACCACCTCAATCGGGTGGTTTTGTCTTTAGAAGAACGAAGATACGATGGTGTTGGTATACGTCCCGTCTGAGACGGGGAGGTTATAAATAAACACCCATCTTTTTTAAAGATAGGTGTTTATGGCTCCGAGACTTGGATTCGAACCAAGATACGCAGCTCCAGAGGCTGCAGTCCTACCATTAGACGATCTCGGAAAATATGGCATCCAGAATCTTTCTGCCCTGACCTGACTTGAGGAAGTGCTCTCGCTTCATGGCTTCTGAACGAGTTTGGTATGTTTCGTAGTGAACAAGTTTCCATGGTCTACGTCCAGATGTGTACCTACACCTCCCCTGGTTATGTTCTTCTACACGTTTTTCGACATGTTCGGCAGATCCGACATATCGAGTACCATACGTATCACTCCGTAGGATGTAAACGAAGAACATAAATTATCGTCTGAAACTTGGATTCTCAGCCAGAGGCTGATGCGCCTCTGGCGCAGAACCAAGATACGCAGCTCCAGAGGCTGCAGTCCTACCATTAGACGATCTCGGAATGACAGGCGGAGAATACCCGAGGTTCTGCAACGGGTCAAGAAAAACCCCGCTCTAAAAACAGATGAAGAGCGGGGTTGAAAATGACCTATGGTTGAACGGGCGCTTCGGCGGCTGGTGCTTCTGACGCAGGAACGTTACCTTGCCCTCTTGGTGGCGGTGGTAAGGCTCGACGTCCTCCATTCGGAGGCATATGACGATCACCCGAGGGAAAATTATCTTGACCATCTCCATGCATGTCTAACTGGCCCTGGTTGTGCGGATCTGGCGAGGTGCCAGACCCATCGTCTCCCTGTGGATCCGCTGGAGGTGGCACGCAGCGTTCCGCGGCTTCTCGCATCATCATCTCCATTCGATCAAGCCGTTGCATGATTGCCCGCATGTCAGATGATGATCCACGAGGAACCGGGATCTCGCGTGCTTGTGCGGCGTTATAGGCCAAAAATCCTGTCACGACAACCGCAAGCCCACTCACGATAGCCGCCGTCCAAACATGAGCCACTCCACGAGCGGCATGCAAGGCGTGATGATCACGCACGTGGGAAACAGGTCCAACATAGCGGACGTTGCATCCTGTCGTTCCACATCCATCATGACCACAGGCAGCAAACGCGGCTGCTGGATCAGGTATAGGCGACGAAGCAGCCGACATGAGCCTCGTAGAAGGAAGACGTCGGCGAATAGTGGACTTGGTGGATTTGGATCGAGCCTCCATAACAAAGAGCTGAAGAGAATTATTAATGTGGAGAGTATAGCATAGTCATAATGAGGAAGGAAAACCGTTGACGATCGAATGGTTCTTCGGTAGAGTTTCCCCGGAAGAAGCAGGCGCGCATAGCTCAGTTGGTTAGAGCGTTACATTGACATTGTAAAGGTCCGTGGTTCGAATCCACGTGCGCGCACCAGCAAAACACCACCCCGTAAAGGGTGGTGTTTTGTTTTTTGACAATGTTCTAAAAAAACAAAACCCGCCAGAAGGCGGGGGACGTAGAATGAAGAATGGATGGCTACTGATTAAATCTGGTACGTACGTGGCTCCACCACGTCTCAAACACGCTGATGTCTCCAGGCTTCATGATGAAAAAAGGGACAAGCCCGAGAGCAGAAGCTCGATGCATCGCTTGATGCCATTCCCGCTCAGGATCCCCGGAAAAAATGAGAACCGTTCCTCCAAGACGGTTCGCCCCATAGATTTCAACAGCGTGTTCGATGACATCAAGGCACGTTCCGTCACCAAGGTTGCCATCGGTGACAAGGACGAGCGTCCCTTCGATCGGTTCGCTCGAAGCGAACGCATGACTCGTCCCATACAAGATCATCTTCAACTGAGTGATCACTCCAAGGACGTGAGACAGCGTTGCCCGTAAACGATAATCATCCTCCACCCAAACAAGATATGGATCCGACATAGGATCCCCCTTTCTCCGTCATCTGACGGCACGTCACCTTTTCATAATCCAACAAAAAACACAACCCCCGTCACAGACTGCCTTACGCCGCTTTTTTGTATTCAAAAGGAGCGGGGTTGCTTGACGCAGGAGCCTCCTCGCTCGTGTTGTTCGTGATAGGCCCTGGTGAGATACCCGCCATCTCAAGATGTAAGCTTGCAACAGCTTTGGCGTCCGCCTCGGCTGCCGCTCTTGATGTAGCGGCTTTAGCAGCTTCGGAAGCAGAAGGCGGACCGTCTGGATCATGCGCCATAATGTTCGTGTTACGAATCGCGTCATGTACCACCGTTTTAACGGAGCTGGGGCGATCAAGGTTGTTCATATTGCGCTTAAGTTTAGCAACGGTGTTTCAGAAAAGCAAAATCATCGACAACGACTTCTTTGGTCCATCATGGTGTTCTTACCATATCTTAAAAAATCCTCCTTCGTCGCATATGTCCTCTATCGACCATCCTTCTTTCAAGTCGCGTCCCTCTTTCCCCCCTGAATTTCAAAATAAGCTGCGTCGCCACATATGGGCCGATCTACAAAGGATGATCGATGAATGAGAGCCAGAAACAATCTCCCCATTCTGCCTAGCGCATGGCGGGAGTGTGCTCTTCAGGGGGAATGGGAATCTCCCTATGAAGTCGGGGATTTTAAGTTTGATACGACGTTGATACATACACGAATATCTCAGGTAGCTTTCCCTCTCGAAAAGGAAATAAGTGAACGCTTATTTCATGATGGAGATTCGTTTACCGATTACGGGGGTTCCGATCCAGTGAAGTTTTTTTAGATCGAAGGGATAGATGGCGTCGTTACCTTCCTGTGTCTTTCCCGCGACGAATTGCATCACAGATATAACGTTTCTCCTCTTCTGAGTAGAGAGGCTTTTCTGGAGGAGTGTTTGGGTGTTCGGAGGGAGAGGGCATAGGGAATGGGGGAAGTTTTAGAGCTCGTCCTAGTCTTAGGGGTATATGTTGGCTGCTGGATATCGTTGCCTCAGCTTTTCTCTTTCTGCACTCGTGAGACCGAGCACTACAAAACCTCCACCCATGGTCTTTGGCAGGATGAGGCCCTCTGCACTCGTGAGACCGTTGAGATACAAATCTCCACTCATGGTCTGTGGAAGAGTGAGGCCCTCTGCTGTCCTGAGACCGCGGAGATCCAAACGTCCACCCACGGTCTGTGGCAAGATGAGGCCCTTGGCATCGGTAAGACGAGAGAGATACAAACCTCCACTCATGGTCTGTGGAAGAGTGAGGCCCTCTGCTGTGGTGAGACCGTCGAGACGCAAACCTCCACCCATGGTCTTTGGCAGGATGAGGCCTTCTGCTGT
>OBEQ011604924.1_pt1 | contig 11994 bp, 11 predicted proteins | sample 1670901 | NCBI WGS metagenome assembly OBEQ01 (sample SAMEA104232315, study PRJEB22302) | groundwater metagenome | biome: forest; feature: aquifer; material: groundwater | place: USA | collected 2011-08-07 | depth 5.4 m | reverse complement strand
GACCTTTGATGAAACGCTTGTCTTCCAGCGGTTCGATTTTTAACGCGTAGTCGTCGAAGCTTTTGCCAAGCGATTCGATAATGGCTTTAACTTCGGCAAAACCACTTCCAGTAGTTGCGCTTGCGGTTATTGAAGCCGTTTTCCACGTTGTTTTTGCGCCGGTTTCTTCGTTAGCATCTAGTTCAAGGCATTCTCCAACTTCGAAAATCTTCTGCGGGTAAGAATATTGTTTATTGCTTGCCATTATTGACAACAGGCCTGGAAGGAGCGACTGACGGCAACAATTTAGCCCAAGCGCGCGGCTCGAGTGTAGCTCCACAAATTTTGCGTTGTCGCTTTGCTTCGTTTTTGTAGTTGCCTCTTCTTTGCTTGTTAAGATCATTCCAATTACTTGTTGGAAGCCTAGTCCAACAAAGGAGTTTACAACTGCATCGAAGATAATTGTCTTTTCGTGTTTTTTGCCAAACGTGTACGCGGTTTGTGGCAGTGGGGCAAAATTATCAAAACCATACGCCCTTGCAACGTCTTCAATTACATCTACGTTGTGCACTACGTCTGAACGGAAGCGCGGCACATTTACAATGAGTTTGCCGCCTTGTACAGTTGAAGGCAAGAGCATTTTTTCAAGCAAGTTCTTCGCTTGTTCGGGTTTGAGGTTTAAGCCAAGCAGTGAATTTATTTCGTTTATTGAAACGTCGTACTTGTCAAAAATAAATTGTGGAAACTCGACGCTTTTAGTGCCGCTGTACTTTACAGTGCAGGTTTCAATTTGTCCGCCCATATCTGCAAAGTCAAGCGCGTTGGCGGTTAGCAGCTGAATAATCAGCTGCAAGTTGGAACCAGTTGCTTCTACAAATAAGTCTTGTTTGCCTGGCTCTACTTTGCCTAGGTCGTTGCTGTTCGTAATTCCCGGCATTGTCAACACTTTGCCGTTTGCATCGCGGAGAATTGGAAGCTTGTTTTTACCAGCGAATAGGTTTGCGTAGGATTTTCCTTTGTCGTGCCGCGTTAGTATTTCTTCGCCAGTCATCTCTTCTTTGAACCCTAGTGGTGCAAACTTAATTTCTTTTGCTGGAAGCGCAACGTATTGTAAGGGGAATTTAATTGCAGGCATTCGAAACAGCCCCATTCCAATTACTTTTCGGTCACGGCCGAATGTGCTTGCAATTTTTTCTTGGTAGTTGATTATACGCGTGAGGCTATCGTTGTCAATATCCACATTGCGTACAATGAAGTTCCCCATGTACGGCCGCACGTCTGCAACGCTTTTGTCAACGTTGATTATGTTCTTGCCTTTTTTCACTTGTGGAAAAATAAGATTGTAGCTTCCGTTGTACGCTTTGATTATCCGCACTAGCCCTTCAAGCGAAACTGCGTCAATGCGGTTACCTGCACCTGCGATGTCGATTGTTGTTTCTTCTTCGTTGGAGTTTTCAAGCTCCATTCCGATTTTGAAAAGCGTTTCGCTAAGAGTTTTCTCAAAGTCACCTTTTAGGCCTAGCTTTTCTTGAAGCGCTCTTGTTGGAAGTGTAACCATTACCATGTTTAATATTATCAACTCATCATCGCAGTACTTCTGGTAGTTCTGGAAAGTCGCGTATCCACTGTAAATCAGTTGAAGCGCCTACAACTTTGCGGATGTCGTCAACTTCGAATAAAATCATTGCCGCGCGCTCCAGCGCAAGACCCCAAGCGATTACGTTTTGCTTAATTCCCAAAGGTGCCGTGGTTTCTGGCCTGAATATTCCAGAGTTTCCAATTTCCACCCATTTGGCAAGGCTATCGTGGTAGCCGAAGATTTCCATTGAAGGTTCTGTGTACGGGTTGAAAACTGGCTTGAAGCGTATTTTTGAAATGCCAAGCTGACCATAGAAGTCAGTGAACACACCCATCAAGTGGCGCAAATTGAGGTTTTCACTTACAACGAACCCTTCGATTTGGTGAAACTCTGGCAAATGCGTTCTGTCAATTGCTTCGTTGCGGAATACTTTGTTAATTGAAAAGAACTTACAAGGCGTTTGAATTTCTTTTTTGCCGATTTTTTCAAGATAGCGAAAAGTTGTTGCGGTTGTGTGCGTACGGAGGATGGTTTTCTGCGCTTCTTCAATGCCCCAATTATTTGCACATCCCTTTGATCCAGTTTTCCAACCATTTAGCTGTACTTGTTTTACGATGCTTGCCAAGTTTGTCGGGACATTTGCACGGCTTGGCTTCTTTAAGAAAAACGTATCCATTAAGTCGCGGTTCGGGTGGTTCTGCGGCATGAACATAACGTCGAAGTTCCAAAAGCTACTTTCAACAAGCGGGCCGTTCATCTCTTCAAAACCCATGCCCACTAGTATTTCGCGCATCTCATTGGCGAGCAATTGCAACGGGTGACGTTTGCCAGCGTACAGCGGAGTAACTTCTGCGTTTACATCGTATTCCCTGAAGCTTCCACCAAAACCTTGCTTAACCATCTGCGGGGTGACTTGATTTGCAAGCTCAAGCTTGTCTTGCGTTTCAGCTTTCAAAGCTGCGGTTCCCTTCTTTGAAATTTTTACAAATAGCAACGTCTGCTCAAGAAGCTTAACTAATTTCCTATCGCGTAGTTCCTTGGCGGTTTTTTCCTCACCTGCGTTAACTGCAGAATCCCGTTTAAACTTTTCAAGTAACTTTTCCTGTTCGCTTTCGTTGGTTGCTATTTTTTTGACAAGCGTCTTGCCGCCGGCGTTGAGGAGCATCACCCAATTGTTCTTCTTTGCCCATTGCAACGCAACTGGCTCCAACTTAAGCCGCTGCAATACAGTTCCGATTTCTTCTTCGCGTGAAAGCGCAGTTATGAGCTTGCGTTCAGGCAACTCACTTACAGCTGCCTCTGCGCCTTCTTGGGTTAACTGTGCCATTGTTTTCTTTTCGCGCTTGACTTCAATTAGCTCTTCTGCTTCGAGTTGGGAGATTAAGCTGGCAATTGTTGAAACTGGAAGGGAAACTTGCTTTGCTATTTCGTCCCCGCGTTGAAATTCGCTGCTTAATGTTTTTAACAAACTTAGCTTATCCATTTTTTGAAATCACGAATTTATTGTTTTGACTCGATGTAGTAAATTAAGTGGCGTAGGTTGACGCCATTTTCCAAGAAGAACTGGGTTGAACCGCGGATTTCCATCGTCTTATTTTCGCGCACTACAATGCAGTTGCACGGCGGCTGCGAAGCGTCGATGCCAATTACTACATCTGGCTTGCCGCAGAATGAATTGTTTGAATTACAAGACGAGTTTATATTGACGCCGTTTATGCTGCCGTAGTTCGAGATGTTTATGCCGGTTACTTGCACAGCGTAGATGAGCTCTGCTGAAAGTGCAGCAACTGCGCTGTTCTCCCGCGTTGCGCCGTTGGTAAGTTCTTGTTTCAATATCAGCGAGCGGTTTTTGTCAAGGACGGTTTGCAAAGCTTCAACTGGCGGTTTGCTCGACATGACGCGGAACCCCATTAACGTGGCGTTTTGTGAGTTAAGCCAAAAAGTAAACGAAAACGCGAGTATAAAAACAGCTAGAAAAGCAACTACAATCATCAAAGTTTCCTGTTTGTCCATAAAGAGCTACAACCCCAGGAGAACATAATAGGCGAGAAAATATAAAAACACACCCACCACATAATAACTAGATGAAGATACTTCTTGAACACGGCGCAGCTACTCACGTCGGAAAAGTGAAGCAGAATAATGAAGATACTTTTGCAACGAATGGAGATAAACGGCTTTTTATAGTAGCTGACGGAATGGGAGGGCATGACAATGGGGAGCAAGCCTCTCGAATCGCAGTTGATAGGTTTGAAAATAAATTTGACCACACTAGCGGCCAACGCGAAGAATCTATGAGACAAGCCATTGAACACGCGCAGAAAATTGTTCACATCATAAACAAACAGCGCCATGGCAACATGGGAACTACCTTAACTGGGCTGCATATTGACGAAAGAGGCAATGCGTACATTGCACATGCCGGCGATAGTAGAGGTTACACTTTTAACATAAAGGGAAGGTTACAACAATTGACAACTGACCACGTTATTCCACAACTTAACATATTAACGCAGTTCGTTGGCAACCCTACACATTTTGAACCTCAAGTATTAAGAAACTGGGAAACAAAAAATGGAGATGTTTTTCTCCTGTGCACAGATGGTTTAACAAACCACATTGGGAATCGCGGGTTAGCTAAAGTGCTCCGCATGGTTTCACAGGGCCGCGTTTCACCCCAAAGTGCAGCAGATAGACTAATTGAAATGGCTAACGCAGCTGGCGGAAGAGATAATATAACCGCTTTAATCGTACGGGTAAAACATATAGCTCACTAAAATTAGTTTTCACAGCATTTTCTCCAGTAGCGTTTTCAACTCGTGCAAGTCTTTTACTTCGTAATCTGGCTCAACATCGTGACTCGATGGGTTCCGGTGTGGCCGCTTTACGATTATTGTCTTCATCCCCGCTTTTTTCGCGTATGTGTCTTCGTCTTTCCTGTCCCCTACCATTATGCATTCTGACGGTACCGTTACTGGGTAGACGATTTTGCTGTGTTCGAGGAACTTTTTAAACGGCTCAACGCTGCTTTTGTCAAAGCCCAACTCGTCAGAGATAAGCACAATTGAAAAGTAAGTATGCATGTTTACAAATTCAAGCTGTTGGCGTATCCTTTCGCCGTTGGCATTTGAAATAAGCCCGAGACGGATTTTTTTCTTCGCAATGAACTCAACCACGTCCTTTGCACCTGGCAATAGTTTTAGCTTTGAGATAAACTGCTCGTTGTAATAGTCACTCATCCTTGCAGATTCGTCTTCGGTTACTGGAAAGTTAAGCTGCTCGCATAGTTTTTGGAAGAAAAACCCTTTTTGCCACCGTTTGACGTTGCCGCGGTAAGACACTGAAAACTCGCGCGATAACGCGACATACGCTTTTGAAAACTCCTCTTGGCTGGGCTTAATGTTAAATTGTTCAAGCGTTTTCAAAACCCACTGGTCTTTTTCAACTTCTTCATGTGTCCCACGCATATCTGCAAGCGTGTCACCCCAGTCAAAACAAACCCACTGAACCATAACAAACGACAATCAACGAAAACATTGGAAGGAAGGTAAATAAGTTAGTTGCGGAAGAAGGAATCCACAAGCTATTTAGCGAACTGACGCTGCACTTATAGCAAGAAGCAGACGTAATACAAAAAATGCTGCTTCTTGCTAGATAGCAATCTCATACAACTTAGTCGGATTGAGCACAAACTCCAAGTTTGTGACTCAGTCACAAGCTTCGCTTGTGCTGATACTTTATGAGATTGCTATAATTAAGTGGTTAAAAATCGTTTTGGGCTAGCGAACAAGATTTGGACTAGCTGCGGTGCAATTGAACCGTGCGCGGTTACTTTTACTCCGCCACTGGGAGAGTGGGTAATTGAAGCTAATAGTTTTGTGCGGGACTTGCGTTTTATTAAAAGCTTAATTTGTTCACCTGGCGGAGACGCAAGTGCTTGTTCGGCGTTGGTTACAATTAGCCTATTTGATTTAAGTTCTTCAATCAACTCAGCTAACTTCTGCCTAAAGGTTGAAAAACTACGCGAAACAGTCTTGATCTCAACAGCTGGAGCTTCACGTTTTGTCCAAGGCACGTTTATCCTGACAGAATCAACAAAAACATGGCGGAGTTTTACCTCTGCAACATCTTTACCTTCGCGCGGGTTAACTGTGACAGTTTCCTCGCCAAACGCACCTTTTGAAAGCGAAGCGTGATGAATTAAACTCGAGTCGAAAAAAGCGGAAACGCGATGCGGTTTACCAACTCGATTAGCTAAACGCGACATTTCTTCCCTGGTGGCCCGCGTTTCTTCAAGCAACTCTTGACAGCGTTGAATCGCACCAAGAATCTTTTTAACCATAAATTCAAATCAGCACTTCTTTTCCCTGTTCCGCTAATTCGGAGTTTTCACATTATCTTTTCAATTTCTTCAACAAACTGCATTGTTTCTTTTAGCAGCTTCTCTGCTTCTTTTTTGGACGGCGGCTCTTCGTCAAGCGGCGGGTAACGCGATTCAGTGTAATGCGCAGTTAAGCACCTACCAAGTGAAATGTATTTCTTCAATTTTGCATCTCGCTTTGCCGCCTCGTCAAGCAAAGTTTCTAAGTCATGGATTTTGCGAAGTTCCCAACCGCTAGAAATTAGAAAGGCTTTAGTGTATTTTTCAACCGCTTGCGGTAAATGTGACACAGCTGCGCGGTAAAACCAACCTTCGTTGATTAAATGCTCCGCAAGTTCAAGGTCTTCCTTTGCAACTTCGACCCACTCAGCTACAATTTCGCGACTAGCCATAGACTTGTCTGCCTTCGTTTAGAATTTTTAAAATAAATGGGTCACCTAGTTGAATTCGTTTTTCAACCTCTCGTGGCGTTAAAACTAGCGGTTCAATTGGTAGTGCGCCATGAAGCCCATGTAGGATTTTTTGAACTTCAACAAAACGCTTGCTTAACGTTTTACGCGTCTCTTTAACAATGAAGATATCGAGATCGCTGTCACGAGAAGGGCTTCCCCAAGCATGTGACCCGAAAATTATCACTTTTTCAGGCGAGTATTTCTTCACAAGTATGCGCATAAGCTTTGCAATTACGCTTTGGTTTTTCATAACACTACTATTGGAATTTAAGTGAATTAAAAAGAAGCGGTTCAAATCAAAATCTCTTTTCCTTGCTCTGCCAACTCAGAATTTTCAAACACTGTTTTCGCCTCTGCAAGAAGTGGCGAGAGGTCGTCGTAGCGGTTGGAGAAGTGAGTTAGTATAAGTTTCTTCACATTAGCTTTCTTCGCGTTTTTACCAGCATCCAAACACGTCGAGTGCATCTTCTGCTTGGCATGGTCCTTGTGCTTGTCGAGAAAGCACGAGTCGTGGATCAACAAATCAGCGTCTTTTGCATTGGAGGAAATTGCGGGGCACTGCATCGTGTCGCCAGTGTAAACAATCTTCTTCCCACCCTGCAGATAAGTAACGTCGCCGTACTTCACTTTTTTACCATTTATTTCAACTGTGCCGCCTTCTTGCAATTGTGAAAACATCCTTCCGCTTACGCCGACTTTTTTACATTTATCCATGTCGAAACGCTTGTAAGATAAGCCTTCCATCACAAACCCGAGGCTAGCTGGCGCGTTGTGCTTAACATTGAAAGCCTTTACAGTAAAGAGTTCATTGAAGTAAAACGGCTTTTTGCTTGCCGCAACTTCAATTATCTCAAGTGGGAAACTTGCAGTAAATTCTTTCATTGCAAAAACCGTTCCAAGGAACTTCTTCGTTCCTTTTGGGCCGTAAAGTTGCAACGGTTCCCTGCGGCCAGTCATGTTCAACGATTGAACTAATCCAAACAAACCTAGAAAATGATCAGCGTGTAAATGGGAAATGAAAATCGCTTTGACGCTTCCGAAGTTAGTGCCGTACTTCATCATTTGACGCTGGCAGCCTTCACTACAGTCAAACAAATAGACGCCGCCGAACTTCACAGCGAAACAACTAGGGTTACTACGCGGAGTAGGCATCGCGCCACTTGTGCCAAGCATAACTAAGCGAATCATAGTAGACAAGATAAGACAGCGAAACTTAAATGCATTGGCTTTAAGCAAAGTTATCGTTCTTTTAAAAGAATAATCGTTTTTTATAAAGAATAACCTGTGTTCCACTTATAGAAAAATGTTGAAAGGTTATTTATTAACTAAAACAGTAGAATAATACGTATACAAAACTCATGGTAAAAAAATCAAAAAACAAAGTGGCTAAAGAAGCTGCAAAACTAGTTGCGGCGAAGAAGTTTGACTTCGATTCGTTTAGTTCAACAGCTGAGGTTCCAGTTTCTGATAAGGTGGTTGACCAGATTATTGGCCAGGAAAAGGCGGTTAGCATTATTAAAAAAGCCTCGAGCCAAAAGCGCAACGTATTATTGATAGGTTCGCCTGGAACTGGAAAATCTATGCTTGCACAGGCAATGGCTGAGCTGCTTCCAGTTGAAGCACTTGAAGACATGCTTGCCTACTCTAACCCCGACGACGAGAATAACCCAATTATAAAAGTTGTAAAAGCAGGAGAAGGCAGGAAAATGGTTCAAGAAAACCGCTTTAGGTCACAAATGGCAGGCGGCAACGTGAACATAATTACAATGGCCGTCATCGTCCTCATGTCCTTTCTCCTACTTTCCTACGGTCGCCAACACTTAGGCGACGTCATAACCGCAGCGATGTTAATCGGGTTGTTTGTAATTGCAGGCATGATGACATTAGCAACTCAAATTGGACGAGGAAGATCACTAATGCCAGGCATGGGCCACGAGCCAGTAAAACTACTAGTAGATAACCACGACAAGAAAAAAGCGCCTTATGTAGACGGCAGCGGCGCAAAAGCAGGATCACTACTTGGTGAGTGCAGGCATGATCCCTTGCAGTCGTTAATTGACGATACTATGTTGGTGGTTGTTCGAAGTAAAAAACAGCAAAAAGTTTCTTTTGGACAATTGTGGAATCAAATGTCAAGGAAGTATCCGAAGCTCGTTGAAAAGCATCCAAACAGCTACGAAGCAATTGTTCTTCCAAAGAAGGTGAAGGTTTACACGCTTGGTTACAAGAATGGCAAGCCAGTGCTAAGTAGAATTTATTCACTTAACCGCTACTTGGCTGAGAAGGAAACGATACAGCTGCAAACACCAACAACAACCGTTACGTTTACAAGTGATCACAAGCTCATTACTCCAAATGGAAGCAGAACAGCGAAACGTGTAAGGTTAGGGCAAGCGCTAATCACTTTAAGCTAAAAACCTCTTTTTCAATTTCCACTTTAGTTTTTCAACTCCTTAGCGTTTAGCCCAGTTCCGGGGCTCGGTTCTTTATTCGCGAGATCGCATTTAATGTTGAGCACAAAGCCGCTGCTTTGTGACTCAGTCACAAGCTTCGCTTGTGCTGATTTCCTGCTAGGGGCAGGTCGGCGCCGGAGCGCCTAAAACAATAAAAGCTCCTCGCTCAGCACAAGGCAACTTCGTTCGAGCCCCTCAAGAACTGGGCTTTTGAACGGAGTTGAAAATGCTATGGAAAATTATGAAATTGAAACAAAAGGATTACCGGCAAAAATTTCACCGGCAACGACGTGTGTCGCGGAAAGCATAACGCAAGCAACTTCCAAAGACTCACATATGTTGATCTTGACCTTAGAAGATATTTTGAAAACTTATCCAGAATACGAAGCGGAATCTACTAGAAAATATTATGAATTTCTAAAATTAAGAGCAGAAAATCCAACTTTTGGTTACAAGAAGCTGGCAAAAGCGCTCGGCGTAAAAGATGGTAGAACTCGGTGCTGGAAGCAATGGAACGGCAAACCAACTCCATTTTTAGCAATTGAAAAGCTAAACGCCGCAGGTTTGCTTCCGCTTTACTCAGATAACTCAAAAATACCAGCGATTTTAAGACTTCTTGGAGCTGGCTTTACGGATGGCGGGATTGACAAAAATCTCAACACTTTTCACTTCAACTCCGCTAGGATGGAAAATATCGAAGCTTGGAAAAAGGATTTTCTCGAAGTTTTTTCATACGGCGAAGAAACTCTGAGTGCGATTATAACTGGAAGGCACGAAACTTCAATTGGGCTTAGAACTACAGATAGGTCAATTGTGCGTTTCTTCGCAGCACTTGGCTGCCCAGTTGGAAATAAAACAAACGTTAGCTACTGCTTGCCAACTTGGCTCTTTGGACTTTCTAAAGAGCTTAAGCTTGCTTTCTTAGACGGTTTTTTCAGCTGTGAAGTAGCAATGCCACAATACCCAATTTGGAGACAAACTAGAAATTTTGTCAACTTCTCGCTAAGTATGAGCAAAATAGAAGAAAAGGAATCAGAGCACATAGAATTTTTACATGAGCTATGCAAGCTATCCCAAAGTGTAGGAATTAAGCACACTTCAATAAACAGGGTGCCACAGAAAAAATTCCTTGAAGACGGAACCCCCAGGCGAAAAGACGGCAAAACCTGCGATTCCTACAGAATATTATTCAGCAACAGCGCTGAAAATGTACTCCGTACGCACCACTTGATTAAATTAACCTACGCAATTGAGAAAAAACAACGTTTTGACAACGCGGTTAAAACTTATAGACAGCGACACGTGCTTCAAGACTTTATTCCCCAAAGTGGAGCAGAGCCGGATAACCAACGGCACGTATTAAAACAACTTATTTCATAGCTTTACTTAATGCAAAAAACCACTATCCAAAAAATTACAAAGAAGAAAGTAGCCAAACAGAAGCGTTGGTTCTATAACGCTACTACGTCTACTGGCAACTACTTCGCTAACAAAGTCTTGGTTCACAATTCTGGCGGCCTCGGTACTCCTGCGCATCTTAGGGTAGAGGCTGGCTTGATTCACAAGGCTAACAAGGGAGTTCTGTTCATCGACGAAGTTGCAACGCTTAAACCACGCAGCCAACAGGAGCTCCTCACTGCAATGCAGGAGAAGAAATATTCGATTACAGGTCAAAGCGAAATGAGCTCCGGAGCATTGGTAAAAACACAGGCAGCGCCGTGTGACTTCGTGCTCGTTGCTGCCGGTAACTACATAGATGTAAAACACATGCACCCGGCGCTGCGCTCACGTATACGCGGCTATGGCTACGAGGTTTACATGGATGAGAGCATTGTTGACAATAAGGAAAACCAAATGAAAATAGCACAGTTCATTGCACAGGAAGTTAAGAAAGATGGGAAGATCCCGCACTTCGATCGGGAAGCAACTATGGAAATTATCAACGAAGCACGCAAGCGGTCAGGGCGAAAAGGAAAACTTACACTTAAACTCCGCGAACTCGGCGGTTTGATACGCGCAGCAGGGGACGTTGCAAAACAAGAAAACGCAAAACTCGTAACAATAGCACACATTGAAGCAGCTAAGAAACTCTCACAAACCCTAGAGCAACAAATCGCAGGCACTATGCTTGAACAGCGTAAAGATTATGAAGTGTTCGCCGTAACTGGCAGCGAAGTTGGCAAAGTAAACGGCTTAGCACTATTCGGCGACAGCGGCATAGTTCTTCCAATAGTTGCTGAAATTGCTCCTTCTGCCAGTAGGGAAGAAGGCAGGATAATTGCAACTGGTAAGCTTGGGAGCATTGCTAAGGAAGCAATTGAAAACGTTTCGGCAATTATCAAGAAGCACACTGGTAAAGATATTTTCAAGTATGACATTCACGTGCAGTTCTTGCAAACTTACGAAGGTGTTGAAGGGGACAGCGCAAGTATAAGCGTTGCAACTGCTGTGATCTCCGCTTTGGAAGAAGCTCCTATTTTGCAAAGCGTTGCAATGACTGGCTCGCTTTCCGTACGCGGCTCTGTTCTTCCAATTGGTGGCGCAACTCAAAAAGCTGAAGCAGCGATAAGCGCAGGAATCAAAACGCTCATCATTCCAAAAGCCAACTATGAAGACCTTGCACTCTCACCTAGCCAGCGGAAGAAAATAGAAATAATCCCAGCAGCTAACCTCGTAGATGTGTTACAACACGCGCTTGCTCCAAGCAAGAAAAAGAAACAACTAATTGCAAAGATAAAGCGAGAGTTGAAGTAACAAAACAGTTAATTAGAGTTTCTTTCCCATTGCAACTATTTTTTCCACCAAGCCTAACTTGCGGTAAACCGCCCTTGCGCGCTTATTTCCAACATATGTTTTAAGCTCTATACAATTGCACTTCTTTGACTTAAACCACTTTAGCAAAGCACACCAAAGCAACTTGCCAATTCCCTTCCCTTGGCTAGATTGAGCTACAAACCAATGCTCAACATAACCGGGCGTATCATGGACTTCCTTCTGCCTAGTTTTGATAATTCCATAAATGTAACCAACCACCTGCGAGTTTTCTACGGCTACAAATGCAATTTCTTTTCCATTGCCCTTGCCTGCACGTACATACTTGGAGGCGTCTTTTCTAATCGCGTCATCGTAATCGCGAAACTCGACTAATTT
>OBEQ011475655.1_pt1 | contig 11994 bp, 2 predicted proteins | sample 1670901 | NCBI WGS metagenome assembly OBEQ01 (sample SAMEA104232315, study PRJEB22302) | groundwater metagenome | biome: forest; feature: aquifer; material: groundwater | place: USA | collected 2011-08-07 | depth 5.4 m | reverse complement strand
CGATTAATGTCGCTATCTCCAATGAATACCGCAGCGGCGACACATACCAATTTAAATTGTCGGCCGCCGATCATTTGGGCCAAAGCAGCGCGACTGGGGTTCACAACATTGCACTCAACCAGAAACCGAATTTAATTCAGTTCTCTGCGGCGAGTGCCGAGTTAAATCTCAGTTCGGTGAAAGTGGGTGATGCACCGCTTTATCAAGTGACAGTCACTGACTCGGCTGCGCGTGGCGTGCAGAACCAAACCATTACCTGGACACTGCGCGACACAATCACCGGACAGGTGAAAAATGTCGGCACAGCCGTAACAAATCAGCAGGGTTTAGCCGAGCTGAATCTCTCGACAGAGCTGCTTGCACAGCCCTATCAATTGCGGGCAGCACTCGCGGATTATCCGACAGTGGCGCGGGCCGAAGCAGCTATCACCGTGCATCCTGGACCGGTTGCGCAACTGCTATTTTCTTACATCGAACCTGTCACCGTGGCGTCAAATTTCTCCCTCGCCGTCAGCGCTGTGGATGCACAGGGCAACCTGGTCAATGACAACAACAGCATTGTCGCCGTCCAGCCTAATTCGCCCGATTGTCATTTTGGCTTAATGAATAACGTGCACATCAGTCTGGTGGATACAGGCAGTAATATGGTTGAAAAAGCCGAAATCACGCTTGAAAACGGCAGCGCCGTGGTGCCGGTGACTGCGGGCCATAAGGTTGATCTCAACCAACTCGCGGTCAATGCAACCTATCCAACAAACTATCCCACAACCTATGACGCCGACGGCAATCCGGCAACCATGCCGTCTGCCATCGCCGCCATCAGTTTGAATCTCAAACCGGGCGCGCCGAAATATGTGCTCTTCATGAAGCCTGGATTTGAACCGATTGAAGCCGGTAGCACCGAGACGCTCAACAAAAAAATCAGCTTGGATTTTATGGCCGTGCTCACCGATACCTATTACAACCGAATAACTGAATATGCTGGTGTGACAGGTGGAATCCAACTGGACATCGCTGTGTCTGGTGATGCGTTAGTTAACGATGCGGCTGACCACAATACGACGGCGCTAGTGAATGGCGTCGCCAACGTGCGTGTCAGTGATTCGACCGCTGAAACTGTCGCTGTGACTATATTAGGCACCACGCCTAATTTGGCCACGTTGAATCTTGCCAACAGTTTCTCCATTGAATTCCAATTGCCGCAACCCGTGATTGCGCAAGCACTGGTGCACGCGTTGCCCAATACGACTGACCTCTACGCGTCATTTATTTTCGATGAGCCGGTGTATATCGATGGTGTGGGTACAGCTATATCCTTAGCTGAACAAGGTGCGCCGATTGCCGGGGTTGCTAGCATTGCAAATGCGAACATGAGTGGCGCCACTTCCGGAATTGAAGTTGCATTTGTGCCGCTTGCGCCGCTGCAGATGGACAAGTGCTATCAATATGACACTGCGGGATCTGTGCTTAAAGGCGTAGAACTTAACACCAGTATCGAGGTGAAAACCGGCCAGATCTGCGCGCCAGATGTGTTGATCAATGTACCTGCGAGTCAATACATTTTGGATGGCCAAGCACTGCCGCTAGCATTTATCTACTCCAGTGCGGTGGATGTGAATACGATTGCTGCTGCCAAAGCTATTGTGGATGGCGATACCACCAACCCTATCGCGTTTACCTGGCAGGATGGTGAACTTGCTTTGCCGGCAATGTCGACTTATCTTCCCGGCTTCACGGACGGCAAACAGTTTACAGTGCAGATCGCAGCGAGCCACGATCGCCAAGGGCAGCCTGCGGCGCTCAATGTGGGTAACAGCCTGCTGTTGCGATCTTTCTTACCGACTGCTGACTTTGACAACGACGGCTTGAACAATAAGTTAGAGATCGAGACCGCCGGTTTGAATCCCACACTGCTAGACAGCGACGGCGATGCCATCGCAGACATCAATGAGGATTCGGATAACGATGGGCTAACCAATGCGGAAGAACTGGCTGCTGCCACCAACCTGGGTGTAGCAGATAGCGATAGCGATGGTTTGTCTGATGGTGACGAGCTGCATGTTCATAGCTCCAATCCGTTGAGCGCCGATTCCGACGGTGATGGCCTGAATGATGGTGCTGAAGTGACTACCCATTTGACGAATCCAAATAGCCGCGATTCCGATGGCGACACCATTGACGACAATATCGAAATAGCCGTGGGTCTTAACCCAGTCTCCAATGCTGATGCGGCCTTAGATCTCGATGCCGATGGCTTGTCAAACTTGCAAGAGCTGCAGTTAGGTACGCTGATCAACCGGGCAGATACCGACGGTGACAGCTTGCTCGACGGCGCAGAGATCGCGCTCGGCAGCAACCCACTGGCGATTGACACGGATGCCGATGGCCTGCGTGACAATGAAGATCCTCAACCTATGGTCGCCGATGTCGTGGCTCCGGTGGTAACGATCCAATCGCTGGCGAATGGCCAAAAAGTCTTGGCGGGGTCCACTATCACGATTAATCCGGGCATTGTTGAAAGCGGCAGAGTGCTGTCGGTTCAATACTTTGTCGATGGCATTCCGTTAGCGGTGAAAACAGCGGCGCCCTATGCGGTGGAATATGTATTGCCGAATGAAAATGCCAATGTCGCGTTGGAAGTCATTGCGATTGACACCAATTACAATCAAGGCTCGAGCGGCTTGATCAGCCTCGCGGCGATGAATGATCCCGGCACTACCGTCATTGGTCAGATTGAATATCTCGATCACATTCCGTTAGCCAATACCTTGGTGAACGTTGGCAATTATATTGCGACGACGCAAGCGGATGGCCACTTCACGATTGCCAATGTGCCCTCAGTGGCCAGTGCTCTGCCGATCGTGGTTCTGGGCAATACGGTGGGAACCGTGTCGCCGGTGTTTGGCAACACCACGACCAATGTCGGCACCATAACCCTTGGCATATCAAGCCCAGTGATCATTGCCTATAACAAACAGCTGATCATTAACCCCGGTGCGGAAGATACGTTGTTTGGCACCAGCGGCGGTTGGCAGCTGTTGTCCGGTGCCTGGTTCCAGGGGCTAACCACCGATGCTTTACCGGCGAAGGATGGCAGTTTCTATTTTGCGCCCGGCGCGGTTGCCACTGGCGAAATTTATCAAAACGTCAATGTCACCGCGTACCGCACAGCGATTGACAATGGTGAGCAGTGGTTTGATTTCTCCGCCTATGTGCGCGATGCAGATGCGGCCGATTACGCCAAAGTCATCATCGAATATCGCACCGCAGCCTGTCTTGTCGGAGATACAGCACCGGGCTGCGCATTAATTAAAACCGTCAGTTCGGGGCAACACAATACAATGCTGTGGAATAAACTGAGTCGTCTTGAGAAGACCCCAGCTTCCACTGGCGTAATTCGCATTAGACTGGTCAGCACTCGAGTGTCAGGCTCAGTGAATGATAGTTATTTCGACTCCTTGAGTTTGGTAGCACTCAACCCGGCGGAAAATTCGTTGCGCCTGTATGCGACCCAATTGCTGCGTAACCCCGGTGCAGAATGGGATGTTGCGCAAGATTGGACGATTGATGCGGGCACCTACATACAGCGCCAAGTGACACCGGCGCCGGTGAGCGGCAACAAATACTTCATGGCCGGCAGCGTGGCGAGTTCGATCATGCATCAGGATATCGATGTCTCGGCTTACTCTGCAGCGATCACCGCCGGCAAACAGAAGTTTGCGTTTGCCGCTTCACTGTCAACCGATGGTACTGATAGGGCACGTGTCACTGTGCAGTTTAGATCGGCGCAATGCGCCACCTCTGAGCTGTCGCCCTGCCAGATCACGACCATTGATTCTACCGAGCACAACAAAACGAGCTGGGCCAAAATCGATTTTGTTGAAACCGCACCGGCGTTTACCAAAACGATTCGCATTAAGCTGACCAGCACCCGTCCGAGCGGCACGGAAAATAATGGCAACTTCGATGACCTTAGCCTGCAAGCGCTTGACCCGGTGGTTAAATCCACCGATCTCTACGAGCAGAATCTTGTCAAGAACCAGGGCGCTGAGTGGGAGTTTAATTATGGTTGGAAAACCACGAACCAAGTTTGGCAGTTGCGCACTGCGTCACCGGAGCCAGCGGTTGGTCACTTCTATTTCTACCCAGGTACTGTCGCGGGTAATGCGGAAATGTATCAGGATATAGATCTCAGCACCTATCAAGCTGAGATTAACGCCCGCAAACAGTATTTTGCTTTCTCCTATAAGCGCTGGGCTTCCGGTGACTGGAGCGATGTTATCGTCGAGTTTAGAGACAATACCTGTGGCAGCAATCCTGTCACCTGTATTCTCAAGTCTTATCAACAAGGCAATATGAGCGTTAATAGCTGGAATGAGCCTAAACTTAACGCGCTGGCGCCGGTGGGAGCGACTTCTGTGCGCATTCGTCTGCTGGCCAATCGTGCGGACACCGGTGAAAACAATGTTCATTACGATGATATTAAATTCATTGCAGTCGAGCCGAGCAGTGGCAAGTACAATCGAGAGCTGATTGAAAATGGTGATTTTGAATTTATCTCTCTGCTCGGTTGGAAATATACCGGCTCGCCTTTCAATATTCAGGCATGGACCTTTGGTCTATTCGGTTTTGGCAACGCAGCGGCGCAATCCGGCACCTATTATGCGGTTGCCAACACCGATGTTGTGCAGACTGCCTATCAAGATATTGAGCTCAAACCTTTCGCCGATGCCATTGCACAAGGCGCCCAGAAATTTGAATTTAACGGCTACACCGGCAGCCATTGGAACAATGACACTGGCCGCTTTGAACTGGTATTCCTAAATGCAGCAGGTCAAGAAATTGTTGGCTCGGGCGCGGTGAGCAGTGATATTCGATCCAGCAATGTTTGGATCAACGTCAATTATTCTGGCGCCAGCGCATTATTGGCGCCGTCTACTGCAGCCGCGATAAGAATCAAGCTTATCGCCACCAATATGCCTGGCACAGGCGGCAATCAGGGGCAATTTGATAATCTTTCGCTGAAAGCCGTTGCCCCCATCGTGGCGCCAGCCCCAGTGGTGGTCGCTGATACCGATGGCGATGGACTGACGGATGTATTCGAAACGCTATATGGTTTCAATCCCCAGGTTAATTCCGGTGAAGCACTGACGGATGACGATTTTGATGGACTGAATAACCTCGAAGAGCAGAACTATCAGACCAATCCACACCTGGCCGACACAGATTCCGATGGCATGTCCGATCTATTCGAAGCGAGCAACAATCTCTTTACCGCCCTGGCAACGGATGATCCCGATGCCGACGGACTCAGCAACGCAGAAGAGTCGCAGAACCATACCCTGCCCAAAGATGCCGATACAGATGATGATCAACTGCTAGATGGCCTCGAAATTCACCGTTATGCCACGGACGCGCATTCTGTCGATACTGATCAAGATGGCCGCTGGGATAGCGATGAATTATTTGCGGATGCCACTGATCCGCAGCAGGCAACCAGTGTGCTGCCGACGGTTAACCTCGGCTACCAGCTCACCGACATTTCGGGTGTGGTGTGGGAACTCAAACCAGCTGGCTATGTTGAAAAGGCTTCCTCCATGGGCATGGCAGCCATTGAAGAAAGTGTGCAGCTGTTTGTGGGCGATAAAAAATATACCCATCCGGCGAGAAACAGTACGTATGTTGCGAGCACCAAAGATAGCGGCAGAGAGATCCGCTTTGGCACGCAGTTGATAAATGGTTTGATTGTCACGCGGCGCGCCTATGTACCTCAGCAGAATCAGGCATTCATACGTTATGCAGAAGTGCTGCATAACCCAACCACTACTGAGATTCAAACCAAAGCGCGCATCACGTCTATTTATAGTGCGATCAACGCCTATAGCCAGGTTTATACCTCGTCAGGCGATGGCACATTAAGTGAGAGCGATCGTTATGTCATCCTCAATGATACTCACACCGCCACGCGCGGCGCGGTGGCGCATCTGTTCGCGGGCCAAAATGCGGCGGTGTCACCCAATCAAGAAACCATAGGTCTGGTGGGTAGCCAGGTATGGCAAGTGGGCTTTAACGTCACCGTTCCTGCGGGTGAGACGCGCGTCATCATCCACTATTTAATGGTGGGCAATGCACAACAACTCCAGACCACAGCCAGCTCCCTGGAAGCATTACAAGGCGAGACCTTGCAAGGTTTAGAAGACGAATTGAAATTGAAGATAATTAACTTCTCTCATTAGCAACTCCCTCTCCCTTTGGGAGAGGGCGGGGGTGAGGGTAACCCATAAAATTTAACAGTTTAGTAAATTTAAAGAGGTATTTATGGCAAGCAAATTAGTAAAACCGATCAGCATTATTGCCTGCAGCATGATGTTGTTGGCCTGTGCGGGCAAAGAGGACACTGCTTCAAGCAAAATTATTGCAACCGTTAACAACAAAGATGTCGCAGAAAGTCAGTTCAATGCTTATTTAAACCTGAAAAAAATATCGCAGGACAATAAAGATCTCGTCAAACAGCATCTCGATCAGTATCTGGAGCGCATGGCGCTCGCCGACTCTATTGTGGCAAGCGGCGCGCTGGACAATGAGATGATTGCGGTGGAAGTGGATGAGTTTCGCAAACAATCCCTCATCAGCCGCTACTTTGAAAAGGTGTTGGACGAGAAGGTGACGGAACAAGCCATCAAAAACTACTACGCGCAAAATCAAGATAAATATCAGACCAAAAAAATTAACGTATCCCACATTCTGGTGCGCACCAACCCGAAGATGACGCAAGTCGAGAAACAAGCGGCGTTAACCAAAGCAATGGATATTTATGGCAAAGCGATTTCGGGCACAGCGTTCAACGAACTCGCCGAGCAGCATTCAGAAGATGAAGTCTCTGGCAAAAAAGGCGGCAATTTGGGCTGGATTATTCAAGGCGCTATAGATCCGGCGTTTTCACAAAAAGCCTTTAGCCTCGGCGTGGGAGAGATCTCTGAACCCTTTGCGACGAATTTTGGCTATCACATCATTAAAGTGGAAGAACCAGCGACCGTGGTGCAACAGGCTTATGAAAAAGTGAAAGGCGACATTCGTTACATCCTCAGGCAAGAAGTTAAACAGGCTGAGATGGAAAGGCTTAAAGGCAAAGTGGAAATCGTGAATCCCTAACTAAACCCCCTCTCCCTCTGGGAGAGGGTAGGGGTGAGGGCTGAAATGGCGCCCCAAAAAATACGTTTATATTTATGCACAGAGGTTACTGCAATGTTATTCGGCAACAATAAAAATAAATCGACACATCAAAAGGCTTTGTGGTTGGGCGTGACGATTTTTGTATTAGCCATGATTGGCTGTGATGCGCCAAGTAACGGCACAGCACAAACTCAGGCTGCCAAAATTGCTAGCCTTCAGTCTGAGCCGACTGACGTGAACATTCTTGCCAAAGTAAACGACACACCCATCACCAAAAGCGAACTCGCATTAACCATCAAAAAAACACTCGGCGACAAGGCGAGCCAATACCTCAATCAAGACGTAGAGAAAAAAATTCTCGACAGTCTTGTTGGCGCCCGTGCCATGGCCTTGATGTATGAAAAGGAAATGGCCGACGAAGAAAAACAAGAGATAGAAACACTGGTGGCAATCTACCGCGAGGAACTCCTGGTTAAACGCTACGTTTCCCATCACGCCACCCCAGAACCAGTGACGCAACAGATGGTGCAAGCGTATTACGAAAAAAATCTGGAGAGTTTTGGCGGCGAGGTTGTGAAGAATTTCGAGTACATCACCACGACTAAAAAAGTCGAAGGCCCGGAAAAAACAGCACTGGAAGAAAAACTCGCGGCATTAAAGCAAGAAAAAGACTGGCAAGCGGTCACCGCAAAACTCAAAGATCAAGGTTATCCAGTAAAGTATAAAACAGCAGAAATGAAGCCCGAGTTATTGGAGTTTCCACTGCAGAAACTCGTTAAAGAAACATCGAAGGGCGAAACCTCCGCTGTCTTAAGCCAAAACGGCGAGCTGTTGGTAGTGCGCATCAATGAAACCAAACAACATGCACCCAAAGCCTTAACCGAAGTGAGCAATCAAATAAGAAAAAGTTTAGCGCCAATCCAGATTCGCAAAGCGGTGCAGTCTGTATCACAGACTGCGTTGGCCCAAGTTAATGTTAGTTACGTGAAGCAAGAACAAATTGAATAACTCGTTTTCATGTTTATGAGGGTGTCGTAGAAGTAACTCGCAAATTCCCTCTCCCTTTGGGAGAGGGTTAGGGTGAGGGAAAACTGGCTGCTTTAGGTAAAAAAAGCACTAATTATAGCGCTATTTACCCACTTTTTCCCTCACCCCAGCCCTCTCCCAAAGGGAGAGGGAGTTTTACGACACTCTCTTCTGCGTGGGAACGCAGATGTTGTACAGCAGGCTATGCAGAATAAAGACATAGCTTTTATATAAAGAAAATGCCTGTGTTTAACAGTAGGGGGCAAGAAAAAACGTGTCACTAAAATTCGCTATCCTCACAACGTTGCAGAGAAAATTGCTGCAGATGGTTTTATTGGTTGCCGCGTTGAGCTATGGGCAAAATTTGTTGGCCGCAACTATTAATGGCGACGATAATGCCAATGTTTTATCGGGGGGTGCTAACTCTGCTGATGATATTTTGAATGGTATGAAGGGCGATGATACTTATGAGTGGGGTACGGGATTTGGTGCTGACATCATTAATGATGGTGGCGGAGCGCAAGATAAACTAAAAATTTCTGGCTATAAACTCTCGCAGTTGAAATTCCGCGGTTCTAATGGACATCTTGTTATCAGCGTTTTAGGGAATACCACTGATCAGGTAACAATTTACTATCAGTTTTCGAACCCAAGTTATCAAATAGAACAGATTGAAGTGTTTGATGATACGTTGCCAACTCCGGCTTGGGTCACTAAATCTATTACAGATCTTTGCCAATTAATCCTGGTGCCGACTACTGATGCGGATACAATTTATGGCTGTTCTGATGTTGATAGCACCTTTCATGCGAGTCCTGGCGATGACTCACTCTCTGGTCAAAATGGTAACGACGTTTATGAGTGGGGAATGGGTGCAGGCAAGGATACCATGCAAGACGCTGGAGGCTTTGGCGACAAAATAAAAATTACGGACTATAAACTCTCGCAGTTGAAATTCCGCGGGAACACTACACATCTTATTATAAGCGCTCTAGCGAATACCACTGACCAGTTAACTATTTACTATCAATTTTCTTTGGCTTCAGATAAACAAATAGAACAGATCGAAGTGTTTGATGATACGTTGCCAACTCCGGCTTGGGTCACTAAAACTGTTACGGATCTTTGTCAACTAATCCTTTTGCCGACTGCTGGCGTGGATACACTTATTGGCTGTCCTGCTGTTGAAAGCACCTTTCATGCGAGTGCTGGTGATGATGCACTCTTGGGCCAAAATGGTAGCGACGTTTATGAGTGGGGAATGGGTGCTGGCAAGGATACCATTCAAGACACTGGAGGCTTGCAAGATAAAATAAAAATTACCGACTATAAGCTCTCGCAGTTGAAATTCCGTCGCGAAAATTCGCAGTTGTTTATCAACGTCGTTGGAAATACCGCTGACAAACTAACTGTTGATTATCAGTATTATTCGACCACGGCGCATCAAATAGAACTAGTCGAAGTATTTGATGATACGTTGCCAACACCTGCTTGGGTCACAAAATCCATTACGGATATTTGCCAACTTATCATTACACCGACCTCGGGTGACGATATTCTTAGAGGTTGCGTAGATGGAGGTTACACTTTCAGCGGCGGCATCGGCTCCGATACTTTTTATGGCTACCTAGGCAATGATATTTATCAGTACCATGCAGGAGACGGTAGCGACACCATTAACAACGGCTCCAGTGGTGGCACTGATCTTGATACTGTCGAGATTGTCGATATCGCCTATTCGAAACTTGTTTTCCGCAAAAGTGGCGAGAATCTACTAATAAAATCCGCTTTTGTACCGACAGACAAATTAACTGTTCTCAGTCACTTTTCTTCCAACAGCGCTTACGCAATCGATCAAGTAAAAATTCCTATCTCTGCGGATAACTTTAATCAGACGGAGATTAGTGGCCTGATTGACGATACTTTCTTCCAGGTGTCTAAACCCGCAGTGCGACCAGGCGATCAGTTCATCCTAGCTTGGGATATCGTGAACCCGGCGGCAAGCTCCGTTGTTATCGAAGAGCCGGGTGTGACCTGGGCGAGCATCGGGCTGTCTGGGCAAACCACGCTGACCAGAACACAAAATACAGAATTCCACCTGCGAGTGCTTAGTGCCTCAGGAGCGGAAATTGAAACTAAAGTCATTCAGCTTCCTGTAACGGAGCTTCCCGTAGTAAGCAGTTTTGGCGCTACACAAACAACAATTAACAAAGGTTGGCAAACAACACTATTCTGGGATGTTTTTAACACCGAATCTGTCGAGATCATCCCTGCCGTCGGCCTTCCCGCAATTCCTGCCAATGGCAGCGTATTAGTTAAACCTACTCAGACGACAACCTATACCTTGCGAGCACATGGCGCAGCAGCGGAGCTTGCGGAGAAGAGCGTTACTATTGTGGTAAATGATACGCCGGTAGAGCGAAGGGTTACCGATACCACTGCAGCGACTAAAATCGCGGTAGCCGACAGCTCATATGAAAATAGTGATCTTGTGGTTGAGAGCGGCGCGATTGTAGAAATTGACGGTTCCCATTTCTTTAACTCGATTACTGTAAAGAATGGTGCAAGTTTGACTCACCCGACAGCTTCAACAAATCGTTTGGATTTGCAGGTCCAAACGGCGCTTAAGATTGAAGCTGGTGGTGTTATTAATCTGTCGGGAAAAGGCAAATACGATACGGTGAATTTGAACTACGACGGGGCGAGTCACGGTGGATATGCCGGTATTGTTGAGCGCAATTTTGTGCATGAACAATACGGCAGTATCACGGCGCCGGTGGCGTTGGGTTCAGGAAGCAACAATCAATACGGCGGTGGCGCTCTAAAAATTACTGCGGGAACCATTGATCTGCAGGGTTCGATACGCGCAGACGGTGAACCCAATACCTCGACCAGCGGTGGTTCGAGCGGTGGTTCGATTTGGCTGGTGACAAATATCCTCAAAGGAGGGGATACCAATGATCTGCAGACCGTGCGCATCAGCGCGAACGGGTCTAATTCGTATTGGTCTGGAGGTGGCGGCGGACGTATTGCCGTCGAATACCAGAGCATAGAAAACTTTGACACAACCAAGCAGATCACGGCGTATGGTGGGTTGGCATCACAAAATGATGGTGGAGATGGCGGAGCGGGAACTATCTATCTCAAGAATCAACTCGACGGCAGTGAAAGAATAGGGATACGCAATCAACTCCAGAGTACCTATGACAGTGGTACCTATCTCTCGGCGCAGCTGAATGTGCCCTATTATGTTGAACAAGCCAAGATCGTTTTAGAAAATAATTTTGCGCTGTCGAATCTCAACCTTATTGGGTCAAACGTCACTGTGCGCAATTTAGGTTTGTTGTCAACAAATGGAGACCTCAATGTCAATGGCTATACACTAGAGCTAACAGCGGACCCCACCACTGCACAGGCCCCCTTTAACAATATATCGATTACTCAGGGAGGAAAGATTACCGCTTTAGCCAATGGCCTCAAATCCATACCGGGCAGTAGCGTGATGAATAACGCTGTTAATTTGCATGTGAGCACTGCAGGCACCTTGTTAATCGACAGCAGCTCATCGATTGATGTCACGGGAAAAGGCAAATACGATACAGTGAATTTGAACTATGACGGGGCGAGTCACGGTGGATATGCTGGTGTTGTTGAACGCAATTTTATGCATGAACAATACGGCAGTGTCACGGCGCCGGTGGCGTTGGGTTCAGGAAGCAACAATCAATACGGCGGTGGCGCTCTAAAAATTACTGCGGGAACCATTGATCTGCAGGGTTCGATACGCGCAGACGG
>OBEQ011382115.1_pt1 | contig 11995 bp, 6 predicted proteins | sample 1670901 | NCBI WGS metagenome assembly OBEQ01 (sample SAMEA104232315, study PRJEB22302) | groundwater metagenome | biome: forest; feature: aquifer; material: groundwater | place: USA | collected 2011-08-07 | depth 5.4 m | reverse complement strand
TGCCCCCCAGCAAAATAGCCCCCATCATCGCCCCAACGTTGAGCGCCTGCCCAGCCAACTTCAGGATAACCACCGCACCCAACGTCGCCAAGGGAACAGTCGTCATGATAATAAACGGTTGAGAGTACGACTCGAAAAGCGACGCCAAAACCAAGAACAGCAGAATCAACGACATGCTCAAAGAAAAGGACAATTCCTTTTGGTTCTGCATCAGCTTCCAGTAGTTCTCTCCGAAACGCCAGTAGTAGTCTTTCGGAAAAGGCATATCCTTGATGGCACCGTACACTTTCTGCGCCGCTTCACCAAAAGCAAACTTCCCACGGTTGGCACTAGCCTGGATCATTCGTTCGTGGTTCTTCCGCCAAATCTTGGACGGCCCAATGCCCGGTTCCAGTTTACCGATCTGCTCCAGCGTCACGACCTCGCGGTTCGGCAAAGTAAACGTCATGCGCCGCAGCTTCTCCAGTGTGGCGCGGTCCGATTCCTGCAGCCGGGTGATCACCTCGACCTCTTTCGATTCCGTATGATACAGCGTCGCCCGAAGCCCCCTCATCTGGGCATGAATCGCGTTAGCCACCTCTTCTACGGTCAACCCGAATCGGGCCGCTTTACTTCTGTCGATCCGGATTTGCCATTCGGGACGGCCCCGCCGCCATCGAATCTTCAAATCGGTCAACCCCTTGACCTGCTGCATACGCTTGAGCATTTCAACGGCCAACTGATTCAAGACCTCATAATCCCAACCGTAAATCTCCAAAATGATTTCGTTGGTCTCGGTCTGTTGCGGTTCTTCAAAGTAAATGAAGGCCTCTTTAAAACCTTTCTCGATCTCCTGAAGCTGGGGCCGCAGCGATTCCATCACGTCTTTCGTTGAGCGGGTTCGCTCAGCCAACGAGACCAGCTTCACATAGACTTTCGAAGACCAAGGCTCCACGCGCGAGGAAACCGATTTGACCTCAGGAACATCCTTAAGCATCTTCTCGGTCTTCGCCACCGCCTGATCAGAGATGTCAAGCTTCGCACCCGTTGGCAATTCAACGAAAATGGTAAAGTCTTCCGCTTCCGCGGTCCCAATAAACTCTTTAGGAATCGTCTGAAATATCTCAGCGCTGGCCACGAAGAGAATCCCGGCGATCAAAATCACGACCCAGCGCCATCGCAGGCAGAAAATCATGAATTTCCGGTAAAGGACCTGCAGACGATTTCTGGTTCTCTTCTGCTTCAGAACGATCGGGAACGGCAACCGTGCCGCCATCAAAGGCACCGCGGTCAAGGCCACAAAAAGGGATGAAATCAAAGAATAGCTGATCGTGAGGGCAAAACCCGTGTAAAGGATCCGGATTTCTTTGTTGACGAACACGATCGGCATTAGAACCACCACATGAGTAATCGTGGCCGCCATAATGGCCAGCAGCATCTCGGACGCACCGTTTACCGAGCTGTTCTCTCTTGATTCTCCCTGACCGATACGCTTAATGACGTTGTCCAGAACAACGATGGAATTGTCCACCAGCATGCCGATCCCCATCGCCAAACCGCCGAGGGTCATAATGTTGAGGGTGAGTTTCTGAAAAAACATCAAACCAAAAGTAATCGCTGTCGCCAATGGAATCGCAATCGCGACAATAAGCGTCACACGAAGATGCCGCCAAACCGCCGCAACAATCAGCAGCAAAACCAGCAGCATATCCATCACCATCGTGACGACTGCAGTCGGAATAGCCTGATAACGGTAAGACGCAAGCGCTAGGGCGGTCACACCCAACATCGCCGGAACACACAGGAGCCGTGGCAGCCAATGCGTCGAAAGAAAAGCACCCAACACAAGAATCGTCAGTACCGCCCCACTGATCAGCGCTGAGCTCACTTCATCAATCGCTTTCTGGATCTGAACAGCTTGATTGTAAGTCACTATGAATTTTAAATTCTTTGGGGATTTCGGATTCTTCTGGATTGCATCGAACGCCTTCATAACCTCTCCGGCCACTTTAACGGTATTAGAGGTCGTCTCCTTCTGGACATATAGAGACACCACCTGAAGAGAATTCACTCGAGCAAAACTGGTCGCTTCAAGGAATGAATCCTTGACGGTAGCGACATCTTTGATATGGATCACCGAGTTGCTGGGCGTCAGCATCACGCCAAGGTTTTCGATATCTTGCAACGAATGCAATTCACCCATGGCACGGATTATGTACTTGTTGCGTTCCAGGTTATATTCTCCGGTCAAAAGATTCAGATTGCTCATACCCAATAGCCGAGTCACTCTCTCCAGCGGAACTCGAAACGCTTGCAACTTAGCCTGATCCACCTCGACAAGGATCTTCCGCTCTCTCCCCCCACCCACCTCCACATTGGCAACACCTTCCACCCGTGAAATTTTATCCTTAATCTGCTCATCGACAAGTCGTCGCAACATTTCAGGAGTGAAATCAGGCGCTGTTACAGCGACAATGACGATTGGCTGATCATTTTGTTCGAACTTCGCGATGACTGGTTTTTCGATCTCCGGAGGCATTTTCGACCTGACTTTTGAAAACTTCTCACGAACTTCCAATGCGGCAAAATCCATATCCGTTCCTGGCTCAAAGGACAAAACCACCCTCGAACGGCCTTCTTCAGAAATCGAAATAAGATCCTTCATGTGGGTAGTGTCACCGACAGCCTCTTCGACTAATTTCGTTACTCGGGACTCCACCTCTACCGGAGGCATTCCCCCTCGGATGTCTATGATGACTGAAATATCTCCAAAGCTATAATTGGGGTAAAGCTCGATGGGCAGGCGCGTCAGACCTACCACCCCGATGAGAAGGAAAGAGATATAGATCATCGCAACGGTCACGGGGCGCTTGATCGCAAAGTTCGGCAGGCTCACGGAGGACCTTCCAGTTTAGCCAGAACATAATATCGGCCTTTCGCCAGAGGACCGAAACCTTTGATCAATCCGTAATCCACCATCTCTTTCAAATCACGAGCGGCTGTCGGAACAGAGATTCCCGTCAGTTGTACAAACTCCTTTCGAGTGATACGCCCGTGAGTGGCCAGGTAGTCCATAAGTTGCTGCTGCCTCGGATTCAAAGACGGGATAGCGGGAGATTTTCCAGACGCTAACGGAGCGGGCTGAGATGGTAGATCTGGCTCCGGCTTGGCCATCGATGCGAGCGGCGTCTCGGAGACCAACGGCTCGGACTTTTCAGGCACAGCCTCTGTTCCGCCAAAATCTTCCGGAATCTCGGGGATGTCCGGAATCGTCGGCAGACGCTGCTCAGTCGATGGCACTTGCGGTTCCGGATACTCTAGAAATCCACCAGGAAACCCTATCCCCATTTCCGGCTTTTCCAAGACGGCTTCTTCCCCACCAAAGTTTTCAGGAATCTCAGGAACATCCGGTAACGCGTCCGACCCCACATATGGAACTTGAGATTCTATAGACGACGGTCCGAGCACCCCAGTCTGCAGAACCAAAGACGTAGGCAACAAGGGAACCTCTGCCACATCAAGACTGGCAACCATCACAGGCGCAGTCAACTCGGCGGTTGAAACCGTAATATCCACTAGATGGAACCTCTTCAAGAAGTTCTCCGCCGTCACATAGAGTGTGGGAAGAAAAAACAGGGTCAGAAAGGTACACACGGTCATGCCTCCCATGACCGCAATCGCCATGGGTCCTTGTAGTTCCGCTCCTTCTTCAAAACCGAGCGCGAGCGGAAGAAGCCCAAGCACCGTGGTACCAGCTGTCATGAGAATCGGCCTTAAACGCCTCTCACTAGCCAAAACGACCGCTTTTTCCGTTGGCACTCCTTTGCTTTTCATAAGATTGACGTAGTCCACCAATACGATTCCATCGTCGACCACGAGCCCGCCTAACATAATGATCCCGAGGATCGTCATGATGCTCACGGACGTATGAGTAATCCACAGGGCCAAAACCACTCCGATGATGCCCATGGGAATGGTCCCCATGATGAGGAACGGCTGCCAGAGGGATTCGAATTCGGAAGCCATAACCATGTAGACAAGCAACACGGACAGACCCAATGCAAAAGCAAGCGACTCAAACGACTCCTTCATCTGCCGGTTCTCACCGGTCAGAGACACGGTATAACCGCTTGGCACCTTCATCTTCTCCAAGCGGTCGTTAACCTCCTGGAGAGTCTTCGCGAGAGGACGCCCGAACAACTGGGCTGACACGAAGATTGTCCTCTGCTGGTCGATGCGCTTGATTTCGGTGGGGCCTTTTCCTACATAGAAATGGGCCACCTCAGACAATGGCACGTTCATGTCCAAAGGAGAGTGGACGAGAAGCCGACGTACTTTATTCAGATCCTCCCGATCTTCTTTCCTCAATTGAACGAGGACATCGTATTCCTTTCCCTCCTCTTTGAACTTTGTGGCCACAGACCCTTTAAAAGCTGTCTGCGCGGTTTGGGCAATATCACTGACCGTCAGATGATATACAGAGGCACGGTCTTTATTCACATAAACCTTGGTTTCCGGAGAAGGAGGCACGATGCTGGTTTGCACTCCGTAGAGACCGGGGATCGCTGACAAGAGCTGGCTGGTCTCATCGGCAAGTTTCTCCATCCTGTTTAAATCGATCCCTTTAACTTCTATCATCACCGGGGCACCCCCCAGGAATGAAGACTTGAAGGAGGATTCCTGAAGGAGAAACTCGACATCAGCTCCTTCCAACGGTTCTCGAGCTAGTGTTTTCTTAAGCTCCTGTACAATATCCACAGTTTTGCGGGTCCGGAACTGACCCGGGGGTGACCTACCCAAACCTCGGTGTTTGAGTTTAAGGTTTACAAGAATCTGAGCCTGATGAGAGCCCAACGCATCCAAAAGCTCCTCGGCCTTACGATCCTTTGAGGAACCAATCGCAACGCTAACATCCAGAACCTCAGGGATTGCTTGTAGGACTCGCTCGATCCTTTGGGTAACCCTGTCCGTCACCTCCAAACGTGTTCCCGGAGGGAGCCCTACCCGAAGAACAAATTGCCCCTGGTCCACCTTCGGAAGAGTCTCCCGATCTAAAAGCGTAAAAGCAAACAAAGACCCTAAAAAGAGAGCAGTGATAACCCCGATTCCTAAAACCCGATGGCGGAGAAACCAGGTGACCAACGCCGTATCGAACCGACGAATAGCATCCACCACTGGCTCGATGGGAGAACGTCCCGTATTGTAACGAATCCGAGAAGCAAACAAGGGGGTCAACGTCAGCGCGACGGCCAAGCTGGTATAGTGGGAAATAACCACGGTGTAGGTCAATTGCTTGAAGAGTTGTCCTGCGATTCCTATGACAAAAACCGTGGGAAGGAATACAACGACCGTTGTGTTGATCGTACCAAAAAGAGCGCTGGCAATTTCTTGGGTTCCCTCGACGGCCGCTTCCGCGGATGGTCTGCCTTCCTTCCGCTTCAGATCAATGTTCTCCACCGCAACCGTTCCTGCATCAACGAGCATCCCCATGGCCAGCGCCAGGCCGCCCATCGAGATCACGTTAATCGTAATCCCACTAAAATACATAGGAGCGATAGTAGCGAAAGCCGAAATCGGGATCGCAAATGTCACATTCAGTGCAGCCCAAAAATTCCCAAGGAAAATAAACAAGACGATGAAAGCCAAGAACCCACCCTCTGTGGCTGCATTGAGAACCCCGGAAATAGCCTGCTGGATAAAGATCGACTGATCATAGACAGTTTTCAGATGTACCCCGGGAGGGAGCGTGGGTTGAATCCTCTTCATGCTTTCCTTGATTCGAGTGGCCACCTGGACGATATTGGCCCCAGCTTGTTTCTGGATGGTAATCGAAATATTCTCCACACCATTGAATCGTGAGATCGACGTCTTCTCTTTGAATATGTCTTTTACGACAGCAACGTCCTTCAGCAGAATCAACCGCTGAGGAGGCGGAACCCCTTTCTCGCGTTTCAAGGGGGAGGGGGTTTTCTCGTCTTGATTCCGATTCCGCTGCGGCAGTCTATGGCCCTTATCCTCATCAATCGCTATGGGAACGCTCGGGATCTCGGGAACAATCTTGAACTCCCCCATCGTACGGATCAAGTATTCATAGAAAGCCTCCTTAATAGTCCCTCCCGGATAGTTCAAATTCGTCTTTCCAAGGGCATCGACCACCTGAGAGATGGACATCTCCGAAGCTTCCATGCGCCCTTGATCTACCTCAACGAGAATTTCCCGCTCGAGCCCACCGGAGATATTGACCGCGGCCACCCCTTCTACCTTCTCAAGTTCATTCTTGATTTGTCTACGGGCTACTTCGAGGAGGTCGTGAGGAGAGAGATCCCCAGAGAAGTTTAAGACCAAGACGGGCAACTCAAAGGGATTAAACTTAATAACAACAGAATCTTCTGACCCATGCGGCAGGCGTTCCTTAATAAGGTCTATTTTCTCCCGAACCCCTAAGGCGCAAAGGTCCATGTTGCTTCCCCAGTTGAACTCCGCAATGACTAGAGAGACCTCTTCCTTAGAAATGGAACTGATTCGGCGGAGACCAGGGACCGTTCCTACCGCTTCCTCGATTGGCTTGGTTACAAGAATTTCTATCTCTTCGGGGGCGGCATCCTTGTAGCGGGTGACTACGGTCAGCTGTGGATAAGCAATCGGAGGATATAGCTCTTGGGGAAGCTTCGTCCATGAAATAATCCCCAGAAGCACCACGCCCGTGTAGATCATGATCGTGGTGACCGGCCGATTAATCGAAAAACGCGGCAAACTCATTTTAGTTTAATGCGGTCCTTCTTCCTCTCCCTTCTTGCCTCCGAACTTCGGCTCCGCACGCTGAACCGCCGATTCTTCCTCTTCCAGCAACGTGACTTTCGAACCGTCTTTCAAAGCCCCGCGCGCCTCGGTCACCACCTGCGTACCCTCGGCCAGACCGTTGACAATCTCCGCATAATCGGTCGTCATATACCCCAAGGCAATCTGTGCCAGTTTGGCCACTCCACCGTCGACCACGAACACCGAGTCAAATTTTCCATCGCCATCGGTATCTTTCAGCGCGCTGGTAGGAACGACCAACGCATCCGGTTTCTCATACACGGCCACTTCGGCCCTCGCAAACATTCCGGGCAGAAGCTGGCCCTTGGAGTTAGCCACCTTGACCTTCGCGGTCAACGTACGGGATTTCCCTTCGATCAGTGGCGCTAAGTTGTCGACCTTCCCCTCAAATGTCGCGTTGGGCACCGAATCCACCGATATCTTGACCCGCTGCCCCAGCCGTAGCCGCTCGATGTCGCGCTCGATGATCCCCAGTTCGACAAAAACAGATCCCACTTCCATCAGCGTCGCCACCGGTACCTGTGCCTGCGGAGTCACATATTCTCCCACCTCTGCCTCCCGCGTCCCCATGACGCCATCGATCGGAGCGCGCAAAATCGTTTTGTCCAGTTCCTGCTCGGCCAGCTCCGTCTCCTTGGCAGCCGTGGTGACCTGGGTCTCCGCCTGCTTTAATTCCAGCTCGGACTCCTCATATTTCGGCCGGATGATCGCCCCGATCTTATAGAGTTCCTCATTAATGGAGAAACGCTTCTGGGCCAAATCACGCTGGGCTTCCGCGGTACGCAGCTTTGATTCGGCAAATTCCACACGAAGTCTTTCATCTTTATCATCTAAGGTGGCTAAAATCTGCCCTTTGGAAACCAGATCTCCCTCCCGGAAATCCACACTTTTAATCGCGCCGTTGACTTCAAACTTCAAATTGACTTCCGATTGCCCCCGGATCGTTCCCAAAACCGGCAACATATCAGTAAATTGGATCTTTGAAGCCTTGAAGGTTCGGACCGCGATCGGGATATCCTCTGCTTTCTGCTCGGGTCCCCCTGCCGGCTTGGCTCCAGGCGGCATCTTAACGACTGCCGGTTTACTCGGCTTGTTCAGCAGACCCGGCAGCCACCATTTCAAGGCAGCGACACCCCCGACCACGATCATCAAAATAATGACGACCACCCGCAAACGCTTCAAGATCGGCGCTTTTTTCAACGGACGCTCCTTTTACTGATAGTGACTGGGCAATCCAACGGCCTTGTTCAACTTCACCAGAGCCACATAATAGTTTGTCTGAGCCTGAATCTGGCTGGCTCGATCGTCGTTCAAGCGCATCATCGCCTCAAGAACCTGTGAAGGGAGGATCTCATTCAGCGAGGATTGGGCTTTCAGGATCTTCAGCTGTTCCTCCCGAAATTCCACCTTCTGTTTGGCATATTCGAGCTGCAGCCGCGCCTTGTTATAGCTGATATAAGCTTCCTGAACCTCCTGGTAGATTAAAGCTTTGGCATCTTCCAGATCATTCTTTGCTTTTTCAAGCCCAACGCGGGCCTGCTGAACCTCGGACATTCCTTGAAGTTGATTGGCGATCGCCAATTCAGCCGAATAGACCTTTGAGTCGGTCCGGGTCGTCTGCCCCAACCGAGGCGAGGTGTGCGTATCCGTAGCAGACATGCTTAGGCCGTGCGGACCCAGCGCCTGAGTAGCCTTTACACCGATGAAATAATCGTTGCCCAAACTCAACCGCTCTGTCTCAAAAGCGGACCCCGAACTGCCGTAGAAACCGGAAAGATCCACTTTCAATCCGCTTTTCTTCTTTGCAACTCGTATCTCAAGCTCGTTAAACTCTACCAACAGCGTGTTCAATTGAACCTCAGGCCGGTATTGATTCGCCAGCTGGAACGCTTCTTCCAGATCGACCTCGTTCTTCACGATAGGCGGAAACTGCGCGGGAACATCCGCCACCGCTGTCGGCTCCAGTTTCACGCGCTGCAAGAACTTCAGCCGTGCCAGCTGAAGGTCGTTCTCAGCCGTGGCCCGTTGAAACCGAGCCTGATTGACCTGGGACTCGACATTGAGCACTTCCATCCGAGTCAGAAACCCCTTTTCAAACCGGGCCTTCACCTGATCAAAAAATTTCTGCGTTTCTTCCAGAAATCCCCGTTGGGTCTCAAGCCCCGCCTGCGCTCCGACCAACTGGTAATACGCCTGAGCAATCTCCAGTGAAAAGTCAGCCCTGACCTTACTCTGTCGTTTCTCAGACACCTGAAGGTTGACAACCGCTTGCCGGTACGCATCCTGCAGCCGGTGGGAATAATACAACGGCTGCTCAACTTGCACACCCTCGGTCACCTCGGTAAAGCCCACGTTGGATGCGATGCCCTGGGTCCAGCTATACTTCAGCGTCACACCCGGATAGAACGCCCGGCGGGCTTCACGAAGTTTCATCTCGGCCAGTTGCACTTCCTCTCGGGCAACCTGGATCGGTCGGTGTCGACTCAACCCGAACTCAAGCACGCTCTCCAAACTCCAAAGCGGGGAACCAGCAGGAGGCGCAGCCATCGGTACCAAAACAGGTGACTGCGCCGGCACCTTCTCCGGTTCAACCCCGAGCTGAAACTCTTCCTCCTCTGGACGCAGCGCGGGCGGAGGAGCCGCCAGTGTTCGGAAACCGAACCCTGGATTACGAACCTCAAACTTCTCCGGATTGGCCGGATTTTTCAGCCGAACTCGAAGTACAAGTTTACCATCGGTTGGTTCCATCAAATGCTCGGCAGGACCTGCTAAATCAAAAACCAGGTAATCCACTCCCTGATTCGGATCATCTGCTTGTGACCTGAACAGATGCCATCCTCGGATGATGCTTTTCTCGAGGGCCGTATCCGCAGGAAGCGTCGTCTGCAGGGAAACCCCCATGGGGTCGACCACCAGACGGACCGGATCGGACAGCGTGTAGGTCACAAACACAAACGGTTGGCTCGCCTTGATCTCAATCACAGCCCCTTCCACCGTAGGCCGCACGTCAACCGACTCAAGGACAACCGGCACAGAGGAGGAATTTTCTTGAGAAGCAGCGAATGTGGGACAAAGTGATACGGTATGGGCCAGAACGAACCCTGTGAGGATACGGAGAATGGAATACGAGAACCGTCTCACTAACCGTCTCTCATCAATCCAAAGCTTACTTGATAGATTGGTAGAAGTCAACACAAGGAGACGGCTAACCGTCTCATAGACCACTGAAGACGCCTAGCCGCTTATAGATAGGAGAAAGAAGGGGACCTTACTTCTTTGTATTTTCCAGAAGAACGAGAAGAACCTCGATAATTTGAGAGACGGTGTAAAAAATGATAAAATACAACACGCCGACCAGCAAAACGATGATGCTGGAAGCTCTCGGAGTAGCTGGAGTACCTCCGGTCACAAGGATTCCCACCGCTCCAATGAGCCCAAAAACCAGTGCCCCCCAAGCGACAATCTTGAAAATGAGACCAAATATCTTCAACAGCTTAAAGCGGTTTTCCATAGCGGGTCTATATCTCCTCTGGTTTGGCGGCCTTCGCCTTCAGAGCCGCTCGATAACGCCGCATATATTCGCGCATGTAAATCCGATATTGTTCCATGGTGGCGGTCCGGTACGCCTGAATCCGGTCCCGGTGGATCGTCCTCCACCGCTTGGCACGAACCCGGGCTTTGACACGCCACATCGGATCCATCCGCTTGATCCGGTAATAAAGCGGGTTTCGCTGCTGCCAAGCAACCAGATTGTCCCTCTGACGCCGTTTCTGGCACTCCGGATCCCCGCACGCCCGCTGCTTGGTGCGCCGGTACTTGGACGGCTCAAACTCTCGCTGGCAGTAAACACAGGTCATTAAACTTTATCCCCCCAGAGAAATCTCAAAAATCTTAGCGCTAACGGGAATCGAACCCGTGTTTCGGCCGTGAGAGGGCCGCGTCCTAGGCCACTAGACGATAGCGCCATCTAAACGGCCTTACCAATATTATAGGGTGCCGCTGACCCGACCGATCAGGTAACCGACCAGCGCGGAAATCAAGCCGATCAACGTGAGTTCCAAACCGCTCTTCAACGGCGACGTTCGGGTCAACCAGGTCTTCCCAGCCCCCAGGCCGAACAGAGCCAGGATTGAAATACCCATCGAGAGCCGAAACGCCGCCACCGAAGGCATCAGAGCAAACGGAATGATCGGCAGAAAGGCCGCACACAGATACGAAAGCGCGGTGATTCCCCCGACCACCCAGGGGTTGTCAAAGCTTTCCACGATCAAGCCCAGCTCCTCCTCCATCATGCAGCGGAGCCATACCATCGGGTTGGAACTGATCCGGTTGACGACCATCTCCAGCTCCTGACCCTCAAATCCCTTGGCCCGGTAAATTTTGCGAACCTCATCCCGTTCCTTTTCCGGCATCTCCTGCATTTCCCGCCGCTCCCGGTCGATCTCGGCCAAAAAGAATTCCGACTGGGATTTTGAGGAGATATAGGCGGAAAAACCCATCGAGAGAGCGCCGGCGCTGGCCCCCGCGATACCGGTGATCAAGATGATCCGGTTCTCATGCAGGGCCCCGAACACACCGATCACAAACCCGAGCGAGGTGACCACCCCGTCGGTAACCCCGTAGATGACTTCCCGGATGGCCCGCCCTTTCGTGGAATGCCAGGCCTCGTCCAGGTAACCGGGCCGTGTGCCCAACTCGTTAAGAATCGAGGACTGAGACACCGATCTCTTTGCGAACTTCGCGAACCGCCGCCACCATGTTAGTCAGTTTCGCAACCGATTCCTCCTTGAGCCGCGTCTTGAGTCCGCAGTCCGGATCGATGTAAAGTTTTTCGGGCGTGAACACTTCAAGGGCCCGGTGGATCGCGGCCTTGATCTGCTCAACGGACTCCACTCGGTGGGAATGGACATCGAGAACCCCAAAACCGACCTCTTTGGTGAACGGGATCTTCCGGATCAGATCGAGCAAGCCGAAATTGGAGTTCGTGAATTCCAAATCGATCTGGTCGACGGCCAGGTTCAGGATCTGCGGATAAACCTTCTCGAAATCGCCGTAACAGATGTGGGTCCCGGTCTGGACGCGGACCCCCTTCGTGACGATCTTCATCGCCTCGACCGCCAGCTCCACCTCCTCGACACGGGTGGAGACGGCCGGCTCGTCAATCTGTATGAATTTGGCCCCTGCCGCCTCCAGCGCC
>OBEQ011751910.1_pt1 | contig 11997 bp, 9 predicted proteins | sample 1670901 | NCBI WGS metagenome assembly OBEQ01 (sample SAMEA104232315, study PRJEB22302) | groundwater metagenome | biome: forest; feature: aquifer; material: groundwater | place: USA | collected 2011-08-07 | depth 5.4 m | reverse complement strand
GAAGTAGGGATCGAAGGAAAGCTCGGCGGTCAGGCAAAAGTGCCCGGCGCCGTAGGTACCTGGCGGGAACTCACCGACAACGTGAACCAGCTCGCCGGTAACCTGACCACGCAGGTGCGCGCGATCGCCGAAGTCGCGACCGCCGTGACCAAAGGTGACCTGACCCGGTACATCGCGGTGCAAGCGCAAGGCGAGGTGGCCGCGCTGAAAGACAACATCAACCAGATGATCGGCAACCTCAAAGACACCACGAAGAAAAACCAAGAGCAGGACTGGTTGAAGACCCACATCGCGAAGTTCACCGAAATGATGCAGGGCCAGCGCTCCATCGTCGCTGTGGCGCAGCTGATCATGTCGGAATTGACCCCGCTCGTCGGCGCCTTCCAAGGCACGTTCTTCATCATGGGCTCCGACGACGAAACGCTCAGCCTCATCGCGAGCTACGCGTTCCCCGGGCCGGATGATGGGATGAACTACCGCCTCAAGCAAGGCCTCGTGGGCCAATGCGCGTTCGAAAAGAAGCGCATCCTGCTCACACAGGTGCCCGACAATTACGCGCCGATCAGCTCCAGCCTCGTCGAGTCGCGGCCGCGCAACGTGATCGTGCTGCCCGTACTCTTCGAAGGCGATGTGAAAGCCGTCCTCGAGCTGGCCTCGTTCCAGCCGTTCAACGAGAACATCCTGAACTTCTTGAACCAGCTCATGGATAACATCGGTGTCATCTTGAACATGATCTTCTCGATCGTGCGGCAGGAAGAGCTGCTGCAGGAGCTCAAGCGGTCCAACACCGAGCTTGAGGCGCAGGCCAAAGAGCTCAACGATAAGGCCAAGCTGCTCGAGGTGAAGAACACCGAAGTCGAGCTGGCCAGCCGCTCGCTGGAAGAGAAAGCCGAGCAGCTCTCGCTGATCTCCAAGTACAAGTCGGAATTCTTGGCCAACATGTCCCACGAGCTGCGCACGCCGCTGAACAGCTTGTTGCTGCTCTCGAAGACGCTGGCCAACAACAAAGACAACAACCTGAGCCCCGAGCAGGTGCAGTTCTCGAAGACGATCTACACGTCGGGTTGCGACCTGCTCTCGCTCATCAATGAAATCCTCGACCTGTCCAAGGTCGAAGCGGGCAAGATGCCCATCGAGCCGGGCAACATCTTGCTCCAGGACGTCAAGGAACACCTCGAGCAGACGTTCCGGCCCGTCGCCGAAATGCGAGGCTTGGACTTCTCGCTCACCACCGACGAGTTACTCCCGCCGGTCATGTTCACGGATGTCAACCGCCTGCAGCAAATTCTCAAGAACCTGCTGTCGAATGCGTTCAAGTTCACGGAGAAGGGCCGCGTGTCGATGCGCATCGCCTCGGTCAAGGGCCGCGCATTCAGGATGGAGACGCTCAACGGCGAGACCCCGGTGCTGGCTTTCTCCGTGCAGGACACGGGTATCGGCATCCCGAAGGACAAACAGGAGCTGATCTTCGAGGCGTTCCAGCAGGCGGATGGCACCACGAGCCGCAAGTACGGCGGCACGGGGCTGGGCTTGACGATCAGCCGCGAAATCGCGCGCCTGTTGGGCGGCATGATCGAGGTGCAGAGCACGCCGGGCGAGGGCAGCACGTTCACACTCTACCTGCCGCTGCGCTACGGCAACGTCGAGTTCCGCAGCGACCAGCCGCAACCCGAGCTGATCCCGGCGACGACGGTCCCACCGCTGCCGGACGACGCGAACTTCGACGGCAAGACGGTGCTCGTCGTCGACGATGACCGGCGCAACATCTTCGCGATCACGACGGTGCTCGAGGCGCGCGGGCTGCGCGTCCTGCACGCGGAGAACGGCCGCACGGCGGTGAAGGTGGTGCAAGACACGCCGGACATCGACCTCGTGCTCATGGATATCATGATGCCCGAGATGGACGGCATTGAAGCCATCCAGACGATCCGGACGCTGCCTCACCTGAAGAACCTGCCGATCATTTCGCTGACGGCGAAGGCCATGAAGGGCGACCGCGAGAAGTGCTTCGAGGCGGGCGCGTCGGACTACGTCACGAAGCCGGTCGACCCAGACAACTTGCTCGCGCTGATCTACGTCTGGTTACAGAAGCGCCAGCAGATGATCGCGACGAGTGCGAATGTCAATTGAGAGCGGGGTCCGCATCCTGCTCGTCGACGACCGCCCAGCGAACTTGCTGGCGCTGGAAGCCGTGCTCCAGGACCCGACGTACACGCTGGTGCGCGCCACGTCGGGTCCTGAGGCGATCGACCAGCTCGCCAAGGCGGAGTTTGCGTTGATCCTGCTCGACGTCCAGATGCCGGGCATGGACGGCTTCCAAACCGCGCAGCAAATCAAGCGCGACCCCAAGCTCCGCGACATCCCCATCATCTTCATCACCGCGATCAACAAAGATCCGGCGCACGTCTTCCGGGGGTACGAGTCTGGGGCGATCGATTACCTCACCAAGCCGTTCGATGACCACGTGCTGCGCGCGAAGGTCGCGGTCATCGTCGACCTGTATCAAAAGACGCAGTACATCCGCTACCAGGAACGGGCGCTGGTGCGCGCCAACGCCGAGCTGCAAAAGCAAGTCCAGGAGCGGCAGCACGCGGAAGCGGCGCTGCAGCTGGCGCAAGACGACCTCGAGCGGCGCGTGCGCGAGCGCACTTCGGCGCTGACCGACGCAAACGAAGCGTTGCAGGGGGAGATCGGCCAGCGCAAGCGGATCGACCTGGCGCTGCGCGAGAGCGAGGCGCAGTTCCGCATCCTCGTCGAGGGCGTGAAAGACTACGCGATCGTGATGCTCGACCCGGTCGGCCGCGTGGTCAGCTGGAACTCCGGCGCGCAGCGGATCATCGGCTTCCAGGCCGACGAAATCCTCGGTAAAGATTGGTCGGTGATCTACGAGGGTGAGGACGTTGAGGAAGGCCGTCCGGCGCGCGAGCTGCAGATCGCGTTGGCCAGCGGGCGGATCGAGGCCGAAGGGTGGCGCCTGCGGAAAGACGGCAGCCGCTTCTGGGCCAACTCCGTAACGACGCTCCTGCACGACGCGGCGGGGCGATTCTGTGGGTTCGCGAAGGTCATCTGCGACGTGACCGAGCGGCGGATGGCCGAGCAGAAGCTGCGCGCGGCGCTGACCGAAAAGGAAGTGCTGCTCAAGGAAATCCACCACCGCGTGAAGAACAATCTGCAAATCATCTCCAGCTTGTTGTCGCTGCAGTCGGGCCAAGTCCGCAGCCCCGAAGTGACGATGATGTTCGAGGAGAGCCAGCACCGCATCCGGTCGATGGCGCTGGTGCACGAGCAGCTCTACGGGACCAAAGATTTGGCGAATATCGACATGGGCTCGTACCTGCGCACGCTGACCGGACAGCTCGCCAGCTCGTACACCAAGAGCGGGGTCATCGACATCGCATTGGAGGTGGAGAACGTGCTGCTATCCATCGACATCGCGATTCCATGCGGCTTGTTGCTCAACGAGCTTATCTCGAACGCGTTGAAGCATGCCTTTCCTAACGGGCGCCGGGGCACGGTCCGCATCGGGCTGCGCCGTCACGCCGAGCAACTCGTCCTCATCGTGCAAGACAACGGCATCGGGCTGCCGAGCGGGATCGATCCCGCGAACACCGAATCGCTGGGACTGCGGTTGGTCAGCGCGTTGATCGATCAGCTCGAAGCCGCCATGGAAGTGGTGCGAGTCAACGGCACGACCTTCACGATCCGATTCGCCGGTGCCGCACCCGCACGCAACGGCGGCGCGCACGAGCCGAGGCAAATTCCGGCGGCCTCATTGTCCGCCGCAGCGTCCTCGTAAACTCGCCTCTGCCGCGGTGCGTCAGCCGCGCTTCCTTCGCCGTCGATATCACCGATCGCACATCCTCTGCTAAAATGATACGGCGTCAAGGCAAGCGGCAATGTGTCGTCTATGGGTCAGCCAGCGAGGAGCGGTCAATGATTCGACGTGGTGCGTGGCGGGGATCGATGCTCATGGTGGGCTGTTGGCTGTCCGTCGCGGGAAGCGCATGGGCGGGTGGCGATCACACGATGCCGGCGAAGCCCGGCTCGCCGGCCTTCGAGCGGATGAAGCAGCTCGCCGGCACGTGGACCGGCACGACGACGATGGAAGGCAAGGCCGAGCCGGCCTCCATCGAGTATCGCACCACGTCGGGCGGCACGGCCGTCATCGAGACGCTGTTTCCCGGCACGCCGCACGAGATGGTCTCCGTCTACCACGATGAAGCCGGGCAGCTGGCGATGACGCACTATTGCGTGATGGGCAATCAGCCGAAGCTGCGGTTGACGAACGCGGCCGACGGCCGCATGGACTTCAGCCTCGCGGAAGGCAGCGGCATCGACGCGGCGCACGAATCGCACATGCACGCGCTGACTCTCACCTGGACGGATGCCGATCATCTGACCCAGGCGTGGACGTCGTACGAGAACGGCAAGGCGAACGAGACGACGACGATCAACGTGGCCCGCAGCCACTAGCGACGTCGCGGATTCTTCGCAAAGCCATCGTGACCACACGCTCTGATGTCCGCATGAGTGTTGTCTCTTCCGCCGCACAATCCAACGCGATCACTCGCACGATCGCGGTCCCGTGCGCGCACGGCATCCACTTGCGCGTCGCGGCGGAAATCGTGATGCTCGCGAAGGGCTACGATTGTACGATGTGGCTGACGTGCAACAACCGTAGCGCGAAGGCGTGCTCCATCCTCGGCTTGCTGGAACTCGGCGCCCGGCGGGGCGACGTCGTGCTGATCGGTGCGCACGGTCCGGACGCCGAGCAGGCCGTGGCCGCGATGTTGCAATTGTTTGCCTCGCATGCGTGTAAACCCGCGTAATGTGTTTTGTGCGCACAACTCTACTCTACCCCTCTACCCCGAAGGTTAAAGGCCCCACCAAACTGCATGCGCTCCTTCCTCAGCCGGGTTGCGGACGTTTGATGAAATCGACAAGCTTGCAAACTTCTTTCAACAGATCGTCGCAAGTTCGCTACGTATAGAGACTGTAATGAAATGCCTCAAGATCAATTTCCATCTTAAATTGCTCCGAAATTAACTCGGCACGATAATTGCTTTCATAGTTAAGTGAGTCTCACGAGTTTTAAATCTCGAGAAGTTATTAGATTCAAGGAAATCATCAGAGAAACCACGGGAACACGGAGAGACGATTGATGAGGAAAAGTGCGGTACTGAGCGTTGGTTTTACGGTAGGATTGCTGGTTGCAGGGCGCGTCTCCAATGCGTGGGCCAGTGCGGTGATTTCAAGTGGTCCGGTTGCGATCGGCGTCAATGATCTTGGGAACCTCGGCCCAACTGTCGGGATTGCTCTTGCCAAGGTCGGGGACGCGATTATCCCAGGATGTTTTTGTGAAGGATGGGGCGTCTCTGGAAGCGGGACCTCTGGCGGTGCCAGCCTTTCTAATCCTAACCCTGGGAATCTGACACTAGATTCCTTTGTGTCGAGCCCGACGACGGCGACTTCAATGGTGCACTTCACCACCGGTCCTGCGCTGAGCATCACGCAGGCGTTTGCGCCTTCGGTCGGCGCTCCAACCGCGTTGTTTGAAAACGTCGTCACGATCACAAACTCCGGCGCGTCGAAAATTACCGATATCCGCTACCGACGGGCCATGGATTGGGATATTCCCCCAACCGTGTTCCATGAGTTCGTCACGATCGGCGGGCTGCCGGCCGCGAACGTTCTGTTTACCAATGACAATGGGTTCCACAGCGTCGATCCGTTGGTCCCGGATGCGGCCGATCTCGCGGGATGCGGCAAGACGGTCAACTTTATCGACTGCGGGCCACATGACCACGGTGCGCAGTTCGACTTCGGGTTTGGCGATTTGGATCCGGGCAAGTCGAAGAGCTTCAGCATCTTCTACGGCGCGGCCTACAGCGAAGCGGATGCGTTCGCGGCGCTGGGGAGCGTTGGGGCTGAAGTGTATTCGCTTGGCGAGTCAAGCACACCGGATGGCCCAACGCTGGGCACGCCGGGCACGTTCATCTTCGGTTTCAAGGGTGTTGGTGGTACGCCGGTTGTGCCGCCTGAGCCTGGACCGGTGGTTCCTGAGCCGACAAGCCTGATCCTGCTTGGCACCGGCCTGGTCGGCACCGTCCTCAGCCGGCGCAAGCCCAAGTGCTGAGGGTTTTCAATCAATAGAGGTTGACAGCGAGGATTGTCTGACGACAATCCTCGCTGTTTTTCTTCGCTGATGAGCAACCCATGCGCCTCCTGCCTCGATTAGGCTACCGAACGTCGCCGGCGCGCTGGATCCTCGCGCTCGTCTGCTGGTTCGTGTGCCTGCCAAGCGACTTCGCGGCGGCGATCGAAACTAAGGTTGACGACCTGCCCAGTCAAGAGGGCGCAAAAGCCCCTCTCGAACTCCCCTCGGTGTCCGCGCTATTCCAGCAAGGCAAACGAGATGAGGCGCTCGCGCAAGTGCGCGCCTTTCTCAAGGCCCAACCCCAGTCAGCCGATGGGCACGAATTACACGGATCGATCGCGCTGTCGATGGGCCAACTCGATGAGGCGCAGCAAGCACTCGCTGAAGCCCTGCGGCTCGATCCGCAGCGTGCCAGCTCGATGGAGCTTATGGGCAAACTGTTCGTCCAGCGGAAAGATCCGGCACAGGCGGAACAATGGTTTCGTCGCGCGCTCGCGAACGAGCCGAAACTGGTATCGGCGTCACAGAGCCGGGCGTGGGCGCTGTGGCAGCTCGGGCAACTCAACGAGGCGATTACCGAAGCCGAGCAAGCCGTCGCGGCATCTGGCGACAAGGCGACCGACGCAAAATTTTTCTTGGCCGGCCTGTATCATGAGAGAGGGCGGCACGCCGAGGCCGAACACCTGTTGGATGAATTGCTCGCCGCGCAACCCGACGCGCAAGGAATGCTGTTGCTGCAAGGACTGGTCAAGTTGGACCTCGAGAAATTCGCTGACGCTGCGGCATTGCTCAATCGTGTAATCAAGCGCGAGCCGGACTCCGCTTGGGCGCGGCTTGGACTGAGCGTCATTGCGCGATTGGATGGGCGTCTTGGAGAGGCCCGTCAGACGCTCGAGCAGCTGACGCAGGAGCAACCCGATTGGGCGATCGCGCACTATTGGCTTGGTGTCACGCTTCTTGAGCAAGGCGATGTCGATGCGGCCGTGCATGCGTTCGAGCGGTCGGTGCAAAGCAGATCGAACTCCGCCATGGCGCACATGCGCGTGGCCACGGTGCTCTTGTCGCACGGGGCGACGGAGCAGGCGGCCACGCAGGCGAACATGGCGTTGAACTCGCCTGAGACGGCGACCGCGGCGCACAGCGTGTTGGCACAAATTCATCTTGCAAGCGGCCAGCCCGAGCAAGCCGAACAGGAGTTGAAGCGCGCGCTCACCGACAATCCATCGGATGCCGCGTTGGTCGCGCTGCAGCGCTTCTACCTCCAACAGCACCGGATGAAAGAGGCCGTGGCGGTGTTTCAGGATGCGGGAGCGTCCCACGAGCCATCTCCGGAGCTGCTCGTCGAGGAAGCCAAGATTTACGCGAGTGCGGGCGACGCGCAAGCCGCGCTTTCGGCCGCGCAGCGCGCGATCATCGGGCACACGAAGGCTGTCGATGCGCAAATCTTTCTCGGTGCCATCTACGAGCAACTAGGCCAAGTCGAACAGGCCGAACAGATGTACCAGGCCGCCCTCGAGCAGGCTCCAGGCAATCAGGTTGCGTCGCGAGCGCTCGCGTTCCTCTACGCGAAGACGCAGCGCACGGACCGGGCCATCAAACAACTGAAGCAACAAGCCACGGCCCATCCGGATGCTCTCGTCGCACTCCTTGATTTGGCGCGGGCGTATGAACAGGCCGGTCGGCCGCGTGAGGCGGTGACATGGTACCGCAAGGTACTCCAACACGATGCCTACCAGCCGATTGCGCTCAACAACCTGGCACTCCTGCTCAGTCAGAAGGCTGAAAGTTTAGACGAAGCACGGCGCCTGGCTGAGCGGGCATATCGATTGGTTCCCGGTAATCCCCAGCTGCAGGATACGCTCGGCTGGATTGAGTTCGCCGCGGGGCATGTCCCAGAGGCCGAGCCGTTGCTTCGGCGCGCGGTTGCGTTGATGCCGGATGACCCGCAGTTGCGCTATCACCTCGGCATGGTCTATCGGGCGCAGGGCAATCGGGATGCGGCTCGCGAGCAGCTCCAGCGCGCGGCGCAGGCCTCCGCGTTTCCCGACGCTGCGAAGGCCCGCGCCGCGTTGGAATCGCTCTAGCTCCCCGATGTCTCTCAAGCAAGTTTCGCGCTTGCTTTTCGGCGATTGTGTGTTATCATTTCTAAAAACGTAACACACATGCCCACCCGTTCCCGATTCGGCGTTTCGTTGGAGCAAACCTTGCTGCGCGCGTTCGACCAGTGGCGCGCGCGGAAAGGCTTTGCCAGCCGGTCGCAGGCGATCGCCCGGCTCATCAGCGAGGGCCTCGCGCACAATCCCTCGGTACCCACCACCGGGCAAGTCATCGGCGTGGTGACGCTCTTGTACGACCCGGCCCACCACGTCCTAAGCCATACGCTCACCCGCACGCAGCACACGTACCACAGTCAGATCGTCTCCTCGCAGCACATCCATCTCGATGAGCACGATTGTCTTGAGGTCGTCGTACTCAAGGGTTCGGCCAAGCAAGTGCAGGAGGTCGCCGACCGTTTGCGTTCGCTCAAGGGCGTCAAGCACGGGCAGGTGGTGATGACCGCCGGCCGGGTGCACGGTTGATGAGCGGGCGCACGATCCGTCGACATGGCGCCGCGCGGCTGGCCCGGATCATGTCTCGCCAATGAATTGGCCGCAGGTCGCGTTGTTGCTCTGCCCCGCCGTCGTGCTCGGCATGCGCCATGCCTTCGACCGCGACCACATCGCCGCGGTGACGCATTTCATTTCGCTCGAACCGGACCCGCTCAAGAGCGCGTGGTTCGGCTTCCGCTGGGCGCTGGGGCACGCGGTGATGGTGCTGGCACTGGGCACGCTGATCCTCGTGCTGCACCTGAAGTTCGACCCGGCCTTCGAGCGCTACGCGGAGCTGGCGGTCGGCGGCACCCTGATCGTCCTGGGCATCTGGCGCCTATTCCTGCTCTGGCAGGAGCGGCGCCACGTGCACCGGCACGCGCACCATCAGAAAGAACACAGCCACTCGCACTCGCACGAACCGGGCAAGGAGCACGTGCACCGCTTCGCGCCGACGCTGGTCGGCATGGTCCACGGCGCCTCCGGCACGGCGGAAGTTTTCGTGCTCATCCCCATCACGCTGATCGCGACGACGTGGCTGGCGTACGTCTACATCGCGCTGTTCTCGCTCGGCTGTGCGCTGACCATGAGCATCTACGGCTACGTGGTCGGCCGCTTCTATCGCCGCGCCAACCAAACGGGCCAGCGCATCTACCGCACGCTCGTGATCCTCACCTCGCTCTCCGGGTTGATCCTCGGGATCATTTGGATTGTGAAGAACCTGTGACGTCGCACACCTCGCTAGCGGTCCTCGCATAGCTTCGGTCGATTCGTTTCTGTGACAGCTTCGTCATGCCCTCGTCATACACTTGTCATCTCCTTTTGCGATAGTGGTTGTGGAGGGCGCAGATGACTATGACCGAGCGGTACCAGTCAATTGACGAGTACGCGATTGTCGGCAACATCGCTGCGACATCCTCGGTGAGGTCGACATGAGCCGTCGCGTGTGCATCATGATCGTCGAAGATGAGCGGATCGTGGCCAGAGATTTGGAGCTGCGACTGCTGCGGTTGGGATACTATGTCGTCGCGAACGTCGGCACCGCCGCAGCCGCGATCGACGCCATGGCTGCCAGCCGACCGGACTTGGTGCTCATGGACATCGTGCTGCGCGGCCCGATGGACGGCATTGAGGCTGCGCAACATATTCGTGAGCGATCTGGAACGCCCGTGCTCTACATCAGCGCGCATGTCGATGAGCGGACGCTGCAGCGGGCTCGGCAAACGTCGCCGTGCGGCTACTTGAGCAAGCCGTTCAGTGACGAGGAATTGCAGCAAGCCCTGGACCGCGCGGTCCGCGAGTGCCTGGATCGTGAGCAGGAGGTCGGCAGCGCGTAAGCCGATTGCGACCGACTTCGACTGTTCCGGCTCGACCGCTCGCGCCCGTCCGATTGGCCGGGCGCACTTTTTTTTGATACAGTGAAAGCCTTCCGAGACCAGCAACGATCGATGGGACAAGATGATGAAGCAACAACGGACATGGCGGACGGTGCTCACATGGACCGCCGCTCTAGGGCTGGCGGTCATATTGCTTGCTCCGATTTGGGTGCTGTGGTGGGGGCCGAGCAAATGGACGCGGCACGTCTACCAAGAAATGTCGTTTCGTCTGATCGCAGAACGTGTGCTGCCGACATCCGGCGACGAGGCGATTGTGTACTCCGCCATGAACTACACGCGGCGCCATTTGTGGTTGATCGACGCCGTGCAGCCCTACGACGGCCAGCCGATCGACTACCTCGTGGAAGGGGTCGGCTGGTGCGATTATCACGCCAAGGTGTTTTGCAGGTTGCTCGCGGAGCGCGGGCTCCACGCCCGCTATGTCTTCCTCAAGGATCAGCACGGCCAGTCGCCTCATACGATCGCCGAAGTGCGCATCCAAGGACGATGGCGGGCGGTCGATCCGTTCTTCAATCTCATCTACGTGCAGTCGGCCGAGTGGCAGCAGCTCGAGCAGGTCACCCCGGACCTCGTTGAGAGGTTGCCGGAGCTGCAGCTGTTGAAGGCCGAATCCGGCAACGCCAAGGACCAGATTTTACATTTGGCGCGGGAAACATTTCCGCTGCGGCTGGAGCCGATCCGCTCGCACGATTTCATGACCAACCGCCACCCATTCGACGCGATCGCGGACGCGTACGTGATGGTGTTCGGAAAGCCGTTTGCTCGATGGTATCAAGACGCGTATCTGCGCCGAGTGCTCGCAACGGAGCAGAACCAGGGGAAGGCGTTGTGGATCCGCGCGCGGCACTATCATTTATACGGTCGCTTGGACGAGGCGGCGGGATGTTACCGCCAGCTGTTGGCATCGACGAAATCAGAGCCGTACCACGAGCGCACCGTGCTGTTCTTCAGCCGGCTGCTGACGCAGCAGGGCGCTACTGCCGAAGCGCGCGCGCTGCTTGAAACGTTTGTGCGCCGCCAGCCTCAGGCGCGCTGGGCGCAATTTCAATTGGCCCTGTGTTGCGAGGCGCTGCACGATCGACCGGCGGCAATTGTGCATTTTCAGCGGTATCAAGAGCTGCATGGCGTGAGGCTGGCCGTGCTGGTGGCGCGCCACCTGGCCAGTCTGCAGAAGTCGTTCTAGGTTCGTTGCGGCGACTGACGGTCATCCTCGTTTGCCCGGTCGGCCACGTGCCCATTCAATGACAACGACGCTACGCATCCCAGATCCTCCAACCCCCATTCAGCGGGTCGCACTGCACGTGACGACGGCGGCGGAGCGCAATCTTCGGCACGGGCATCCATGGCTCTACGACCAAGGCATCCGCAAGCAGCGCGACGAGGGGCGGCCGGGCGACCTCGCGGTCGTCTTCGATCACGAGAATAAGTTTCTGGCGATCGGCCTCTACGATCCGTTCTCGCCGATCCGCGTGCGCGTGCTGCAGGCGCGCAAATCCGCGCCGATCGACCGCGCGTGGTTCCAGAAGCGGTTGGCGGCGGCGGTGCGCGTGCGCGAGCCGCTGCGCGAGACCAACACGACCGGCTATCGATTGGTGCACGGGGAAAACGATGGGCTGCCGGGGCTGGTGGTCGACCGGTACGAGCAGACGCTCGTCCTGAAGCTCTACACGGTTGCGTGGGTCGCGCACCTGCGCGAGCTGGTCGCCGCGCTCGCGCTGGTCTGGCCCATGAAGCGACTGGTGCTGCGCCTGGCCCGCACGGTGCAGCAACGCGCCGAGCATCTCCATGGGCTCGAAGACGGCCAGCTGCTGGTGGGGCCGCCGATCCGCGAGCCGCTCATTTTTCAACAACATGG
>OBEQ011299491.1_pt1 | contig 11997 bp, 12 predicted proteins | sample 1670901 | NCBI WGS metagenome assembly OBEQ01 (sample SAMEA104232315, study PRJEB22302) | groundwater metagenome | biome: forest; feature: aquifer; material: groundwater | place: USA | collected 2011-08-07 | depth 5.4 m | reverse complement strand
GCCAGCCGGAGATCAACCTCCACCTGCTGCCCGGCTTCGGCGGCACCCAGATGCTGCCGCGGCTGGCCGTCCGGCGCGCGCTGGCCGGCGGCGGGCAGGTCTACACCTTGCTGACCGACGCCCTGGCGATGCTCCTGGACGGGCGGCGGCGCGGGGCCGACGAGGCGCTCGCCCTCGGCGTCGTGGACGAGGTCGCACCGGCCGACGCCCTCTCGCGCGCCCTCGCGGTCGCGCGCGCGATCGCGCTCGGCGAGTTCCGCGGCGCGCTCTGGTCGCCGCTCGCCGACGGCGGAACCATGGCCTACCCGAAGGTCGCGGGGAACGCGGAGATCCAGCGCCTCCTCGCCCACCATCGCGCGGTCCCGCGCGAGGCGGCGGCGCGCGCGGTGCTGGGCGCCGTCGAGACGGGGTTCGTCGAGGGGCTCGAGGCCGGCCGGCGCCACGAGCGCGCGGCGTTCGGGCGGCTCGTCGCCTCCGACGAGGGCCGCGCGGGCATCGACCGCTTCCTCGCGCGCCGCTCGCTGCCGCTGCCGCTCCGGCGCCGGCCCCTCGCTTGACGGGGCGCGGTCGAGCCGCTAGATTGGCGCCGGGTTTTCGTCCATTCCGGTCCATCGCTTCACGGAAGAGGGAGGCGCCATGAACACACGTGCTCGAGTCGTCTTCGTCCTGATCGCCGTTCTCGGCCTCTGCGTCCTCGGCGCGGCGGCCCGGGACACCGTGCTCACCGCCTGGGCCGCGCCCGTCGCCGGAGCTCCCAGGGAGCTCAAGGTGGGCGTCGTCGCCTTCCTGTCGGGCCCCGCGTCGGGCCCCTTCGGCATCCCGTCGCGGAACGCGGCCGAGATGTGGATCGAGAAGATCAACAAGGAGGGCGGCATCGGGGGCGTCAAGCTCGTGCCGGTCTTCACCGACGAGGCCGGCCCCGCCGACAAGGTCGTGACCGAGTTCCGCCGCCTGGCCCTGGACGAGAAGGTCAACGCCGTCATCGGCTACATCTCCAGCGCCAACTGCCTGGCTGTGCCCCCCGTGGCCGACGAGCTGAAGGTCCTCACCGTCCTCGCCGACTGCGGGACCGACCGCGTCTTCGAGGAAGCGAAGCACCCCCACGTCTTCCGGACCCACGCGCACACGGTCATCGACGGCGTCGGGGCCGCCCGCTACCTGCTGAGTCTCAAGCCCCTGGTCAGGACCGTGGCCGGCATCAACCAGGACTACGCCTGGGGCCGCGACTCCTGGGAGGTGTTCAGCCGGAGCCTCAAGAAGCTCAAGCCCGACGTGGAGGTCGTCGACACCCTGTGGCCGAAGATCTTCGCCGGCGAGTACTCCGCGGAGATCTCGAAGCTCCTGGTCAACAAGCCCGACGTCGTGTTCACCAGCTTCTGGGGCGGTGACCTCGTGACCTTCTCCGGGCAGGCCAGGGCGCGCGGCCTGCTGGAGCAGAGCGTGGTCGTGGTGAACAACACCGGCGCCGACATCAAGGACCTCGCGCCGGGCACGCTGATCGGGTCGCGCGGGCCGCACGCCATCGTCTCGCCCGAGCTCGAGCGGAACCCGCTCCGGAAGGAGTTCATCAACCTGTACCGCCAGAAGTTCGGGCTGGCGAAGAACGACTACATCGCCCACGGCGCCTACCACTACGTGCAGGCGCTGCAGGGGATCCGCGCCGCCTACGAGAAGGCCATCAAGGCGGCCGGGCGGTGGCCGAGCCCCGAGCAGGTGGTGGCCGCGTTCGAGCACCTGGAGTTCGACACGCCCAGCGGGCACATCGCCATGGCCATCGGCGGCGGCCACCAGGCGATCGAGCCCGCGGCCTACGCGGTGCTCAAGTCCGACCCGGGGCTCGGCATCAACACCTTCACCCAGATCCGGATGTTCCCGGCGAAGTGCGTGAACCCGCCCGACGGGATGAAGAGCCTGGACTGGATCGACCGGGGCTTCCCCGGAGCGCAGTGCTAGATCCGAGGGGGGCCTCGGTGGCCTCCTCCGAAGCCCCCAGAAGCGGGTTGCGGCGTTGGAGCCGGCGCTAGCGCGCAGTATTCACGAAGGGCGCCACGGGGAGCCGCGCCAGGCCCCTCCCGCCGCTGGGCGTCGACGTTCGTGAATGATCCGCGCTGGATCGTCGAAGGAGGCCTCGGCGGCCCCCTTCGAGCATTCTCAGCGGCTTGCGCCGGCAACACCAGCGCTCGAAAGCACGGTGACTTCGAGGCGGCGCTGGGGGAGTTGACGGTCCCGCGCGCGGCGCTCACTCGGCGGTCCGGAGGGCGGGGCAGTGCGACCATGCGGGGGAAGGGGGGTCCAATGCGGCTGGTGACCGTGATCGCGCTGGACGGGCTCGCCTACGCCTCGTGGCTCTTCCTCGTGTCCGCGGGCCTCACGTTCACCTACGGCGTGCTGCGCGTCCTCAATCTGGCCCACGGCAACCTCTACGCGCTGGGGGCGTACCTGGGCGCGTTCCTCGTGCTCAGGTACGCGGCGACGGGATCCGCGGTGATCCTCGGCTACGGGCTGCTCCTCCTCGCCGCCCTCGTCGTGGGGATCATCGCGGGGCCCCTGATCGAGCGGGTGTTCCTTCGGCGCGTCTACTCCCGAGAGGAGGAGGTGCAGCTCCTCCTGACCTTCTCCATCTCCCTGATCCTCGAGGACGTGGTCAAGCTCACGTGGGGCGTGACCCCGATGTTCGCCGAGATGCCCTACACCTACCTCGGGCGGGTCCGCCTGGGCGGCGTGAACTACGCGTGGTACCCGTTCCTCCTGACGGGCATCGCGCTGGCGATGGGCGGGCTGCTCTGGCTCACCGTCACGCGCACCCGGCTGGGCAAGGTGCTGATCTCGGTGATCACCGACCGCGAAATCAGCTCGACCCTCGGGATCAACGTCCCCAGGGTGTACACGCTGGCCTTCACCCTGGGCGCCGTGCTGGCCGCCATCGGCGGCGCCTTCACCGCGCCCATGTTCTCGCTCGTGCCCGGCGTCGGCGCCGACGTGCTCGTGGTCTCCTTCGCGGTGATCGCCATCGGCGGGCTGGGGAGCATCGGCGGAGCGGCCCTCGGGTCGATCGTCGTGGGGCTCGCGCGCTCGGCCGCGGTGTATCTCGCCCCCGAGCTGGATCTGTTCGCGATTTACTTCATCATGGCGCTGGTCCTCCTGTTCCGGCCCCAGGGCTTCTTCGGGGAGATCGAAGTGCGGAGAATCTAGGGCGGCATGGGTCCGCGCCCCCGCCTGAGCCCGCTCCTCCCGCTGGGCGCGCTCGTCCTCTTCCTGCTGGCGCCGTTGGTCCTGTCCGGGTGGATCGTCTTCCTGCTGACGGTCGCGTGGGCCAAGGCGCTCGCGGTCCTCGGCGTGGTGCTGCTCCTGCGCGGAGGGCTGCTCACCTTCGGGCACGCCCTCTACTACGCCGCGGGCGCCTACGCCGCCGGGATGGCGGTGAAGTACCTGCACGTGCGGGAGGGCCTCGCGCTGCTCGGCCTCGCGCTCCTGGCCGGCGTCGGGACCAGCGCGCTCCTGGGGCTCCTGGTGGCGCGGTACCGGGGCGTGTACTTCGCCCTGCTCAACCTCGCCTTCTCGATGGTGCTCTACGGCGTCCTCCTGAAGTTCTACGCGATCACCGGCGGCACCGACGGCCTCGGGCTTCCCGCGCCGCCGCTCGCCGGGCTCCGGCCCGCCGCCCAGTCCCTGCGGCTGGCGTTGTACGACCTCACGCTCGTGCTGGCGGCGCTCCTGATCTACGCCGCTTACCGCTTCTCCGCGTCCCCCGTCGGCTACACCCTGCGCGCGATCCGGGACAACGAGGTGCGCGTCGAGTACATGGGCGCCTCGGTGTGGCGGACCATCTACGTGTCCTACGTCATCGCGGGCGGGCTGGCCAGCGTCGCGGGCGCGCTCATCGGCCTGTCGGTGGGGCACATCACGCCCGACCTGTCCTTCTGGTCCCAGTCCGGGGAGTTCGTCTTCGTGGCCATCCTCGGGGGGACGGGAAGCGTGCTGGCGCCCGTGGTCGGCTCGATCGTGTTCGAGTTCGTGCGCAACTACGCCTTCGAGCTGTCGCCGTACACCTGGCAGATGACCCTGGGGATCGTGCTCCTGGTCATCATCTTCTTCCTGCCGGGCGGGCTGTGGAGCCTCAGCGCGCTGGCGAGACGGCTTCCTCGGAGGGGGGCGGAGCCCCCCTCCCGAACCTCCCCCCGGGATGGCGCCGGCGCAGCCGGCGCTCGAACAGAGGACCAGGCGCGCGAGCCGAGGGGCGGCCGATGACCGCGCTGCTGGAAGCGGTCGGGCTGACCAAGTTCTTCGGGGCGGTCCGCGCCGCGGAGGAGCTGAGCGTCCGCGTCGACGAGGGCGAGATGGTCGGCGTCGTCGGCTCCAACGGATCCGGCAAGACGACGTTCCTCAACCTGGCCACGGGCTACCTCGCGCCGGACCGCGGGCGCATCCTCCTCGCGGGCCGGGACACCGCGGGGCTCTCGCCGCGGCTCATCACCCGGCTCGGGGTGGCCCGCTCCTTCCAGATCCCGCAGATCTACCTCGGGCTGACGGTGCTCGAGAACATGCTCCTCTCGCTCGCGGCCCGGTCCGGCCGCGGCGGCGTGTGGGCGCCGCTCTACCGGGCGCCGTGGACGGACGAGGGCCGGCAGATCCTCGAGCGGTTCGGCCTCGAAGCCCACGCGAGCCGGTCCGTCGGCGATCTGTCCGAGGGGGGCCGCAAGCTGCTGGACATCGCCCTCGCGATCGCGCTCCGGCCGCGGCTCCTCCTGATGGACGAGCCCACCGCGGGCGTCAGCACCGACGAGAAGTTCGAGGTGATGGACACGCTCGTCGGCGTCCTGCGGCAGGGCCGGATCACGACGATCTTCGTCGAGCACGACATGGACGTCGTGCACCGCTACAGCCGGCGGGTCCTGGTCTTCGACCAGGGGCTGGTGATCGCCGACGGCGAGCCCGCGACCGTGCTCGCCGACGCCGACGTGCGGAAGGCGGTCCTCGGCCATGCCTGACAGGCTGAGCGTCGAAGGGGTCTGGGTCGGAATCAAGGGTGTCGTCGTCCTGCGCGGGATCGGCTTCGCCGTGCCGCCGGGCGGGCTGGTCGCGCTCGTGGGCCGGAACGGGGCGGGGAAGACCACCACGCTCAAGAGCGTGATGGGCCTGCTCCCGCTGTCGGACGGGCGCATCAGCGTGGACGGCGTGGATCTCGCGCGGGTACCCGCCTACCGGCGCGCCACGCTGGGAATCGGCTACGTGCCCGAGGACCGGCGGCTCATCGGTCCACTCACCGTGGCGGACAATCTCCTCCTGCCCGCGTGGGCCGGTGGCCTCGCGCGCCCGTCGGAGCGGCTGGAGTGGGTCTACCGCCTCATGCCCGACGTCAGGAGCCTGGCCGGACGGCGAGCCGCGCAGCTGAGCGGCGGACAGCAGAAGATGGTCGCCCTGGCGCGGGCGCTGATGAGCGGCACCAGGCTGCTTCTCCTCGACGAGCCCTTCGAGGGCCTCTCCCCGGGGCTCGGCGACAAGCTCGCGGCCACGATCCGCCAGGTGCAGCGGGAGGGGCTGTCGGTGCTGTTGGCCGAGTCCGACGTCAAGCGGGTCGGCTTCGTCCAGGAGACGTACACGATCGAGCGGGGCGAGATCGTCCGCCCCGCGTCCTGATGGCCGGAGAGAAAGCGGCCGGGACCGTTTTCGCGGCCCCGGCCGCTGGAGCGAAGCGACTTACCGGTTCTGCGAGCCCGGGGTCGACGGGGTCGTCGTGGTCGCGCCGCCCGCGCCCACGCCGGCACCGCCGCCGGTCTGCGAGGACCGCGTGCCGGGCGTCATGGCCGCGCTGGGCGACGGGTTGATGCCGATCGCCACCGCCACGCGGTCACCCTTCTTCACGCCCTGGAGCGCGGTGGGCGGCACGTGCAGGTCGAGCGTGCCCTCCCCCGAGGTCTTGATCGAGAACTTGCCCGAGTTGTGGTCGATCTTCGTGACCTCGCCCTCCATGGTGTGCATGCCCTTCATCTCGCCGAGGGCCATGCTCTCCCCGGTCTGGGCGGCGGCGCCGCTCCGCTCGGTCTGACTGCTCATCCGCTCGGACTGCGTGCCGCTCTGGCCGCGCGTCTTCGACCGCTCCTCGGCGGCGAAGCCGCCGGCGACGCCGACCACGAGCACGAGCGCGGAGGCCATCGCTGCTGCGCTGAACGCCTTTGTCATCGTGAAAACCCCTTTCGTGATTTTGTTGCTCGGATTCGAGCGAGCATTGGGTCCGACAGGAGGCGAGCAAGCGACGTGCCGGGCCGCGCGATGGTCGAGGCCGATCGCAAGGCGCCGTCGCCAAAGGCCGCCGCGCGGGCGCGGCCGCGGAGCGAGGTCAGCCCTCGCGCGAAGCCTTCACGGCCCCGGCGCGTCGCGTGCAGGTCCTGCCCGGCGCCGGACCCGCGGGAGCAGCGCCGGTGCCAGGTAGGGAGACGCGCGCCCAGCCGCTCGGGGCGAGCACGCAGATGATGACCGGCGCCGTTTGGAGTAAGCTATGCCGGCCCGGGTTGCTCCCGGGCGCGAAGGAGAAGATGACCCATGCCGGACTACCCCGCCATCGAAGAGCAGCTCACCAAGACCCTGGGCCTCGATCGCCGTCCCGTCGCCATCGCCTTCCTCGACACCCCGCCCGAGGGGGTGGCGCGCTTCACGGGCAAGGAGCCGTCGGGCTGCAGCTTCTGGCGGCTGGCCGCCGAGGGCCGCACTTTCTACACGGTGCCGAGCGATCACTTCAACTGCGCGGTCGGCAGCTATACGCACAACATCACGCTCTCCCCGGAGCGCGCCCGGGAGCTCGAGGAGACCCTGTCCTTTCTGACGGGGATCGGCTACATCCGCCTGGACGAGGTCCCGGAGATCCCGCGCCTGCCGCAGCAGCCCGGCGTCGTGGTGTACGCGCCGGTCGGCGAGACGCCGGTCGATCCCGACGTGGCGCTCTTCGCGGGGCGTCCCGGCCGGGTCATGCTCCTGCAGGAGGCGGCGTCCCGCGCCGGCGTCCCGGCCGACACGCCCATGATGGGCCGGCCGACCTGCATGGCGCTGCCCACTGCGATCCGGAGCGGTCTCGTCGCGAGCATCGCCTGCGTCGGCAACCGCGTGTACACGGACCTGGGCGAGGACGAGCTGTACGTGGTGGTGCCGGGGCGGTACCTGTCCCGGCTGGCGTCCGAGGCGGAGACGATCGCCTCGGCGAACGCCACGCTGCACGAATACCACCGGGAACGCCGCCGGGCCCTCGCCACCGGCTAGCCGCTCGGGAGCCCGCGATGCAGTTCGGGATCCAGCTGCCCCACTTCGGCCCGCTCGCCTCCGCGCAGGGCACCATCGACCTGGCCCGGCGCGCGGAGGAGCTCGGGTTCGACTCGGTGTGGGTCGGCGACCACATCCTGTACCCACCCGACGTGGCCGCGCGCTTCGGCACCGAGTTCTACGAGGCCGTCACCACGCTGGCCTTCGTGGACGCGGCGACGCGCCGCGTCCGGATCGGCACCGCCGTCCTCGTGCTCCCGTATCGCAATCCGCTCGTGCTCGCCAAGGAGCTGGCGACGCTCGACGTCCTCTCGGGCGGGCGCCTCACGGTGGGCGTGGGCGTGGGCTGGCTGGAGGCGGAGTTCGCCGCGCTGGGCGCGCCGTTCGGCGAGCGGGGCGCCGCCACCGACGAGTACGTCGCCATCATCCGCGCGCTCTGGACGGAGCCGCGCCCGAAGTTCTCCGGCCGCTTCTTCCAGTTCCCGGAGATGCTGTTCTCGCCGCGGCCGGCCCAGCAGCCGGCGCCGCCCATCTGGGTCGGCGGGGACACCGACCGCGCGTTCCGGCGCGCGGCCGAGCTGGGGGACGGCTGGCTCCCGATCTGGCACGCGCCGACCGGGCGCGGATTCACGCCGGAGGCGCTCGGCCGGAAGGTCCAGGAGCTGCGCGACCGCGGGCGGCGGGCGGGGCGCGACGCACCCCCCACCGTGGCGGGCCTGATGCCGCTGGCGTTCGCCGACCGGCGGCCACCGGCGCCGCAGCCGCTCATCGGACCGCCGGAGCTCCTGATCGACATGCTCCGCGAGTACCGCGACGCCGGTCTGGAACACGTGATCCTGAGTCCCCATTACGGGCTCGACCCGATGATGCTGCCCCGCGACCTCGCCGAGGTCGAGCGCATCCTGATGCGGTTCATCCGCGACGTCCGGCCGGGCCTCTGATCCCTGGTCGGTCGCGTCGGCTTCGCAAGGAGAGACCCGTATGGCCAGCGGACCGCCGAGCAGCGTCACCGCGAGCACCCACGAGAACACCAAGCTGCTCCGGGTGCTCGTCGCCGACGATCACCAGATGGTCCGCCAGGGGCTGAAGTCGATCCTGCTGCGGGAAGGCTTCGAGGTCGTCGGGGAGGCGTGCGACGGCCACGAGGCGCTCAAGCTCGCGGAGGCGCTGCGGCCCGACATCGCCGTCTTCGACATCGCGATGCCTCTCCTGAACGGCGTGGACGCGGCCCGCGCGCTGCGCCAGGCCTCGCCCGGCACCAAGACGGTCCTCCTCACGATGCACAAGGAGGATCAGTACGTCGCCGACGCGCTCCGCGCCGGCATCCGCGGCTTCGTCCTCAAGACGGAGGCGTCCTCCGACCTGGTCCGCGCGATCCAGGAGGTCGCGCGCGGCGGGAAGTACCTGAGCCCGGGGATCTCCCAGACCGTGGTGAAGGTGATGGCGCAGGCGGGCTCGGCCAAGGCGGCGCTGCGCGCGGACCCGCTCACCCCGCGCGAGCGCGAGGTGCTCCAGCTCGTGGCCGAGGGGCGGACGACGAAGCAGATCGCCCACCTGCTCGGGCTCAGCGTCAAGACCGTCGAGTCACACCGCAGCAGCATCATGGACAAGCTGGAGATCCACGACACCGCCGGGCTCGTTCGCTACGCGATCCGGCGCGGACTGATCACCGCCTGAGGGACTGCCCGGCGCCGGCGGTCGGGGGGGGCGGCCCATCGGCGGCGCCGGGCGTCCCCGCGCCATCGCCGCCGCCGAGGAGGCCGAGCGAGACTCCGACGAGCAGGCTCAGCCCCAGCCCGAGCATCTAGGATGCCGCGGCCGTGACCTGCGGTGAGGGCGCCGCCGTCCCGGTCCGCGAGCGCGCGAGCCCGTAGACGTAGGTGCCGGCGAGGATGCCGGCGACCGTGATCAGCGCCACCAGCTTGCCTTCCCCGACCTGGGCGAGCGCGGTGCCCGGGCAGGCCCCGCTGAGCGCCCAGCCCGCGCCGAACAGCAGGCCGCCCCAGATGGCGCCCCGGTGCCACGGCTTGTCCCGAAGCTCGACCGGGCGACCCGAGAGCGTGCGGCTCCCGGCGAGGCGGAGCACCCGGAAGCCGAGCGCCGCGGTGCCGATGGCCGCGCCGATCACGAACATGAGGTGCAGGTCCGTGAAGCGGAACATGGCGGCGATGGTGTCGTAGTCGGTGGCCCGGGCCCGCGAGAGCGCGAAGCCGAACAGCGTGCCGAAGACGAGGAATCGCGACGGGTGCATGTCAGCCTCCCAGCACGGCGACGAGCAGGTTGTAGACGACGACGCCGCCGAGCATGAAGCCCACGGTGGCGGCGAGGCTCGCGATCGAGCCCTGCGCGATGCCGACGATGCTGTGACCGCTCGGGCAGCCGCCAGCCCAGCGGGCGCCGGCGCCGACGAGCCCGCCGCCCACGAACAGGAGCCCGGCCTTGGCGGAGAGCGAGCCGGCCACGAGGGCGTCGAGGCCGCCGTAGGCGAGGCCCGGCGCGAACCGGTGCCCCAGCGCCACCGCGAGCAGGCCGCCGATGGGCAGCCCGAGCACGAACCAGAGGCGCCACGCCTCCCGGTACTGCGCGGCCTTGAAGAACGGCACGCGCGAGGTCAGCGCGCAGACGGACCCGTAGGCGGTGGACACGCCGAGGCCCTTGCCGCCGAGCCACGCCGTGAGGAACACCACGAGCCCGAGGGCCGGGCCCGCGACCCACCAGGGCCACGGAGCGACGAAGATCGCGTCATACATGCGCGGGCACTCCTTGCGCGGGCGACACCTTCCAGGCCGCGATGCCGCCGATCAGGTCGAGGACCTGCGTGTACCCCGCCTGCGCGAGCAGGCTGGCCGCCGTCGAGGACCGCTGGCCGCTCTGGCAGTAGACCACCACGGGCCTGTCCGTGGGGATCTCGGCGATCCGCTGGCGGAGCTGGTTGAGGGGGATGTTCGTGCTGCCGGGAATCGCCTCCTGTCGCCACTCGCCCTCGAAGCGCACGTCGAAGACGGGCAGGGGGGCCGCGCCGACGAGGTCGCGGAGCGCGGGCGCGGTGATCCGGTCGATCCGGCGCACGAGGTCGGGCCGGTCCCGGAGCGCCTCCATGCCGCCCTCGAGGTAGCCCAGCACGGTGTCGAAGCCGATCCGGCCGAGCCGCGTGGCCGCGCTCTGCTCGAGGCCCGGCGTGGCCACGGTCACGATCGGGCGGTCGGGCGCGAGCAGGATCCCCGCCCAGGTGGCGAACTTCCCGCCGAGCCCGATGTGCGTGCTGCCCGCGAGGTGCCCGGCCGCGAAGTCGGCCGGCTCGCGGACGTCGAGGACCTGCGCGCCCTCTCGCTGCGCGCGCAGCACCTCCGCCAGCGAGAGCGGTCGGAGCTCCCGGGTCAGCGCCTGGTCCAGCGTCGGGCGCTCGCGCCGGTTCAGCTCGGCGTCGTAGCGGAAGTAGGCGGGCGCCTCGGGCTGCTCGCTCGTGATCAGCTCGACGAACTCCTCGCGCGACATCGGCTGGAGGGCGTAGTTGTAGCGGCGCTGCACGCCGAGCGTCGACACGGTGTCCTGGCCGAGGCTCTTCCCGCACATCGAGCCGGCGCCGTGGCCCGGGTAGACCAGCGTCTCGTCGGGCAGGCGAAGGAGCTTCTGGTGCAGGGAGTCGTAGAGCAGGCTGGCCAGATCCTCGGCGCGGAAGCCGGCCGAGGCCATCAGGTCGGGGCGCCCGACGTGGCCGATGAAGAGCGTGTCGCCGGTCAGCACGGCGTGCGGCACGCGGTCGCTCTCCTCGAGGTCGTAGACGACGATCGAGATGCCCTCCGGCGTGTGCCCGGGCGTCTCGAGGACCGCGAGCCGCACCCGCCCGAACTCGAGGACGTCGCCGTCCTTGAGGGGCGAGAAGTCGTACTCGGCCCGCGCCCGCGCGCCCAGGCGGATCCGCGCCCCCCAGCCGGTCGCGCAGCTCCACGTGGCCGGCGACGAAGGCGGCATGGAAGTGGGTGAGGATGACGTGCTTGATCCGGAGCCCGAGCCCCTCCGAGTCGGTCACGTACTCGTCGACGTCGCGCCGCGGATCGACGACGACCGCCGTCAGGGTCGACTCGTCGCCGATCAGGTAGGACGCCTGCGAGAGACACCCGAGGTAGTACTGCTTCAGGATCATGGTTGGCCCTCCCGGGTCCCTCGGACACGCAACACCCGTGCCTGCTCCGGTGCGCCAAGTATACCCGGGCGCGGCCGGGCGCGTCCCGGCGGGCCCGCCTCCTATCGGCGGGGCGCGCCCGTGGGCAGGGGCCCGATGTCGGCCAGCCCCGCGTCCGGATCGAACAGCCGCTCGCTGTAGATCTCGCGGATGCGGTTCTCGCCGTCCACCAGGAAGATCCAGTCCGAGTGCGCCAGGTCCGCGCCCGGCGGCACGACGCCGCCGTAGGCCGCGAGGAGCCGCTGCGTCTCGGCCGGCGTGCCACGCAGCCAGAGCCAGCCGCGCGGGTCGGCCTTGTAGGCGGCCGCGTGGCGCGCGAGCACGGCCGGCGTGTCGTGGACGGGATCGAGGGTGATGGAGGCCAGCGCGACCTGCCGCCCCAGGAGCCCGCGCGCGGCGAGGAGGGCCTGCAGGCGCGCCAGCTTGGCGGAGACGAGCGGGCAGGTGTCGGCGCAGCGCGTGTAGATGAACGTCTCCACCCGGATCCGGCCGGCGAAGTCCGCGGCGCGGACCGGCCGGCCGGCGGGGGGGGGGAGCGGGGAGTCGGGGGCCGGGGGGGGGGT
>OBEQ010981497.1_pt1 | contig 11997 bp, 11 predicted proteins | sample 1670901 | NCBI WGS metagenome assembly OBEQ01 (sample SAMEA104232315, study PRJEB22302) | groundwater metagenome | biome: forest; feature: aquifer; material: groundwater | place: USA | collected 2011-08-07 | depth 5.4 m | reverse complement strand
TGCAAGGCCGTCTCTCTCGCCTGACGATATTGAGCAAAACTTGAGCACCTATGTCGAGCAGGCATCGAAGCTCCTCGATATGAAAAGGTGCGACATCCGCCGCAATTCGGAGTGGCTGGGAAAACTCGGTTTCCGCGAACTGATGGAACTTTCATCGCATTATAATGTCGCGCGGATGATGGAGCGGGAAGACTTCCGTTCGCGAACACAGGCCGGCGAAGCACTTGCCATCCACGAGTTTCTCTATCCGCTGATGCAGGGGTATGATTCAGTGGCAATGAACGTTGATGGAGAAGTCGGCGGAAATGACCAGGTATTCAATATGCTTGTTGGGCGGGATTTTGTTCGAGAATCTCTTGGAAAAGACAAACTGGTATTTGCGACAAAATTGCTTGTCGATGCGGAAACTGGCAAAAAAATGAGCAAGAGCGAAGGAGCGCTCATCGCACTTACCGATGACCCACAAGAGATTCGAAGAAAAGTGCTTGCCGTGGATGACAGTATGATTAAGACAATGTTTGAGTTGTGTACAGAAAAAAATTTGCAGTGGATTGAGACCAACGTAGAAGCAATGGAAAATGACCCCCGCGCATTCAAAGAGTTATTAGCAGATGAATTTGTGCGATTTTATCATGGAAAAGAAAAAATGAAGAAGATACGAGAAGATAAGAAAATTCCGGTGGCTCCATCTGGAAAACTTTCAGAAACCCTCTTGATCGGCGGGATCACTTCTTCGATGTCGGTCGGAAAGCAACTTATTGAACAGGGCGGCATAGAGATAAATGATGTCCGAGTGAAATCTTGGGATGTCATCGTAAAGCCGGGGGATCGAATTCGTGTTGGGAAGGGAAAATTTTTAAAAGTTACAGCATCCAAAGAATAATAAAAGCCCCGCGCTTAGCGCGGGGCTTTTATTATTCAATGAGTTCGTCGGATACAGGGTCTTCTTCGTCATCCTCTTCTTCATCTGATGCGTCTTTAAGATCATCATCTTCGGTGTCATCTTTCGGATCACTAGCACTGTCATCGAACTCACGATACGGATCCTCGTCTTGCTCATACGCGAACGAATCAGCTGTTGTTTTATACAACTCCTCCATAGGAGCTTTCCGAAGACTCCTCTGTCCGTCTGGAAGCGAAGGGGTTCGCTTTCACTCGGATAGAGAAGGCAGATTAGATAGACGTGAAATCAATGCTGGAGGTATTGTAATAAGCTATTGGATAATGTCAACGCGCAATCAGCGCTCATGTTGATAAATTGAACCATGGTGTACCGCGCAGCAGATTGCAATCGCAAGTCCATCAGCCGCATCATCGGGTACAATCGGCTCTCGTATTTTCAAAAGTATCTGCATGACTCGTTGTATTTGAAGTTTTGGAGCCAGGCCGTATCCTGTCACCGTTTGTTTTACTTGCAGTGGAGTAAATTCATACACCGGAATACCGTACTGGCCAAGCGTATACAGCAGAACTCCTCGCATCTCACTTACTGCCATGGCGGTCTTCTGGTTCTTTGTTATAAATAACCGCTCGATACCTGCAGCAACGGGACGGTGTTTTTTAACGAGCTGTTGGAGCGAACGTGCTACGTTCGCAAAATTCGCGATCCGGTCAGCCGTAGTTCCGGCGATAATACCATAATGAATGGAGGAGAAGCTATTTTGGTCTGCTTGGATAATACCAAAACCAATCCGGGTAGTTCCAGGATCAATGCCAAGAAAAACCTTTGATGATTGTTTGTTATGCCCGGGCATTTAAAAATCAAACGGTTCTTTCGCTGCCAGTCCCACGTGTTTTAGTCCAGCAGTTGTAATGACTCGTCCTTTGGGAGTTCGTGCCAAAAACCCCATACGCATGAGGTAGGGTTCGTACACATCTTCGATAGTATCTTCTTCTTCAGACAAGGCGGCGGCAACAGATTTGAGTCCAACGGGCCCGCCACTGAATTTTTGCCCAATAGTGAGTAATATCTTCCGGTCTGTTTCTTCCAGACCCGCATGATCGATCTCAAGCATTGCCAAGGCCTCTTGGGCGGTTGTGGCGTTGATTCTTTTTATTTTATGCACCTGGGCATAGTCGCGAACACGCTTTAACAACCGATTGGCGACTCGAGGAGTAAATCGTGATGCGGCGGCAATGATACGAATTGCCGGAGCGTCAAGGTTGATCTGAAGGAGTGCCGCTGAGCGAGAAAGAATTTTTTCGATATCTTGCAATGTATAGAAATCAAGACGAAAGTTCACTCCGAATCGTGACCGAAATGGAGCGGAAAGGAGAGATACTTTCGTGGTTGCCGCAACAAGAGTAAAGCGGGGGAGATCGATCTGAAGAGTTTTGGCGGCACTTCCTTTGCCGATCACGATATCGAGCTTAAAATTCTCCATTGCTGGATAAATAACCTCCTCTACCATCTTGTTGAGTCGATGCACCTCATCGATGAACAATACGTCGCCGTCGGCAAGGCCGGTTAGAATCGAACCCACATCGCCGGCTTTTTCAAGCGCGGTACCAGCGGTCATTTTGAGGTTTGCGTTCAGCTCCTTGGCAATCAAATATGCCAAAGTCGTTTTCCCCAATCCGGATGGTCCGTGAAGAAGTACATGCTCGGCAGGTTCTTTTCGCTGTCGGGCGGCACCAATGATTATTTTCAGGTTTTCTTTAACCTTTTCTTGCCCAATGTAATCCCCGAATGTCTGTGGTCGGAGTGTTTGATCCAGTACATGATCATCGGTAGTTGGTTTGGTCGTTATATGTTCAGTCATAGGGCAAAACACGACCCGCTGGCAACTGCGTGAGCGGGATTGACACTCATAGTTATTCTGATACAATAAGCACGCAATTGAAAACTCATTTCCAGAAGGGCCCGTATAATCTGTAGGCAATTGAGTCGACTGTTTTCCAACACGCTGACTCAATCGGGATGGTATCCTAGCTTGGATAGTCTGGTTTCGACTGGTCTACTCCTCAGAACTGTCCTGTCCCGTTTTTTTGAAAAAATGGGCGTTTGCCTACAGGTTATAAGGGCTCTTTGTATCTCTTAGCCAAGTATTCTCCGTATCTCTTCCAGTGAAGTTGTTCCGTCTAGAAGTTTTAAATATCCATCCTGAAGCATGGTAACCATGCCTTCTTGTATCGCTAAATCCCGGATGTCGGACATTGCTGGACGATTCAAAATTAATTTTTCCATTGCTCGGGTTATTGTGAAAACTTCATACACACCAATCCGACCTTTATAGCCAAGCTGATTGCACTGGACGCATGTGCCGGGAATATAGATCGTTGTTTTTATATTGATGGCAGGAAGTTTAAATCGTTCTTGAATGGGAGCTATTGCTTCCTGAATTTTTTTCAGCTCATCGGACGGAATCGTTTTGGCGATCTTGCAGTGTGAGCATAACTGACGCAATAACCGCTGACCCATTGCCATCGTGAGCGCCGGCGCAATCATTTCTGGTTTCACACCAAGGTCAATAAGCCGGGGGATTGTACCTGCGGCATCGTTGGTATGGATCGTCGAGAGCACCAGATGGCCGGTCAATGCGGCATTGAGAGCAATATCTGCGGTTTCAAAATCACGGATTTCTCCCACAAGTATGACATCGGGATCTTGCCGGACGATTGATCGCAGACCGCTTTCAAACGTGTATCCCTTCGAAGGATCAACTTGTGTTTGGGAAATACCCTCAATGTGGTATTCGATGGGATCTTCGATGGTAATGATTTTTACATCGGGCGTATTTAAGTGACTGACGAACGCGTACAGAGTTGTGGTTTTTCCGGAACCAGTCGGGCCAGTTGTCATAAGCGTTCCATTTGGTTTTGCAAGCTGCTCTTGTACCTGTGCCAAAATATCTGGCCGCATACCCAGGTCTTTGAGATCCTTGCGAATTGTTCGAGGATCAAGCAAACGCATCACAACCGTTTCACCATACTCGCTTGGTAAGACGGAAACGCGGACCTCGATAGCAATATCTTTTTCTCTGATAGTAAATCGGCCATCCTGGGGTATTTTGTGAACATTTAGCTTCAGCTTTGAAAGAACTTTCAGGCGGCTGAGCAGTTTATGATAATATTCTGTGTCCAGCATCGTGACATCTTGAAGAAGCCCATCAAGACGATAGCGGAGTCGCGTATGTTCCGCTTGGGGTTCGAAATGAATGTCGGATGCTTGAATTTTTAAGGCGCCGGCAAGAAGTATTTCTAGAAGTTTGGTAACGGAGACCTTGGTAATTTGCTGTTTCAAATCTGCGATGGTACTAATCTGTGCCTGTAATTGCTGAAGATCTTCTTCATTAATCTCAACGGCACCGATTTCAAAGACTTCGGTTGTTTTGATCGTACCGTAACGTTCCCATGCTTTGGAAAGTGCGTCTGATGTAGTCACAAACACAGAAACAGTAAGCCCTTGAGATTGTAAACGTTCGATTTCTGCTCGCGTCTTTGGATTTTGAGGATCGGTAGTTACAATGACAAGTGTTGCGCCACTCTTGGAGATGACCGCAAGCCCAGCATCACGGGCTGTTTGCTCCGGGACAATGGTCAACGCCTCCGGATCAATAGGAATACCGGTCAAATCAGAAAAAGGAAGCCCGAGTTTCTGCGCGAGCGATTGCGCCGTTTCTAGGCGCTTGGTGGCCGCTATCTCAAGCATCTTCTTTTCAAGCTTCTGCTCGAGCTCTTGGGGTTTTCCGGTCGAGGATTGTGATGCCATGGCATGAGACGCATGAGCTACCGTCTCTGTGTCCACCCTATCGAAGATGGCATCTTTGTAAAGCCCTATTTTTGTGGATAACAAGTCACAGGACTGCATGCATGGCTTCAATGGGCTTGCCAAGGAGTCCAGAGGCGACTGTCGCGAACAGTTTTTTATCGCCAGTGGTGAAATATCTCGTTGATCCCTTCCGGAACGAGGGATTTTGTATATGTTGTACTGCAAGAAGCCGTGCCGTTTGGCGGGCAATGGCGGCACCAGAATCTATAAGATGTATTGTTGGTCCGACAAGCGCTTGAATCTTCTCCCGCAAAAACGGATAGTGTGTGCAGCCAAGAACAATATAGTCGGCACCTGCATGCTGTGCGGGTGCAAGATATTTTTTCAAAAGCAACAGAGTTTCTGAAGAATGAAGACTTCCGGTTTCCACCGCATCTTCCAATCCGGCGCATCCGATTGCCAATACTTTTTTATTTTTCCCGTATGTGTCAATTAATGCATGCAACGCAGGACTTTGTGCGGTGGCTGGAGTAGATAGAACGGCGACAACACCGTTTTGTGTTTTCTCACAGGCTGGTTTTACAGCAGGAATGGTTCCCACAAAGGGAACAGTGAATTTTGTACGGAGTGTTTCAATTGCATAACAGGTGGCTGTGTTGCAGGCGACAACAACAAGTTTGCAATGTTGATCAAGAAGAAATTGCGTAATACGACATGCCAAATCCTTCAGCTGTTCAGCAGTTTTTTCGCCGTAGGGAACGTGTGCTTGGTCGGCTAAAAATACACAGTGTTCTTGTGGCATCAGGTGTCGGAGTTCATGCAAAATACTCAATCCGCCGACTCCAGAATCAAAAACACCAATGGGGCGTGATGACATGCTCCCAGTATAGTCCCGGGTGGGGAGTTGACAAGAGTGGTCAGAATTTGGTATCATGTATGTACGATTGTTTTTTCTAGTGATGGTCCGCCAGAAGCGGACCTCGAATTTTAATACAAAACAACTATGATCGATACCAAACAATTTTTATCTGCCATTCGGCAGATCGCAGAGGAAAAAGGCATCGCCGAGGCCAGTATTTTGGAGACTATAGAAGCGGCACTTGCGGCGGCATATAAGCGTGATTACGGCAAGAAAGGCCAGGTCATCAAAGTAAAACTAAATGTCGATTCTGGGGAAATGGAAGTTACTCAAACCCATTATGTGGTGGAAGGTTTTGACGAAGAAGGATATATTACCGGACCATTGCCTCAACCGGTTGCGGAAGAGCGTCCTGAACCGCAAGAATCTAGCCAACGGCGCCGAGAATCTCTTGAGACTCCGGCGGAAACCAGTCACGTAACTGAGTCGGGAGAGTTAAAAATAAAATTTAATCCGGAAAAGCATCTTACCGTGGAAGAAGCACGGAAGATAAAACGTGATGCAAAAGTTGGTGATGAAATTGTCACAAAGCTAGAGCCGAAAACTGAATTCGGTCGTATTGCTGCGCAAACCGCCAAACAGGTTGTTATCCAGCGTCTTCGGGAAGCAGAACGCGAGGCAGTATTCGCAGAGTTCAAGGAACGTGAAGGTAAAATTATCAGTGGCGTGATACAGCGGCGCGAAGGCGTGCTGGTATTTGTTGATATCGGCAAAACAACCGGTCTTCTGGCGCCTGCTGAACAATTGCCTGCTGACAGTTACAATATTGGTCAGCGATTCCGTTTTCTCGTATTGCGCGTGGAAGAAACATCACGTGGTCCTGCAATCCTTTTATCCCGTGCACACCCAAAACTGGTGATCGAATTATTCCGTGTCGAAGTGCCAGAAATTGACAGCGGTGCAGTGGAGATTAAAGGAGTTGCGCGCGAACCGGGCTCTCGTACAAAAATCGCTGTTGCATCCAAAGAAGAGGGTGTTGATCCGATCGGATCACTGGTAGGTCAGAAAGGTGTTCGGGTGCAGACAGTTATCAACGAACTTTCCGGTGAAAAAATTGATATCATTTTATGGGACGAACGACCGAAACAGTTTATTGCTAATTCGCTTTCTCCAGCAAAAACATTGGACGTGAAACTCGTTGACGAAGAGCGTCACATCGCTCTTGTTGAAGTTTCTGAAGATCAATTTTCATTGGCGATCGGCAAGCGTGGTCAGAATGTACGCTTGGCTGCAAAATTAACCGGTTGGCGCATTGATGTTCGTTCACCGAAAGAAGCGATGATTGCCGATCCCGTTGAGGAACAATCAACGCCAGAACAGAGCGAAGGCAAAGAAGAAAAAACGGAATAATACTTTTGCATGGAAACAACGATTAAACACATTGATTCGGGTGCAGTGCAGTTGACGGTACAATTGGGAAAGGAAGAACTGCATACGTATATTGAAAAAATCCGAGACCAGATCGGCCAAGAAATTGCGGTCGAGGGATTTCGAAAAGGGAAAGCCCCCAAAGACTTATTGGAAAAAAATATTCCGATCCAGCAGGTTCGTGAGGCGGCATTACAGACGGCGATCCAGGACAGTCTTGCGCGCGCTATCAAAGAAAAAAATCTTGATGTTGCTAAATCGGCCGATCTTGCGATTGACGAGAATACTGCAGAAATACTGCGGTATCATGTAACACTCAACATATTTCCGGAAACAAAACTTCCGGAACTTGCCCAGATTAAGGTCACTCCACGGACAATCAAGGTTGAACCCCACGAGATCGATGAGACATTAAAGACGATCCAAAATATGCGGGCAACATTTACGCCCAAAGAGACTCCGGTACAAGAAGGCGATCGCGTTGAAGTTGATTTCAAAGTGATACTGGATGGCAAACCCCTCGAGGGCGGGGAATCAAAAAACCATCCGCTGATTATCGGGGGCAAAGGATTTATTCCCGGATTTGAAGAACAGTTGATTGGTTTGGCAAAAGGGCAAGAGAAGCGGTTCTCATTGATTGCACCTGATGATTATTTTCAAAAAAATCTCGCGGGTAAAAAACTGGATTTCGAGGTGACCGTTCAGCAAGTGCAATCCGTGCAATTGCCCGAACTCAATGATGCATTTAGTCAGCAGTTGGGGAAATTTGCAAATGTCGATGAATTAAAAAACAATGTCCAGCAGGGGATTCTCCACGAGAAAGAAGAGAAGGAGCGCCAACGAGTTCGATTGGAAATCGTTGACAGTATTCTCGCAAAAACAAAAGTCGAATCGCCAGAGTTTCTTGTACACGATCAGCTTGAGTTGATGGTCCAGAATTTCGACAGCGAACTGCATACCAAGGGCATGGAGTTAAACATCTATCTTGCACAGTTGAATAAAACTGTTGATGATCTAAAAAAAGACTGGCTCCCGCATGCGCAGAAGCAGGCAAAAACCGTCGTGCTACTCCATGCGGTCGCCAAAGCACATGCGATCATGGTCAGCGAAGAGGAGATTAATCAGGCCGCAAATGATTTAGTGCAGGGTCTTATCAGTCGTGAACAAATTGATCCGTCCGAGGTGAATCTTCAGGAGGTTCACAATCATGTTGCACAACAGCTACTCAACGAGAAGGTATTCAGTACGCTGGAACGTATCTGCACATAACATTTATGGCAAACAAAAACCTTCCGCGTGTGGCGGAAGGTTTTTGTTTGCTGGAACCGTTAATCCGATAGAGAGTAGCGGGGAACGTTCAGACAGTAGACAGAAGAGTTATCCTCTTTTGCCTAGCCATCCGGACGCATATAATACAAGTGGAAACATGTATTGAACCCTACTGTCTCATAAATGAGTGGCAGGGCGAATCCTTAGTACCTCTACGTGATCAACAGTACCAATGCACTCATAATAACACGATATTTTAGTGCTGTCAATATCTCATGATCCAATCGTTGAAACTATCAAACATAATGCTTCGTGTCGGCCTGGCGGCTGTTTTTTTATGGTTTGGGATTGATAAATTCCTTCACCCTGATTATTGGATTAATGCATGGGTTCCCCAATGGTTCCTGCTGATGCTCGATCATATTCGCATGAGTGGACGAGATTTTATTTATTTAAATGGAATCTTCGAGGTGCTCATTGCGACTAGTCTTTTGAGTAATCTCTTCACAAGATATTTTTCGTTTGCAGCGTTTGTGTTTCTGCTGACGGTACTTGGGGTTCACGGATTTTCTGAAACGCTTATCCGCGACATCGGGCTTATGGGAGGATTTCTGGCACTCATCTTTTGGCCTGACCGGAGGTATTCGTAATTGACGGCAAGGATTAATTCAGCTATCATATTTATTGCCAGAAGCTGTCCGCCACTACCAGCTACGATACTTGCCCCGGCATACCGAATGTCCGGGGCTCCTTTTTATCATGCGGGAGATTTACTTAGACAACGCAGCTGCAACGCCCCTTGATCCACGAGTAAAGAAAGAAATGATCCGGGCTATGGATCTTGTTGGCAATCCATCGGCGTACAATGATGCCAGCAGGATAGCGGCAGAGGAACTGACAAACGCCCGCAAAAAAATTGCACGGTTTTTAGGCGCACATGAGGATGAAGTTATTTTTACGGCGTCGGGATCAGAAGCCAATACACTTGCAATATTTGGCACTGCAGCAAAAGCAAAGAAGGGGCAGACAGGAATTATTACCACACCCATTGAACATCTTTCAGTGCTTGAGCCATTGCGAGCATTGGAAAAAACAGGTACTCCCGTACGATATATAAAAGTAGATCATGAAGGATGGATACACATTGATGATCTAGAAAAGATGCTCAACAACAAAACAAATCTCGTATCGGTTATGTATGCCAACAATGAGATTGGCACCGTCCAGCCGATCAAACGAATCGGGAAAATCATTCAAGCAAAAAAGAAAAATGGCCGACCGCTTTTTCATGTTGATGCATGCCAGGCAACGGGATACCTGCCCATGAATGTCAACGAGCTTGGCGTGGACATTCTGACGTTCAATGGATCAAAAATATACGGTCCACGGGGTATGGGTGTCTTATACGTTCGGCGCGGCACACCGATTGCCCCGCAGATATTGGGCGGGGGACAAGAACATGGTTTGCGCGCCGGTACAGAAAATCTCCCTGCGATTGTCGGTTTGGCAAAAGCCGTAGCACTTATTGATCAAAAAAAGAATGGGCGGCTGGCAAAATTGCAAGAGTATTTTTTGGGGGAACTGAAGAAAATATTGCCTGACGCAAAAATAAATGGCGCACTTGGCAACGACCGTTTGCCCAATAATATTAATGTTTCGATTCCCGGATTAGATAGCGAAACGTTACTTCTGGAATTGGACAAATATGGTATTCGTGCAGGGTCGGGTTCCGCATGCATGGCACGATCAGTGGAGCCGTCACATGTGCTGAAAGCGATCGGTGTGAAGAAGCCGTATCTGGACGGCGCTCTACGCTTCTCGCTGGGTCGCCAGACGACAAGAAAAGAGATTGCATATCTTCTGAATGTCTTGCCGAAAATTGTACAGGTTCTCAAAAAACGCTATCAAGATTAATTGAAGAAAATCATTTTTTCTGGTATAGTATGTGCAATTGTCCCCGATATGTCCCCGTAGCTTAACGGATAAAGTAGCAGCCTTCGAAGCTGTTGATGGGGGTTCGATTCCCTCCGGGGACACAATAATAAAATTAACAATTCTTTCAGAATGGCTAATTTTATTATATACCCTTGGTGGGCACGGAATCGAACCGGCCCCGCTTTGCGGGACATGTTCTCCGAATTTCTTGTCGACCCTCAAAGACTCGGGACGAGAAATTCGTGGTTGAAATGAAGCAGTTCATTTCAACCGCCTCCGGGGACACAAGCAAAAAGCACGCGCCCTTAGCTCAGTTGGTAGAGCAACTGACTCTTAATCAGTGGGTCGGAGGTTCGAATCCTCCAGGGCGCACTCAAGATCATTTTTTCAATCATAAAACCGCCCGAGGGCGGTTTTATGATGTCCGTTTATGAGGACACAATTTCGATCGTAACGGTTTTGCGTCCGAATTTCATTGCAACTGCACGATCTGCAAACCAAATGTCGATGGTCTGCCAATAACGCTTATTCATGCGGTCTTCAACCACGAAGATCTTATCACCGTACAATGCAGGGATTTTAATCACCGTACCGAACGGCAAGAAGTTTGTGGCAATAATACCGTCACGCACTTGCGTATTGGATGCCGTGGTAAACGGCGAATCGTCAGTCTGGTCAGGCGTTGAAGAATACGCAGACGCTTCAACCACGAATGTTTTCTTCCGATATGTCGGTGTCTGCTTCGATTTCATTGAAGCAGGAATTGAAGCGAGGACCGTATTATCATTGATCAACGCGACATCCGACTTAGTGTTTGTTCCCGTAACCGTTACATAGATGGTGTCAAATGACCAACTTTTTTCGGTACGGCTCACGATCGGAAACGCGATATCTGACTTGCTGGAAGTCCAGTTGAATAAACCGGCTTCAGCAGGCAAGGAAATGGACGAAACCAATACCACTGAAAGAACAATCGCAGCGATAATTTGTTTCATGTTTTTCATATATTTGATCAGCACAGGGGCCAATCAAAAAGTGGCTGTATGTGCCACTTTTTGAGAGAAATTACCCCTTTCTGATTGTACTATAATTATACCATAAAATGACCCATAAAGTCAACAGTCAAAAAGCCCCTTTTCAAAGGGGCTTTTTGAGGTTTTGACCCCCCCTGTTAATCCTGAAATGCTGACAAGTTGTCAACAAAATTAACATTACAAGGTTGTCCAGGGGTGATAAACTATACGAAGGGTCGAAATTTCTTGAATGGTGCATACCGCTTGGTATGGCACAATCAAGGCCTGTCCGTATAGGCAGAGAACTCTTTTTCTATCAAAAATAATTAATTATACTTCGTATAATGATTGCGTTTGGATGAACTGAAAATAAATTTTCAGTCATTCTCACTAATCATTATAAAACATAAATAATATATGAAAATATTCAGTAAGTTTTTAGTAGCTACATTGACTGTTGTGTTTACGCTTAGTCTCGTTGGATTGCCAATGACTGCGCTTGCGGCAACATCACCGTCTCTTGGAGCCGCAGCAAGCTATGATATTCTTAGCAGTACATATACCAACACTGTAGTAGGAACTACTATCAATGGAGATCTTGGATACACTACCGGTCCCGCAGTAGCGCCCACGGTGAATGGTATGACACATGTAGCTGATGCCTCATACAATCAAGCGGGAATAGATCAGAACGCTGCTTTGTCTAATCTCAATAGTCAAGCGTGTACATTTAATTTCGCGCCAGGAGCAGTTGATTTTGCTACCGATACTACCCATGGTCC
>OBEQ012747830.1_pt1 | contig 11998 bp, 11 predicted proteins | sample 1670901 | NCBI WGS metagenome assembly OBEQ01 (sample SAMEA104232315, study PRJEB22302) | groundwater metagenome | biome: forest; feature: aquifer; material: groundwater | place: USA | collected 2011-08-07 | depth 5.4 m | reverse complement strand
AACAATGAAATTGTAATTCTGGCCGATCATGCCGAAAGAGTAGCAGATATTGATTTACAAAAAGCCGAGGAGGCAAGACAGAGAGCCGAAGAACAGATGAAAAATATCAAAAATGTTCAGGATGTGGATTACGCCCGATTACAAGCGGTAATTGATAGAGAAGTGAACAAAATGAGAGTAGCGAAAAAGTACCGTAATTTACCAAACTAACAACACTTTATCCCGACCTTGCGTCGGGGTTGACAGACCAAAAATCTTCCATATTGCGGAGGATTTTTTGTTTTGGTATAATTTTATTGCTATCTAATAATTTTATATTTCTATGGAAAAATGTTCTAAATGCAACCTGCCGTTTGAAGACCAGCAGAGCGAGTGCTGCTTATGCAACGAAAGCCTTTGTAATCCCTGCTGTGAGTGCGACGATACTTGCGGTTGCCAGTGCGGAGAAAAGTAGCAATCTACTGTGAATTTCTCTATAAATAAGGCCTTTACTGTAATAGTTAGGCCGATTTTACGTCTACTATAAAGAGAAACCGCGCCATGATGGCGCGGCAATTCGTCTTTACCATGAAAACCAACACCAAACTGACATTTCAACTATTTTGGCAACAAGTCCGGAAACACAAGATTTCCGGATTTATCGTGTTGCTTGGAGTTGTGGGCGCGTCCGCTACAGACGTTATAACACCTTTGTATTTTAAAAAAATATTTGACCTTTTAGTCCAAACTCAAGCAAAGAGTACTTTGGTTGTTCAGCTCGTGCATATTTTGCTAACTATAGCGGTCATAGGACTGATTCACTGGGTGTTTTGGAGGTTGGCGGTATTTTTTGTAGCTTATTTTCAAGCGTCAATTATGGCTGATTTGTCGGATGTGTGTTTTAAATATTTACACAAACATTCTTTTTCTTATTTTAATAATAATTTTGTCGGGTCGTTGGTAAAAAAAGTTAACCGTTTTACGCGCGCTTTTGAAGACATTACGGATAAATTTTTCTTCAACATAGTTTTACTTACCACAGATATTATAATTATTCTTTTTGTACTGACTAAGAAAAGTTTAGCGCTCGGCTTGGGTATAGCGGTTTGGATTATAGTGTTCTTTATTATTAATTTAATTTTTACCAGGTTCAAACTGCGTTATGATTTGGCGCGAAGCGAGGCGGATTCCAAAGCCACAGGTCTTTTGGCTGATACCATTACCAATAACGTAAATGTTAAATTGTTCGGTGGTTATAATCGTGAGGTTAAAAACTTTGGCAAAGCTGTTGGTGAAGTAAAAAGACTGCGTCGGCTCACCTGGAATTTAGGAAATATTTACGAGGGCGCGCAAGGTCTTTTAAGTTTGGTGCTTGAAGTTGGAATTTTTTATATGGCAATTTTGCTTTGGGAAAAAAGCATTCTTACCGTCGGCGACTTTGTTCTGATTCAGTCTTACATCATTATCGTGTTAATGCGCAGTTGGGATTTTGGCAGAGTAATTCAACATATCTATGAATCTCTCGCCGAAGCCGAGGAAATGACGGAGGTGCTAAACGAACCCCACGAAATAATTGATATTAAAAACGCCTTAAATTTAAAAGTGGCTACCGGCAAATTGGAATTTAAAGATGTAAATTTTTACTATCACGAAACCAGGCCGATACTGAAAAATTTTAATCTAACCATCTCGCCTAAAGAAAAAGTGGCCTTTGTGGGTCCTTCCGGAGCGGGAAAAACCACTATCATAAAATTATTATTGCGGATGCACGATGTGAGTGGTGGTAAGATTCTAATTGACGGCCAAGAAATCGCTCGCGTAACTCAAGAAAGTTTGTGGCAAAATATCAGCATGGTTCCGCAAGACCCTATTCTTTTTCATAGAACTTTGCTGGAGAATATTCGTTATGGGTTGCCTTCGGCTACCAACGAAGAAATTATCACGGCGGCAAAACTGGCTCATTGTCACGAATTTATAAAAGATCTGCCGGATGGGTATGATACGTTTGTAGGAGAACGTGGCGTGAAATTATCCGGAGGAGAAAGACAGCGGGTGGCTATCGCTCGGGCTATTTTGCACAACGCGCCAATTTTAATTTTGGACGAAGCTACTTCCAGCTTGGATTCTGAGTCAGAAAAATTAATTCAGGACGCTCTCAACATCTTAATTCAAGGCAAAACTGTTCTGGTGGTAGCTCACCGCCTCTCCACAATTATGAAAATGGATCGTATCATTGTAATTAAAGACGGCAAAATTGCCGAGCAGGGGACACATAACGATTTGCTGAAAAAAAGCGGCGGACTTTACGACAAATTATGGAAAGTGCAAGCCGGTGGCTTTATTGCATAACTTCTTGCCTCCCGTACTCATTTCAACTATACTAAAAGCAGCCAAATTGGCTGTTTTTATTTACTAGTCTGGTGAAAGGTTTTCTATGCAACACATCAGCAAAACAACCTATCTGGAGTACTTATCCTGTGGAAAAAACACCTGGCTAAAATTTTATAAACCGGAATTAAAGGCAACATTCATATTGTCTGATTTTGAAAAAACTTTATTAACCAAAGGAAACCTGGTCGAAACTTGGGCGCGAAAATTATTTCCCGACGGTGTCCTTATCACCGAAGCGGGCGACGAAGCGGTGCGGGTTACCCAGGAACATATAGTCAAAAAAACGCACGTTCTTTTTCAGTCCAAATTTGTTCACGATAAATTTTTGGCAAAAAACGACGTGTTGGAATATGACAAAGAAAATGATTGCTGGAATCTATACGAAATAAAAGGTACTAATACTCTGGATGAAAACGCCAGCAACATAGATCATATTGAAGATGCTTCTTTCCAAGTAATAATCCTAAAGGCGGTGGGTATTAAAGTCGGCAAGGTTTATCTAACTCATTTGAATAAAGACTACGTAAGAGAAGACGAAATAAATATCCGGGATCTTTTTGTTAACGATGATATCACCGCCGAAGTTGCGGAGAGGGAAGAAGCTACCAAAGAAAAAATGCAAAAAACCGCCGAGGGTCTTTTTCAGGATAATGAAAACGCCTTAATTTGCCAATGTATATATTCCGGCCGGAGCGCGCACTGCGCAACATTTCGCTATTCCTATCCCGAACTTCCCGAATATGGAGTCCACGACCTATCCAGAATAGGATTAAGTAAAAAAAGACTGGAGTCTTTGGTTGATTCACAGATTTTTGACATTAATGATATTCCGGAAGATTTTGAACTTAGCCTTCCTCAAAAAAATCAAGTCCACGTACACAAAACACAAAAACCAATTATAGATCTGGACGCCATTAAAAAAGAACTGAAATCACTTGTCTATCCACTGTATTTTTTTGATTACGAAACATATCCGCCGGCAATACCACTGTTTAAAGGTTTTAAACCTTACCAACAAATACCCTTTCAATTTTCCTTGCACGTATTAAACGAACCGGATGGCGAGCTGACTCATTTTGAATATTTACACGAAAAAGCCACCGATCCATCCTGCCCCCTTATAGACAAACTGCGGGAGACAATTGGTCCGGAGGGCAGTATAATTGTTTGGAGTAAAAGATTTGAAAAGGGGATAAATGCGCAATTGGCGGAGCGATGTCCGGAACACGCTGATTTTCTGGAGGATATAAATGACAGAGTTTATGATCTGATGGAGATATTCCAAAAACAATTCTACGTCCATCCTAATTTTAGAGGCAAAGTTTCTATTAAAAAAGTTTTACCGGTTATGGCTCCGGAATTAAGTTATAAAGAACTGGAGATAAAAGAAGGTGGATCGGCCATGGAAGCTTGGTACGAAATGATATTCGGCGACGGTTCAGAAGAGGCTAAGAAAAAAATATCCATTGATTTACGGACATATTGTGGTTTGGATACCTACGCGATGTATGCGATATGGCAAGAATTAATGAAATTAGCATGATGAAATCACTTGGAGAAATTTTAAAAAAACAGATGAACCAACAGGTGCCGGGCTGGAAACATGTTGAGGCGTCTATTGTCGTGGAAAAAACAAATGATGTTCTCGTGGAACTTTTTGGCGTAGAATCAAAGAGGTTCGCACAGGCCGTCTACTTTAAAGACCGAACAATTTCTGTTACCTGTTTAAGCTCTGTAATGGCGCAGGAAATAAAACTAAACGAGAAACAAATAATCTCCGCTATAAACACTAAATTAGGCGGTCAAACAGTAGAAAAAATCAGGTATTTGGCCTAAAAATCTCCCTTGCAAAACTCTTAAAAAGAGGTTAGACTATCTTAGCTAATATGACCTTACGAGCTTATCTTATTTTAATGTCTGTTGGGGCGTTAATCTGCTGGCTAGCCTGGTTTTTTGTGCTGGGAAGTATAGAGCCGGCACAGGCCGGATTTTTTGGTTTTCTGTTTTTTTATTCCAGTTTGTTTTTGGCGCTGGCCGGCACATTCTCCGTTATCGGCTTTCTCGTCAAGAAAATTATTTTAAAAGACGACCAAATTGTTTTTCATCATGTAAAAAGTACCTTTAGACAAGGAATGCTGGTAGCGGGGATTATCATCTTCGGGTTAATTCTATTACAAACAAAATTGCTTACCTGGTGGAATGGTATTTTATTGATTTTATTGTTCGCGGCCATCGAAGGAATTATTTTTACCAACAGGAAGTATAATAATAAAAACTTTAATTAAAAACTGTGTTTGAAAAACTGTTGGGAAAATTAAGAAAAGACATTGGTATTGACCTTGGTACGGCCAATACTCTTGTATATGTTAAAGGCAGGGGAATTATCATCAACGAACCAAGCGTGGTGGCGGTAAACATCAAAACCGAACAAATCTTGGCGGTAGGCAACGAAGCCAAAGAGATGTTAGGAAAAACGCCACCCCACATCCTTACCACCCGGCCGCTCATCAGCGGTATTATTTCCGATTTTGAAGTCACCGAAAAAATGCTTAAGTTTTTTATTGATAAAGTCTACGAAGACAGTATGAATTTCATGACCCGCCCCAGAGTGGTGGTGGGCGCGCCTTTAGAAATTACCGAGGTTGAGTTAAAAGCTATCACCGACGCAGTCATCAATGCCGGCGCCAGAGAAGTAGTGGTGGTTCAAGAACCGATGGCCGCGGCTATTGGCGCCCGTATGCCCGTTCGGGAACCGGTAGGAAGTTTTATAGTAGAAATCGGCGGTGGTACAGCCGAAATTGCCGTGATTTCTTTAAGTGGTATAGTTACCTGGCGTTCTATTCCCGTTGCCGGAGACGAGCTTAACAGAAACATTATGCAGTATGCCCGAGATAATTTTAATTTGCTGTTGGGCGAAAAACAAGCGGAAGAAATAAAAATTAAAATCGGATCCGCCATAGAATTAAGTGAGCCAATGCATTTCCCTATGCGCGGTCGCGATCTGGTTTCCGGTTTACCAAAAGAAATAATGATTGACGATTCTCAGGTCAGAGAAGCCATCACCAAATCACTGCGGACTATCATCGAAAATATAAAAGGTACTCTAGAAATTACTCCACCGGAATTGGTCGCCGACATTCACGAAAGAGGAATTGTGCTTTCCGGCGGTGGCGCGCTGTTGAGGGGGTTTGATCAGCTCATAAGCAGAGCCATAGAAATTCCCGTACGCATTGCTGACGATCCACTAACTTCCGTGGTCCGAGGAACAGGTTTGCTTTTAGACGATGAAGAATTACTCGCCGAAATTTCCATTAAAAACCCAAAATAAGCAAAGCTTGAAATTGTGTCAGGCTTCGAAAAAAAGAAAACATGTTTTCTTTTTTACTTACCCCTAACAATTATAGAAAATAAAACACTATGCTTCATTTTAAAACTAAAAACTACTTCTTTTTAGGATTTGTATTTGCAGTATTAATGATTTTTCATTATTTAGGCTGGCTTAGCGGTATTGAGTATGGCGCGCATCTGATAGTTATTCCTATTGCCACCAAAATAAGCGGCTGGCGCGTGGGTTATCAGGATTCGTACAATTATTTCTTCAATCGGGAGGCAGCCGTAACTCAATATAACAGCTGTCTTGATAAGAATCAAAACCTAGAGGTGGCTAATGCGAAATTAAAAGATCTGGAAAAAGAAAATGCTGAAATTAGAAAACAGCTTAATTTTTTTCATCGTCGTAATTTTACCACGGTTGCCGCGGCTGTCGTCGGACAAAGCACCGATAGTGTGGAAAAAATGATAATAATTGATGCCGGCAATACCGTGGGAATAAAAATAGGCCAACCGGTTATTGTCGGAGATGGAATACTTATAGGGACAATTGCCAAGGTTGAAAAAGATATTTCTATGGTGCGTTTGATAAATGATAATCAAAGCAAAATAGCTGCCACTGTTTTAAATAGAGACAGTAGTCTGGGGGTGGTGGAGGGTGGTTATGGACTCAGTGTGCGGATGAACTTTATCCCCAGAAATGAAACTATTATTATTGGAGACAAAATTATCACTTCCGGTTTAGAGCAAAACATACCGCGGGATTTATTAATCGGTGAAGTAGCTGTGGCCGAAAATGAGGCTTACCAGCCGTTTCAACAGGCCGTTCTTACCACCGCCACCGACCTCTCAAAACTTACCATTGTCAGCGTTCTGCTTTCTAACTAAAATATTCTTTTAGCATGAAGTTGCTCTGGAGAATGACAATACTTATTCTTACCATTTTACTGTTTGTAACAGCGAATATTTTTGTTGTTAATTTTTTGCCGTTTCCTTTTAGCCATATAAATATCACACTTTCCTGGTTACTTTTGCTTCTCACAATTAATCCGGACAAAAAAAACATTTGGCTTGCTATGATTGTTTATTATTTTCTGGAATTATTCAGCAGCAAACCGTTTGGAATTGGCATCGCGGCCACAATCATAACTCTGCTGATAATCAACTGGTTCCAATTAAACATCCTCACTAACCGGTCGGAGTTCATGGTTTTTTTATCACTCTTGTTGGGGGTGACATTATATCGGACTCTCTTTGTGATATTTTTAACGGTTAATAATTACTTTTCTCACCTACAAGCATTATCTTACAAAGAAATTTTTGCCGATGCGGCCTGGGAAATTTCCCTTTCTTCCGTAATTTTATTTTTAATATATTTTATCAGCTCCAAATTTTTTAAACGACTTCATCCCGGTTATATAAAAAACAGATAAATATATGTCTGATCTGTTTGAAATTCAGGAAGACAAAATACACCACGGAAGTTTGGAAGGAAAATATAATCACAATTGGGTGGAGGAGTCTTTTAATTTTGAATCCGGAGCGGGGAAACAAATACCGCTGTCACACACCAAAACCTATCTTGGAACCAGTATTTCTAAAAGCAAGATTTTTGCCATGACTTTGATCGTCTTAATCGGATTAACCATTGTGATGGGACGGATTTTTTATCTGCAAATAATCAAGGGGGGCTACTACCGCGATTTGGCCGAGGGCAACCGAATCCGTCTCCGGCCGATACTTTCTGAGAGGGGAATAATCTACGATAAATTTCACACGGAATTGGTAGAAAATGTGCCAAATTTTTCCTTAACAATAATTCCGCAGGACTTCCCCCGCGACACGGAAAAACGGGAAGAGATTATTAACACCGTCGTAAGCTTGAGCGGCGTGCCAAAAGAACAAATTAATGATCTGCTAAAAAGATACAGCTCCTACAGCTACGCTTCTTTGGTCATAAAAGAAAATCTGGATTATCAATCGGCTTTAAAACTATACATTCAAAGCTCGCAGTTGCCGGGTATTTCTATTGAAAAAGGCAGTAAACGAAAATACATTGCCGGCAATACTTCCGCCAGCAGCAGTCTTAGTATATCTCACTTGCTTGGTTATCTGGCAAAACTTAACGATGAAGAAGTGGGAAAGTTAAAAGATAAAGGTTATTTACTGTTTGATAATATCGGTAAAACGGGCTTAGAAAAAACCTACGAAACAGATTTGCGGGGAAAGTATGGTATTAAAAAAGTAGAGGTTAATGCTACCGGCCACGAACAAAATGTTTTGGCCGAAGATCCGCCTCGTCCCGGAAAAAATTTGGTTTTAACTTTGGATCTGGAGGCGCAAAAAAAACTGGAGGATCTGACAAAAAACATGCTGCTTAAAACAAACCGAAAAAGAGCGGCCGCCATCGCTATGGATCCGCGGGATGGATCTATTTTGGCGATGGTTAGCTTGCCGGCATTTGATAACAACGAATTTTCCGGAGGAATTACTCAGGTAAATTATGATAAATACAATCATGATGTTGATAACCCTTTGTTTAATCGCGCTATCGGCGGAACTTATCCGTCCGGATCCACAATTAAATTAATAATTGCCGCGGCGGCTTTGCAGGAAAAAATAATTACACCCGCTACCGCGTTTTTAAGTACGGGCGGACTACAGGTCGGCGACCATTTCTTTAGAGATTGGAAAGCGGGCGGACACGGCATTACCAATGTCGGCAAAGCCTTGGCGTGGTCTGTTAATACCTTTTTTTATTACGTCGGCGGAGGTTACAAAAATTTTGTTGGTTTGGGGGTAGACAGGATTATAAAATATATGAAATCTTTCGGTATTGCTCAAAAAACCGGTGTAGATTTAACCGGTGAAGCTGCCGGGTTTGCGCCCAGCAAAGATTGGAAATTAAAAACTAAGGGTGAAACATGGTACGTTGGTGATACTTACAACCTATCAATTGGTCAGGGCGATTTATTGGTCACACCTCTTCAGGTGGCAGTTTGGACAGCTGCGGTGGCCAATGGCGGCAAGGTAGTCCAGCCTCACCTGGCAGCCAAACTGGAAGAACCGGTAACTCATAATGAAGTGGCTCTAACTTTTGCTCAACGTCCGGTGCCGGTGTCTGCAGAAAACTTGGCTTTGGTGCGCCAGGGTATGAAAGATTGTGTAGCCTACGGGAGCTGTCAAATGATGAAAAGTTTGCCTTTTGCCAGTGGTGGAAAAACGGGTACAGCTCAGTGGAATGCAAACAAAGAAAATCACGCTTGGTTTACCTCTTTTGCTCCATATGAGCACCCAAAAATAGTGGTTACAGTGCTGGTAGAGGAGGGGACGGAAGGCAGTGTCGTAGCCGAACCAATCGCGCGCGATTTTCTTATGTGGTGGAGCAAAAAATACCCCAACTAACTCTTCTTTACTCGTCCCCAGCAACTGTGATATACTTTTTGAATAAGATAAAGGTAAATTTACATTTAATTTCATATGTCTACCAACGATAAAGTTCAGTATTTCACCGCTCAAGGACTAGAAGACCTTAAAAAAGAATTTGAAGAATTAAAAGACAAAAAAATCCCCGACATCGCCAATCTTATTGATGAGGCCAAACAACAGGGGGATTTATCGGAAAATGCGGAATATCACCAAGCCAAAGAAGAGATGGCCTGGGCGCAAGGACGTCTTCAGGAAATAAACTATCTTTTAGACCACGCCGAAGTAATGGAAATCGTACAAAAAAAACAAGATAAAGTAATGGTGGGTAATACTGTTGTGGTAAAAACCAACGCAGTCACTAAATCCTACACTATTGTTGGCCCGCAAGAAGCCAGCCCATTGCAAGGAAAAATTTCCAACGAATCTCCGTTAGGCGAAGCTTTTCTTGGGCACAAAACCGGCGATGAAGTTGTGGTTCACACACCGGCCGGCAAACAAATCTACCAAATTTTAGAGATAAAGTAATATGACAAATGAAATCAGAGAAGATATTGTCAGACTAGAACGACTCGATCATCTGCGTTCTTTGGGTATAAATCCTTACCCGAGTCACACCGAAGACAAAATTTCCATAAAAGAAACTCTCACAAAACCAGAGACAACACCGGTAGGTATTGCCGGCAGACTTGTTTCCAAAAGAGATATGGGAAAGATAAGTTTTGCCCACTTAAAGGATGAAAGCGCAAAAATTCAAATTGTTTTTTCGGAAAAAGAATTGGGCAAAGAAAACTACAAATTATTTATAAAATATTTTGACTTAGGCGATTTTCTCCACGTAAATGGCGACGTTTTTGTTACTCACAAAGGAGAGCTCAGTGTTTTGGTAAAAACTTACACACTGTTAACCAAAACTCTTTTACCGCTTCCGGAAAAATTCCACGGGTTGGCCGATGTAGAAACCAGATACAGACAAAAATACCTGGATCTGATTGCCAACGAAGATTCAATGAAAATCGCCAAAACACGCAGCTTGGTTGTTCGGGAAATCAGAAAGTACTTTGATGATAAAGGCTTCTTTGAGGTAGAAACTCCGGTGCTGCAGTCATTATACGGCGGGGCCGCGGCCAAGCCCTTTAAAACGCACCACAACGCTTTAGACATACCTCTATTTCTTCGCATTGCCCCGGAATTATACTTAAAACGCCTTATTGTGGGCGGGTTTGAAAAAGTATACGAAGTGGCCAAATGCTTCCGCAACGAAGGCATAGACAACAACCACAACCCGGAATTTACTCAAATTGAGTTTTACTGGGCCTATGCCGATTACAATGATTTAATGAATTTAATTGAAGATCTGCTCCCTCAAGTTATTGAGGCTGCCGGTTTGTCGCTGAAATTTGAAGTTCAAGGCAAGGAAGTTGATTTTACTCCACCGTATCCGCGCAAAACTATGCGGGAAATAATTAAAGAATACGCCAAAATTGATATTGACGAATTTTCGGATCAGGAATCTTTATACGCAAAAATCAAAAAATTAAATATCGAAGGCGTTGATGCCAAAACCGGTTACGGAAAAATGGTAGATGAAATCTACAAAACTTACGCGCGTCCAAAAATTATCAACCCTGTTTTCATGACTGATCATCCGGTAGAACTTTCACCGTTGGCCAAACGAAAAGCAGACAATCCCAAATATGTAGAACGCATGCAATTGGTTTGCGTAGGCGGAAACGAACTCTGTAACGGTTTTTCCGAATTAAACGATCCCGTTGACCAAGAATCAAGATTCAAAGATCAAGAACGTCTGCATGAAGCGGGAGATGAGGAAAGCATGCCTTATGACGAAGATTACGTTACCGCTCTTAAGCATGGTATGCCGCCAACAGCCGGTTTGGGTATGGGAATAGACCGACTAGTCAAGCTGCTTGTTGACGCCCCAAACCTAAAAGAGGTAATACTTTTTCCAATCTTAAAACCGGAGAACAAGTAGTATGCAAAAAGTAATGGCCTTTGGAACTTTTGATACCCTGCACCCCGGGCACACGCACGTATTAAAAGAGGCGAAGAAACTGGGTGACCATTTAACTGTCATTGTAGCCAGAGATGCCACCGTGCTCAAAGTAAAAGGAAAAAAGCCGGTATTTAACGAAAAAACCCGTTTAAAAAATTTAAAACAGTTGGGTATTGCCGACAAAGTGCGTTTAGGTAATCTGGGCAATAAATACCAAGTCATTATAGATGAACAACCGGATGTAATCGCCTTAGGGTATGATCAAAAGTTTTTTGTGGATGATTTAAAAAGTATTGTCGGCAAAGATGTGCGTATTGTGCGGTTAAAATCGTACAAACCAAAAATATACAAAAGTTCAAAATTAAGAAAAGATTAGTGTATGCGAAAAATCCTGATTGCTACCAGCAACACCGAAAAGTTTACGGAAATTATCGCAGAATTAGACGATCTGCAGTTTGATTTTGTAAACCTAAAAAATCTTAAGCTGGATAAATTTGAAGTAGACGAGCCGCATGACACTACTTGGCAAAATGCTTTGGAAAAAGCCAAGTTTTTTGCCAAAAAAAGCGGTTTAATTACCATAGCCGAAGACACAGGGTTGTTTATTAAATACTTAAATGGAGAGCCGGGTGTAAAATCAAAACGTTATGGCGCCACTGCTTTAGAAAAAATAAAAAAAGTTTTAGAAAAATTAAACGGTGTTCCCGATAAAAAACGAGGCGCTTATTTTGAAACTGCTGGGTGTGTTTACAATCCCCACACCAACACTTTTTCTATTTTTTTCGGTAAAGTGAAGGGGCTTATTACAAAAAAAATAGAGGGGACGATGAAGGAAAATATAAGTTACGCGTCTATTTT
>OBEQ011348430.1_pt1 | contig 11998 bp, 9 predicted proteins | sample 1670901 | NCBI WGS metagenome assembly OBEQ01 (sample SAMEA104232315, study PRJEB22302) | groundwater metagenome | biome: forest; feature: aquifer; material: groundwater | place: USA | collected 2011-08-07 | depth 5.4 m | reverse complement strand
TAGCGGTGCCGGCCCCCCCGAAGCCCAGCACGAACGAGGTTCGGGCCGTCGTCAGGACCGCGCCGCATCGAGAAACAGCGCAGCCACCGCCCTCAGTAGCAGTACGGCCGTGTCAGGTCGAAACATTCAAGGCGGGCAAGCGAGAGGTTGTGCCGTGTACGTAACAATGCGGCGCTGGCATCGAGCGGCCGTCCTGATCATGGTGGCCGGCGTGGTCTCTTCGGTGGTCGTCGCGGCCGCGCAGTCGGCAGTGTCGTCGCCCGTGTCGTCGCCTGACACCGCCCAGGCGCAGTCTGCCTCTGTGCCGTTCGCGCAAGTCCGGTTGACGGCGGGCCGATCGCACGTGATGGTGATGGACTTCGAGGTCATGCGAATCGCGGTGACGAACCCTGCGATTGCGGATGCCGTACGAGTCGCACCACGGGAGATCCTGGTCGACGCAAAGGGACCGGGCATCACGAGCTTGATCCTGTGGGGCGGCGGCCAGCGCCTGCAGTACGACGTGGTCGTCGACAGCGGCGCACCGCCGCTGCAGACGCAGATGCAGACGATTTTCCCAGGTGAGGACATCCATGTCAGCACCACGGAAGAAGCGGTCGTGTTGTCGGGACATGCGTCGACGAACGAAATCGCGCTGAAGGCCGCGGAAATCGTGCAAGCCTCGTCGTCGAAACTGAAAATCATCAACATGCTGCAGCGAATCGCGGACCCCGGCGCGCAGCAGGTGATGCTCGAGGTGCGGTTCGCCGAAGTCGAACACAACGCGCTCATGAGTCTTGGGGCGTCGTTTCTCGCCAATCGCCCGGATGTGCAAACAGGCGGCTCGACCGGACAGTTCCCGGTTCCTTTCGTCAATGAAGCGTCACCCGGTCAACTGGGCGCGGGAACTGTAGGTGTCCCTAACGGCTTCGACCAGGTCGTCCATGTTCCCAGCCCGGGCACGGATTTCCTGAACCTGTTCTTTTTTCTGCGGCGTGATGGCCTGCTCGCCATTCTCAAGGCGCTGAAGCAAGCCGGCAAGTTCCAAAGTCTCGCCGAACCGAATCTGATCGCCTACAACGGCCAGGAGGCCAGCTTTCTGGCAGGCGGCGAGTTTCCCGTTCCTCTGGTCCAGGGCAACAGCGGCCAGGTGACGGTCTCGTACAAGGAGTTTGGTGTCAGGCTGTCGTTCACGCCCAGGATCACGGGAGAGGTAATTCGGTTGAAAGTGAAGCCGGAAGTGAGCACGCTCGACTTCGCGAACGGTCTCAGCCTGGCGGGGTTCAAGGTGCCGGCGCTCAAGACACGGCGGGCGGAGACTGATGTCGAACTCCGTGACGGGCAGTCGTTTGCGATTGCAGGGCTCCTGAACAATCAGTCGGTTGAGGATCGCCAGGCGATTCCCTTCCTGAGCAGCCTACCGATCATTGGGAATCTGTTTAAGAGCAAGTCCGATAGCGCCTCGCGGACGGAACTCCTGGTGCTGATAACCCCTCACCTCGTCCGCCCGTTGGAGCCATCGGAGGTGCCAGCCCTGCCAATCGATCCGAAGGTGTTCGTCAAGCCCTCGGGCGGAGCCGGTCCGCTTCTCGAGGGCGGAGGCGGGCTGGTGGACGGCCCCGCGCCGAAGGCGATTGTGAAGAAGGAACCCAAGCCGTGAATCCGGCGACCGGCGAACGGGGTGTCGTCCTGATCCAGGTCGGGCTCGCGCTGGTCGTGCTGCTGGGTTTTTCCGCGTTCGCGATCGATTACGGCATTCTGTGGGTCGCCCGTGAGCAGGCGCAAAACGCGGCCGACGCTGGGGCGCTGTTCGCGACGACGACGCTCGCATTCGATGACATGAGCATCACTTCACCGATCGAGGAGGTTTCTGAGGCGTTTGCGAGCAATACTCTTGTGTGGGGCCAGAAGCCTGTCCCCAAAGCCAGTAAATGCCGCGTGCCCTCCGCGACCTGCCCGACGGTTCCGGGACTTCCACCATCTCTGTTGCCGACGAGAAGGACGTCTTTCAGCGCCACGGTCAGCGTGTCTCACACGATGCGGACATATTTTGCCAGCCTTTTCGGTGTGGCAAACCAAAGCGTAAAAGCTGAAGCAACGGCCACTGTAACGCCCTCCAACGTCGCGACCTGTGTGTGGCCGCTGGCCATGCCCGACGATTGGCAGAGTGACCCAAACAATCCCGTGCAGTCAGATTCATTCTCCAAGTACACAGACCCCAGTCCGACAGAGGTCCAATTTCCCGACCGGTATGTGAAGCCATCGCTCAACAGTGAAAACACCGAACCCACCGGCTTCCAGGTAGTGGAAAAGTTACCGGTGCGCGCGTCGAAATCCGAACAGCAGATCTTCGCTCCGCCGTTGCTCGGGCCGGATCCAGGCAGTCCCGGCGCGTGGCTGCCGGCCACACGGAGTTCGCTTGTTGCAGTTCAGATCGGCCTAGGCGGGTTTTTTGGCAGCCTTACGTCATGTAACCCGCAGTCGGTTTATATCGGCGACAAAACGCTCTCGATCGACGACCTCTCGATCGATCCGGCCGCCACCTGGCTGGACGCATTAGGTGGGGTCGATGCGCTGAACGGGCAGGACGACGGCGCGACGTGGGACAATAATCTTTCTCGAATCAGGGGAAGCTGCGCCGCGACCGGATTCTGCGGTTCGATCCCAAGAGTGTTCTCGCCGCGGCTCGTATTGGTTCCGATGTTCGACCCGGACGAGTACGATCGGACACGCTTGGTGGGCTCGGTTAAATGTGTTGGCGGGCTCCCGTGCATCAAGATCGTGAACTTCATCGGGTTCTTCATCGACTCCAGCCCTGACCCGAACCAGATTGTGGGACACCTCACGACCTACCCGGGCAGGGACATCGACTTGAACAAGCCCTTCGTCGGGTACAGATGGGCGTTCCTGCGGACCGCTGTCCTTACGCGATAACGGAGCATCGGATTGAGTTTGAAAGTCACGGTGGTCGGCAGTCAGGATCGCGATCTGGAGGCCGTGCTTCGTACACTGGGCGCGACTCCGACCCTCGTGCCGATCGCCGATCTGGCGGCGCTCGCGCAGGCCTCGGCCAAGCAGCCCGACCTGATCGTCCTCGACCTGCGATCGCACGCCGGCGTACCGCCTGGCTTGGCCGCATTCAAGCGACAGCACCCCACGACGAGCGTGATCATCGTGGCGAAGACCCTGGATCCCGAGCTGATCCTCTCGGCGATGCGGGCCGGGGCTAACGAGTGCCTGGCCGAACCACTTAATCAGGGCGAATTGGATGCGGCCATCACCCGCGTTTCGGTGCGCCAGGCTGCTCCAGCCGCCAGCCAGGCGTTTGCCATCGTCGGCGTGAAGGGTGGCGTCGGCGCGACGTCGCTGGCCGTGAACGTGGCCACGGCCCTTGCGCGTGTGGCCTCGGCCGGCGCGCTGCTCATCGACCTTCACGTCGCACGAGGCGAGGCGGCCCTGTACCTGGGCGTCGAACCGCGATTCACCGTGGTGGACGCCCTCGATAACATTCAAAAACTCGACGAGGCCTTTTTCAGGTCGCTGGTCGTGCGAGCCTCGTCGCGGCTCGATCTGCTGGCAAGCCCGGATGCCGTTGGCGCCGGTCGGCTCGACCAGCCACGCGTTCGCACGCTGCTCGAATTCACGTCCAAGTTCTTCGAGTTCACCGTGGTCGACGTTCCTCGCACCGAGCCTGGCGCGCTGGACGCGCTCGACGGCATGAAGTCGATTGTCGTCGTCACGACGCAGGAACTGGCCGCCGTGCGAAGCGCGGCCGTGATGGTCAACCGCCTCAAACAGCGGTATGGCAAAGAGCGGCCGGTGGTGGTACTGAACGCAAAAGACAACCAGTCGGACATCAGTAGAGAAGATATCGAGCAGTCCGTGGGAGCGCCGGTCGCCTACACGGTCCCGGGCGATTCCAAGGGAACGATGGAAGCGCTGAACAAAGGGCGGCCCGTGGTGCTCGACAATCACAACAACTTGGCCGCCTCGTACGAAAAGTTCGCGCGATCCCTGGCCGGATTGACCATCGAGAAAGCAGACGCGCAGGCGGGTTCAGGCTGGCTCGGGCGCCTGACCGGGCGTAAGTAGCAGGAAGGTATTCGGAGTGCTTCGATGAGCAGTAACTTCGACGCGGGAATCTCGGGGCTGTCGGTCGTCGACACCCGGGATCCCCGGTATCAGCAGATCAAGGGGCGCGTACACGAGGAGTTGCTCAACCGGCTCAATCTCGAGCGCCTCACGCGCACGCGACGCGAAGATGCGGAGCCGGAAATCCGCGGTGTGATCGGCGGTTTGCTCGATCGGGAATCGCTGACCACACCCCTCAGCTCGTACGAGCGCGAGAGCGTCATCACCGACGTGCTCGACGAGCTGTTCGGGCTCGGCCCTCTCGAAACGCTCCTCAGCGATCCGACCGTCTCGGACATCCTGGTGAACCGGGCGGATCAGGTGTATGTCGAGCGGAAAGGGAAGCTCGAGCTCACCGATACCGTGTTCCGAGACAATCGCCACGTGTTGCAGATCATCGAGCGGATCGTGAGCTCCGTCGGCCGGCGCATCGATGAGTCGAGCCCGATGGTCGACGCCCGGCTCGCCGACGGTTCGCGCGTGAACGCGATCATCGCGCCGCTGGCCCTGGACGGGGCGGTGTTGTCCATCCGCCGGTTTCCAACGGACCGTCTCGAGGCCAAGCACCTCGTGGCGCGTGGCGCGCTGACGCAAAGCATGATCGACTTTCTCGAAGCCGCCGTCGCATGCCGCAACAACATCATCGTGTCGGGCGGCACCGGCGCGGGCAAGACGACGCTCTTGAACGTCCTCTCGGGCTTCATCAACGACGACGAACGCGTCGTGACGATTGAGGACGCCGCCGAATTGAAGCTGAGGCAGCGGCACGTCGTGAGACTGGAAACGCGGCCAGCGAATATCGAAGGCAAGGGCGAAATTCGCCAGCGTCAACTAATGAGCAACGCGCTGCGGATGCGGCCGGATCGGATCGTCGTCGGCGAGGTGCGCGGCGAAGAAGCGCTCGACATGTTGCAGGCCATGAACACCGGGCACGACGGCAGCCTCACGACGATTCACGCCAACAGCACGCGCGACGCGCTGTATCGGCTCGATACGATGGTGGCGATGGCCAATTTGAACATTCCGGAGCGCGCCGTGCGGCAGCAGATCGCTTCGGCGGTGAACCTGGTCGTCCAGGCGACGCGGCTGTCCGACGGGAGCCGGCGCGTCACGGCCATTTCAGAGATCACCGGTATGGAAGGCGACGTGATCACGATGCAGGACCTGTTCCTGTTCGAGCGTCTCGGCATATCGCCGGAGCGGAAAGTGCTCGGACGGTTCAAGGCGACCGGCATCCGTCCGAAGTGCAGCGACAAGCTGGCGGCCTCGGGCTTCGTTCTGCCGATCGAAATGTTCGAGCAGGTCGAATATGTGTGAGTTGACGTCATGAGTCTCGTGCTCGGCACCTTCGTCGGCGTGCTCGCGCTCGTCTTGGGCGCCTACTGGGTCTTTGTGGTCCGGGAGGAAGCCGGCGCGCATCGCGCGTTACAGAAGCGACTCCGTCCGCAGGAGGAGGCCGCGCGCAAGAGCAAGCTGACCCTCGCGAAATCGGATCAGCGACAGTTCGGGGTCGCGCTGTTCAACGGCCTGCAGAGTCTGATCGATCAATCCGGTCGCAAGAAGACGGTGCCCCGGTTGTTGTTCACGTCCTTTATGAGCGGTTTTGTCACGGGCATGGTGAGCTGGACCGCGTTCCGCGTGCCCGTGGTCGCCCTCGCGGCGGGCCTGCTGGCCATGATGGCGCCCTATGCGTTGCTCAAGCGCGCCGTGGCCAAGCGGATGTGGAAATTCGAGGAACAATTCCCCGACGCCATCGACCTGATTGCGCGGGCCCTGCGCGCGGGCCACGCGTTCCCTCCCGGGCTGGCCATGGTGGCGGAAGAGCTCGGCGATCCGGTCGGCCCGGAGTTCAAGTTGTTGTACGACCGTCAGAACTTCGGGATGGCGATGCCGGACGCGATGCGAGCGTTTGCCGCCCGTGTGCCCCTGATCGACGCTCGATTCTTCGTCACGGCCGTCCTCACGCAGCGCGAGGCTGGAGGGAATCTGTCGGGCGTCCTCGACAACCTCTCGGCGGTGATCCGGGAGCGATTCAAGGTGAAACGGCAGGTGGGCGTCATCTCGGCCCACGGGCGCATGACGGCGGCCATCCTCGCGGGGATGCCGCCGGTCATCGGCGGCGCGCTGTTCCTCATCGCGCCGCAGAACGCGTTGCTGCTCTTTCGCGACCCATTAGGCGTCAAGATGCTGATCGGCGCGGGCGTGCTCCAGGCTCTCGGGATGTTCTGGATCAGCAAGGTGATCAAAGTCGAGTACTGACACATGTCGCCAATCCTGCTGTTGAGCATCGTGGGCACGTTCGTCGCCATGGCGGCGGCGTCTGGAGCCATTGCCTACACCGTTCTCGAGCGCCAGGCGCCCGGCCGCAGGCGGCTGCAGGAACCTCGGGCTGGTCGCCGGAACGTTGACGCGGCGCCCGCTCCCCTGGCGAATCTCAGCCTCACGGATCGGCCAAGTCGTATCGTCGAGCGCATCGCAAGCTTCGTTCCGAAATCGCCGGGCGAGATGAACAAGCTCCGCCGGCGTCTGGTTCGGGCGGGATACCACAGTATGACGGCCGCGATCGTGTTCGCAGTCGCCGAACTGGCCCTGCCCGTGGTGCTCGGCGTCGTGGTGTTGCTGCTGAGCGGGTGGCCAGGTGGGGCGCTCTACGCTCTCTTTGCGGCCTTCGCCGGATTCATGCTCCCGAGCCTGCTGCTCGGACGCCTGATCGAAAAACGCCGCGTGGCCATCACCAACGGCTTGCCGGACGTGCTCGACCTGCTCATCGTCTGCCTGGAGGCGGGATGCGCGCTCGATCAGGCGGTTGTGAAAGCCAGTGAGGAGTTGGCCCTTGTGTATCCCGCGCTCGGCGAGGAGCTCAAGATGCTGAGCACCGAGACGCGTGCGGGCAAACCGCGCATTGAAGCGTTCAAGAACCTCGAAGCGCGGACGAAAAACGACGATATCCGGTCGCTGGTGGCCATGCTCGTGCAAACCGACCGGTTCGGCACAAGCGTCTCGCAGGCGCTTCGGACCTTCGCCGAGGTGGCGCGAACAAAACGCCGTCAGCGTGCGGAAGAAAGTGCCGCCAAAATTGGCGTGAAGATGGTGTTTCCGCTCGTGCTGTGCCTCTTTCCTGCGCTGTACGTGGTGATTCTCGGTCCTGCAGTGATCCAGATGGTCACGGTCTTTAGTCAGATGGGCAGTCCATAACAGAAGTCGCCGGCGCATCGCCGGACGAGAGGAGTGAACAATGGTGAACGCAATCGTCGCAGTGGTGGCTTTGGTACTAGGCGGGCTCTATATGATGCGACGCAAGGCGCGGCTCAAGGCCGATGACTGATCGCCGGGTACGCGACGGGCAGGTGTAGTCTCTCGGTGCGGCACAACATGAAGCGGCTCGTCTACGTGACGTGTGTGGGCGGCGGCATCATGCTGTCGGCCGCGTGCGGATCTCACGCGCCACCGCGCACGGCTCCTGGCGGGAACGCGGTGGCGCGCGATTCGCTCGAGGTGTACATCGGAAAAGTTCGGCGCCTCTCGGTTGCGGCAGTCCCGAAACACACCGCGGTCGTGACGGTCGAATCGCAGAATGCTGAATTGCGAGGGGCGCTGGGCGCGCTGAGCGGCGGCGCGACCGCCGAGCGGCATCTGCGAGTGGCGGACGCATATCGTTCGGCCGGCATCCTTGATCTGGCGTACGACCACTTCGTCGCGGCGCGCGATCTGGACAGCCGCGACGCGGCGGCGTACGACGGGCTCGCCCGCATCTGGCGCGACTGGGGTGTGCCGCACCTGGGCCTTGGCGACGCGCGGCGCGCGCTTTATTACGCGCCCCAGTCAGCCGCTGCCCACAACACGTTCGGGACGCTCCTGGACGCTCTGGGCCAACGGGCAGAAGCCCGTCACGCGTTCGAGCGGGCGCTGGCGCTCGATCCGGGCGCGACGTACGCCTGGACCAATCTCTGCTATCAGTCGTTCCAGGCGGGAGACTTCGACGCCGCTACCGCGAGTTGTCGGCGCGCGCTGACGCTCGACCCGGGGTTCGCGCCAGCGCACAACAACCTGGCGCTGGTGTACGCGGCGGCCGGGAACGTGCAGCTGGCCGATGCGGAGTTTGCGGCGGTCGGCGACGAGGCATCGCGCCAGTACAACGTCGGCATTGTTTTCTCGGCGAGCCGCAGGTATGCCGATGCGGCGCGGGCGTTCGACGCTGCCGGGCGGCTGCGTCCCGGATGGACGATCGCCGCAGAGCGTGCCCGGCAGGCTCGTCGCCTGGCACAGGCACCAGGGTCCGTTAGAGAGGCGCGGTTATGGCCACCTCAGAGTTGACAACGATGCATCCGATCGCGCCGGTGACCCTCGAACAGGCCGGCCTGAACACCGACCTCATACAGCAGCTCGTGCTGAAAACGTTGTATTTCGGCGGCGACGTGACTGGAACGGAAATCGCGAAGCGCCTCGGACTCGGCTTTTCCGTGATCGAACCGACCCTGGAATTCCTCAAGCAGCAGCGCTTGTGCGAAATCGGGGGCAGCTCGGTCTTTGGGAGTTCCTCGTACCGCTTTCGCATCACCGATGCGGGCCGCTCGCGCGCGTCGCTGGCGCTCGAGCAGAATCAGTACGTGGGGATCGCGCCGGTGCCGCTCGCGCAGTATCTGCGTTATATGCTCGAATTCAAGACGGCCAGGCCACTCCAGGCGAGCCGTGAACACGTGCGCCAGGCCTTCACGCACTTGGTCGTGTCGGACGCCGTCCTGGATGCGGTCGGTCCCGCCGTGAACTCGGGGCACTCGATGTTCGTCTATGGCTCGCCTGGCAATGGCAAGACGATGATCGCGCAAGGCATCCGGACGTTGCTCGTCGGCGAAATTGCCATCCCCCACGCGATCGAGGTCGAGGGCAACATTGTCAAGGTGTTCGACCACGTCAATCACGAGGAAGTGCCCTTCGAGAACGAGACCGGCGGACTCACGCTGTCGGTCGAGTACGACCGCCGCTGGGCGCGCTGTCGGCGCCCTCTGGTGATGGTGGGCGGCGAGCTCACGATGCAAGACCTCGAGCTCCGCTACAACGCCGTCAGCGGCTTCTACCGCGCCCCCGTGCAGCTCATCGCGAATGGGGGCATTCTCGTGATTGACGATTTCGGCCGCCAGCACTGCTCGCCGCGCGATCTGCTCAACCGGTGGATCGTGCCGCTTGAGAGCCGGATGGACTTTCTCACGCTGCAAAGCGGCCAGAGCCTCGAAATGCCGTTCATGGTCTTGCTCGTGTTTGCGACCAATCTGAAGCCGACCGAACTGGCCGACGAAGCGTTCCTCCGACGGATTCAGTACAAGATTTTCGCGGAGGGTCCGAAGGTCGAGGACTTCATCCGCATCTTCGAGAATTACTGCAAGGCGAAGGACGTTCCATTCGAGCGGCCGATTGTCGAACAGATGCTTGAACAGTACTACCGACCGAACAAAATTCCGTTGCGTGGATGCCAACCGCGCGATTTGATCAACCAGGCGCTCGCGCTCGCCAGCTATATGGGTCAGCCGTCACAGTTGACGCCCGAACTGATGGATGCTGCGTGCCGGAGCTATTTCGTGCACGATCGTGAAGTGCCAGCAACGTATGCGTAGCGCCATGCGCCGTCGGAGGTGAATCGTGTGGGACAACCCCAGCCAGCCCCAAGGTCAGTTGGTTGACCTTGAGCTTCGATTGACAGGTCTCGAGACACAACTCAACACCGCTCTCGGGATTCTCGCGCTGATGCGACCCGCCGCCACAGTCCTGAGCGACTGCGGCGCGGACAAAGAGCAGCAGCAGGAGTTTTTCGACCTCGTCGACCGGTTCACAAAGCAGGTCGATTCCGGGTGCAGTGTGTCGTTCGCTGAATTCGAAGACCGGGTGCTCGAGATCGTCCCGACGAAACGTGGCGACCGGAGGTTCTTCGAGATCCTCATCGAGGCGCTGAAGTTGGAGCGGCCCACAGCCAAGCCCATGCTGGACTACCTCACGCACGTGATGTCGCTCTTCCGCGCCTGATCCACGACGTGCCACTCGAACCCGGCACTCGCCTCGGGCCATACGAAATCCAGTCCGCCATCGGAGCCGGCGGTATGGGAGAGGTGTATCGCGCGAGAGACCACCGCCTCGAGCGCGACGTGGCCGTCAAGGTGCTCCCGACGGATTTCAAACCCGGATCCCGGCAGCTGAAGCAGTTCGAACACGAGGCGCGACTCCTGGCCTCGTTGAATCACCCGAGCATCTGTGCGATTTACGACGTGGGTTCGGACCGTGGCGTCAGCTTCATCGTCATGGAGCATCTGCTTGGCGAGACCCTCGCCGCGCGGATCGATCGCGGCTCGATCTCGGTGCACGTGGCGCTGCGCTACGCGATCCAGATCGCCGAGGCGCTTCAGGCCGCGCACGGAGCTGGTCTCGTGCACCGCGACATCAAGCCCGGCAACATCATGCTCACCACGATGGGCGTGAAATTGGTCGACTTTGGTCTGGCGAAGCGTCATATGGCTGCCGGGCCGGCGATGGCGAAATCGGAAGCCGCGACCGGGCCGGTCAACACGGCCCCTCAGGAAGGGATCGTCGGCACCCTGCACTACATGGCTCCCGAGCAATTGTCCGGTGGCCTTGTCGATGCACGCAGCGACATCTGGGCCTTCGGGTGCGTCATCTACGAGATGGTGGCCGGGCGACGAGCGTTTACCGGGAAGACGATGACGGAAGTGATCGCGGCCATCGTCTCGGACCGGCCGTCCGTCATGACCATTGAGCAGGGCGTCGCCCCGCTCGCCCTCCAGCACCTGGTGTCGCGATGCCTCGCGCGCGACCCGGTCGAGCGGTGGCAGACGGTCGCCGACCTTTCGAGCGAACTTCGATTGATGCTTCCGCACACGAAACAGGAACCCGCGTCCGAACGTAGCGTCGCTCCGTCGGCGGTCACGGTCACGACGGCGTCGCAGCCGGTTCATCCGCAGGAAACCGCCCCTCGGCGTCGCCCGGCCAGCGTGTGGATCGCAGCCGCGGCGGCAGTGCTCGTGAGTGGTGTCCTGGCGGCGTGGTTGCTCGGCGGCACATTCATGTCGCGCCACACTCAGGTGGTTGCCGTCCTGCCATTCGCGAACGCAGGCGAAACGGCGGAGTTGGACTACTTGGCCGAAGGACTGGCAGCTGGCGTCGTTGCCGAGCTCGCTCGCGTTCAGCAGGTTCGTGCGGTCCCCTCGACGGTGGCCCTTCATCAGAACTCGTCCGATCCACGGAAGGCCGGTCAGGCCCTGGGAGCGGATCGCGTCGTCACCGGCCGCTTGGCGACGCGATCTGGACGTCTCGATGTCGAGGTGACGCTCGTCGATGTGACCAGCGGCTCCGAGCTGTGGCGGGGTCGTTTTTCCGAGCCGCTCGCCGACGCTCCGACGCTGCAGCGCGAGCTGATCGCCGGACTCCTGAAAGCCCTGGGCATCCAGTCGAAGTCCACAGAGATCGCGCTGTCGACGCTCCCTTCTCAGCTGAACGGAGAAGCCTATCGCCTCCTGCTGAGAGGCCGCTACGCCTCGAGCCGGCGGGACGAGCGTTCGCTGAGAAGCGCCATCGGTTTCTTCACGGACGCGGCCGCGAAGGATGCGAGACTGGCGTCCGCGTTCGCCGGCCTCGCGGAGTGCTATAGCGCGCTTGCGCATTTCACGCTCGCGGCGGTGCGGCCGAGCGACACCTTCCCGAATCTGAAGGCGGCGGCGATCAAGGCGCTCGAGCAGGATCCATCGCTCGCCGACGCTCATGTGGCGCTCGGGTTTGCCAAGGCCGTCTACGAACGCGACTGGCAAGGCGCCGGCGCCGAGTTCGAACGGGCCGTTGCCCTGCAGCCTTACGATCCGGCTCCCCGCCAGTGGCGGTCGGAGTGGCT
>OBEQ011057116.1_pt1 | contig 11999 bp, 12 predicted proteins | sample 1670901 | NCBI WGS metagenome assembly OBEQ01 (sample SAMEA104232315, study PRJEB22302) | groundwater metagenome | biome: forest; feature: aquifer; material: groundwater | place: USA | collected 2011-08-07 | depth 5.4 m | reverse complement strand
GTGCCGCAAGGCTTGGAGGTTCAAATCCTCTCGTCCCCACTTAAAACAAGTTTGGCGGTACAAATAGAGTTTCAGTGATCAACCGATCCTCAGATCAGTGCCCGTTGACTCGGTGAATCAGAGATATCCGCCAAACTTGTTTATAGGGAGAGAACCTGGGTTCCCTACCGGGGAGCGGAAGGAGCGAGCACCCATCTCGCGAGCTGCAGCGACGTTCAATTCCTCTCGTCCCCATTACTCACAAAGCTGGCCAATCGTCTTCAATAATTCGGCAGGCTCATACGGCTTGGTGAGGTAGGCATCTGCCCCATGGGCGAATCCGAGGAGCTGATCGATCGGCTGGTTCAATCCCGTGAGCATCAGGATAGGTGGGGCCCACGGATTGTAGATCCGGCGCAGCTCCTTGCACACCTGAAAACCACTGATGTCCGGGAGCATCAGGTCCAGAATCACCAGGTCAAGCGAATGATCCGTAGCGTAGCTCAGAGCCATTGCCCCGCAGGTTTCCGTGTGGACCTCAAAGCCCTTCGCTTCCAGTTGCATCTTCAAGAGATAGATCAGAGACTCATCGTCCTCAATGACCAAGACCCGCTTGCCCTTGGCACCATTTGTACTATTCATCGAACCTTAACTCCTTTTGTTGTATTTTAAGTATACCCGTTCCCTCGGTAGACATGTCGCGGCTTGTGCAAAATACATTCTCACACGGCTGCGCGTTCTTCATGGTACACTTCCTCTCTAAATATAAATTATACCTGATGACGCTTAAAAAATGGGTGGTTCCCTTGGTGCAGGTATCCTTACAACCTAATTTTCCACAATAGGTTACAACTTCACTACCTCTTCCCTTGACAGGAAATACCCTGTTTTGTATGATAAGAAGCGTTACCTTGGGGTTTCAAGTCCTCATCATTTTTCAGGATAGCCCGCCGAAGGAAGACGGAGAATTCCAATGGAGCGAGTTTATCTGGACGTTCAGAATAACTCAGGACTAAATCCACAGGTGGCCGTGGCCATGGAGGAGGCTTTAAGGCTTTTGGGCAATCCTTCTAGTCTCCACAAGGAGGGACGGCTCTCAGCCCAGGCGATGGAGACGGCTCGGGGTCAGATCGCGGCCCTCATCGGGGCACTCTCCGAGGAGATCGTCTTTACCTCCTCTGGCACCGAGGCGAATACGTGGGCCTTGACCGGATTGGCCAAGGCCCACGAGTCCAGGGGAAGGCACCTGGTGATTTCGAGCATTGAGCATCTCTCCATCCTCCAGGTGGCTCGTCGAATGGAGAAGGAAGGCTTCCGGGTGACGGTTCTGCCGGTGAATCCGACGGGGCAGGTGGATCTTGAGGTGCTGGAGGAGGCGTTGACTTCACAGACGGTGCTCGTTTCCATCCAGTGGGCCAATGCGGAGGTGGGCACGGTGCAACCGATGGCGCAACTGGTTCGGCGTGTGAAGGCTCGCGGAATTCTCTTCCACACGGATGCAATCGCAGCAGCCGGTCAGGTACCGATCGACGTTCGGGCTGTACCGGTGGATGCCCTCTCGCTGGTTGCCAACACCTTTGGCGGCCCTCCTGGATGCGGGGCGCTGTTTTTGCGCAAGGGGACTCGGATCCTTCCCTTGTTTGTCGGTGGGGCGCAGGAGTCGGGTCGACGCTCCGGCACTGAGAATCTCATCGGGATCATTGGAATGGGGGCGGCCGCGGATCTGGCTCCTCGCGAGGGGGAAGAGCCCTCGCAGCGACTCATCCCTTTGCGAGATCGGCTGATTCAGGGGATCCTGCGCCAAATTCCTGAGGCCAACTTGAATGGACACCCCACCCAGCGGCTTGCCGGTCATGTGAGTGTGAGCTTCTCTGGAGTGGATGCCGAGACCCTCGTCTTGAGTCTGGATCTGGAAGGGATCGCGGTAGGCTTAGGATCCGCCTGCACCTCCCGTGCGATCAAGGCCTCGCACGTCTTAAAGGCGATGGGGGTTGAAGAATCGCGCGCCTTGGGTACAATCACTTGTACGCTGGGCAGAGCGACTCAGGCGCAGATCGACCGGCTGCTGGAGGTATTGCCTCGGGTGGTGGCCATGCAACAGACAGGAGTAAGTTGCCGATGAAATTCACCGTGGTAACTGGAAACTTAACCAAGCGCAAGGAACCGATCCTCTTGGGATTTTCCGAAGGGGTGAGCCTGCCTGCCTGGGCCAGCGGTTGGGAAACCTCCATCAAAAAGGGCGTTGAGGGGTTGTTGAAGTCCAAGCGGTTTCAGGGAAAATTAAACGAGACATTTCTCCTGCCGATGGACTCCCGGTGGCTGATTCTCGTCGGCGTGGGCAAGAAGGAGGAGCTGACCCTGGATCGGATCCGGCAGGCATCGGCCACCGGCACCCGACGGGTTTTGAGCGCCGGCATCGATACGTTTTCGCGAGGGCTTGTGCCGGTGCCAGGGGTGGTCCTTGAGGAGGTGGCTCAGGCGGTGGCCGAGGGGACGATCCTGGGGACTTATCGTTATCAGGAACTAAGGGCTGTTTCCCCTGAGGAGCGTAGACAGGTGAAGCAAGTCACGGTGGTGGTGCCCACCCAGCAAGACGCTGCCGCCGCCCGGACAGGGTTAACCCGTGGACAGGTGATTGCTGAAGCGGTCTGTTGGGCCCGAGACCTGGTCAACCGCCCGGCCAATCGGCTGACCCCTCGAGGGATGGCGTTGGAGGCCAGAAAGGCTGCCACCCGGTTTAAATTTCGCTGCGAGGTTTTCGATCCTAGCAGGATGCGCCGCTTGGGGATGAACGCAGTCCTGGCTGTGGCCCAGGGCTCCATAGAGCCAGCGCAGTTCATCGTCTTGGAATACAAAGGACCTGGGGCTAAGCAGCAACCACCGCTCGTCTTCGCTGGCAAGGGGATCACCTTTGATTCCGGAGGAATCTCCATCAAGCCGGCCGATAAGATGCACCTGATGAAATACGACATGTCCGGCGGTGCTGCGGTGCTGGGGGCTGTGCGGGCCATCGCTCAGCTCAAGCTGCCGGTGCACGTGGTCGGCCTGGTCCCGGCGACGGAGAACCTCCCCAGTGGGAGCGCCCAGAAGCCAGGGGATGTGATCCGCACCTACACCGGAAAAACCGTGGAGGTGGAAAACACCGACGCCGAGGGGCGCCTGGTGCTGGCCGATGCCTTAGGCTACGCCCAGCGATTCAAGCCGCAGGCGATTCTAGATCTGGCCACCTTGACGGGGGCCTGCATCGTGGCGCTGGGCCACCATGCCATTGGCCTGATGGGCAATGACGCTAAGCTGATCGAGCAGGTGAAATCAGCCGCAGCCCGGACCTGGGAGCGAGTTTGGGAGCTTCCCCTCTGGCCCGAGTACGGCGAGCAGATCAAGTCTGACGTGGCGGATCTAAAGAACGTAGGCCACAACGGGGCCGGCACCATCACGGCAGGTTATTTCCTGAAGGAGTTCGTCGGGAAGGCCCCTTGGGTGCACTTGGACATCGCCGGAGTGGCCTGGTCGGAGTCGGAGAAGGGGTATCAGCCCAAAGGGGCGACGGGGGCAGGGGTGCGCCTCCTCGTCGATCTGGCAAGTCATTGGAAGAGGGGTCAACTTTCGAAGGTGAAAAGATGAACGTGCAAGAACTGCTGGAGCAGCAACCCAAAGCCCAGATTCAATCCTTGATCCGGGATCTGTTGTCGTTTTTAGGAGAGGATCCCCATCGGGAGGGGCTGTTGAAGACCCCCGAGCGGGTGGAGCGCGCCTTAAGGTTTCTCACCCAGGGATACCAGGAGGATCTGGGACAACTCTTCTTAAAGGCTCAGTTCTCCGAGGCGTACGACGAGATGGTGCTGGTCAAGGAGATCGACTTCTTTTCTCTGTGCGAGCATCATCTGATTCCGTTTTTTGGCAAGTGCCATGTGGCCTACATCCCGGATGGGAAGATCGTGGGCTTAAGCAAGATTCCGCGTCTGGTGGACATCCTGGCGCGGCGGCTGCAGGTTCAAGAGCGATTGACCTGCCAGATTGCGGAGGCCCTTCAAGAATACCTTCGACCCAAGGGGGTGGGGGTGGTGATGGAGGCACAGCATCTGTGCACCATGATGCGGGGAGTGCAAAAGCAGAACACCAAGATGGTGACCAGCTCCATGCTGGGCACCTTCCGGGGGGATCCCAAGACTCGAATGGAATTCTTATCGTTGATCCGCGAGAAGAGTGGATGAAGGAGGATGAGGGCTGTATGAACGTGACCCAGATGCACTACGCCCGGCAAGGGGTGATCACCGATCCGATGCGAACCGTCGCTCAAATGGAGCACGTCGAAGCCGAGCTCATCCGACAAGAGGTCGCCGCCGGGCGCCTCATCATTCCGGCCAACATCCACCACCCGGAGGTGAAGCCCATGGGGATTGGGATAGCCTTGAACTGCAAGATCAACGCCAACATCGGCAACTCCGCAGTTACCTCGGATGTGACCCAAGAGCTGGAAAAACTGGCGGTTTGTGTGAAGTACGGGGCTGATACGGCGATGGACCTCTCCACCGGAGGCAACATCCACGAGATTCGTGAAGCAATCTTAAGAAACAGCCCCATTCCGATTGGGACGGTGCCGATCTACGAAGCGGTCCAGCGGGTCAAGAGGATTGAGGACTTGAGTGTGGATCTGCTCTTTCAGGTGATCGAAGAGCAGGCGGCCCAAGGGGTCGACTACATGACGATCCACGCAGGGATCCTGCGGGGCTACCTGCCGCTGGTCCAGCATCGGGTGACTGGGATTGTCAGCCGAGGGGGGAGTCTGATGGCCCAGTGGATGATAGCGCACCATAAGGAAAACCCTCTCTACACCGAGTTCGATCACCTGTGCGAGATCTTCAAGGAGCACGACGTCTCTTTTAGCCTGGGAGATTCCTTAAGACCCGGGTGTCTGGCCGATGCCTCGGATGCGGCGCAGTTTGCGGAGCTTAAAACCCTGGGGGAACTCACCCTAAGGGCCTGGGAGCATGATGTCCAGGTGATGATTGAAGGTCCAGGACACTCCCCGATGGATCAGCTCGAGATGAATGTAAAAAAGCAGCAGGGGCTGTGCCACGGCGCCCCCTTCTATACCTTAGGCCCCTTGGTGACCGACATCGCCCCTGGCTACGACCACATCCCCTCGGCGATCGGGGCGGCGATCGTTGGTTGGCACGGGGCGAGCCTGCTTTGCTATGTGACCCCGAAGGAACACTTAGGGCTCCCCACGCCTAAGGATGTGCGCGAGGGGATCATCGCCTACAAAATCGCTGCCCATGCGGCCGATGTTGCCCGACATCGGCCCGGGGCACGGGATCGGGATGACGAACTTTCCCGGGCTCGATTTAACTTCGACTGGAACAAGCAGTTTGAGTTAAGCCTTGATCCGCAGCGCGCCAGGGAATATCACGACGAGGCGCTCCCCCACGATGCCTACAAATCAGCCGCCTTTTGCTCGATGTGCGGTCCGAAATTCTGCTCGATGCACATCTCACAACTCCTCGGAATCCAGGGTGCCGCCGAGCAGCCGAAACTGCAGGAAGCGAAAAAGGAGGTGGCGGGGTGATATCGGATGCAGCCCTGGCTGCGATGCCAAGGGAACGACTGGCTGCACTGGTCAAGGACTTGAAGAGGGCCCGCCAAGCGGTGATCCTGGCCCACAACTACCAGGAGGGGCCGATCCAAGAGGTGGCCGATTTTGTGGGGGACTCGTTGAAGCTTGCCCAGTACGCCGCTTTGGTGGAGGCCCCGGTCATCCTGTTTTGCGGGGTTCACTTCATGGCGGAGACCGCAGCGATGATCTGCCCGGAGAAGAAGGTGCTGGTGCCGGATCTGTTGGCCGGTTGTTCCCTGGCCGATATGGTGGTTCCCTCACAGGTCCGTCAATGGAAACAGAGTCATCCAAAGGGTGTCGTGGTCTGCTACATCAATACCTCTGCGGTGGTCAAGGCCGAGTGCGATTACTGCTGCACCTCCTCCAACGCCATTCAAGTGATCGAGGCCATTCCTAAGGAGGTCGAGATCCTGTTTGTTCCGGACTACTACCTAGGTTCCTACGTCAAGGCCAAGACCGGCCGAGAGAACCTTCACCTTTGGAAGGGATACTGCCCCGCTCACGCCGTGATCAATCCGGAGCAAATCGATCATCTCCGAGAGGCTTATCCAGAGGCCGAGTTTCTCATGCACCCGGAATGTGGGTGTCTGACCAAGCAGATCGATCTGGCCGACCAGATTCTCTCGACGGATGGGATGGTCCAGTACGTGAAGGAATCGAAGGCCAACACCTTTATCATCGCTACAGAAAACGGTATCCTTTACCGCATGAGGAAGGACAACCCCACGAAGACCTTTATCCCGGCCAGCCCCCACGCCGGCTGCCACCACATGCAACGCAACACCTTGGAAAAGGTCTTCTGGTCATTGGTGCGGTGTGAGTTTGAGGTGACGGTACCGCAGGCAGTGGCTGAGCCTGCACTCTTACCGATTCGACGGATGCTGGAGATATCCGCCAGAAGCCCGCAGCCTTTTCCTGCACCGGTGGAGATGCTGGAAGACTGGGTCCTCGAGGCTGCGAACGATCTTTGGTAGGGACAAGGCAGAGGAGTGATCTCATGACTCGACTAGAGGATTTGGATTTATCCGCTGGCAAGAAGGCTCGGCTTTATCGTTTCCTGTACCAGTTTGGACCCGGACAGGGAAAGATGCAGGTACTGCCCATTGACCAGGGGTTGGAGCATGGCCCCCGAGATTTCTTTGACAACCCGGCGGCCTTGGATCCGGAGTTCCAGTTCCGACTGGCCGTGGAGGGGGGGTTCTCGGCGATTGCCGTGCAGATTGGGCTGGCCGAGAAACATTTCTCCCGATATGCGGGGCGGATTCCACTCATCTTGAAATTAAACGGCAAGACCGAGATCCCTCCGGACGATGAGGCCTTCTCTCCACTCACAAGCTCAGTCAAGGATGCCATCCGTCTGGGGGCCGACGCGGTGGGCTACACCCTGTATGTAGGCTCTCCGGCCCAGGACAGAGACTTCCTGCAGTTTTCTCAAATCCGGCAGAAAGCCCTTGAGGCCGGGATGCCGGTCATTGTCTGGGCCTATCCGCGGGGAAAGCATGTGGAGGAAAAAGGAGGGCGGGATAGCCTTTGGGCGATCGATTATGCGGCCCGGGTGGCGATGGAGCTGGGGGCCGATGTGGTGAAGCTCAACTTCCCGCAGATCCATCCAGAGAAAATGCCCAAGCACCCCAAGCCGTACAACACCCTGACGCTGGAGCCGGTGGAGGCGATGAAAAAGGTGGTCGCCTCAGCGGGACGCTGCTTTGTGCTGGTTTCCGGGGGACCCAAGAAGGGTGGGGAGGATCTGTTGGAGACGGTCCGACTTTCCCTGGCGGCCGGTGTGACCGGTTTTATCTTTGGACGGAACATCTGGCAGCGACCGTGGGGCCAGGCCTTGAAGATGGCCCAGGAGATCCGCAACGAAATCCTGAAAGCCCCCGCTCCTAAGGCGATGGCCTCTGCGTAACCCCAAATTTCAGGTATACTTGTAAAATGGAGGAGACTCTGGAAGTGTTACTGCGGCCGCAGGATCTGGATACGGTGGATCGGCGGCTCTTGACATCGGTCCAGAAGGGATTTCCGCTCGATCCAAGGCCGTACGCTATCTTTGGTAAAGAGCTGGGGATTTCCGAGACAGAGTGCATCAGCCGGATTGAACGGCTAAAGCAAGGCCACCTCCTGCGGCAGATCAGTGCGATCTTTGACACCCGGCGCTTAGGCTACCAGAGTTCACTGGTGGCGGTACGCCTGCCTAAGGAGAAATTAGAAAAGGGGGCTGCGATCATCAACGAGCACCCTGGGGTGAGTCACAACTACGGCAGGAACCACGCCTACAACCTTTGGTACACGATTGCACTGCCCCCCCATGTCTCGATGGAGGAGACGGTGAATCGTCTTCACGAACTCTCGGGTGGAGAGGTCACCCGGCTATTGCCGACCTTAAGACTCTTTAAAATCGGGGTGCAGTTGGACATAACGGGGGATACAAAGCTTTCGGATGAGACCGACGGAGCTGCCGCCTGGGCGTGGAAAACACCGCCAAAGGCAGCTTGCCTTGCGAAGCTCGACATCCAGGCGATTCGGGCGTTGCAAGAGGATCTGTCGTGTGAGCCGGAGCCGTTTGCACCGTTAGGGGCACAAGAGGGCATTGGAGAAGGGGAACTTCTTAAGTTTGCCCGGCGATTCCTGGATGAAGGGATCATGCGAAGGTTTTCCGGGGTCCTTCACCATCGTTCGGCCGGATTTGTGGTCAACGGCATGGCGGTCTGGAAAGTGCCGCTGGAGAGGTTGGAGGAACTGGGCCCGGTGATGGGGAATTTCCGAGGGGTAACCCACTGTTACCAGCGCCCCACCTACGACGATTGGCCCTACACGATCTTTACCATGATCCACGCCAGGACCGGCCCAGAGTGCAAGGGGGTGGTCGAGGCGATTGCGGCAAAGACAGGGATCACGGAATATGCGGTCCTTTATTCGACGAAGGAGTACAAGAAGGTTCGGGTGAAGTATTTCACACGAGAATTGGATCAATGGGCTTTGGAATACGGATATGTCTGATTACGTTTTTCGATTTGGTGGGGAAGGTGGAGAAGGGGTCATCTCCACAGGGGACCTTTTTACCACCGCCTGCGCCCGTTCGGGGCTGGAGATCTACACCTTCCGCAGCTATCCGGCTGAGATCAAGGGGGGCCATGCCATGATCCAGGTCCGGGTCTCCGATGGCAATGTGTTACTTTCTCGAGGGGATCAAGTGGATGTTCTGATCGCCTTCAACCAGGAGGCCTACGACCGACATTACAAGGAGATGAGGCCGGGGGGGGTCCTTGTTTTTGACAACACCGATTTTCTCCCCGTCGAGGATACCCGTACGATCAAATACCCGGTCCCCTTCACCAAGATCGCCATGGAAGAGATCGGGGTGCGCTTGACCAAGAACATGGTGGCCTTAGGGGCCTTAAGTGGACTTTTTGGGGTGCCGCCGGAGAAATTCAAGGAGCTGATCAAAGAGAAGTTTGGGAAAAAGGGGGAGCAGGTCCTCGCGAAAAACATCCAGGCCTTGGAGGCAGGGGCCCGCTACGCGGCCCAGAATGTGAAGAAGGTGGATCCGATCAAGGTCAGCCCCACCGGACGCCAGCCCAAACTGATTCTTTCCGGCAACGAGTCCCTGTGTCTGGGGGCGATCGCCGCAGGATTAAAGGTGTACGCCGGCTACCCCATCACCCCGGCCAGCACCATCTTGGAGTTCCTCGCCAAGGAGTTGCCCAAGGCGGGTGGAGTGGTGATCCAGACCGAGGATGAGATTGCAGCACTTGGGGTTGTCTTGGGTGCCTCCTTTGCCGGCAAGAAGGCGATGACGGCGACCGCCGGACCGGGCCTGTCTCTCATGGTGGAGATGATCGGACTGGCTGTCATGGCGGAGTTGCCGGCGGTCATTGTGGATGCGCAGCGGGCTGGCCCCTCCACCGGCATGCCGACCAAGATGGGGCAGGGGGGCCTGATGATGGCGATCCACGCCGGCCACGGAGAGGCTCCCCGCGTGGTTTTGGGGCTCACCTCCGTCGAGGACTGCTTCTATGGGATCATCCGGGCCTTCAACATCGCCGAGACCTTCCAAACACCGGTCATCGTTTTAACCGACCAGGGCCTGGCCCAGCGGGAGGCCTCGATCTTAAAACCGGAGACCTCCGATATCGAGATCGTCGAGCGGCGCAAGCCCACCACCGAGGAGCTGGCCGACTACAAGCGTTTTAAGATCACCCCTGACTTCATCTCTCCCATGGCAGTGCCGGGCATGCCGGAGGGTTTCTACGCAGCCACCGGGATCGAGCACACAGAATCCGGCGAGCTCAACTACGAGCCGGAGAACCACAACAAGATGGTGGCCAAGCGGGTCAAGAAGCTCCAAGGGGTGCTCCAATATCCTTGGGTGGTCAAAACCTACGGGGCAGAGCATCCAGAGATTGCGGTGATCGGCTGGGGCTCCGAGGAGGGGGTCATCCGAGAGACGGTGGAGCTGGCCGCCCAGGCAGGGTTCAGGGTGGGGGCTTTGCACCCTAAGATCCTCTGGCCATTTCCAGCACAGATCATCAACCAGTATCTGGAGAGCGGCACCCGGCAAGTGATTGTGCCGGAGCTGAATTACTCCGGGCAGTTTGCGTCCCTCTTAAAGCAGCACTTGAAGCATCGCAATATCGAGGTGATCTCCATGGCCAAGAGTGGCGGGATCCCTTGGAAACCCAGCGAGATCCTCGCTCAGATTGAGGAGGCATCGAAAATCCATGCCTAAGATTGCCCCGGGGCAATACAAAACGAAGATCGAACCGGTCTGGTGCCCGGGCTGCGGCGATTTCGGGGTACTCCAGGCCCTGTGCAACGCACTTTCTACTAAGGAGGTGGACCCGAAGAACCTGGTTTTCGCCTCTGGCATTGGTTGTTCGGGGCGGCTCCCCCCTTACATCAAAGGGTACGGATTCCACACGGTGCATGGGCGGGTTCTTCCGATCTCCACGGGTGTCAAGGTGGCCAACCCAGACTTGACCGTCGTGGCGGTGGGTGGCGACGGAGATGCCTTTGCCATCGGTGGCGGCCACATCCCCCACATGGCTCGGCGCAACCCCTCGGTGGTCTACATCGTCATGGACAATGGCACCTACGGACTTACCAAGGGCCAAGCCTCTCCAACCGGGCCGTTGGGGATGAAGACAGCGGCCTCTCCCTATGGGACGATCGAGCCCCCTTTGAACCCAATCGCCATGGCCTTGGGCTACGACATCTCCTTTGTGGCGCGGGCCTACTCAGGCAAGAGCAAAGAGTTGGAGGCGATCATCCTGAGGGCCTTGAATCACCGGGGATTTGCCTTGATCGACGTGATCTCCCCCTGTATTACCTTCTACAATACCTACAAGGAGCTTCCTCCGCAGCTCGCCTCGGTGCCTGCGGACCACGACGTGAAGGATCGGGCCAAGGCCTTTGAGCTTTCCTTGAAGACCGACAAGATCTATCTGGGGGTCTTCTACGAGGTGGAGCGGCCTACCTTCGAGGAGCGGATCCGCAACACCGTTGACCAGGCCGAGGCATCCGGCATTCCTCGGCTGGACGAGATCTTCCTCGAGTTCGCCTGATCCGTCATTGCGAGACCGCCACCGGCGGCCGAAGCAATCTCGCGCTACACCTTGACGGAGTGCTCTGTGTATGCCATACTTGTACTAGAAGTACGAAACGTACGTTTAGTACATATGGAGGCACTATGACCCGTTTAGCGGCAAGTAAAATCAGAGAGCAGTTTGCCGACACCCTGAACCGCGTGGCGTATGGGAAGGAGCGGATTGTCCTTCGGCGGCGCGGCAAAGATCTCGCGGCGGTCGTACCCATAGAGGATCTGGTTTTCCTAGAGAAGCTGGAAGATCGTCTGGACCTGGAAGCTGCCCGAAAGGCACTGAAGGAGAAGGGAAGGATTCCCTACGAGAAGATCCGGCACGAGCTTGGCCTGGATCGGTGATCTACCGGATTGAGTTCACCCCTTCGGCACGCAAACAGTTTGCTCGTCTGCCCCGCGGGATTGTCCGTCGGATAGATGCCCATATCCTCGCTCTGGCGGAAAATCCTTTTCCCGCCGGTGCCAAGAAGCTCATCGAAAGTCCCGGCCTTTTTAGAATTCGTGTCGGGGACTACCGCGTTGTCTATACGGTAGAGCACCATGCGCTTATCATCCTGGTTGTCCGGATCGGCCACAGGAAAGAAGTCTACCGCAATCCATCCGCTCGCTAATCCGTTAATCGTAGTAAGCTTAGATATGACCTTGTCAATTACCCTTTCCTTAGGGTAAACTCACATGGATGACCGCACCGTCAAGCCCAAACGTGATCTCCTGAGATAGGACCTTTACGCCGAGCGAGCAACCCGAGAACCGTCAGACTCACATCCGCGGGCTATGGATCACCGCATTAAAATGGTTCGAAGG
>OBEQ010339833.1_pt1 | contig 11999 bp, 17 predicted proteins | sample 1670901 | NCBI WGS metagenome assembly OBEQ01 (sample SAMEA104232315, study PRJEB22302) | groundwater metagenome | biome: forest; feature: aquifer; material: groundwater | place: USA | collected 2011-08-07 | depth 5.4 m | reverse complement strand
CGGAGCGCGGCATCGCCTGGCGCGCGGCCGATTCGCTCGCCGTGCGCAGCTTCGTGGGGCTTCGGTCGAGCCGCCCGTTCTCGTATGCCACATCCTCGGGAGGCGCCCCCGCGGCTCCGGTGATACCTTGCAGCACCTCGCTGTGTATCAGGGACAGCAAGCCGGGGCGTGTCTGGCAACGTGGCGGAAACTCAGACGCCGCCGGACCCCCCTCAGCTGTGGTGAGCGTGCTATACAGAACTGCGCCGCGGTATAACGCAGTTCAAGGGAGATCGCGTCGGGCGTCTTGTGATCTGTAACGGTCTGGGTTACACTCATCGGGGTGATCCGCGGGTTCAAGCACAAGGGGTTGGCCAAGTTTTTCGAGACCGGCTTAAAGGCCGGCGTCCAGGCACAACACGCCGAACGGCTGCGCCTGATCTTGGGCCGCTTGAGCGCCGCCACGGCCCCACGAGATATGGCACTTCCGGGACTGGACCTTCATCCGCTCAAGGGTGACCGCAAGGGCACGTGGGCGGTATCGGTGAGCGGCAACTGGCGGGTGACGTTCAAGTTCGTTGGTAAGGATGCTGATTCCGTCGATTACGAGGATTATCACTGAGAGGAGTAGCGATGCGTATGCACAACCCACCTCATCCGGGAGAGATCATCAAGGCTCTTTGCCTTGAGCCACTCGGCGTCACCGTCACGCGAGCCGCAGAAGCCCTGGGAGTAAGCCGTAAGACCCTTTCTGCCATTCTGAATGGCCGTGCCGGGATCAGCCCTGAGATGGCGGTCCGTCTATCCATTGCCTTTGGCACCTCCGCCGAGAGTTGGCTCAACCAGCAAACGCAGTACGACCTTTGGCACGCCGAGCAGCGTCGGAAGCAGCTTCGGGTTGCGAAGCTCGCGTCGGCGTAGAAGACGCCCAACCCAGCGCTCAACACGGCCGCGCCGCAAGCGGCGCGCCGGTTAGCGCGAGTATTCAACGTGACCGTGCGGCTGAAGTAGTCGGCCAGTGCTCCGTCCTGCCGCGATCTTTGACGCGAGGCTAACTCCTCCCCCGCGCGAACGTCGTCTCCACCCGGTTCGTCACCGAGACGGCGCCATCCTTGATGACGCAGACGCGCTCGGGGATCGCGCCGACCGCCTCCGCGGGCTCCGTGCAGGCGAGCAGGACCAGATCCGTGCGGGCGCCGTCCATCAGGCCGTAGTCGGCGCGCCGGATCGCGCGCGCGCCGTTCTCCGTCGCCATCCGGAGCACGCGCCGGAGATCGTCGGCCGTCCCGAAGTGCGCGGCATTCGCGAGCAGGTTGGCGACTCGCAGGAGATCGGCATCGCCGAATGGCGTGAAGGGGTTTTGCACGTTGTTCGTCGAGACCGCGACGTTCACTCCGGCATCGAGCTGTTGCCGCACGGGGGCGAGCCCCCCGCCGCACGTTGCGCGCGTCGTTGCGCCCCATGAGGTAGAGGTCCGTCGCGGGCAAGACGAGGTTCGAGACGCCGGCGTCGCGGATGCGGGCGGCGAGCGGCGCCAGGGCCGACGGCTCGAGGGCGCCGAGCGCGGACACGTGGCCGGCGCAGACCCGTCCCTGCCAGCCGCGCGCGATCGCGAGGTCGGCGACCTCGCCGACCAGCAGGCCGCCGGGCTCGTCGAAGAAGTCGAGGTGGAGGTCCACGTCGCGGTCGAACTCTCGGGCGAGGTCGAAGACGAGACGGAGGTGCGCGCGGCCGTCGGTGTCGTTGTAGGGCACGCCGCCGACCGCCGCGCCGCCCATCGTCAGGGCCTCGCGCATCAGCGGTTCGGTCCCGGGCGTCTTGAAGATCCCTTCCTGGGGGAAGACGCAGATCTGCAGATCGATCGCCCACGCGTACTCGCGCTGGAGCGGGAGGATCGCCTCCATGCCTCGAAGCCCGACGATGGGATCGACCTCGACGCGGGTGCGCATCGCGGTCGCGTGCCCTCGGCCATGTGGCCGGCGCCGACGATCGCGAGCGTCGTCGAGTCGGGGCGCACCATCCACCTGGCGGACACGGCGGCGGCGGCCCCGGTGCGCATGACCGTGTGGTAGCTACCGTCGCAGATCGCCAGCGGGAGGCCGGTCTCCGGGTGCGTGTAGATCAGGATCGAGAAGACGGTCGGCAGGTCGAAGCGCTCCCGGTTGCGCTCGCGGATCGACACCCACTTGCAGGCGGCCGCCTCCGGCTCCTCGATGTAGGAGGGCATCGCCTCCCACTCGATCCGCGGATCCTCCAGCGTGCCCCCATCTTCGTCGACGACATCCGCCTGTGCCGGACGGACGGCGAGATCAACGTCCCGCTCGCCCAGGGCCTCATCACCGAGCGCGACGTCGCCGGCGAGATCGGCGAGGTGATCGTCGGACGGAAGCCGGGCCGGACGTCGGCGTCGCAGCTCACCGTCTTCGACTCGACGGGGATCGCGCTTCAGGACTCGGCGACGGTGCCCCTCGAGTACGAGCGCGCGGTCGCCGCCGGCGTCGGCGTCGAAAAGAAGATGATCTCGACGTGACGCCGGGCGGGGCCGGAGCGGCCGCGGCGGTGGCGGCGGTGAAAGAGGAGCGCCTGTGGGGGCGTCACCGGCAGATCGCCGAGATCGGGGCCCCCGACACCACCCCGATGGTCTTGCCCGACGATGGCAAGGACAGTCCAGGGCGGTCGCGAGTGCGCCCGCGCTCATCGTTTGGCGGCGTCGTACTCGCTCAGCACCGGCCCGAATGTCCGTCGCCGCGCCCCCGCGAAGCCGGCGCGGGCGAGCGCGGCCAGGATCGTCTCGGGCGGCACGCAGGCGGCGATCGTCTCCCAGTAGTACCGCACGAGCCGCTCCGCGTCGGCGCTGCGCGTCCCGATCCGTGCCGCGACCGGCAGGGCGGTCCCCAGGAACCACCGGAGGAGGCGTGCGGTGATGCCGCCGGGCGGGCGCGAGATCTCGAGAAGCAGGATGCGCCCCCCGGGTTTCAGCACCCGGTGGTACTCGGCGAACGCGATCTCGAGGTCTGGGACGTGACGGAGCGCGAAGCCCATGGTGACGAGGTCGAAGCGGCCGTCGTGGAACGGCAGCCGCTCGGCCAGGCCGAGCACGAGCGGGATGGGCAGCGTCCGCCGCGCCTCGGTGAGCATCGCGGCGCAGGCGTCGACGCCGATGACGCTGGCTGGATCCCCGGTGACGTCGAGCGCGGCGCGGGCGACGAGGCCGGTGCCGGTGGCGACGTCGAGGACCGTGAGGCCCGGGCGCAGCCCCGACCGCTGGAGCGCCCGGCGGCGGTAGAGCCGCCCGCAGCCCAGCGAGAGCCACACGTTGAGGCGATCGTAGTGGGGCGCCGTGCTCTCGAAGAGCCGCATGACGAAGTCGTGGCGGTCCTCGTCGCGCGCGTAATGCGTGGTGAGCGGCGGATGGGGCGCGCTCATTCCCTTTGGCGCCGAGCCGATCAGCCGCCGAAGCGGCGGTGGGTGTCGGCGAGCGCCGCCGCGACCCATTTCTCGACCACGCTCGTCGCGCTCATGCACGCACCTCGCGGCAGGATTGAAGGGGGAGGGTGATCCCCTCGTTCCAGTATTCGCGCCGATCGTGACCGATCGCAACCGATAGCGCGGGCGCCGGGCGGGAGGGCGGGATATCCCGCCCGCCAGGCGGGGCCGGTGAACTTGAGGTGGCGCCAAAGGCCTTCCCCGGACCGCCTGGCACGGATTGTGTACGATCCGCCGTCGAGAACGGAGGACCCCATGCCACCGAGAGGAGTCAACACGGCCCAAGCGGGAGCGCCAGTACAAGAAGGTGCTCGCCTCGATCAAGCGGGAAGGGCGCTACAAGGGCCGCCAGAAGGAAGTCGCGGCCCGCATCGTGAACAAGACGAAGCGGACGAAGGGGGAGACCAAGAGCAAGACGCGACGACGGAGCCGGTAGGCTTCGGCGTCCGGTTCTCCCCGGCGACGCCTGTAGGTCCCGGGTCTCGGGGCCGGTGAGGCGATCGGCGTTTTCGACGGGCCCGCACGTGCGCTACCATCGGCGGCATGCCGGGACGCCTCGACCTCCGAACGCTGGCGTCCCTCGTCCGCAAGGGCGAGATCGACACCGTCCTGGCGGTCTTCCCCGACGGCTACGGGCGGCTGATGGGCAAGCGCGTGGTCGGCCGATACTTCCTCGATCACGCGGCTGCGGGCGGCGTGCACGCCTGCATCTATCTCTTCACCGTCGACATGGAGATGGAGCCGCTGCCGGGCTTCAAGCTCACCTCGTGGGAGCGCGGCTACGGCGACATGAAGATGGTGCCGGACATGGCCACGCTGCGGATGATCCCGTGGCTGCCGAAGACCGCGCTCGTGTTCTGCGACGTGTACGGCGAGGACGGCGGCCTCCTCGAGGAGGCGCCGCGGTCGGTTCTCAAGCGCCAGATCGCCCGCGCGGCGTCGCTCGGCTACGTGGTGAAGACGGCCGCCGAGCTGGAGCTGTACTGCTTTCGGGAGTCCTTCGAGGACGCCCGCGCCAAGCGCTACCAGTACCTGACGCCGGTGGCGGGCTATCTCGAGGACTATCACATCCTGCAGACCACGAAGGAGGAGCCGCTCGTACGGGCGATCCGCAACGCCATGGAGGGCGCGGGCGTGCCCGTCGAGGCGTCCAAGGGCGAGTGGGGACGGGGCCAGGAAGAGATCAATCTCGTCTACGCCGAGGCCCTCGAGATGGCCGACCGCGCCACGCTCTACAAGCACGGGGCGAAGGAGATCGCGCACCTCCAGGGCTGCTCGGTCACGTTCATGGCGAAGTACGACGCGGGTGCCGCCGGCTCCTCGTTCCACGTCCACTCCTCGCTCTGGGACCGGTCGGGCCGGAAGGCGCTCCTCGCGCCGGCGGGCCGGGGCAACCGGGGCCGGACGGCGCCGCCCCCGCTGTTCCAGCGCTGGCTGGCCGGGCAGCTCGCCGCCGCGCGGGAGCTGGCCTATTTCTACGCGCCCACGATCAACTCCTACAAGCGCTACCAGGGGAAGTCGTTCGCGCCGACGCGCATCGTGGCCGGCTGGGACAACCGCACGTGCGGCTTCCGGCTCTGCGGCGAGGGCCGGGGCTTCCGCGTCGAGAACCGGATCCCCGGAGCCGACGCCAACCCCTACCTCGTGTTCGCGGCGACCATCGCGGCGGGGCTGCACGGCATCACGAGCCGGCTCAAGGCGCCGAAGCTCTACGAGGGCAACGCCTACGCGGACCCCACGCTCCCCGAGGTGCCGAAGACGCTGCGCGAGGCGACCGCCGAGCTGGACCGCTCGAAGATCGCCCGGACGGCGTTCGGCGAGCGGGTCGTCGAGCACTACCTGCACACCGCGCGGCTGGAGCAGCAGGCGTTCGATCAGGCCGTGACCGACTGGGAGCTGATGCGGAACTTCGAGCGGATCTGACCGGCCCGTGATCCGGCTCCGCGGAGGCGGCTGAATGGGAGAGCGGCTCAAGGGGAAGGTCGCGTTCATCACCGGCGCGGGGATGGGGATCGGGCGCGAAGCCGCGGTGCTGTTCGCGGAGGAAGGCGCGCGCGTCGTGGTCGCCGACATCGACGGCCCGGCCGCGACGGAGACCGTGGCGCGGGTGGAGGCCAAGCGCGGCGAGGCGCTGGCCGTGACCGGGGACGTCGCCATCGAGGCCGACGTGGAGCGCATGATCGCCGAGGGCATCCGCCGCTTCGGCCGGCTCGACGTCCTCTACAACAACGCCGGCGTCCTCTGGAAGGACCGTGATCGCTCCGTCCTCGAGACCGATGGGCGGTGGTGGGATCGGGTCATCGCGATCAACCTGAAATCGGCGTTCTGGGTGACCAAGTACGGGATCCCGCCGCTGCAGCGCGCCGGGGGCGGGTCCATCATCATGATGGGCTCCGTGTCGGCCCTGGTGGGGTTCACGCGGGCCCAGGACGCCTATACCGCGGCGAAGGGCGCGCTGATCTCGCTGACGAAGTCGCTGGCGATCCAGTTCGCGCGGGACCGGATCCGCTGCAACATCATCCATCCGGGGATCGTGGACACGCCCCTGCAGGCGCCGTACCTGACGGACGATCTGCGCCGGGAGTTCCAGGCGGGCATCCCGCTCGGCCGGATCGCTCACCCGCGCGAGATCGCGACCGTCGCCCTCTTCCTGGCCGGCGACGACTCGTCGTTCATGACGGGCGCCGAGCTGGTGGTCGACGGCGGCTTCACCGCCGGCTGAGGCCCGGCCGCCGAGGTCATTCGTGCTGAACCGAGCCGCCACGGCGCCGAGCACTGGACACCATTCCGCCGAGCCTCGCGCCCAGCTCGACGAGCCCGACGGGCAGGAGGAGGACGACGGCGATGAAGAGCGCGCCGAAGATCAGGAGGTGGAAGTCGACCCACTGGACGGCCAGGTACTCCTTGAAGAAGACGTAGAACGCGGCGCCGAGCACGGGCCCCACCAGGGTTCCCGCGCCGCCGATGAACGTGACGAGCACGGCGTCGAAGGTCCACTGCGGGCCGAACGGGTGGGCGGGGTAGTAGCTGACGTGGTAACAGGCGAAGAGCCCGCCGGCCAACCCGGCGAGGGCGCTCGAGATGGCCAGGGCGAGCAGCTTGAGCGCCATCGCGCCGACACCGGCCGCGTCGGCCGCCTCCTCGTCCTCGCGAATGGCGCGCAGGCCGAGGCCCAGGCGCGAGCGGTTCAGCGAGGCGACCGCCGCCAAGCGGACGGCGCCCCGGCGGGGGCGCACGAGACCGGCCACGCACTTGATGAGCGTCGTCTTGCCGGCGCCGTTGGACCCGAGCAGGGCCACGATCTCGCCGGGCGCGACGGAAAGCGGGCGAGCTCGAGGCGCTTGCGATCGATCAGCGTGAGCTGGGCGGCCCGCACATGCGCCTTGCCGTCGAGACCCACCCGCGCGAGCAGCCGGTCGGCGTCCGCGGCCGCCGTCGCCCGGTGGCGACGCTCGCGCCCGTAGAGTCCCCCCACCAGCACGTTGTCGCGCGCGGACATCCCCATGAAGGGCCGGACGAGCTGGAAGGTGCGGGCGATGCCGGAGCGGGCGACGCGGTGCGGCGCCCAGCCGGACACGTCGGCGCCGCGGAAGCGGATCCGCCCGGAGTCGGGGGCGAGGCCCCCGGCGATCAGGTTGAACAGGGTCGTCTCTCCCGACCCGTTCGGCCCCATCACGCCGATGAGCTCGCCGGCCTGGACGTCGAAGGTCACGTCGCTGACGGCCCGGACGCCGCCGAACGCCTTCGACACTCGCTCGAGCTGCAGCAGGCGCATCGAGCGGTCGTTTACCGCTTGCCGAACGGCGGAGCGGGGTAGCCGAGCGGGGCGGTGGCGAACTCCCTCGGCCACACGAGCTCCTGCTTGCCGTTGAGTCACTGGACGAACACCGGCTGGATGATGCCGGTCCCGTCGGGCCGGAACCTGACGCGGCCGAGCACGGTCGTCATGTCCGCCGCCGCGAGCGCGTCGCGGATCTTGTCCCGGTCCAGCGTTCCCGCCCGCGTGATCGCGCCGGCCAGGAGCTGGACACAGGCGTAGGCGGGGCCGGCGATCGGGTCGGCCGGCCGCCCGAATCGCCGCTGGTGGGCCGCGTTCAGCTCCTTCACGCCCGGCGCGCGGAACGCGTGATGCCACCCGGGGGCGAGCAGGACGTAGTCGCCGTCCTTGCCCAGGTTCTTCGACCACACCGGGGGATCGGCCGCGCGCGCCAGCAAGAAGCAGTCGCGGGCTGTAGCCCAGATCCTTCATCTGCTTCACCAGCGTCATCCCGTCCGGCGGCGTCGGCACCGCGAGCACCGCGTCGGCGTTCGCCGCCTTGGCCTTCAGGCTCACCGTCTTGGTCGCGTCAGACTCGTCGTCGAGGAGCACGAGTTCGAGCGGCCTCTTCGTGCCGGCCACCGTCACGCCGCCGGCCCCATTGACGTGCTCGACCGCGATCTCGTATCCCGCGCGGACCTGGGCGCCGCCGCTGGCGTAGCGACCGGTGAGCGGCACCACCGCCCCGATCTTGACCGTCTCCGCGGCGGCCGCCGCCGGCCAGGCGGCGAGCACCGCCAGCAGCACGCCGCCGATGGTCCGGACCGCAGGCGGACGTGCGCCCCTCATGCAGGGTAGATGGCGAGGCCGACCGCTCGGGCCGCGGCTCCCAGCCGCACGTCGAACGACGCCAGCGACGCCGCCCGGGCCGACGTCGCCAGCGCCAGGTGAAGAGCGTCGGCCGCGCGGAGCGGAGTCTCCGTCAGGCTCAGGAGGAAGTGCTCAGCATGGCGGTGCACGTCGCGGGTCAGGTCGACGCGCTGGTACACACCACCGTCGAGGCGTCCGACGATGGCGTGCTGCACGCGGCGCGCAACCTCCCGCGTGACCGCGCCTTGACGCAGACGACGCGACAGGGCGGAGGCGGCCTCGGTCACGGCCAGATCGGACACGAGGAGGTCGACCCGTCCCTCCACGGTCCGGTTGAACTCGTCGCTGCCGGGCTCGGGCAGGTAGAGCTTGAGCAGCGCGCCGGTGTCGCAGTAGAGGGGGCCGGGAAGGCCGGTCCAGTATGCGCCGCCCTGCTCGCGAAGCCGCGCCGGAGCGCGCCGCCTAGACGCGATCCTCGCGCTCATCTGCGACCGTCGTGGAGAGCGGGGGGTCGAGGACCGGCATCGTCCGGCGGAACGCCGCGAGGTTTGGAACGCCTCTTCCGCGCGGGCGATCCGGCGGCACCAGCTTCGCCACGGGACGCCCGCGCTCCGTGATCACGACCTCCCGGCCCTTCTTGACCTCGTCGAGGAGCGCCGACAGGTTCTGGCGGGCCTCGCGGACTCCGGCGGTGCGCATGACGAGAGTGTGCTACATGTAGCACATAGCGTCAAGTCAGATGAGAGCGACAGCCAGAAGACAGCGCGGCGCGCCACAAACCTCGTCAATTGACATGCCTTCGAGCCGGCGCCGTCAGCGGCTCCCCGGGACGATGCCGGCCGGCAGCGACTCGACGTGTGCGCAGATGTCGCGTGGGCGCGTCAGCCAGACGCGATCCCGGTGCTCGAGAATGTGCTGCAGCGCCCGGCGCAGCCGGCGGATGCGATACGGGCGGCCGATGACGAACGGGTGGAGCGAGATCGGGCACACGAGCGGCTGGCGTGCCGACTGCGCGAGCATCTCGTCGAACTGGTCGACGATCATGTCGGCGAACTCGTCCGCGGTGTAGCGGTACCAGACGATCCCGCGCGTGTCGTTCACCTCGATTGGATACGGCACGGCGAGGATCCGGCCCTTGCGCGTGCGGATCCAGACGGGCTGATCGTCCATCGTCCAGTCCATCACGTAGCGGTAGCCCACCTCCTGCAACAGGTCCATGGTGACCGAGCTGTTCGAGAGCCAGGGGCTCATCCAGCCGACGGGCGGGGCACCCTCGTGACGCGCGATCGTGGCCGTGACCCCATCGATCAGTGCGCGCTCCTGGTCCTCGCCCAGATGACCCTGCTCGTCCGAGTTGGTCACGCCGTGGCCGAGGATCTCGTCGCCCCGCGCGCGCAGCCGCGCGGGGATGTCCGGCGCCATCTCGTAGATCGCGGTGTTCATCTGGGCCTCGGCCGGCATCCCGAGCTCGTCGAGCAACTCGAACAGACGCCAGATGCCCACGCGGTTGCCGTAGTCCCGCCAGCTGTAGACGCTGTGGCTCTGCGCCTGGTCCGGAGGGGCGATGGCCGCGCCCTTGCCGACCCCGAAGCCGAAGGCCTCGATGTTGAGGGCGACGTAGACGGCCAGCCGGCGTCCGCCGGGCCAGGCATAGTCGGGTCGGGTCGTGATGTTCGAGTAGTCGTAGCGCCCGTGCGTCGGCAGCATGTCGCGCTCGTCCTCCTCGCCGCGGATGGTTACGCTATCGTACCCGAGATCAACGCCAGCGGGAGGGCGATCGTCCAATCAGCGCCTCCACGTTTGGCGTCAGCCGCTCGATGGGCGACTCGCGTACACGGTGGCGCCGGCGCGAAGGGCCGGTGACAGGAGGGCGCAATGGTCGATCCGACGTTCACGCTCGAGAAGAAGACCGCCATCGTCGTCGGCGCGGCCAACGGGATCGGGCGCGCGACCGCGCTCGCGTTTGCGGCGGCCGGCGCCGGCGTGGCCTGCGCCGATGTCGAGGAGCCGGGCGCCAGGGCCACCGCGGCCGAGATCGAGAAGGGCGGCGCCCGGGCACTGCCGGTGTATCTCGACGTCACCGACGGCGCGAGCTGCCGGGCCGCCGTTGCCGCCACCGTCGAGCGTTTCGGCGGTCTCGACGTTCTGCTCTACGGCGCGGCCGACAGCGATCGGACCGCCACGGTGCTGGAGATGGACGAAGCGGCCTGGGATCGCGTGATCCGGGTCAATCTCACGGGCGCGTTCCTGATGGCCAAGGCGGCGATCCCGGCCATGATCGCGCGCGGTGGCGGCAGCGTGATCCTCATCGCGTCGCAGCTCGGCCGTGTCGCCTCGCCCGGGCGCCCGGCCTACTGCGCGACCAAAGGCGCCCTGATCCAGCTCGCAAAGGTGCTCGCCACCGACCACGCGGCGCAAGGCATCCGCGCCAACACGATCTCGCCCGGCGCGATCGAGACCCGACGCATGCTCCGGCGCTACAAGGACATGGATGAGGCGCGCAGGATGATGGGGCCGAAGCACCTGCTCGGTCGGCTCGGCCGGCCCGAGGAGATCGCGCGCGCCGCCCTTTATCTTGCGAGCGATGCCTCGGCCTTCATGACAGGCAGCGACCTGCTCATCGACGGCGGCTACACCGCGATCTAGCTCGGAGGGGCTTCGCGCGATGCCGCTGCGCGCCCGATTCGCCTGGCACCACGGCGTATGATCAGCTGCCGCCAGGGTCAGTGGTCCACACGGTGGGCGGCGCGATGGGAGACCGGTATGGGAAAGCTGGACGGGAAGGTCGCGCTGATCAGTGGCGGGGCCCGGGGGCGGGGGGCGGCCGGGGCGGGGGCTTTCGCCAGGGAAGGCGCGAAGGTCGTCTTCGGCGACATCCGGGACAGCGAGGGCCAGAAGGTCGAGGCCGCCATCCGCGCGGCCGGCGGCGAGGCCGTGTACGTGCATCTGGACGTCACCAGCGAGGCGGACTGGCAGAGCGCCGTCCAGACCGCGACCGGCCGCCATGGCCGGCTGGACATCCTGATCAACAACGCCGCGATCGTCATCCCGCGGGTCTCGATCGAGGACCGCACGGCCGCCGAGTGGGACCGGGCGGTGGCCGGGAATGCCAAGGGCGTGTTCCTCGGCACGAAGTACGCCATTCCGGCCATGCGCCAGGCGGGCGGCGGCTCGATCGTGAACATCTCGTCGGTGGCGGGGATCGGGCAGTCACTGCACCAGGAGCCGGCCTACGCCGCCAGCAAGGGCGCCATACGAATCTTCACGAAGGTGACCGCGAGCCAGCACGCCAGGGACAGGATCCGCTGCAACTCCGTGCATCCAGGCCCGGTCGACACGGAGATGCTCCACAGCGCGATCCCGGATCCGGAGGCCCTGCAGCGACGGCTGCAACGGGTCCCCCTGGGGCGGATGGGCACGGTCGCCGAGATCGTGGCCGCCGTGCTCTATCTCGCGTCGGACGATTCGTCGTACGTGACGGGGAGCGAGCTGGTCATCGACGGCGGAGCGCTCGCGCAGTGATCACTCCGCCGACAAGCCGAACATCCGGCGGCTGCGGAAGGCCGTGGATCAGCAGCCCGAGCTGCCGGGCGCCCCGTCGGGCTCGTAGGCCTCGATGTCGAGGCCGCTGCCCTCGAGATAGGCGCGCAGCACGTCGCTGGTGCGTATCTCCTGGCCCGAGGCGACGGTGCCGTCGTTCACGCACTGGTTGCGGATGAGCTGTTGCAGCAGCTCCACGGTCTGCGCGGTCAGGGCGTCGTTCATGACGAAGGCGTGTGGCGGGTCAGGAAGTCGGTGACCCGGCGGATCGACTCGGCGAGATGCGTGGGACCGCGCCAGTCCTTCTGCACCTCGAGGTTCGGGGCCAGGCGGGCGATCTCGGCGCTCGTCTCGGCCGGATGCGGCG
>OBEQ012093507.1_pt1 | contig 12000 bp, 10 predicted proteins | sample 1670901 | NCBI WGS metagenome assembly OBEQ01 (sample SAMEA104232315, study PRJEB22302) | groundwater metagenome | biome: forest; feature: aquifer; material: groundwater | place: USA | collected 2011-08-07 | depth 5.4 m | reverse complement strand
GTTGGATGTCTCGGATGCCTTTCCGGTGGATATCAATGAGTCGGTGGACATCAATCTAAATGGCATGGGCGATAATGCCGACACCGATGACGATAGCGACACTATTTTAGACACCATGGATAATTGCCCAACCATTTCCAACACCGATCAGGCCGACGCCGATACCGACGGCATCGGGGACATGTGTGATGCCGAAACCGGTGAATCGGCAACCATCCCTTCTTCCAGCGGCGGTTGCAGTTGTAATTTGTTGAATGCTCAAAGTTCTGCTCCGATGGCGCAAAATATTCTTACCTTGTTAAGCCTAATTTCATTGGGATCGGTGGGATTATTGCGATTTCGAAAAAATTTATAATTTATACCCCTTCCCCTCGAAGCGAGGATCGGAGAGGGGAATTGTTATTTTCTTATCTTTAATCCACAAAGCCTGAACATTGCCAATGGTGGGACGGACCTCTACCGTTTCGGTGATGCCCAATTCTTTAATCACCTTATTGGAAATTTTATTTTCGACCAACACATGAGAAGGATTTTTGGGAGAAAAATAAATTTTGGGCTGAGCGATCGCTTGATCCAGCGTCGATTGCCACGCCCAAGTATAAAAAAGAATTTGAAAAATATTTTGTGGGATGGTCAAGCCCCCCGGTGTTCCGATCGCCAAGTAAGGTTTTCCCTGTTTGAAAATAATCGTGGGAGCCATGCTGGATAAAGGACGTCGGCCGGGGCGAAGTTGATTGGGAGAACCGGCCACCAGAGAAAAATCGTTCATCTCGTCATTTAAGAGTATGCCAGTACCAGCCACGCTCACTCCCGAACCGAAAGGATTGTTAAGCGTGTTGGTCATCGCCGCGATGTTTCCCTCGGAATCGATCACGCACAAATGGGTCGTATGAGAAACAACGTCGGTATTCGAATCACCAAGAGCCGCTTCGCGATATTCGAAATAATCTTTGAGGTTTTCGATCAGGTTGCGAAAAGCTTGTGACGAATAAGGACGCTCGGCACTTAATTTTGAAATAACCGCCTTGCGAAACAAGAGGCTCAAGGCCATGCCGCCGGAACTGGGAATGGGGCTGGAGGTCACGTCATAACTTCCTTGTGTGAATTGATAAGGTTTTCGCCAGAGAGCACGATAAGAAGATAAATCCTCACCTCGAATCAATCCTCCATTTTTACGCGAGAAGTCGGAAATTTTTCGAGCCAATTCACCCGAATAAAATTCTTTCCCCCCTTTGTCTCGAAGCAGCGTTAACGTATTGGCCAAAGGGGATTGATCGATAGAGCGCACACCACTTCGATAGGGCTTGAGATAATTTTCCAACAAATAAGGATCTTTTTCGAGCAAAGATTGATGCTCTTGAATTTTTTCGGCCATCATTCCATCGAGCGATATCCCTTTTTTTGCAAGACGAATGGCGGGGTCCAACAAATCGGGCCAGGAAAGTTTGCAGAGTTTTTGTTGAATGACCTCCATCCCTTTGACAAAACCGGGAATGGCGACCGAGTCAATTCCCTGCGTGTAGCGTCGGAGATCCCCCGTGAGTGTGGCCTGACTAGGAGCTGTCTCGCGATAATCGAGAAATGAAAATTCCTTTTTTGCAGCATCGTAATAAAGCAAAAACCCGCCACCGCCAAGGCCCGAGTTATAAGGCTCCACCACTCCCAATGCCATCGCGGTGGCCACAGCCGCATCGGCCGCGTTTCCCCCTTTTTTGAGGATTTCGACACCGACTTTGCTGGCAGCAGGTTCCGCCGAAACTACAGCCGCTTGGTAAGCACGAACAGGAAAAGAAATAAGGAAAAATAAAATAATGAGGAGTTTTTTCATTTATGTTAGGGAAACTCCATAATGTCTGCGATCACAATCGTCAATGCAAAAAAATATTACGGGACTTTGGAAGCCCTGAAAGGGATTAATCTGCAAATTGCCAAAGGGGAATTCTTTGGACTGCTGGGACCCAATGGAGCCGGAAAAACGACATTGATCAGCGCCATTGTGGGGCTGTGCCGTCTGACGGAAGGGCACATCGAGGTCTATGGCCATCACGTTCGGCAAGATTTTATGGAAGCCCGCCGTTTGATAGGCTATGCCCCGCAAGAGGTCAACCTCGACCGTTTTTTTTCCATCAAAAAAATTCTCACCTTTCAGGCTGGATTTTTTGGTCTTTCGAAAAAAGATCAAAAAAGTACTGTCGAACAGCTGCTAGCCCAGTTCCATCTAGAAGAAAAAGCCAGTATGCCCTACTACCGTCTTTCGGGAGGAATGCAAAAAAGGGTTCTCGTCGCCAAAGCGTTGGTCGGCAAACCAAAAGTTTTAATTTTGGATGAGCCCACTGCCGGCGTGGATGTGGAACAGCGGTTTGAATTATGGAAATATCTTCGCGCCCTGAATCGCGATGGAACAACCATGATTTTGACCACCCATTATATTGATGAAGCCGAAGAGCTCTGCCAAAGGGTGGGTATTATTCATCAGGGAGAAATCAGGGAATTGGGAACCCCCGATATGTTGATAGATAAATATTGCGAAAAAAAGGTTATTCCCAATCACATCGCCCGAGGCACTTTGGAAGATGTATTTTTGAAGGTGACGGGAGCGAAATTATGAACTGGATTGGATTTTATACACTGATCGAGCGCGAATTTTACCGATTCATGCGTTTGTTTAACCAAACCGTGGCTCCGCCGATGATCAGTACGATTATGTACATTTTGATTTTTGGTTATTCGCTCGGCAGCCGGATTTCCGAGATCGATGGCTTTCGCTACATTATTTACATTGTCCCGGGGCTGGTGCAGATGGGAGTCATTACCAATTCCTACGCCAACAGTTCCACCTCGCTTTACATGGCGAGGTTGGAGCGCTCTGTCGAAAATATGTTGGTCGCCCCTCTCACTTCTTTTCAGATTGTCACTGCATACATGGTGGGAGCCACTCTCCGGGGAATGGTCGTCGGCACTGCCGTTATTTTAGGGGCGCGGATTTTCCTAAAGCTCCCCTTCAATCATGTTTGGCTCATTCTTGTTTCGCTTTTTTTAACATCGATCTTTTTTGGAGGGCTGGGAATTATTTCCGCCATCTGGTCGGAGAGCTGGGAAAAAATGGCGACCTTTACCAACTTTGTCATCACCCCGTTTGTTTATTTGGGGGGAACTTTTTATTCCGTCCAACTTCTCCCCCCCTTCTGGCATCACGTTTCTCTTTTCAATCCCATTTTTTATTGCATTAATTTAACACGCTATGGATTTTTGGGCGTCTCCGACGCTTCCGTCCCTTTTTCGCTCACTCTCCTGTTTCTATCCGCCACCACGGTTTACACCATTTGCGTGGTTCTTTTTTGGAAGGGATATAAACTACTCAAATGATTCTTATTTTTTAAGCAACTTTTTAGCGAAGGTGCCGATACACTCACATGCCTACAGAGCCACCAAAAAGAATTACGGGAGAATTGCCTTACTTTCCAAGTACAGGAACCCCGCCTGTCGTCAATGGCGCTACTCGCAATGAAGTTGAGGGGGTCACCGACCCGGGACTGATGGGGGATCATGTAGTTCCTCCAAATAATGGCGATGGAATTGCCCCCACACCCAACGTCTTTCCGGCTCTTTTTCGCCCCGAAAATGAGGAGGTCACTATTCCGGGACCTTTTTTTGACGGGCAAAAACTCACCGCAGTTTCGGGAGACACGAGAACCGAGGTCGTGGTGACAAAAGAGGATGGAGACCTCGTGTTGAATGAGGAAAATGGAGCGCCTTACGACTTTACCGCTTTTGTTTACGACCAGGATGATCGAAGAATCGGGTTCTTTTTTAAAGAAAGATTGTGGGCCCCCTGGGAATATGAAGTGAATAACAAGCACATTATCGAATTGAGGGGGGGAAAGCCTCACCGTCTTTTGGCAGAAATTATTCCGATTCTTGGGAATGAAGGATTGATTCTCACCCCTCACCTAACAGCCTATGTTACGCTTGAGGATGGCCAACAATATGAGGTACAAGCTAATGGTGTCTTAAAATCTCCTCGTCTCATCCCCCTCTATCTGACACAAGATTTTTTTGAAAACCCTCAAACTTATTACAATGCCACAACGGGGCAACTCACCTTCCCCGCTAGAGGAAAACATCCCGCAATCACGATTGATTTGGGCATTGTCGGTTTGCCCCCGCCATTCATCACAACTGGGAAAGATAAGTTTGGATCGTATCGAATGATTATCTCATGGAACGATGATCCAGAGCAGAAATACCTGATTGAAATTCAGGGAAAAATAGAAACAGGCCGATCGTTTCCGGAAAATTTAAGTCTCAATCTTCTGGGAACAACGGCGACAGGTCAAAACTATCAATATAGCCGAAACATTGCCGCCACAGCCGATAATTTGGCCGAGGTCATCACGGCCTATACCCGGCAACAAAGAGAGCCTGGCCTTGTGCTGATGGCCAGAGAGGCGGCCACGCATCCAGCCCCTGGCATTACCCGTTACGCCCATTTAGGAACTGATTACGAACAACCGGGCGCTCCCCGCCGGATTGATTCGTGGACTGAATTGGAAGGACTCATCGCCGCGGCAATAAGAGTAGCCCCAACGGGGCAGGCCCCAGTGGGGCAGGCGTTGGAGTTTGAAATCGAACAACGCATTGTCGAAACACTCGCACCTCCAGCGGATTTTTTGGAGGGGGTGACAAAATTAGCCAGGGATCATCCACAAAATCCAATAACCCTTGTGGTTCATGGTCACCCCATCGATCCCCCGCATGTCACCTACTTTAATCACGATGGCATGGCCATCGCGACAACTAAATTAGATAGCGAGACCGAAAAATTTTGGAATACCAGGGAAATTATTGACCAAATATTAATCCACCTGGATTCTCATCATGATGATGCCCTTTTGCTTCGTACCTATTTTGAGGTTCACGAAGAAAGACCTGATTCCGGCCAAAACGAATTTTTAAATGCGGTGATCGATCGTTACAACACGGAAGCGGCCGAGGTTGGAGGAACACTCATTCCCAATGACAAAAGAACCTCGATCTATCCCTGGCTCGAAAGAATCACCAACGATCTCCGTGACGTTGTTGTTGCAACCGCCAGAGCAAATCACATAGCCATTCCACCGGGAGCTCTCTATGATGATAGGATTACAGTTGTACGACGCTCCCATCCGGCAAGTGATGATCCCCGCCGTCAGGTGGTTTTGATAGACGGTGGTGGAGCCATGGGTCTAGCGCTAGCCGCCCATATCCGTCGAAGAATGGATCGTGGTGAGTTACCGCTCGATATTCGTATTGTGGGAGTTGATGGTTATCTTCCTGGCGTGGCACGACTCGCCCGAGATGGAACAAGCGCCTCTTTTACTAATCCAATTAATTTGGAAGGGACCCTCCCTCTTCTGGTTTGGGCAAACCGTTTATTGATTCCGTTTCTTCAAAAATATAGACCGGGCACTGTTTTCTTCACGCAAAAAGCAACAAGACTCGCGGCCACGAAAACTGACCCCGCTCTAGCTGCAGAGCTTGCTGAAATTAATCCCGCTATGCCTAATCCCGCCAAGTCACTTCTCCCCAAAGTTTTAATCCCTTATGGCGCTATTCGCAACGGTTGGCTGATAATGGGAAAACCTAAGCTTGCCGCTCGCGAGATTGTCATTGGGGGTTACGCTAAAGCGGAAGATGTTTTAGAAGGGAGTGAAGACATTTTTCTCGTTATCGCCGGTGAAAATGCAGAGGCTATTGCACAAATACGTTATCTCTTGGGGGATCACAATATCGAATATATCGTGGGAGCGGAAATGGCCGAAGTCATTCAGGCGGCCGGCGCTTTTAAAAATATCACCACCTATAATTCGGGCCGGCGCATCATGGCACGGGCCCTGGATCAGAAGGGTTATCCCAGTTCTTACGATCTCCAGGCTTTCATCAATGGTGAAGTAGCCAGCAATATCGAATTGATTGAAGAAACCATTGCGCGCGTGGCCCCCTTTCAGGGAATGAGCACCGATGAGGTTTCTCTTCCTTTTGGAGTTATTCAGGATGTCATCAAGTGCCTCGACTTAAATCGCAATCAGCTTGCCGAAATCCGTAGACGTTTTGAGTCGGCTGTCATTGCCGGAAATTTATCAGAACTTGACCGGCTTCTCGATAACATCACCGACGAAAAAATCAAATTAGGAGGAGCCACACGAAATCCAAGGGATGGTTACGTGGACGAACTTCTGTTCTGGGCCTACCATGCCCTCCAACCAACCACCGGTGATCATCTGACCCAGGACATTTTAGCATTGGCACAAAAAGTAAAAGGGAAAAGATTGGACGAAACGATGACGTTTGAGGAATTTTATCAAGCTCATTATCCCACACGTTGGAAAGAACAACAGAGGCAAGAAGGAAGAAGCGGCATTGATCCGTTAACTGTATTTGAAGATGAACATCCAGAACTGACTCTTCCCGTCACCATCACCATGGCGGCTCATGCTTATGCGCGAAACAACCAACGAGTCAGCCGGCCAGAGCATCAAAGAAGAGAACTCAACAGCGGTGACAATCCGGTCTGGGGGCTTCCTGCAGAAGCGGTGATCGGATTCCGGGATAAGGTGCGGCTCCTCAATGGGGCCTTGCTCCGAAGAACAAGCCATGGAGAAGAAGGAATAAGACAGGTGATTCGAGTTGGGCTTAGTCATCTCACTCGTGTTTTAAGTCCGGAAATAATTCGCGGTGGCGCGTATACAGAAGTCAATCAGAAACTCATCGGTATTCGCGCTCAAATGGAGAGGCTCATAGCAGCGCTCAAAATCAATCACATTACCGAAGAGAGAGCCGAGATTTTTATTGCTGCTACCGAAAGACCATTAGCCGAGGTTCAAGCTATTTTTCGAGACGAGGTGGAAAATACCACAACTCTTATTGGACGCCTCCGGCATATTGCTCAAGGGCTTAATGCCGCCGAACAAGCTCTGCTTACCGGCCATGTCCCCTATCGTTATACCCCCGCACATGTTGAAGGGGGCGCAGCACTTCCTGTTGCAAGACCAACAAATGTATCGCAGGAAATACCCGTGTTACCCAGACCGTTCCCGCTTGAACAAAGCGCGGAACATTTTTTAAATGTCAGCGTTCCGTCTCCGGTTTATACTCCCCGCAAAACCACAGCAAGACACACTCTACATGATAACCATGGCCATCATCATTCCATCCATCCCGATCTGGATATCCCCTTTACTCCATTCTTTGGGGCTGGCGAATCCACGGCCATGGAAACATCGGTAGAAAGCATGTTCGAGGTACTTTAAAAGCATGAGTTGGTTGGCAAAGATCAATGGTATGACCCCCAGGGCAAGCCCTGGACCCAAGATTCCGTGGCAAGCCAGGGGTTTTGAACCAGCAAGGCTTGTCCCCGAAGCCAACGAGCGCAGGGGATCAATGCATCACATCGAGGCGTTCGGCAGGTTTTTGTTCTTCTTGAACCATTCCTTTGTCGACGCCAAGAACAGAAGAGGAACGTAATCCGTTGAGCAAATAATCGATCAACCCTTGAATGGAAGGTTCGAGTTCAAAATCGTCGTGGTGTATCCAAACCGACAACATTTCTTTCACACTCCCCATCATGCAACGGGCCACCACGTTGGTTTGGCAGGTGCGAAAAATTCCCGCTTTAATATTATTGTCGAGATTATATTCGATGATTTGCGCGAGTTGATCGTAAAAAAGATGAAGCTTGGCATCAAACGAAGCCTCGAGACCGTTGGAGTCGAGCAAAATAATTTTGGCCAACAAACGATTGTGAGTCAGTGTTTGGATCAGGTCGCTGGCCATATCTCGAAAATGCTGAGCCAAATCTTCGATGCTTCCATGGGAGTGGAGCGCATTAATTTTGGCCACGTTCTGCGCCAGCTCCATCATGAAACGGTCGAGCAAGGAAGTGAAAATATCTTTTTTACTTTTGAAATAAAGATAGAAAGTGCCGCGAGCCACATCGGCCTCGTCAATAATTTCGGAGACGGAAGTTTTAGAATATCCTTCGCGTGCAAAAACGCGAACAGCGGCGTCGAGTATGAGATGTTCTCTTTTTTTGCGGTTCACCCCCAACAACTAAGAATGTTTAAAAAAATTGTCAACAGGGAAAGTTTTCGAGAAGATTTTTTTAATAAGACATATGATATATTAAAATATCAATGAAAAACCTGGGTGTGAAATTGTCGGTCACTGAATGGTTTATTCTGTTGAATTATATCTGATTCGTCACCCCGTGCTTGACACGGGGTCCATTTAAAATGGATTCCGGCTAAAAATCCGCCGGAATGACAGGCTCCAAAGACTCATGACTGACCGATTACGGTGTGAGATTGTCGAACCTTATCGCACTGTGACGCCTGAGCTTGACACGGGTGGGAGAATTGTCATCAACCAAACTTGGCCGGCATTGCTTCCTCCATCATCGTTATAAGTTGATTTATGAACAAAGAATTCTCAAAGAAGTTCGCTCCTTGTTCTAGGGTCAATGACCCTAGTCCACACCCCTCAAACAGATACCAAGTTTGCAATAAAAAAGAATCATCTTGGAAATCCGCAAAATTTCAGTTAAATTAGTAAATTCTAAATGGAGGAAAGGTGATTCACCCAAATATGAAATTTTCAATCGAAACTGGTAATTTGACCAAAGTAAAAACAGATCTATTGGTCGTCAACATGCACGATGGCAAAATTGATTCTCATACTTTTGCCAACCAAATTGACAAAAAGTTGGGGGGCGAACTCAAAAAATTAATACTTCGCGAAAAATTTGAAGGAAAGGTGGGCGAGGCGAAACTTCTCAACACCCACGGCAAATTGCCCGCCTCTTATGTTTTGGTCCTCGGTTTGGGAGACAAGAAAAAATTTGATCTCGAAGTCGCTCGAAACGCCGGCGCCCGTACAGCCCAGGTGGCCGCACAAATTCGGGCGGAGCATATCACAACCGCGGCGCACGGTGGACATTTGGGAATTTTTCCCAAAGGGGAATGCGCCCAGGCGGTTGCCGAAGGAATGATTCTTGCCTCGTACAAATTTCGCCGTTACCGCAAACCGGATAAAAAATTGTTTGCCATCAAAAATGTAAGCGTGCTTTGTCCCGACCAAACCAAAACAGCTGAAGTAAAAAAAGGAATTTTTTTGGGCGAAGCTTTAGCGCGTGGAGTTTCTTTGGCTCGCGATCTGATCAACACGCCAGCTAGCGACATGACACCGTTGGATCTTGCCAAAGCCGCCAAGGGATTAAAAAAAGTGCGGACAAAAATTTTCAACGCCGCGCAAATCCGTCGCATGGGCATGGGCGCTTTTTGGGGAGTGGCCCAGGGAAGCGTTAATCCGCCAGCCTTTATCGAGATGCACTACAAACCTGTAGGGCGCGCCAAGAAAGTGATTGCGCTGATCGGCAAAGGGGTCACGTTCGATTCGGGTGGTCTTTCGCTCAAGCCTCCCAAGTCAATGGAAACAATGAAAGATGATATGTCGGGGGCCGCCGCGGTTATTGGTTTGATGTCGGTGATTGCCGAGCTTAACCCCAAGGTTGAAGTCTGGGGCTTGATCGCCGCCGCCGAAAATATGCCGGACGCCAAAGCCCAACGGCCAGGAGATGTAGTTCGAGCGATGAACGGAAAAACAATTGAAGTTTTAAACACCGACGCCGAAGGACGCCTGACGCTGGCCGATGCTTGTTGTTACGCATTGAAGAAAAAACCAGATTACATGATCGACAATGCCACGCTAACAGGCGCCTGTTTGGTCGCCCTGGGCGATCGCATTTCGGCCATCATGGGCAATAATAAAACGTTGATCGAAAAATTAATCGAGTCAGGCAAAAAATGTGGCGAAAAAATTTGGGAACTCCCGCTCGAGGAAGAATACAAAGAAGAACTGAAATCCCCCATTGCCGATCTTAAAAACATCGGCGGAAATTGGGGAGGCTCGATCAACGGCGGACTTTTTATTCAGGAATTTGTAGGCAACGCCAAATGGGCCCATCTCGACATCGCCGGCCCTTCCTGGACCGAAAAAACATCAGGCTACGAAACCCGAGGAGGCACCGGCGTCATGGTCCGCACTTTTGCAAAATTTTTGCAAAGCTTCTAAATCGCCAATTCTTTGACCAGGCTCTTTCTCAAAATGAAAAAATCTTTCGATATAAGGAATATTTTTGGATTTCACCAAAATTTTGACAATTAGTTTAAAAATCTTTCATCGCCTTTTCAAGGCCTTACCTTTTTATAGCAAAAATTGAACAAAAAATTAAAAATGGTATGGAAATTGCTTCTTCTTTCTGATAGTTCACATTTACTCAAAGGGGATCTTTTATGAAATACTTTCAAAGGCTTCGCAGTTATCCGGAATTTGTATCGGGGCAAGCGGTAGAAACGCGTGCCGAGGTGGAAGAAATTCGGAGTCGCCTCAATCTCATTAGTCATCAACTTGAAAAAACTTTATCGGAAGAACAACGTCTCTCCCAAAATATCAAAAAAGTTCAAACCGCCCAAGCTTCGTTTCGCGACAGAGTCGAGTCGGTTTCTCAAAGTCTGGCTACTTACAAAACCAGGCTTGCATCGTTTCATTCTTAACCTTATAATTCCGGACAATGGAAAATCGTCAGTTCGCACGCATCCCCGTTCACACTCAACAAAAACTTTTGTGTTTGTCCGAAAAAAGAAGTTTTGAAAAAAACATTGTGATCTCCAAAAACATTTCGGCCGCCGGATTTTGTTTTCGATCCTCACGTCCCTTCGAAAATGGAAAAGTAGTTTTTGCGTATTTTGCCGACGTGGATGGCAGTATCGTGGAGGATTTAAAATTCAACAAAGCCCGCGTCATGAAAGCGGGCAATTATTTCATGGCCCGTGTCGTCTGGTCCCGCCCCGCGAACACGGAACACAAGGCCCAAAGGGCCGCTGAGGGGGAGGCTCTACAGGCTTTGCCTGTGGAGGGGGTGACGCAAACCCCTGCAATAGACCCTTTTTTTGAGGTAGGTTGTGCATTTATAAAAATGGCTGAGGGGAACAACGACTCCGTTTCCCTTTTTACCCGTTTTGTAAATCACTTTACCGTCGATGCTCTCTAAATCCCTCGAACGCACTCTTTTCAACAGCCCCATTAATTTCTGGGTGCAAAAAGCCCTAGATATTCCTGTTCTTCTCAAGTGGGCCAAAATTCCCAAAAAAGCCTCGATTTTGGAGATCGGTTGCGGCAACGGAAAAGTCGCCTGTTTTTTGTCCGAAAAACTCAAAACCAAAAATTTTGATGCGATTGATATTGACCCGCAAATAATAGCCACGGCCGAAAGCTTGTTGCCAAAAAATTCGAATGTCATTTTTCAAGTGGCCAATACTTGCAAACTCCCATTTCCCGATTCGAGTTTTGACGCGGTAATCGAGCTTAACGCCCTTCATCACATTGCGGATTGGAAACGGGCCATCAATCAGATCAAACGAGTTCTCAAAAAAGATGGAAAACTTCTCTTGCGCGATTTTGGCATCGAGGCCTTTAGCCTTCCGGTGATTGGTCTTCTGATCAGATCGTGGTTGGACAATCCGTACGAGCATATGTACGACCAAAAAGAATTGATGTCTTATCTTAGAAAAAGTGGTTTCGAAATCACACACCAATATGATAGCTCGTTTATGTTGATGTTGGTGGCGACGTTAACGGGCAAGAAAAAATGATAGAAACAGTAAAAGCTTCACTCTGGTTTTATGGAATTTCCGCGGTCATTTTGACAATGATCGGAGGCGCCGTTCCTCTGATGCGTAAATGGCACGACGATCATTTGCATACTTTCGTCAGCTTTAGCGCTGGTGTTCTGATTGCCGCCGCTTTTCTCCATCTTCTGCCGGAGGCCGCCGCCAGGGCCGCGCCAAAGATGTTGGGATTTTGCATTCTCGTAAGCTTTCTTTTTCTTTTCATCCTCGAAAAATTTGTGATGATCCACCCTTGCGAAGAAAGTCATTGCGATTATCACACCATGGGACTCACCGC
>OBEQ011296664.1_pt1 | contig 12001 bp, 11 predicted proteins | sample 1670901 | NCBI WGS metagenome assembly OBEQ01 (sample SAMEA104232315, study PRJEB22302) | groundwater metagenome | biome: forest; feature: aquifer; material: groundwater | place: USA | collected 2011-08-07 | depth 5.4 m | reverse complement strand
GACGTACACGTACCAGCCGACGCCGCGCCAGCGCGCGTCGACCGCCCAAGGAGCACCGTTCTCGTCGAGGATGTATGCGATGTTCGCGTATCCGTTGACGAGGAGGGAACCTTCTTGACCCAGTCCTTGCGACTCGAGCATCATGTAGAACTGGCCGAGCTTTGTGAAGCGCTTGGCCTGCGGGCCAAGGGCGACCATGATCTCGGGATCGTGGACGCGACACATGAGCGTGTGCACTGCGAGCTCACCGGTCGGAACGTCTTCTTTGACGTTGCCGAAAAGCTTCGCTATGCGCTCGTCAATGTAGCCGAACTTCACCTTGGCGTTGTCCTTGGTGAAGCTCTGCTTGGCGACGAACTTTCCGCCTGCGTATCGCGCGGTACGCTCGAACCGCAGGACGGGTTCCGCAATCGTCGGATTGCGCTCGACGAGCACCAGCTCGCCGGACTGGAAGCGCTTGATACGCTCCTCGGTGCCAAACTTGTTGGCGACATCTTGCATTTGCTCAATCGGATTCCAACGCATGACTCTCTCCTTCCGGGCACTGTGCCGGTAGTTTTGGCCGCACTATGCGGCCTGCAGTGGCTCACCAGAATTGGTAGCCATAGCGTTCAGGTGCCGACATTTCAGCCGCTAAACGCTATGGCTACTTCTTGCAAATAGGTTACTTAAAGTACTTTGACTATGCTTCAATTATACACCCTTCCAATCAAAATGTCAATGACCTGTCATGGTTCAATACCTTGGAACCACCCCTGTTAAAATATGAGAATGTATACCACATATAATCGTCTGCCTCGAATCCGCATGGAAGCGGTGCATTTAGTTAAGTCCGGCTGGAGCGTCAGAGAGGTGGCCAGGCACTTTGGCTTCACCCACAGCGCCATTGTTAAATGGGTTGGTCGAGCCCATCTCCTGCCCCAGAATGCCCAGCTACTGCCGACTCGGTCGTCACGGCCAGATCATTCACCAAACAGCATTGATCCAAAGATTGTTTCTGTAATTCTAGAACTCAGAGCCGAGCGAAATCAATGCGCTGAGATTCTACACTGCCGACTCTCAGCTGAAAGAAATATTGTTGTAAGTATTAGTACCGTAAAGCGAGTATTGAAAAGATGCGGCATCTCCAAGTATTCCAAGTGGAAGAAGTGGCATCAGTATCCAGCCAGGCCATTGCCTGAAAAGCCCGGTTTTCTCGTGGAAATTGACGCTGTGCATGAAGGGATGCCCGATGACCGCTTGTCCGCGTATGCTTTAATCGATGTGTGTTCACGCTGGGGATATGCCGAGCCGGTATGGAAGGTGAATAGCAGGGCTACTGCCAGATTTCTCCGAACAGTTAAGAACATCGCCCCCTTTCAATTCAAAACCATTCAGACGGATCATGGTTCAGAGTTCTCCAAGTGGTTCACCAAGATCGCGGTCCACGATGGCATGGATCACCGGCATACCAGAGTGAGAACGCCGACTGACAATGGCCACGTAGAGAGGTTTATCCGGACATTACAGGATGAATGTCTGCATCGAATACCCAGGGACTTTAGAATCTGGCAAAAAGAAATACCGGAATGGATCCGGTACTACAACACAGAGAGACCGCACATGGGAATTAATTTCAAAACCCCGATCCAAATCATTAAAGCGGTTCCAAGGTATTGATTAGAAAACATGACCATGCATGCATGCCAAGCAAAAACTGGCCTTTTGAGCCGGTTTTTAAAGGTTATTTACGACTTTTTTGAGCTTGGCCGCACTTTCCAAGTCTAGCCCTTTGGCCATAAATTCTACATAGTCTGAAACCAGTTTCTTAAATATCGGCTTACTTTTGTCGTACAGAGTTTCCTGGCTGTATATTTCTTGAATGGTCTTCTGGATTTCCGAAAATATCGGGTCATTCATGTCCTTGTTTCCGGTGGCTATCCAATCCTGTTGGTCCTGCGGCAACTCTCCCTGAATGGACTTAAGAAGCTCAAAAGCGAGCTTCTTTTTGAAAGTTTGAAGAGCCTCATTTTTTTCGGCATCAGAAAATCCCAATACACCAAAAATCCCCATCAATATATTTTTGTATTCGCCTTTTAGCATTTAGAATAAGTCCTCAAACAAAGCCCCGAAAAGAAATAGCGGAAACATTGGTATCATAAAAATCATGTCTTTTGCTTCCCACTCAGTGTGCCGGGAATGATTCTTAGATTTTGTTTCCCTCTTGGGTAATCCTTCCTTCATAAAGTTAAGTATACGCCTCACATACCAATACACAAGGAGGTTCAGTTGATATTTTTATTTGAAACAAAAAGGCCCGCACACAGCAGGTGTTCGTACTAAGTACGAGTCCTTTTGTGCCGGGCTTACCGACTTTCGCCTTGAAACAGTTTAGGCCGCTCCCGTCGAGCAATCTTTTGAATCTTCTGGAACAGCGAATCCGAAGATTCAAGCTGTCGAAGCGGAACGTCCCAGAACGTTTCCTCTCGAGCCGTCTCACGACCATCCGAATAGCGCTGGTAGCGCACAACGTGCGCGATGTCCTCCCAGTACATTATTGAGAGGTTGTTACCCTTGATGCCGTCGAAGACCGCGTACGGGCCGCCATTCGGGAATTCCTTGAGCGGCGGTACGGTGGTTACGAACGACAGGACCTGAACAGACAACAGAAACACCGCGAAGGCGAACGACACGACCGCCAAGGCTTTCGTGAATTCCCAAGTACTCTTCATCATCTTCAGCTCCTTGTTAAGACAGGACTATCCTGTAAATACATCATAACACACCACCACCAAAAAAGCAATACCAAAAATCGGCCTAAAAGGCCGATTTTTGGTGGGAGTTTGACTCTCTATTGCCAATTGCCACCTAATTACCTAAGCAACCAGCGGAGGGAGACACTTTTTACAAAATTAGTAGATTTTTAAAAAGGCGTCTCCCTCCGTACGCATAGAGGTTTTGTGAGCTGTTCTGGTAAAGCAGAATTATTTACCATCCTTTCTTTTTAAGTGCATCCGAGGCCGCCACTTGCTGGGCTTCCTGTTTTGAAGGACCGTCGCCCATCCCAACCATTTCCTTATCCAAAAAAACTCCGATCTGGAAATTGCGGGCATGATCCGGACCCCATTCTTTCAGCACTTCATAAGTTGGAGTAATACCGACTTTTTCCTGGGCTTTCTCTTGAAATAAGCTTTTAGCGTCTCGATAGAGTTGATTTTCTATAATTCCCGGCAGTTCTTTCAAAATAAATTTATCTATGAACTTCTTGGAAGCATCGTAGCCCTGGTCCAGATAAATAGCCCCAATGAGCGACTCCATGGCGTTTGCTAAAATATACTGACGGGCTCGGCCGGTATCTCTGGCTTCGCCTTTTGACAGGAGGATGTAATCGTTAAGGTCAAATTCGGCAGCAATTTTAGCAAGCATAACAGCGTTGACTAAAGCGGCCCTCCAATTTGTCATTTCCCCCTCCGGATTCGGGTAATTTTTATACAAATATTCGGTCACCACCAATTCCAAAACAGCATCGCCGAGAAATTCCAACCGCTCATTATGGTCCTGGCCCCACTTCGGATTTTCGTTGAGATATGAGCGATGGGTCAACGCCTGAAGAAGGATATTTCTGTCCTTGAATTTGGTCTCTATTTTATTTTCGAGTTCAGAAAGTTTGTCTGACATGAAAAGCACAAAGCGAGGAGTATGTGCCTTTTTGAAGTATCCCGCAGGCGCTTTGGCTCGGTTCTGCAAAGCGCCGAGGGCTAAGTAGTAATTTTTCGCTGGAAAAAATTAACTACGGCTTTAAAAAGGCATATATTCCGAGCATTATTGATTAGGTTCGAGCTCGCTATTTTCTTCTTTATCTTTTTTCTTCGGGGCATCGTCCTTTCCCGGCTCGCCTATTTCTCTGTAAACCGTTCCCAAAACACCATTAACAAATTTGCCCGAAGAATCGCCGCCGAATGATTTGGCCAATTCGATCGATTCGTTGATGGCAACCTTGGGCGGCACCTCATCTCTGTTGCCAAACAACAGTTCGTAAAGCCCCAGCCGAAGAACGTTTCTGTCCACGACGGCTATTTGTTCCAAGGGCCACTGGGGCGCGGCTTTTTCGATTATCTTGTCTAATTCGGGCAGATGCTTCATTACACCGTCAATCAACTGGGAAATAAAAGTTGTGTCTTCCAGGCCGGAGGCGAATTCTTTTACGTTCCTTTCGATTATTGCCGGCAGCCCTTCTTGATTCCTGCCTCGAAAATCCCACTCATAGAGTGATTGCATCGCTACCGACCGTGAAAGATGTCTTGATGCCATAATTTAAATAAACTGTTATCCCTCCGACGAAACTATTTCTGGGCCTGCGTTTTCTTCTCACGCTTCTTTAATTCCTTGGCGAGAACGTTCACTACTTCCGTGCCTTTGTAATACCCGCAGAATTTGCAAACTATGTGGGGCATTATCATTCTTGAACAATGCGAACACTTGGCCAAATTCTTTGGTTTCAACGCAAGGTGGCTTCGGCGCCGGCCCTGCTTGCCTTTAGACATGTGGTGTCTTGGTACCGCCATAGTTTTAAAATGTTAACATGAATTTAAAAATTCCGCAAAACCGCTCGACTCATCCCACGAGGAACCGCATAAAACCCTGCTGGGTTTTTGCTCTTTCTCGGCCCGTCGGCCTGTGAACGTTCCTCTTAGGATGAGACGTCGCTTCTTTGCTTTGATTCTTGCAAACAAAAAACGGCTATGACGCCGCCCGAGTACTCTTAAATTCTTCAAACACCTTGCTTCTCCTTCTTTGATGGTAAAACGATATAACTACCATAGGTACCCCCACAACTACACCGCAAAACACACCCAAAAGAACATATATTGACGGAGTGAAGGATAAACCTCCGAAAAGAGAAAACATCATCACAATACAACCAGCCCAAAACCAATGTTCGTCTTTTTTTGAGAGCGACTTATAAGCTTCGGTTTCGCAAAACTCTTGCCAAAGTTGTTGGTGTGTGAGATCTTCATTGGTTATTGTTGCTCCACAATGTGGACAAACCTGCTCGGCCATTCGTGCCTCTTTTCAAAAAACTCCTCTCGAATAATAGCAATTTACTAACTTTTTTGCAATAGGACGAGGAATGATGACTATTTTGAAGCCTTCCGAACAGGCGGGCTCGGTGTCCACGCCGGAGTTCGTAAGATAGGATATTCAAGATTCAGGCTTTCCGTCAGATGAGTTAAGCTATTCAATAAACCTTATGACACGGCAGGCTGGACCCGCCGTCGTGAGGATAAGTGGAGATTGCCGCTGGAGCAATCGGAACGGGCTGAAAAATAATCATCATCCGAGTACTTGTCCACATTTTTCCCTATTTTCCCCGATTGCTCCTTTGCAAACAAAGAACTAAAATTAAATTATGAAGTTTACGCATCTCCACACACACTCCCACTACTCTCTCCTTGATGGCATGTCTAAGGTTGATGACATGGTGAAATTAGCCAAAGAGCATGGCATGACCGCAATCGGGTTGACGGATCATGGAGTTATGTATGGGGCGATTGATTTTTACACTGCTTGCGTAAAAAAAGGTATCAAGCCAATCATCGGAGTTGAAGCATATGTTGCCAATCGCACCAGATTTCAAAAAGAACCCAATATTGATAACAAACGATACCACCTGACTCTTCTGGCCAAAGATAATGTCGGCTACCACAACCTTATCAAGCTTACGACCGCCGCTCACCTTGAAGGATACTACTACAAGCCCCGCGTGGACAAAGACCTACTCCGCGCTCACGCCGAAGGACTGATTGCCCTCTCTGGCTGCCCGGGCAGCGAACTTGGACGGGCCATTCAATCCGGAAACAAAGCAAAGGCCGAAGCCGTCATCCGGGAATATCAATCCATCTTCGGCCCGGAAAACTATTATCTGGAGATCATGCACCATCCTGATGTGGAATTTTTCCAGGAATGGAAGAGCGCTCTTGTTGAATTCTCCCGCAAGTTGAATATTCCCTTGGTCGCCACCCAGGACTCGCACTACCTGCATCCTGATGATGCGCTCGCTCACAAAACCTTAGTTGCTATTTCTACAAATACCGACATCGGAGACACTGCCATTTTTTCCGGTAAGGGACACTACCATTTCATCTCAACCGAAGAGGCTATCGAATTATTCAAAGATATTCCTGAAGCTGTCGAAAACACGGAAAAGATTGCCGAGAGATGCAATGTTAATTTAACTTTAGGTAAATTTATTTTCCCTGATTTCGTCCTTGAACCGGGCAAAACAGCCGACCAAATGCTTGATGAACTAACATGGCTGGGAACACGAGAACACGGTTTATTTACTGATCCGGAAGTTGAGAAAAGGCGACGCTACGAACTTGATGTCATTAAAAATAAAAACTACGCCCCTTATTTTCTTGTCGTCGCCGATTTGATCCGGTTCGCGCGCGAATCAAAGATCTATACTGCCGTCCGCGGTTCAGTCGCCGGTTCACTGGTGGCATTTCTCTCCGGCATCACCAATGTCAATCCGATAGATTTCCAGCTTCCTTTTGAACGATTCCTAAATCCATTCCGTCCCTCCGCTCCGGATATCGATATGGATTTTGCCGATAACAGAAGACAGGAGGTCATTGAATACGCCAAAAAGAAATATGGCGCCGACAAAGTGGCCCAGATCGGCACATTCGGCACAATGCTGGCCCGCGGAGCGGTTCGTGACGTGGCTCGAGCCACAGGAAAGTCGTATGAGGTCGGAGACAGAATCGCCAAACTCATCCCAATGGGCTCACAGGGCTTTCCCATGACTATCAAGCGCGCCATGGAAATTGAACCCGGTCTGAAAAACCTTTACGATCAGGATTTGGAAGCCCGTCAGATTCTTGACATTGCAGAAAAACTGGAAGGCACTGTCCGCCACGTGTCGGTCCACGCCGCCGGCGTGGTGATCGCCCCCAAACCGTTAATTGAATATGTGCCGCTTCAATTTGACCCAAAAGGGGAAGACAACCTTATCACCCAATATGACATGTACACCGTAGGCGAAGACGGTGTTGGTTTGACCAAACTCGATTTTTTGGGCATCCGCAACTTGGCTATTTTAGAAAACGCCGTGCGTTTGGTTCAGAAGCATCGAGACGTTAATATTGATATTGAAAAAATTCCTTTTGATGACAAAAAAACGTTTGCAATGCTGGCCAAAGGCGAGACGGAAGGCCTTTTTCAGTTAAACGGATCTGGGATGACGAAGTACCTTATGGATCTCAAGCCAACCACCATCCATGACATTAACGCCATGGTCGCGCTCTACCGCCCGGGACCGATAAACAACATCCCGGAGTATATCGCCCGCAAGCAAGGCCGCAGTCAGATAAAATATTTCCATCCGAAAGCGGAAAAATTCCTTGCTAAATCGTATGGTATTTTGGTTTATCAGGATGACCTTTTATTCACAGCTATGGAACTGGCCGGTTACAACTGGGAGTCGGTAGACAAATTCCGAAAAGCGGTAGGTAAAAAAATTCCGGTTGAAATGGCGAAACAGCATGAGATATTCGTCCAGGGCTGCCAAACCCACAGCGGGATGGCCAAGGGGCAGGCGGAACAGATCTGGGATTTGTTCGAACCATTCCAGGGATACGGCTTCAACAAGGCCCATGCCGCCTGTTACGGCCGCGTCGCCTACCAGACCGCGTATATGAAGGCAAACTTTCCGGCAGAATACATGTGCGCGGTGCTCACGGCAGAAGCCGGCGATACGGAAAAAATATCTGAAGTTATCGCCGAGTGCCAACGGATGAGCATTCCGGTTCTGCCGCCGAACATCAATAGTTCTTTCAAGGACTTCACAGTCATTAAAGACCAACAACTAACGACCCACGACCAACTACCAAAAGACCAGATCCGCTTTGGCCTCCTAACTATCAAAAATCTGGGCGAAGGCGTTGCTGATGCCATTATCGCCGAACGGGAAGCCAACGGTCCTTACAAAGACATTGAGGACTTTGTGACCAGGATCCACAATAAGGACTTAAATAAAAAATCCGTGGAGTCGCTCATCCGTTGCGGAGCCGTTGATGAATTCGGCGACAGAAATGTGCTGTTGGTTAACATGGAAAACCTCCTTTCTTATGCCCGGGAAAAACAAAAGCAATCATCAATGGGTCAGGTGAGCTTGTTCGGCAACACTGACAAAGCAGACCTGCCGCCTCTGCGTCTTTCCCCGGCTGAACCGGCCAAATCCTGGGAAAAATTAATATGGGAAAAGGAGCTTCTCGGTTTATTTGTTTCCGATCACCCTTTGAGCAGCTACCAAACCCAATTAAAGCTTGAAAATGTTGTTCCGATAAAAAGTATCACTGTGAACACCTCCGGTTCGGTTAAAATAGGAGGCATGATCACCCGCACTCAAAAAATAGTAACCAAAACCGGCCGGCCAATGATATTTTCCTGGCTTGAAGATCTTACTTCCAAAATTGAGGTCATTGTTTTCCCCAATGTTCTTGAAAAAAATCCCGAGGCCTGGAAAGAAAATACCGTTGTTGTAGCCCGCGGAAAAATAAACGACCGCGACGGCTCTCTCAAATTCCTCTGCGACGAGGTAAAGCCGCTGGCATTGCCAGCGTAAACTCCATTAAAGAATCCTGGGTGGTAATTGCCTGTAGTTCTTTGATTTCTGCGCTGGATTTGTTATTCTAAATACTAATCATGGTCAAATATCCTATTGAGTATCTAAGGCATTCCCTGGCCCACCTCCTCGGGGCGGCGGTTTTGGAATTGCATCCAGGATCCAAGCTGGCCATCGGCCCGGCCATTGATGATGGTTTTTATTATGACATAGATGTCGCGGGAGTAATTTCGGACAATGATTTGCCGAAAATCGAAGAGAAGATGCGCGAGATCCTGAAAACTTGGAAGACATTTGAAGGCCGCGAGGTTCCGGCCAGTGAGGCAAAAGATCTTTTCCACGATAATCCTTATAAAAAAGAGATTATTGACGAGCTCGCTGATAAAAGAGAAAAAATTACGCTCTATACATCAGGTAATTTCACCGACCTGTGCCGCGGCGGCCACGTGGAAAGCGCCAGAGATATCAAGCCCGACACATTCAAACTCTCGCGCGTTGCCGGCGCCTACTGGCGGGGCAGTGAAAAAAATCCTCAATTAACCCGTATCTACGGCTGGGCTTTTAATTCAAAGAAGGAACTGGAGGAATATATCGCCATGCTTGAAGAAGCCAAAAAGCGCGACCACAGAATTCTTGGTCCCCAGTTAGAGATATTCATGTTCCATCATACTGCGCCAGGTATGCCATACTGGTTGCCAAAAGGAGTTATTCTATACAACGAACTGGTAAATTTCTGGCGTAAAGAACATGCTGAACGCGAATATCAAGAAATCGTTTCACCCCTTCTTAACAAAAAAGAACTCTATGTCACGTCAGGGCATTATGATCACTATTGGGGCGATATGTTTGTAGTAAAAACTCCTGATGGTGAAGAATACGGACTAAAAGCCATGAATTGTCCAAACGCAATGACGGTCTTTGGAATGCGTCCTCGAAGCTATCGAGGGTTACCGTTTCGACTTTCGGATACTGATGCTCTCCATCGCAATGAACTCTCCGGAACCTTAAACGGCCTTTTGAGAGTTAGGGAATTTCGACAAGATGATGCTCACATCTTTGTTACCGAAGATCAGATTGAAGACGAGTATCGCCGTGTTTTTGACATTGTTGAACGTTTTTATTCTATCTTTAATATGCCTTATCGGTTTCGGCTAAGCACAAGGCCTGAAAATTTTCTTGGTGATCCACAAACATGGGATAAAGCAGAAAAAATACTTCATAAGATTTTAGAACAAAGCGGTAAAACATTTGTAACCGGATACGGCGAAGGGGCATTTTATGGACCCAAGGCTGATATTCTCATGAAAGATGCTCTCGGCCGAGAATGGCAGATGGGTACTGTCCAACTTGATTTTCAACAACCCAAACGATTTAACCTTGAATACATAGACAGCGATGGAAAAATTAAAACACCAGTAGCAATTCACCGAGTCATTTATGGATCACTTGAGCGTTTTATCGGTATCCTCATTGAACACTATGCCGGCGCTTTTCCTCTTTGGTTGTCCCCGGTTCAAGCCACCGTATTACCTATATCCGACAAGCAAAATGGGTGGGCTGAAAAGGTATATGAGGAATTAAAAACCGAAGGGGTCCGCGTAGAAATAAATAAAAACAATGAGACCCTCGGCAAAAAAATAAGGGAAGCAGAAATGCAAAAAATTCCCTATTTACTGATTGTCGGAGAAAAAGAAGTTGAGGCCAAAACTGTCGCCCTGCGTCAGAGAGGTAAAGGCGACGTTGGCCAGATGAAGTTAAAAGAATTTACAGAAAAAATTAAAAAAGAAGTAGAAACTAAAAAGTCCTGATAGATCAGGGCTTTATATTTGTACTTGAATAGGCAGCAAACGGAAGAGCAAGAATAATTAGGGCGATAGCTATCCAACCATTTCTATTGAGCGCTTCTCCCGCCATTAACCTCATAAACAGCACGGATGTCATTAAAGAGGCTACCTGCCCCACAATAACCGCCGAAGATAAACCGTTAAAATTTTCTACCGAAATTTTATAGCTATAGGCAACTAAGATTGTTGCCGGAATGTAGCAAAACATCGCATTAAAGGTCCATCCCGCTATTGTAAACGTTGTTAACCATTTAAAAACATGGTTGACAAAAGGAACAGTGTAATCTCCGAACTTAATCTTTGAGAAAAGAAACTTAAAGTTAAAATAGTTAAACCATAGTTGAGCTGTCAGCATTAACCCATAGATAGGCAGAGCTTTTAAAAGAACGTCCACTGTTCCTCCACATCTTGATTGATAGAAGATTTAAGTTACCATACGTCAATCGCCCTCGAATGTCAATCGAAAAATTAAAAGGCTTTAAAATACTTTATGAACGTATACCCATAAAAGGTTCCCTAATTGAGGCCCAAGCAAGATCCACAGATAAGACATTGAAAAATTTTTGATAGCATCCCCCGCCATCATAATTACAAGTCCTTTTTTCCACCGAAGCCATCCGCAAGTGACTATGCAGGGAAACCAGCCGACAAAAGACAGGAAAGGAACGGGATTAAGAGCGGCTACAAAAATAAAAAAACGTCCTGCTATTTTTCCGCCTATCTCTATCTTGGATAAGGCCTCTTTGTTGTTTTTGTTATCTTTATTAAGCTTATCTATCCAGCTCATTGCCAATTTGGCCCCTAACTTACCCTGAAAATTTACATTAATGAAGTCAATCAACTTTCTGGCTGTACCTGTTTCTTCCCAAAGCCACGTGGAAAATCGGTACCAGAAGGTCAGAGAAAAAACACCGACACTAACACATATCGGCGCTATAATAGAATAACTTCTCACGCCCCTTCCAAGAAGAAAAAATGTGATTGTCTCAACATTAAAGATCGGCAGGAGAATTGCTATTAAAAACGGCCAGTAGTTATACCAGCGTTTTACGAGTTCTTCTTCTGTTTTCAAAGAACCTCACCGGCTTTTCAACAGACAAAACTTCCCTTATACTACCCCGGATGCTATGGAAAACCAAGTTCAAAAGTTAATAGTAATTCTGGGTCCGACTGCTTCCGGAAAATCCGATTTGGGTATCAAGTTAGCTCAAAAGTTCAATGGCGAAATAATTTCCGCCGATTCTCGCCAGGTTTACAAAAAAATGGATATCGGCACCGGAAAAGTAACAGAAAAAGAGCAGAGAACAGTAAAGCACTATCTGCTTGATATCACAGACCCCAAGAAAATGTTTACCGTTTCTGATTTCAAAGATTTAGGAGAAAAAGCCATCAAAGATATTTTAAATAAAAACAGAATTCTATGCTCGCTTGGCAGATCCAACAATGGATCTGCTTGTGTTTGCTGGCTTCCTTGGACCTGGTCCATCGTGGATAGGGATTGACATGTCCTCAGCATCTCTGTAGAAGACCAGACAATTTTCTTTTTTGT
>OBEQ010635059.1_pt1 | contig 12001 bp, 9 predicted proteins | sample 1670901 | NCBI WGS metagenome assembly OBEQ01 (sample SAMEA104232315, study PRJEB22302) | groundwater metagenome | biome: forest; feature: aquifer; material: groundwater | place: USA | collected 2011-08-07 | depth 5.4 m | reverse complement strand
GAGCTTTCCTGGAAGGTGTTGAAGAAATCGACCCCGAGTTCGGGCGGCTGGGCCTCGAGTTCCAGGAAGCAGGCGCCGGTCAGCGCGCCCTTGTGCCGGGCCTGGTCGGTGGCGAGGCGCATGACGCCGCCGCCGCCGCCGGTGAGCACGCCGACGTTGGGACCGATGAAGCCGGTCAGCTGCTCGACGAGGCGGGTGATCCGGTCGGTGTCGGCCTGCTCGATGCTGAAGGCCGAGCCGTAGAAGGCGAGGATGGTGGTCTCCTGGAATTTGCGCGCCATCTCCTCGCGGACGAAGAAGCCGTGTTCCTTCTTGTAGACGTGCAGGTAGATTTCCTCGGTGAGCTCGTCATACCAGTAGGCCTGCACGCCGATGGCATGGTAGGTGTCGAGGCGGGCGTGCGCGTTGCTGGAGAGGAAATAGCCGTGCGTGCGCGAAGCCTTGCGGAAGATGATGCGCTTGAGTTTCACGTCGCCGATGCGGGTGAGAAGCTCGATGTGCTCGAGGAGATCGGGAAAAAAATCCATGATGAGCGTGTCGGCATCGGGCGGGGCGTTGTCGAGCGCCTGAATCATGGTGTGGCTGCCCACCGGGCAGTTCTCGCGGGCGAGCAATTTCCTGAAATCGTCGCTGGCGCGGACGACCACGCTGCGGTTCTCCATCGTGCCGCTCTGGCCGCGGACGGAGATTTTAGTTTTGGGGCTGGCCGCCGGCGTATCGAGCGGCGGGTTGTGATCGAGGCACTGGTAGAGCGTGCCGGCGGTGGAGAGGAGGCGCTGGCGCTTCTTTGTCAGGGTCTTGAACTCGGGATCGCTCGAGGGGGGCGCGCGGAAGACATCCACCGAAACCATGGGGTTCACGACGGGCTGGTCGCCGGTATTGTAGATCTCCAGCATGACATTCGTGCCGAAAGTCTTGATCGGATCGAGGAGGACGGCGCTGGTGTGGAGCCCGAAGTTGCCCTCGCCCTGATTGAGCACGACATAGTGCTCCTTGAGATACATGGAACAGCTCGTCAGGATGCCGGAGCGCGGGGGGATGGTGAGCGGGGACGCGTCATGGCGGATCTGGACCTTATCGAGCAGGGAACGGCTGGCGTGGCCGCTGACGATGTTCTCGTAGTTGAGGCGCTGGAGCTTGGTCGAAAGGGTGTAGCTGACCTGGTGCGGCGTCAGGAAGACGCGCCCCCGGGAGTCGATGCTGATGGTGTTGGGCAGCTTGAGATCGTTGGCCTTGATCGCGTCCCAGATCTCGGCCGTGGAGAGTTTCGCGGCGGCCGGTGCATAAAAAAGGCGCCCGACGGGCACGCCCGGGCGGAGGAGTTTCTTCCAATAGGGTGCGTTCGGGAAGTTGGAGTCGAAGATGAAGGCGTCGGCCGTGAGCAGGAGCCGGTGCCCCTCGACCACGGGGGTTCCCTGGAGATGCATCTCAATGCCGATGCGGGCGAGGGAACTCCGTTCGGTGAAATGCAGGTCGGCGAGGTGGTTCTTGAGGAATTCCATCTCCGCCGGGTTGCGCGGCCAGAACGCCAGGGTCAGGGTGACGTTGGCATCGCCATTGTTCTTTATCGTCAAAATCTGGCCGTCGGTGCTGTGCCAGAATTGGTTTTCGTTCATGGGATTGGCTAGCTTTGGGGAGCTGGCGGGGCCTGACAAGCCCCGGCTTTGGGGGGGCAGTGGCAGCTTTTTACTGGCAATGGGATTGATTTTTGCCGGGCGGGCGGCAAGTTCCGGCAGTTTTACGGCACAAAACCGTCCGGGCCGTTTCTTAACCGGGCTACCTCCTCGAAATGAAATTCACATCCAAATTCACTGCCGGCCTTTTTTGCGTGGGCCTGCTCGTCGCCGCCTCCGCGCAGGATGCGGTCAAGTTCCCCGTTCCCGGCGTGACGCCCACTGCTGCTCCCGCCGCCGCGGCTCCGGCCGCGCCGAAGGCGAAATTCACCGAGGCGCAAATCGCCGAGGCTTATGGCTGGTATATGGGAGCACAAATGGGTTTGCGCCAGCTGGAGTTCACCCAAGAGCAGATCGAGGCGATGGCGCGCGGCATGATCGGCGTGGCCGCCGGCGGCACGCCGAGCTTCGACGCCAAGGAAATCGGACCCGAGCTGGAGGCCTTTCTCGGCAAAAAGAACGAGGCGTTCATGGCCAAGTTGCGGTCCCAGCAACAGGCGGAGAGCTCGGCCCATTTCACCAAATTGAAGGAAAACAAAAACGTCGTCGAATTACCCAGCGGCTTGCGCTACGAGATCGTCAAGGCCGGCACGGGCACGGCGCCCAAGCTCGGCCAGCTGGTGAAATTTCATTACACGGGCGCATTCGTGAACGGGCAGGTGTTCGACAGCTCGGTCCAGCGCGGCGAACCGGCCGAGATGTTGCTGCAGGAAGGTGGCCTCATTCCCGGCATGATCGAGGGCCTGCAGAAAGTCGGGCCCGGCGGCAAGATCAAGCTCCACATCCCGGGCGCGCTCGCCTACGGCGACAATCCGGATCCCCGTTCCGGCATGCCCCCGGGCGCGACGCTCGTCTTCGATGTCGAGGTCGTCTCGGCCAAGGATGCGCCGAAAGAGGCCGCGGCTCCCGCCGCCAAGTAAGCGTTCCCGTTTCCAGCAGGCGCCTTCGTTTTCGGGGGCGCTTTTTTTGCGGCCTCAGCCCAGCGCTTCGCGCAATTCGGCGGCGAATTGCCCGACGGTTTCCGGTCGCGTGGCCCAGGAGCTTCCCGGCCCGCTGCGTTCATTCGTCCTGTCCATAGGAAGGGACGGCGGCGCAACACACTCTTGCGCCCGTGACTTTCGCCGTGTTCGTTGGCTCCGACCAAAAATGGCACCGCCAGACATCAACCTCTACCTCGTGGGTTTCATGGGCACGGGCAAAAGCACCGTGGGACGCCTGCTGGTCAAGCCGCTCGGGTTTCAATTCCTGGACAGCGACCACGAGATAGAGCGCGTGCAGGGCAAGCCGATCGCGCGGATTTTCGCCGAGGAGGGCGAGGCCAGGTTTCGCGAAATGGAGCGCGAATTCATCGAGCGGGGCCATCCGGACCACGGTTGCCTCGTGGCCTGCGGCGGCGGGCTGGTCGTGCCGCCGGGCATGCTGGAACTGCTGCGCCGGCGGGGCATCGTCATTTGCATGCACGCGCCCATCGAGTCCGTGCTGCAGCGCACCATGCACGCGACGCACCGGCCGCTGTTCGAAGTGGAGAATCGCGAGCAACGGGTGCGTGAGCTCTTTGCGCAACGCGAGGAGATCTACCGGCGCACCGGCACCATGGTGTTGACGGACAAGCGGCCCATGCGCGAGATCGCGGCGCACGTGCTGCGGGTCTACCGGCACGAGGCGGCGCATTTCAAAAAATGACCGCCCAGGCAGGGTCGGCGATGGGGGGTGGGCGCCGGGAGGATCTCCGGCGGCGGTTGCGGGCCCTGGGGTTTGACGAGGTGCGATTTGCGGCCACGGACGGGGGAAAAACCTCCCGCCTGCGTGACTGGCTCGACGCCGGCCGGCAGGCCGACATGCACTGGATCGAGCGCAGCGCGGACAAACGGATGGATGCCGGGCTGGTGCTGCCGGGTGCGCGCTCGGTCATTCTGCTCGGGGTGAACTATCGCGGCGGTGACGCACAGTCGGGACGCGCGGGCACACCCCGTTGGGCGCGTTACGCACTGCATGCGGATTATCACGACACGATGAAGCCGGCCCTGGCGGCGGCGGGCCGGGTCCTGGAGGAAATGGCCGGCGTTGCCGGCTCGGATTACCGCTATTATGTGGACACCGGGCCGGTGCTGGAACGCGGCTGGGCGGCGCGCAGCGGGCTGGGTTTTCTGGGCAAGAACGCAATGTTGATCTCGAAGGCCCACGGCAACTGGCTGTTTCTGGCCTCGATCGTCACCCGCGTGGAAATCACCCCCGACGAACCGCTGCGCCGAAAGCCGCTGGCGGCGGATGGCGGCGAACCCGTGGGCTTGCTTTGTGGCAAATGCACGCGCTGCCTCGACGCCTGCCCGACAAACGCCTTTCCGCAGCCGGGCGTGGTCGACGCGCGGCGCTGCATCTCGTATCACACCATTGAGAACAAGGGCATCATCCCGCGCGAGCTGCGTGCGGGGATCGGCGGGCGGATTTACGGCTGTGATGTGTGCCTCGAGGTTTGCCCGTGGAACCGCTTTGCGCGGGAGGGCCGGCGGATGTTGCTCAGCGCGCGCGACGACATCGCGATACTGGAGTTGCCGGAGATCCTGGCGCTGACGCCGGCGCGGTTCGCGGAGATTTTCAAGGGCACGGCCATCAAGCGGCTCAAGCTCACCGGGCTGCTGCGCAATGGGTGCGTGGTGGCGGGCAACACCGGCGGGGCCGAATTGCTGCCGGCGTTGCACCGGCTGGCGGCTCACGAATCGCCGGTGGTCCGGGCCCACGCGGTGTGGGCGGTGCGGCGAATTGCCGGGGAACCGGCGGCGAGCAAAACCCTGCAGGAAACGCGCGCGCGGGAAACCGATGTTGCCGTCCTGGCCGAGTATGGCGGTGGCGGCGTTCCCTGAGCGCCGTCCGGCGGTCGCAGGACCGCCGCTACCGCTCCAGGTTTGTCTTAAACAGCTCCCTCATCTTCTCGGTGTAGGCCGCGGGCGGCCGCACGGGTTCGCCGGACTTGTTGATGAAGGTGTGGATCGTGAATCCGGTGACAAGGAGTTCATCGCCGCGCCGGACCTCGTAATCGAGCCGGATCCGGAGCAAGGGGCGTTCCTTGAGCCGCGTGATGACGGTGACGGTGTCATCGTAGAGCGCGGGTTTGAAGAACTTCGTGCCAAGCTCGATGACCGGCAGCCGGAATCCCTGGGCCTCCAGTTCGCGGTAAACGATGCCGCATTCCTTCAGGAGGGTGGTGCGGCCGACTTCGAACCACGGCAGGTAGTTGCCATGATAAACGATTCCCATCATGTCGGTCTCGGCGTAGCGGACGGTAATCTGTGTGCGCGACTCAATCATGGCCACAGTATGCTAGCATCGGGGCGGTTGTCCAAACAACGCTTGGGCCGACTCGCGCCAGGTGTAGCCGCCGGCGCGCTCACGGCCGGCCGCACCGAGGCGGCGGCAGAGCGCGGGATCGGTAATCAGGCGGGAAAACGCGAGGGTGAGGGCGGTCCGGTTTCCCGGCGTCACCAGCAGGCCGGTTTCCTCGTGGGCGACCGCTTCGGGCACGCCGCCGATGTTGTGGGCGACGACGGGCAGGCTGTGCGCGCCCGCCTCGAGGTAGACGAGGCCGAAGCCTTCGACGCTATGCTTGTGCGGCATGCTCGTCATCGCGAAGATATCGGCCTGCGCATAGATGCTGCCGAGCTGTTCGTCCGGGATGTCGCCGAGAAACTTGACGGGAAAATCGGCCGTGGCGGCGGCGGCGGCCAGGACCGTGTGATAGTTTTCCTTGCTGTGGGAGCCGACGAGCCAGTATTCGAGCCTGGCGCGCTGGTCCGGCGGCAGGGCCTTGAGCGCTTCGATGACCTTGAGTTGCCCCTTGCGCGGGTTCAGCCGGGCGACGGTGAGCACGATGGTCTTGTCGCCGGGTGGTTTTTCGACCGGCGCCGGGCGGGGGACCAGGTCGGTGCGCAGGGTGCCGGAGGTGATGACGACCTTCTCACCGGCTTCGGGAAAGTGGTGGCGGAGCAGGTTCCGCGCGTAGGCGCTGACGACGCTGATGCGAGTGGCCTTGCGGAGCAGATGGGTCGTGCTCCAGCGCAACAGGCGGCGGGAGGCGAGCCGTTGAATTTCCGAGCCATGAAAAGTCAGCATGAACTGCGCTGGCTGCAAGGTATCGAAATATTGCAGCAACAGCATGGCCAGCAAGGGACCGGGCTCGGGAATGTAGAGGGTCGCTGAGCTGAGGCGGTCGCTTTGGGCCATGAGTTCATTGGCCATGCGCCACTGGCTCAACAGGCTGTGGTCACCGGCGAGCGGCAGGCGCCGCACGCGGAACGGCCAGGGGGGTTCAGTCGTTTCAGGGGGCAGGGCGGGGGCCCAGACTTCGACCGTGTAGCCCAGCTCTTGGGAGGCCCGGGCCATTTCCGCCGCATAAACCGCGATACCGCCCCGGTGGGGGTAGAATTCGTGTGTAACCAGAACCAAATGGTGGGCCACCTGCTGCGTTTGGCTGGTAAAGGATGACTGCATCTGCCGTGAAAGGGGTGTAATGTCGCGGCTGGCTGAGCTGATTCAATACTGGCACGCGCATGTCGGCCCGCAAGCACCGGCAAGTCAACAGACTAAAACCAAGTGAATCAAAAATCGAACTTTGGTGTCAGACGAGCCAAGGTTTTTGGGGTTTACATACCCCCCAGCCTTAAATTACTAAATTACCAATGGCACAGGCAGTAAACAATTCTTCGGGCATTTCGCTCAAACAGTTCACGTCCGAGGATGATGCAAATTTGCGCGAAGCATTGAAGCGTTGTTCCGCAGCGACTTATGAGGCGGCAGCGCAATTCCGAAAAACCGGCAATACCGAGCATCTGCCGGCCATCGTATTGGGCATCATCGAGCGCTATGTCGAACCGGACCTCCGGGCGAAACTTAAGGATACTGATGACGACCTGCGCATCATTGAGGATCTGGGCATCGATTCCCTGACGATGATGGAAATCGTCATCTTGGTGGAAGACGTGCTGCAGATGACCATTAACAACGAGGAACTCCGCCATTTGCGCACCGTGGGAGACGTCAAAACTTTCATCGAATGCAAGGTCAGCGGCCTGCCGCTGCCCAAGCCCACCAAGTTCATGCCGATCGAGCAGATCATTTCGATCATGCCGATCCAGCCGCCGTTCCTTTTCCTCGGCGAAGCCTCGGTGAATGCCCATGGCGCCAACGCCAAATACAAGATCAGTGGGCAGGAATTTTTCCTTCAGGGCCATTTCAAGGACAACCCCGTGCTGCCGGCTTCCATCATGCTCGAGGCTCTCGGGCAGCTGGCGGTTCTTTTCCTCCTGGAAGGCCAGGTCGGGGAGGCCGGGAAGGTGGTCGATCATCGCACGATATTCTTCACGTCCTGCGAGGGGGTGCGCTGCCACCGCGTTTGCAAACCGGGCGATGTGCTCAGCCTTTCGATCAAGCCCAAGCGGCTGAAATCGCCCCTCGCCACCTTCGAGGGCCAGATCCGCGTCGGCCAGGAAAAGGCGGCGATTGCCGAGGAAATCACTCTCACCTTCGGCTTTGCCGAAGAGGTCACCCTTCCCGTCCCGCAATCCCAGCCGGTTGCGGCGCCGGCTCCTCTCCCGTCCCAGGCCGCGGTCAACGCGTGAGCGGGCACCAGCCGCCCACGGTGGTGCGATGGTTGACCACCCGCGGAAAAGCGTTTTGATACGCGCCAATTCGGCCGCGGCTCCCTGAGTCGCCGCAGCCCCACTTCTCATGCGGAAAGTTTACATCACGGGTGTCGGTTTCATCACGAGCATCGGCAATGACGTCATCACGGTTTCCGAAAGTTTGCGGGAGTTGCGGCATGGCATGATCCAGTATCCGCCCTTTCAGAAAGCCGACGTCCCCGTCAAGGTGGCTGCGCCCATTCGCGATTTCCAGACCGACACGGTCGACGCCGAGGATTGGATTTTTCCGGCGCGCTACAGGATCCGTCGCGAAACCTTGCGCGGCATGGCGCCACATGGCGTCTACGCGTATTGCGCCATGCAGCAGGCGGTGGAGGACGCCAAGCTGTCCGAATCGGATTGGTCCAACCCCCGGACCGGGCTCTTCGCCGCCTCGGGCGGTTCGCCATTCCTGCTGGGATATTACCTCGAACGCATGCGCAAGCACGGGGTCATGCGCTGCCAGCCGCTGGGCATTGTCGCCTCCATCGCCGGCACGGTGAACTTCAACCTCGTCTCCCAATTCAAGATCAAGGGGGCCTCGACCGGATTTTCGTCGGCATGCGCCTCGTCCGCCCACGCCCTGGGCTACGCCTACGATGAGATCACCCTGGGTCGCCAGAAGCGGATGTTCGTCATCGGCGCCGAGGACGGCAACGTCGAGAGCATCCTGCCTTTCGCCGGCATGCGCGCCTTGTCGCTGCAGGCGGATCCGTCGGTGGCCTCGCGGCCATTTGATGTCGCGCGCGACGGATTTGTCGGCACCGGCGGAGCCACCGTGTTGGTGCTGGAGAGCGAGGAGGAGGTCGCCCGCCGGAATCCGAAGGTATACTGCGAGGTCGCGGGCTGGGGCCAGGGATCCGACGGCCACAATGTCGCCATCTCCCATCCGGATGGAGCCGGCCTGATCCTCGCGATCGAGAACGCCTTGAAGTATTCGGACCTCACGTCGGAGGCGGTGGACTACGTGAATGCCCACGCCACCTCCACGCCCATCGGCGACATCTCGGAGGCCAAGGCGTTGCGGAACATCTTCCAAAACTCCCCCACGCGCCCGGCGATCAGCAGCACCAAGGCGCTCACCGGCCACGGCCTTTCCCTTGCCGGCGCGATGGAAGCCGGGTTCTGCGCGCTGGCGATCAAGGAAGGCTTCATGCCGGGCTCCGCCCATATCACGAAAATCGATCCCGCTTGCGAAGGACTGAACATCATCCGCGCAACCCTGCCGCATCGTCCCAACGTCGTGCTCAGCAACAGTTGCGGCTTCGGTGGTGCCAACGTTTGTCTCGTGTTCCGCAGCGCCAGCTGATGCCGGCCTGACACATGAGCGCTTCCGCCCTCTCCACCCGCTATCGCACGGCCTTTGTCACCGGCGCCAGCACCGGGCTCGGACGCGCCTTCGCCGACATGCTGCTGGCCGACGGCGTCAAGGTCTGGGGCACCGCGCGCGATGCCGCCCGGCTGCGGATTGCCGATGGATTTCATCCCGTCGCCCTCGAACTGGCCGACGGAGCTGGCGCGGAACAGACCTTTCTCGAGGCGGAGCGCGCCGCCGGCGGCTTCGATATCGTGATCAACAATGCCGGCTACGGGGTGTTTGGCGGTTTCACGACAACGGAGTTCCTGGTTTGGCAGCGGCAGATCGAAATGATGCTCGTCACCACCGCGCGGCTCAGTCACGCCGCCCTCCGCGGCATGCTCGCCCGCCGGCGCGGGGCGCTGGTGAACGTTTCATCGCTGGCCGCCGAATTCCCCATGCCCTTTCAAAGCGGTTACAACGTGGTGAAATCCGGCCTTTCGGCGCTGAATGAAAGCCTGATGTTTGAAACCCAGGGCACGGGAGTCATCATCATCGATTTCCGCCCCGGCGACTACCGCACGGATTTCGAAGGCTCGGTTCAGCGCCCGGCATTGGTCACGGACGCGCGACAGCAGCGCGTCTGGGCCGCGTTTGCCCGGCTCATGGCCTCCGGTCCCGTCCCGGCCCACGCTGCGCGGGGCCTGCGCGGCGCGCTGCTGCGCCGCCGCAGCGACACGGTGCGCACCGGCCGTTTTTTCCAGGCGGCATTCAGCCCTCTGCTCGCGCGATTTGGCTCGCTGGCGCTCCGCCGCCGGATCCTTGCGCGCTATTTCGGTCTCCGAACATGACCGCCATCTCCGCCTTTTGGGGTCACCGCCCGCGGGCCGCCGGATATGCCGAAATGAGATTGCGCGCGATCTCGATTCGCGCAGCCCCGCCTGACTCTTCCGCCCCGCCGCGGTCGCCCCCCGGCGGCAGCTACTGGATCTCGCATAATATGATGACACGATTCAACTGTAGGTCGGGGTTTATCCCCGACTGTTTTCCCGGCGCGTCGGGCGTAAAGCTCGACCTACAACGCTCCGACCAGAGTAACCTAATAGGTTACTCTGGACCGGCTCTCCGTGTTGCCGGGACCGGTCCGGGGTGTCGATGGCACCAGTCCATGTCACTGTAATTTACGAGACTCAGTAATCATGGCCCGCATTCGCATTCTCGTCCTCACTTCCAGCACCGGTGCCGGGCACGACACCCGCGCCCAGGCGTTTGCCGAATGGTGTTTCGAGCTTTACCGGCACGAAGTCGATGTGCGCATTGAGCAAATGCTCGAGAATTCATCCGGCTTGTTCAGCGTCGGGGTGGGTTTCTACAACTGGATCCAGAAAAAATCCCCGTGGATCCACAAGGGGTTCTTTCTTTTCGTGGAGCTGCTCAGCCTGCTCAACCGCCGCACCGTCACCTTTGGGCGCGGTTACTACGAGCAGGTGTTGCGCGAATATCAGCCGCATCTCGTCTTCAGCGTGCACGATTGCCTCAACCGCGGTTACTTTCAGCTCGCCCGCCGGATCCTCGGCCGGGAAGGCGTGCGCTGTGCCACCTATTGCGGTGAGTTCTCGGGCGGCTTCGGCTACAGCATCAACTGGGTCGAGCCCACGGCCGACCTCTACCTCTCCCGCACCGCCACGGCCCGCGACTACGCCGTCAAGCTCGGCATGCCGGCCGAGCGCACTCGCGTGCGCGGCTACCTGATGCAGCCGCGGGCGCACATCGAGGTGTTCACGCCGGAAACCCGCGCCGCCTATCGCGAGGAAATCCTCGAGCTCCATCCCGATCGCTTCACCGTGTTTCTGGCGACCGGCGGCAATGGAGCGAACAACCACCTGGAGCTTTTGCCCGTGCTCCTGCCCCATGCGGATCGAATCCAGGTCGTGATCATCTGCGGCAAGAACCGGGAGGTCTACAACCAGCTCGTGCACTGGCGCGCCGAGCATCCGCAGCTCAACTGCTTCGTCGACGGCTTTTCCGAGGAGGTGCATCTGCTCATGCAGGTCAGCGACGTCATCGTGACGCGGGGCGGCACCACCACCTGCGCGAAGGCGCTTCATTTCCGCTGCCCGATCATTTTCAACGCGGTGGGCGGCATCATGCCGCAGGAGGAACTGACCGTGAAATTCTTCCGCAACGGCGATGGCGCGTCCCTCATCGCGAACGCCACCGATTTCGGCCGGCTCATCGGCTCATGGATGGCCGACCGCGGCCTTTACGAGCGCCAGCGGGAGAATTTCATGAAGCTCCGTTACGAGGAGAACCCGACCATTCTGATCGAGGAGCTGGTCGATCTTGCGCAGCAGGCTTCCGGCTCCGCGCTCAGGTCCGGTCCGTTCCCGCCCAAGCCGCGCCGGTCGTCGAGTTCCGTTCCGCCCATTCCCTGAATCGTCCGCATCCGCGGATGGCGGCAGTGTTGAAAACAGGCGGCCGGGCTTATGTTTTTGGTGCAGTGGGTGGAGCCGCCGGCGGTGCGGGCCGGCGTCCCGTCCGGCGCACCGGAATCGTGGGAGCCTCGCACCGGGCAGGCAGGCTGGCCTGATCCTACAAGCCGACTTCCGCGCGGACGAATTTAACCGCGGGGCTGCCGACGGACAGCACGAGATCGTTGTATTGTTTCAGGTTGAAGGCCGCGCCCATTTTCTTTTCGGCTGCCGCGCGCATGTCGTCGTGCTCGAGGGCGCCGACGAAGTAGGTGGCCAGCTGGGTGTAGGACAGCTGGGCGCGCTGCCACTTGGCGACGGCCTCGCCTTCCTCCTGGAAGCCGCGTTTCATCATCAGTTCCAGCCCCTGCTCCCTGGTCATGCCGGCCATGTGGATCTTTTGGTCGAGGATGGCGTTGGTCAGCACCCGCAGGCGCATTTTGAGCTGCTGCATCCGGGTTTCCGGCCCGCCGAATCCGGCCTCGGCCATCACGCGCTCGGCGTAAACCGCCCAGCCTTCGATGAAGGTCCCGCTCTGGAAGATCGCGCGCACGAGCGTCGGTGCCTGAAAGCGGTTCGAATGCGCGAGTTGGAGAAAGTGGCCGGGCATCGCCTCGTGCACCATGAGGTCGCGCATCATGTAATTGTTGTATTCGCGGAAGAAGGACACCACGCGCGACTCCGGCCAGTCGGAGGGGGTGGGCTCGATTGCCACGAAGGTCTCGCCGTTTGCCTCGAGCGCCCCGGGCGAGTCGCAATAGGCGATGCTGCGCCCACGCCGGAATTCAGGCGTGACGATCATCTTGATCGGCACGTCGGGCACGGTCACCAGGTCGTGTGCGCGCACGAACTCGGTCGCGAGTCGGAGCACTTCTCCGCCGTAGG
>OBEQ012853936.1_pt1 | contig 12002 bp, 8 predicted proteins | sample 1670901 | NCBI WGS metagenome assembly OBEQ01 (sample SAMEA104232315, study PRJEB22302) | groundwater metagenome | biome: forest; feature: aquifer; material: groundwater | place: USA | collected 2011-08-07 | depth 5.4 m | reverse complement strand
AAGGCGTGGATGTTATCATCGACTACGAAATTTCCTTTGCCGACGCCACTCTTGGTGGAGACACCAATGTTCCTACACTCGATGGCGACCTCAAGCTAAAAATCAAAGCCGGCACCCAACCCGGTAGCCTCGTTCGGCTTTCTGGCAAGGGGATCCACAATCTCAATTCTGGTAGACGCGGCGACTTCTATATCCGGTTTATCATTAAAGTACCCACCAAACTAAATCGCGAGCAAAAAGACCTTTTGAAAGAATTCGACGCTGCCTAAACCAGGCACCCTCCTCTTCTAAACCACCTCACGGCAACCCAGTTTAGTGATATAATCACACCTAGGTTAAGTGAATTAGGGCGGTCGTGATACCGCCTTTTTCATTATTTAATTATTTCTTTATGAACAACACCCAAAATCTTATTGCCAGAACCGAATTTGCCTCTGCCCTCAACCAAATCGCCGACGAGCGCAATATTCCCGTCGACATCATTCTCGACGCCGTCAAATCAGCTCTCGTCGCTTCTTTTAACAAAGACTTCGAAGCTGAAGCCAAAAAGATCGAGGAGAAAGGTGAAATGATCACCGTCGACCTTGATCCTGAAACCGGTGAATTCAAACTCAAAGCCGGAAAGGCTGAAGCCGAACCCAAAGACCTGGTTGACGTTACGCCTCCTGGTTTTGGTCGCATCGCCGCTCAAACTGCCAGGAATGTCATTCTCCAGCAGGTTCGTGAAGCCGAAAAAACCAGCATTATTACTGAGTACAAAGATCGTCTGGGTGAGGTTCTCACTGGTATGGTCCAAAGAATGGATGGTAAAAATGTCATCGTCGATATTGGCCGTGGCCAAGGAGTCATGCCTCCCGAGGAGCAGGTCAGAACCGAATACTATCGCCTCAATTCTAGAATCAGTGTTCTTTTGGCTGATATCCGTGATTCTTTCAAGGGCCAACAAATTATTGTCAGCCGCTCCGACCCTCGCCTAGTTTCCGCTCTCTTCGCTCGCGAAGTTCCGGAAGTTGGCGCTGGCAGTGTCGTCGTCAAAGTCATCGCCCGTGAAGCTGGCAACCGCACCAAAATTTCCGTTGCCAGTAACCAGGAAGGTGTCGACCCTGTCGGTTCCTGCGTCGGCCAAAAAGGAGTTCGCGTCCAAGCCGTCATTAACGAGCTCAATGGAGAAAAGATCGACATCATCCAGTTCAGTGAAGACAAAGATAAATTCCTTAAGGCCGCCCTCGCCCCCGCTGAGGCCACCAAACTGGAATTCAATTCTGACAATACCGAAGTCACCGTCACGGTTCCTGACGATCAGCTCTCCCTCGCCATCGGCCGAGGTGGCACGAACGTCAAGCTCGCCGCTAAGCTAGTCGGCGTCAGAGTCAAGATCATCTCTGACAAATCTGACCCCGGCATTGTCGTCACCGGTAACGAAGAATACGAAATTGATACTCTTGGCCTAGATCAAAAAATCAGAGACATTCTTGTCGAGAACAGCCTTACTCGAGTCGAAGATCTCGTCCACAATATGGACAAGATAGAGAAGCTCGAAGGTGTTGACGCCTCTTCTCTCGAAGTGATCAAATCAAAGCTCACTGCCTACCTACCTTCTTCGACACCGAGCGCTTAATAAAATGAACCACTACCATGACCACACTTGGCAAACCTCCAGTTATCACCGTTTTGGGCCACGTTGACCATGGAAAAACTTCTCTTCTCGATCAAATCAGAAAGGCCAATGTTGCCGCCAAGGAATTGGGTGGCATTACTCAAGCCATCGGTGCTTATCAAATCGATCATCACGGCCAAAAGATCACTTTCATCGATACTCCGGGGCACGCGGCCTTTTCTGCGATGCGTGCTCGCGGTGGTAGCGTTGCCGATGTTGCCATCCTAATTGTCGCCGCCGACGATGGGGTCATGCCCCAAACCAGGGAATCAATTCAACACATCAAGGCCGCTGGCATTCCTTATGTGGTCGCTGTCAACAAAATCGATCTCCCCCAGGCCAATGTTATGAAGGTCAAATCAGACCTCGCTGAGGAGGGGCAATACGTCGAGGGTTATGGTGGCAATATTCCTGTTGTCGAAGTTTCGGCAAAAACCGGTCAGGGCATCGATCAGCTTCTCGAAAACGTCCTTCTTCTGGCTGAACTTGAAGAACTCAAAGATACTAGTGGTAAACCAACCTCTGCCGTCGTCATTGAGAGTCAGCTCCATCCCCACAAAGGCCCCCTGGCCACCCTGCTTATTCAAACGGGTAAACTTTCGGCCAGAAACGATCTCTATGTGGGCGAAAAAAAACTTGGTAAGGTCCGCTCCATGAACCTGGCTTCCGGTGAAATCACAACCACCGCCACCCCCGCCACCCCGGTTCAGGTCCTCGGCTTTGAAGAGGTTCCGGAGGTTGGCGATATCGTGACTACCATACCTACCGTTGGTATTCCCAAGGGCGCCATTTTGGGTAAACCAGCCGCTACCATTGGTGAAATCGAAAAACCCAATATTATTGTCAAGGCCGATGTCGCCGGCTCCCTTGAGGCGATCCTCGGTTCTTTACCCGAAACAGTCAACATCATTTTTTCAGGAATCGGTGCGGTCACTGAGTCAGATATTCAACTCGCCAGTACCAACCATGCCACCATCGTCTGTTTCAACGTCAAGGCCAGTGGTACGGTTGCCAAACTTGCCTCAGTCGATGGCGTCGAGGTTTTGACCTTTGGCATTATTTATGAGTTTTTTGACTTCGTCAAGGAGCTTTCGGAAAGAGCTGGGAAGGCCAAAGCCCTAAAGGTCATTGGCGAAGCCAAAATATTGAAGACATTTCCTTTCAACAACCAAACAGTTTTCGGCTGCCTTGTCATTTCTGGTAAGGTCAGAATCGGAGATTTTGTCACCGAAAGCAAAATTACCTCTCTTCGTATTGGCAAGGATATCGTCAAGGAGGCCAAAAAGGATCAGGAATGTGGCATCATTCTCGAGCCTACGCTTGACTATAAGCCAGGAGATACTATAATCACTCACATATTGTAGTTATAGGATAGTATGTTTGACCAAAATCTAATCAAAGATGCCAAAGAAGAAGTAAATTCCGCCAAATCTATCGCCATTTTGCTTCCCCCCGACCCTAGCACCGACATTGTCGCTGCAGGCCTTGGCTTGTATCTTTCCCTGGCTCAGACCGGCAAGCAAGTTCAAATCGGCTGCGGGAGTCAGATTCGGGTCGAAAACGCTGATCTTTTTGGTGTTGACAAAATTAAAAACAGTATCGGCAATCAAAATCTAGTCATCTCCTTTGATTTCAAGGAGGAGGACCTCAAAAAAGTTGATTACGATGTCGATGAAAACGGTAAATTCATGCTCTTGATTCAACCTCAACCAGGTTGCGAGGCTCCAGACACCAGCACCATCAACTACAGCTATTCTGGCGCTTCCGCTGATCTTGTCTTTGTCCTCGGCGTTAATTCCCTCGAGGAACTAGGTAAACTCTATGCTGACGAAAAGACTTTCCTCGACAAAGCCAAAATCGTTTCCCTAAACCTAACCACCAAACCCAGTAATATCGCCACCATCGCCCTCCACACCAACTCCGCTACCTGCCTTCCCGAAATAGTCGGCTTTTTCCTCAAAACTTTGGAAATTACTCCTACTCCCGACGCCGCCAGTAACTTACTTTCGGTGATCGGCGTCAACACCAATCAGTTCAGCTCGCCCAAAGTCACCGCCGACACTTTTGAAACAGTCGCTTTTCTAATGCGGAATGGAGGCCACCTCGGCCGGTCTTCTTTGGCTACTTCCAGTCGTTTTGGCTCTTTTCCGCCCTCTCCAATGAGTCCCTTCATGAGCAGCCCATCCATGATGCCTCCGACTTTTGACGCCGAACCATTTCCACCCACTCCTCGAATCCCCAATGACTGGAAGAAACCCAAGATCTTTAAAGCCGGCAATCCTAGCATGACAAATTAGCCTTGATCTGCTACAATACCTCCTGTTATGGCGTTGACCAACGAAAAAAAGCAAACCATCATTGGCAAGTTTGCCGCTACTCCCAAGGACACCGGTTCCCCCAAGGTTCAAATTGCTCTTCTTAGCGCTCAGGTTGAAGAGCTGACCAAGCATCTGAAGGAGCACAAGAAAGACAACCATTCACGCCGTGGTCTCCTCAAGATCATCAGCAAACGCCGTCGCCTTCTCAATTACTTAGGTAAGACTAACCCCAAAGATTACGAAGGTCTTACCAAGACGTTGGGCATTGGCACATCTGTTAAAAGTTAATTAGGAAAAACATCCTATCGGTCTCGAGAGGGAAGTTAAGGCTAGACACGTAGCTTTACCCTTCTTCTTGAACCGTCCGTTTTCCCTATAGAAAGGATTTTGTGAAAAGCAAATCCACCACCATCAATTTAGATGGTAAAGAAATTATTATAGAAACCGGTCTTTTTGGAGCCCAAGCCGCCGGTGCCGTCACTGTTCGCTGTGGTGACACCATGGTTTTGGCCACTGTCGTTTGTGGGGGCTTAAAAGAAGGCCTAGATTATTTCCCCCTTCAGGTTGAATACCGCGAAAGATATTACGCTGGCGGAGTTATCTCTGGCAGTCGTTATGTGAAGCGTGAAGGTAGACCTTCTGACAATGAAATACTCACCTCCCGTTTGGCTGATAGGTCGATTAGACCACTATTCCCCAGCAACTTCTACGAAGAAGTTCAGGTCGTCATCTCTCCACTTTCATTTGATGGCGAGAATGAACCAGAAATCCTGGGTATTATCGGTGCTTCCGCCGCTTTGTCTCTTTCTGACATTCCCTGGATGGGCCCCATCGGCGCCGTCCGTGTTGGTTTGACCGAAGATGGTAAGTACATCGTCAATCCTACTGCCGTCCAAAAAACCACTAGTCGTCTAGACCTCGTCGTCTCTGGTGGAACCGGCTCTATTGCCATGGTCGAAGCTGGAGCCAACGAAGTCTCCGAGGACGAAGTTCTCGAGGGTCTCAGATTCGGTCAGCAAAACATCGAAATCATTATCAATGCCATCAAGGAATTTGGGAAAGGAAGCAAGACCAAGAAAGTTGTCGCCCCCGAAGCTTTTAATCCCGATTGGGTCAAGTTGGTCAAGGACAAAGTCGATGTCGCCGCCTTGCTCGAAGAGAGCAAAACTGTCGGTGGAGAGGGTCTCAAACTCAATCCCATTGCCGACGGTCTTATGGCTGAAAAACCCGAAATTAATCGCATCGAATTGATCCGCATCATCGACAAGGCAGTCAAAGATCACGTTCGAAAACAAGTACTTGGCAAGAAAATTCGTTTCGATGGTCGCAAGACCGACGAAATCCGCCAAATCAATGTTCAGGTCGGTCTTATCCCCAGAACCCACGGTACCGGTTTCTTCCAGCGTGGCTTAACCCACGCCCTCTCCGTTGTCACCCTTGGTTCTCCCGCTAGTGAACAACTGATCGAAGGCATGAAGGGCAAAGAGACCAAGCGTTATATGCACCACTACAATATGCCCGGTTTTGCGACAGGCGAACCAGGTCGGGTCGGTGCCCCCAATCGTCGCGAGACTGGTCACGGCGCCTTGGCCGAAAGAGCTCTTCTTCCGGTGATCCCGAGCCAGGAAGAATTTCCGTACACCATCCGCGTCGTCACCGAAATTATGTCCGGTAACGGCTCAACTTCCCAGGCTTCCGTCTGTGGTTCTACTCTCGCCCTGATGGACGCTGGTGTTCCCATCAAGAAACCAGTCGCCGGTATCGCCATGGGTCTGATTACCGATGAGAAGATGAACTACGTTACTCTTAGTGATATTGCCGGTATCGAAGATCACCTCGGCGATATGGACTTCAAAGTCGCTGGTACTCACGATGGTATTACTGCCATCCAGATGGACGTCAAAGTTCCTGGCGTTACTGCTGAAATCTTGAGCGAAGCTCTCGCCCAGGCCAAAGTCGGTCGCCTCTTCATTCTCGGTAAAATGACCGCAGTTATCGATAAGCCACGTCAGTCAGTCAGTCAGTACGCTCCCAAAGTCGCTTCAGTAAAGATTCCTTCGGACAAGATCGGTGAACTCATCGGACCAGGTGGCAAGATGATCCGCCAGATCCAAGCCGACCACAACGTCGAAATCAACGTCGAAGAAGACGGCCAGGTCACGATCACCGGTATGGATGAAGCCAAGGTCAAACAGGCTCAAGCCTACATCGATGGCATGATGGCCACTGCCGAAATCGGCGAAATTTACACCGGTACCGTCACTCGTGTCGAGCCCTACGGTGCCTTTGTTGAGATTCTTCCCGGCAGAGACGGACTCGTCCATGTCTCCCGCATGAGTACCCAGTATGTTGGCGATGCCAACGATCTGGTCCACGTTGGTGACACTGTCCAGGTGAAATGTTATGAAGTCGATTCGCAAGGCAGAATTAATCTGACCATGCTCCTTGAAGGTGAGACTCCAGTGGGTCGCCCCCGCGAAGACAGAGGCGGAAGGGGTCAAGATTCCTCATTCAAGCGTTTCCGTGATGCCCGCTAACACCTTGTCATTGCTATACTTAAATATATGGACTCTGCCCAGGATTTAGTCAAAAAGGATCTCGATGTCCTGTATCAGAGGCTGGCTAGCGCCAACCTTCCCCCCGAACTTTCTGACAAAGCCAAAGGGATGGTTGACCGGCTGTCTCGCATGTTCAATCAGGGTTTTTACTCTGAAGAATTTGAAAAGCCCAGCCACTACATCGATTGGATCGTTTCTCTTCCTTGGGACAAACGAATTGACCGCCCCATCGATCTAGTTCTCATCAAAGCCACTTTGGATAAGAACCACTACGGCATGGACTCAGTCAAGGAAAGGATTCTTGAGTACATGTCCGTTCTCAAGCTTCGCTTGGGCAAAGGTTTAGGCGTCGCCCGCGCTCCGATTATCTTCCTCGTCGGTTTAGTTGGCACCGGCAAAACCTCTTTTGCCTATGCCTTGGCCGAAGCCTTGGGTCGTCCCATCGCCCGCATTCCTTTCGGCGGCATGGGTAGCGCCCGAGACTTGCGCGGTCAAAGTCGCTTGCACCTTGAATCAGAACCCGGTCAGGTCATCAAGGCACTCCGAAGTGTCCAGGTGAAGAACCCGATTATTCTTCTCGATGAAATTGACCGTGTCACCGAAGAAGCCAGGGCTGACATTATGGGGGTTTTGGTCGAGTTGCTTGACCCAACCCAAAACAACCGTTTTGTCGATCACTTCATCGACTACCCCGTCGACCTCTCTGAAGTCCTCTTCGTCGCCACCGGCAACAACACCGCTAATGTTGCCACCGCCGTGACGGACCGTCTTGAACCCATCATGATGCCCAGTTACACCGACGCCGAAAAGATCAAGATCGCTCAGGATTTTTTGTTACCTCGGGCCGTCGCCGACGCTGGTCTCGAGCCGGGAGTCTTGACCATCGACCCCGGTCTTTGGCCGCAAATTGTCCGCCCGTTTGGTTACGATGCCGGCATTCGTACCCTCAACCGCACCATTAGCGGTATTACCAGTAAAGTTGCCCGTCAGATTGTTGAGGGACAAACTCACTCAATCAATTTGACCCCGGACAACATCAAACAATTCCTACCCAAGTGGTAGAAAAATTATGAATACACTTAAACTCATCCCTCTCGGGGGGCTTGGAGACGTAACCAAGAATATGTACGTCTATGAATACGGCAATGATCAAATTGTCGTCGACTGCGGTATTGGTTTTCCCAATAACTCCGCTCTCGGCGTCGATCTCATCATTCCAGACATTAGTTACTTGGAGAAACCAGGCAAGAAGCTCCACGGCATCATCCTCACCCATGGTCATCAGGACCACATTGGTGGACTGCCTTACATCTTGCCCCGCCTTCCAGGCGTTCCCGTCTATGGTTCAACCTTGTCGATTGCCTTGGCAGAGGAGAAAGTCCGCGAATATGGACTGACGAACAAAATGCAGGCGGTTGAAAATCACCTAAAACTTGGTCCGTTCGACATCGAATTAATCCACGTTACCCACAGTATTCCCAACTGCAAGCACCTGTATATCAGGACCCCCGGTGGCACTGTCTATCATGGCGCTGATTATAAATTTGACCTGACTCCGATTGACAATCGCCCGGCTGACTTTACGAGCATTGCTCGTGTTGGCGCCATGGGCGTTGACCTGATGTTGACCGACTCGCTTCGCGTCGAAACTCCGGGCTTTACTCCCTCGGAGAGAACCCTGCTCGTCGCCATCGACACCGCTATCAGAACCACTACTGGAAAGCTGATCTTTACCACGATCTCGTCCTCCATTTCCCGTATCGATATGGCCATTCAAGCCGCGGTTCGTTACAACCGTAAGGTCGCCCTCGCCGGTAGATCTATTGCCCAAAACGTCGAGGCGGCGTCAAGGTGTGGTTACATCAAGATCCCCAAAGATGCTCTGATCGACGTCAAACAGATCAATCGCTACAAGCCAAGTCAGGTCGCTATCATTATTGCCGGTTCCCAGGGACAGGAGGGTAGCGCCATGCAACGCCTCGCCGCTGGTGAGCATCAATTTCTCAAACTCAAGGCCAACGACCACGTCGTCATCAGCGCTGATGCCATTCCTGGGACCGAATCTGACGTCTACGGTCTGATTGACACCCTCTACAAACAAGAGATTCGTGTGAGCTACTCAGGTAGTACCCCAGGCCTTCACGTCTCCGGTCATGGGCACCGAGGCGATCTGGCTTTGCTAGCCCGCCTTCTGAAACCAAGAAATATTATTCCTATCGGAGGCACCATCCGTCACATGTATCTTTACCGAGACTTAGCTACAGAAATGGGTTATTCTCATGACCAAGTCCTTATTCCGGAAAACGGTCAAGTTATTGGCATCGAAAATCACAAGATCAAGATAGTTGGTAGAGTCGAAACCAAAAACGTTTATGTCGATGGTCTCGGCATTGGCGACGTTGGCAACGTCGTCCTGCGTGATCGTCGGGTTCTCGCCGCCGACGGTATGTTAATGGCCGTCGTTCCTATCAAAGCCGAAACCGCTGAGGTTGCTGGTGAGGTTGAGATCGTCTCTCGTGGTTTTGTCTATCAAAAGGAAGCCGGTGACCTAATCAAACAGACCCAGAAACAGGTAGTCAACTGTCTCAAGGATATGAAAGGTCGTCAAGTTACCGACTGGAACTTTGTCAGAAGAAAGATCGAGGATACCCTCGAGCGATTCCTCTATCAGCAGACCCAACGCCGTCCGATGATCATTGCCGTCGTCATCGAAGTTTAACCTCTGGTTCACAAGGAGGCCATTTTGGGTATACTATAAATAGGTCTTGATATAAGTTTTTCTATGGCCAGAAAAAAAGGTCGTCGTTCTAAACCATTTGCACTCAGTCTAAAACCAGAAACAGTTAACTCCGTTCTTGCCGTCTTAATCATCGGTATCGGTGGCTTGATCTCGGTTTCCTTTTCCCGCCAGGGGGTGATCCTCGACAAGATCTATACCCTCGGTAGTCATCTCCTCGGTTGGTCCTTTATTTTCTTGCCCTTCATTTTTGTTTCCGGTGGCCTTTTACTGACCAAGGTCAAATGGGGGATCGCCAGCCCGCATGTTTTTTTGGGGGGCCTAATCACCCTACTTTCATTGACTGGCATTACCAAGGCCGGTATTGTCGGAATCCAACTATTTCAGTCAGTCGCTACCCTGATAACCAAACCCGGGGGGGTACTTTTTTTCTTCATCGGTATCGCTATTGGCTTACTCATCCTTTTTGAAACTTCGCTTGAGGATATCTCGGTCGCTTTTGAAAATCTTGGGAAGCTGCTCCAGAAGTCTGGCTCAAGAGCAGGCGGTCTGGTGCAAAGAGGAGCGACTCTTGGGAATAAACAAATGAAGGTCAAGGGATTAACCCAGGATAACGGGGTACCAGACACCGCTCTCACCGCCGCCAAAGGGAAAGACAATAGGAAAGCGGAAATGATCGTCAACGATCTTAGAGCCCCCAAGTCTGGAGATCCAGCCCACCGCCAGCCGGATCTTTCCATTTGGCAACTTCCCCCTCTTTCAATTCTTACGGATGAGAAACAGGGCAAGGCAGACCGTGGAGATTTAAATGCCAATGCTGCCACTATTGAAAAAACTCTCGACTCATTCGGCATCGAAGCCAAAGTAGTCGAAGTTAACTGTGGCCCTGCTGTCACCCAGTACGCTATTGAAGTTGCCCTAGGAACCAAACTAAGTAAGATCAGCGCCCTGCAGTCAGACTTGGCCCTCGCCCTCGCCGCTCCGCAAGGGCAAATCCGCATCGAGGCCCCTATCCCCGGTCGATCTCTTGTTGGCATCGAAATTCCGAATCGAAGCCTCGAGTTTGTTTCCCTGAAACAAATGCTCACTTCCGACGTGATGACGAAAAACAGTAGCAAGATCGCCGTCGCCCTGGGTCTAGATGTTTCCGGTAATCCGACCATTGCTGACATCAGTAAGATGCCGCATGTCCTCATCGCCGGCGCCACCGGTTCCGGAAAATCGGTACTGATAAACGCTTTTATCGCCTCAATCCTCTTCCGTGCCTCGCCTGATGAGGTTAAGTTCATTATGGTTGATCCCAAACGCGTCGAACTTACTGGCTACAACGGCATTCCTCATCTGATCACTCCAGTCATCGTCGAGCCGGAAAAGGTCGTCAACGCTCTAAAATGGGCCCTCAAAGAGATGGAAGGTCGTTACAAGCTTTTTGCCGAAGTCGGTGTTAGAAATATCGCCGGTTACAACGAGCTTTCTGGTTTCCAGGCAATGCACTACATTGTCATCATTATCGATGAGTTGGCAGATATCATGCTGCTAGCCAGAAACGAAGTTGAAAACACCATTACCCGTCTGGCTCAGATGGCCCGTGCTACTGGTATCCATCTTGTCGTTGCTACCCAACGACCATCGGTTGACGTTATCACTGGATTGATCAAGGCCAATATTCCCTGCCGGATTGCCTTCAACGTCACTTCTATGATCGATTCCAAGGTCATCATTGACGGACCCGGAGCCGAAAAACTACTTGGCCGCGGAGACATGCTCTACATTCCGCCGGACGTCGCCAAACCGAAGCGTATTCAGGGTGCCTTCGTCAAAGATAAAGAAATCACCGACCTGATCAACTTCCTCCGCCAAAGTGGCGTTGACCCCCAGTACAATGAAGCTGTCACCAAACCCACCGCCAAGAAAGGGGCCATCACGGCCGACGGCCAAGACCTTGGTGATGTTGACGAACTCTTCGAACAGGCCGCTAGATTTTGTATCGAGTCTGGCAAGGCTTCAGCCTCTCTGCTCCAACGCCGCCTTTCCATCGGTTACGCCCGTGCCGCTCGTATTCTCGACCAACTCGAACAACACGGTATTGTCTCTGCTGGTGAGGGTGCCAAGGCGCGTGATGTTCTAATGAAAAATGCTAACGACTTTTTTACCACTCCCTTATGAAGACGATCGGGGAAATTTTGCGTGAATCTCGTAAAGACCGCGGCTATACACCCGTACAGCTTTCTAGTCTGACAAAAATCGACGTCCGCTACATTGAGGCTCTTGAAGAAAATGACTTCAAAAAAATGCCTTCTGCCACTTTTACCAAAGGCTTTGTCAGGAATCTCGCCATCTCTCTTGGTAAAGATCCTAGCGATTGGGTCGCCCTTTTGCGTCGCGACTACCAAGCCTCCACCCCGCCAACCGTCTCTCCACCCCGCCGCAACCGTCGTTTCTCCATCTCCTCTCTTATCCAATCACGATCTTTACTGATCGTCTTGGGGGCCGTCGTTTTTGTCACCTATCTTGTTTTTCAGTATCGGGCAGTCATTACTCCTCCACCTCTGGATATTAGTAGTCCTACCAAAGATGCCGTTACTATTTCGCCAGTTACCCTTGAAGGTATTACTTCCTCTGGCACCACCGTCATCATTAATGACGATCTGAAGCTTATCCCTAATTCTTCCGGCCATTTCCAAACTAAGCTCAACCTCTCCCCAGGCACTAGTGACATCAAGATTTCCGTT
>OBEQ012201375.1_pt1 | contig 12004 bp, 8 predicted proteins | sample 1670901 | NCBI WGS metagenome assembly OBEQ01 (sample SAMEA104232315, study PRJEB22302) | groundwater metagenome | biome: forest; feature: aquifer; material: groundwater | place: USA | collected 2011-08-07 | depth 5.4 m | reverse complement strand
GGACTGCCGACTGGACTGCGGGCCGTCCGCAATCCGCAATCCGCAATCCGCATTCCGCAATAGCAGCATGGCCACCCTATCCCCGGCCGCCGTCCGCAAACAGATTGAGGCCGGCACGCCGGAGCCCATCTATCTCGTCCTGGGCGAAGACGAAGTCGAGAAATCGGCGCTCGCGGGGGAGTTCGCCGATCTCGTCGACGAAGGGCTGCGCGCGTTCAACGTCGAGCGCATCCACGCCGGTGACATGACGACGGGCGATCGACTGGCCGACGGCGTGGCGGGGATTGTCGCCGCGGTACGCACGCTACCGATGATGGTGCCGCGCCGGATCGTCATGGTCCTGCAGGCGGAGACGCTGCTGGCCCCGAAGCGGGAAAGCGACGCGGCCACGCGCGCGCTCGAGCAACTCGAAGAGCTGATCACGCGTTCCGAGCCGCAGACCACGCTTGTCCTGGTCGCGACCAGCGTCGACAAGCGCGGACGGATGTTCAAGTTGCTGCAGAAGCACGCGGTGATCGTGGAATGCGGCGCGCTCGAAGATCTGGCCGACGCCGAGCGATGGGTTCGCACCCGGGTGGCCGTGGCGAACGCGGCGATCGATCCGGCCGCCGCGCGCCTGGTCGCCCAACGCGCCGGCGTCGACGTGAAGCGCCTGCGCGCGGACGTCGATCGGCTGCTGCTCTACACGTTGGGGCAGAAGCAGATCACGATGGACGATGTGCGGGACGTGACGGGACCGGCGGCGCTGCAGGACGACTGGGCGATGACCAACGCGATCGAGGCCGGGCAGGCGGCCGAGGCGCTGCGCCAGCTTGCGTTGATGCTCGACGCCGGCGCGCCGGCGGAGAAGATCCTCGGCCAGCTCGGGTGGCTCGTGCGGACGAAGTTCCCCGCGCTCGCGCCGGGCGAAGTCCGCCAGGCGATCGAGGCGCTCTTCCGGACGGACCTGGATCTCAAGCGATCAGCCGGCGACCCGCGCGTGCTGATCGAACGCCTGATCGTCGAATTGTGTGCGGGGAAACGCGTGGCCGCGCGGCGGTGGTAGCGCGACAGGGGTCGGGAGTCGTTGCAGAATCTGCAACAGAAGTGGCAAAACTTGCAAACGACTCCCGACCCTTGTCGCAAGTTTCGTTACGAACGCGCGGCGAGACGGGTCGTCAGGCGCGACTTGTAGCGGCCGGCCGCGTTCCTGTGAATAATGCCCTTGCTGGCCATCTTGTCGATGAGCGAGATGGTCTGCTTCAGCCCGCCTTTCGCGCCCGCCAGGTCGTTGCCGTCGATGGCGGCGCGGATGGTCTTGAGGGCGTTGCGCAGGCGCGAACGGAACTGGCGATTGCGCTCGCGGTTCTTGAGACTCTGCCGATGCGCTTTGAGCGCGGATTCGTGCGATGCCACGTGATCTTTTGACCTCCTGAAACCACTAATCTTAACACAATGGCTCTTTCAGTCGAGCAGTTCGGCCGCACCTACGCGAGCGCGACCGGCACCTTCACCGCGGTCGCGGACCTGTCGTTCACGGTCGGCGCGGGCGAAATCGTCGGCCTGATCGGTCCCAACGGCGCCGGCAAGACCACCACGCTGCGGTCGCTCGCCGGCATCCTGCGACCGACCCCCGGGCGCGTCCGCATCGACGGCCACGACCTCATCGAGGAACCGCTGGACGCCAAACGGTGCCTCGCGTTCATGCCCGACGAACCGCACTTGTTCGAATACCTGACCGTCGAGGAGCACCTGCGCCTCGTGGCGCGGCTCTATGGCGTGACTGACTTCGATCGCCGGGCTGCCACGCTCATCGAGGAGCTCGAGCTGAAAGGCAAGGAGCGGTCGCTGCCGGGCGAGCTCTCGCGCGGCATGCGGCAGAAAGTCATGATCGCCTGCGGCCTCGTCCGCAGCGCGACCACGCTGCTGTTCGACGAGCCGCTGACGGGGCTCGACCCGATCGGCATTCGCCGCATGCGCAACACGATCGTAGCGCGGGCCCGCGAGGGCGCGGCGATTCTTCTGTCGTCCCACCTGCTGCACCTGGTGGAGGAGATCTGCTCCCGCGTGATCATCATGGACCGCGGGCAGAAGATCGCCGACGGCACCTTCGAAGAGCTCGCATCGCGCGCCGATCTGGCGACGGCGGGGTCGAGCCTCGAGCAAATCTTCTTGCGCGTCACGGGCCACGATGCGAGGACATGAAGCTCTCCACCACGGTGGACACGGAGGACCAGGCGCATACGATTTGACCTCTGTGTCCTCCGTGTCCTCTGTGGTGGAGAGTTGCCACAGACATGCTGTCAGCTAGTCTCTACATCATCGTCTGCAGCGCGCGGAACCACCTGCGCGTGCGGCTGCGCCGGCTGCGCGAGCCGCGGTACCTGATCGGTGCGATTGTCGGCGTGGCGTACATCTACTTCAGCTTCTTCGCGCGCTTCCGGGTGTCGCGTGCGAGCGCCGCGCGACGCAACGCGCGGCAGGCGCAGCTACCGGCCACGATGGCCGCGCTGATGGCGTCCGGTCCCGCCCTGGCCGGCCTTGCGCTGATGGTCGTCACCGCGGCGAGCTGGGTCATGCCGTTCGACAGCGGGCTCCTGGAATTTTCAGACGCCGAGATTCAGTTTCTGTTTCCGGCGCCCGTGCCGCGCCGGCAGCTGCTGATATACCGCATGCTGCGGTCTCAGATCGGGATGTTGTTTGGCGCGGTGATCGTTGGCTTCGCCTCGCCCACGGGGTTCGCCGGGTTTTCGCGGCTGCGCATGTCGGTCGCGACCTGGGTTCTGTTCATGATCGGCAAGGTGTACTTCACGGGAGTGACGCTGGCACGCGTGCGGCTGCGATCGCGCGCCGCGCGTAGCCGGCGCGTGTTCTGGCTGCCGATCGGGATCATGACGGCCGCGCTCGTCGTTGTCGGGACCGCGATCGCGCGCGAGTACTTGCAGGCGCCGCCGATAGGAATAGGGGACACGCTGCTCCTCCTCGGCCGCGTGTCGCTGACCGGCTGGCCGCACATCGTGCTCTGGCCGTTCATGGCCGTCGCGCGCCCGCTGTTTTCCGCGTGGCCGCAGCCGTACCTCACCGCTCTCGCCTGGTCGCTCGTCGTCATGTGCGCCATCACGGCCTGGGTTCTGAAGAGCGACGAAGCCTTTCAGGAAGCCACCGCCGACGTGGCGGAGCGCCGCAGCCAGGAGCCGACGAAGAACGGGGCGCCGAGTTACACAGCGCGATCGACCCGTTGGACGTTGGCGCCGATCGGCCGGCCGGAGACGGCGTTCGCCTGGAAGGCGGCGATGCAGACGCTGCGCATGGTCGACACGCGCAGCCTCGGCCGCGTCGCCGCGATCCTCTTGTCGCTCACCATCGTCGCCGCGTCGCTGGGGCGCGCGAACGGGCTGGCGTCAATCCTCGGTGCGTTCTCGCTCGCCGGGACGCTGTTTGCGATTCTGATAGCGCCGCAGGTGCTGCGCATCGACATGCGTCAGGATCTGCGTCACCTCGAGTTGTTGAAGACGTGGCCGGTGAAGGCGTCCACCGTCGTCCGCGGTCAGTTGTTGTGGCCGGGCGCGGTCATCACAGCTGGGGCGTGGACGATGCTCGCGGTCGCGATGTTCCTGTCGGGGACGATCCTGACGAAGGTGGGTTTCGGGTTGCGGATGGGCGGCGGCGCTGCGCTCGCGATCCTGACGCCGTCGCTCGTCTTCTCGCAGCTCACGATTCACAACGCCGTGGCGCTAATGTTTCCGGCGTGGGTGCCGCTCGGCAATCAGCGGCCCCGCGGCCTCGACGCGATGGGGCAACGGCTCATCATGCTTGGTGGCACGTGGTTGCTGTTGATCCTCAGTGCGGTCCCCGGCGCGATCGCCGGCGGCATCGTCTGGTTCGCGCTCGGACGGTTCATCGGTCCGGCGGCGTTGGTGCCGGCGGCCGTGGTCTGCACGGTGATTGTGGCGGTGGAAGTGATGCTCGCGACCGAAGCGCTCGGTCCGGCCTACGAACGGCTGGATGTCACGGCGGTGGAGAGAGCGGAGTAGCCGTCGAGGTGGCGCAGTGCTTCAGCGCTGCGAAAGGCGTCTCGTAGGGCTGCCCTGCGCCACACGGTTGGTGATTCAGCGACCGAGGACGTCGAACGAGCCGGCGGTCGGCTTCTTGTCCGTGTAGCGGACGACAGGGCGGCCGTCGGCGGTCGTTTCCGTCACCCTGTAGATCGGCGTGCCGCGCATCTCGATCGGCCGGGCCGCCATGTTGTTGATCTGCGCGACGTAGCTTTGCGTCTCACGGTAGGGCGGCACGCTCTGGCCGTGTTTGTCCACCGCGCCAGGTCCCGCGTTGTACGCGGCGAGCGCCAGTTCTTCGTTGTTCTGATACCGGTCGAGCAGCTGGCGCAGATACGCCACGCCGGCGCGGACGTTTTCGGCCGGGTTGAACGCGTTCTTCACGCCGAACAGCTTGGCCGTGGCCGGCATCAACTGCATCAGGCCCATCGCGCCCTTCAGCGACCGGGCGTTGGGGTTGAACCCCGATTCCACCTGCATCACGGCGCGCACGAGATCGGCGCGCACGCCGTTGGTCCGGCTGTGCTCGCTAATGAGGCTGTCGTACGCCCGAGCGCGTTCCGCGGCGACGGAACGGGTGGCCCGGAGGCCCTCCGCCTTCGGCACCGCAAACGAGGCGGGTTTGGCGCTGGCGGCGGGGCGCCGGTTCGACAGGACCAGGCTGCCGTTGGCGTCGCGCCAGGAATAGATCTGCGCGTGCGCAGGGGCGGTGACACCCAGGCACATGACGATCAGCAGGTAGCGCAGGCCTTCAGGCCTGCCTGGTGCGAGATGGCTGAGCATGTCGTGCAATGTCAACAGTTTACACCCCGGCTGTCGGGGAGAACAACCAGCGGATCTATCGGCTCGAAAGGGGCGGGTGGCTAGGGGCTCAGGGAGGGCTGAGGGCGCAGGGCTCACGAAAACTCCGACACCAAACTCCGACACCAAACTCCGACACTTCGCTGAAGCGGAAGCCCTAGGACAGTAGGCGGGCGAGCACGGCCTCGCTGGCCTTCAGCATCTCGTCGATTTTCTCGGGCTGCTTGCCGCCGGCCTCGGCGAAGTCCGGGCGGCCGCCGCCGGCTCCGCCGACGATCGGCGCGATCTCCTTGACGATCTGGCCGGCTTTGACCCGTCCGGTCAGGTCGGGCGTCACCGCGACCACGATCTGGACCTTGCCGTCGCTCTCCGACGCGATGACGACGACGCCGCTCTTGATCGTCGCTTTCAGCGAGTCGGCGAGGCCGCGCAGCGCGTCCTTGCCCATGTCGCTGACCTTGCGCCGCGCGAGCTTCACGCCGGCGACATCGGTCGTGTCGTCGCCGCGTCCGTCCGTCGCGCCGCCGCCGATCGCGAGCTTCGTCTTCAGCTGCGTGACGTCGCGAGCGAACCGCTTGTTCTCGCTCTGCAGCTTCTCGATTGCCTCCACCGCGTGCGCGTCGGTCACGTGGAGCGCCTCCACGATGGACGACAGCGTATAGCGCTGATGTTGGGCCCAGTCCACGGCGCCCGCTCCCGTGAGCGCCTCGATGCGCCGGACGCCAGCCGCGACGCCGCCTTCCGAGACGATGACGAAGAAGCCGATGTCGCCGGTCGCACTGACGTGCGTGCCGCCGCACAGCTCCTTGCTGAATCCTGCGACGCTGACCACGCGCACCTGGTCGCCGTACTTCTCGCCGAACAGCGCCATCGCTCCCGCGGCAATCGCCTCATGCGTCGAGCGTACTTCGGTCGTCACGGGCGTGTTGCGTGTGATCTGCTCGTTGACGATCCGCTCGATGCGAGCGATCTCGCCGGGCGCCACCGGCTGGAAGTGCACGAAGTCGAAGCGCAGGCGATCTGGCGCGACGAGCGAGCCTGCCTGCTTGACGTGCGCGCCGAGCACCTCGCGCAGCGCCGCGTGGAGCAGATGAGTCGCGGTGTGGTTGCGGCGTGTGGCGTTGCGGACGCCTGCGTCGACTTCGGCGGCGACGGTGTCACCCATAACGAGCGATCCGCGCGTTACCGTGACTGCGTGCATCCGAGGTGGGAACAGCGGATGCTTCGCCACGGCATCGACGACGGCTTCGCCGCTTGGACCAACGAGACGCCCAGAGTCGGATACCTGGCCGCCGGACTCCCGATAGAAAGGCGTCTGTGACAGCAGCGCAGACCCGTGCTGACCTTCCTCGAGTGCGCTTGCGTACTCGAGACGGTCTTGTGTTTCCCTGAACAGAGCGATGATATTGCTCTCGGTGCTCGTCGTCTCGTAGCCGCGGAATTGATCACCGACGTCCAGCAACTCCGCCGCGACGGAAGGTTTGAAGGTCAGCGGCTTCTGTATGCTTTGGGCTTTGAACGCGCTGCCCGCGCGCGCCTTGTCGCGCTGGCCTGCCATCGCCGCGTCGAACGCCGCCTTGTCGACTGTAACCCCCAGCGTCGCCGCCGTGTCCTCGATGAAATCGTACGGGATGCCGAACGTGTCGTAGAGCTGGAATGCGGCCGGGCCAGGGAGCGTCTTCGATTTAGTCCCAAGCACCTTCGCGATCTCCGTCTCGAGACGCGGCAGACCGTCGGCCAGCACGGTTTCGAACCGGTTCTCCTCCGCGAGGATGGTGTTTTCGATCATCTCACGGTTGCGGCGGACCTCCGGGTACGCGTCGCCCATCTCGGTGTCGAGGATCCGCACCAGGCTGTGCATGAACGGCTCGGTGAAGCCCAGGTGCTTGCCGTGCCGCATCGCGCGCCTCATGATCTTGCGCAGCACGTACCCGCGCCATTCGTTCAACGGCATCACGCCGTCGGCGATCAGAAACGTCGTCGCACGGATGTGATCGGCGACCACGCGCATCGAGACGTCGGACGCGCTCATCGTCCCGGCGTAGGTGTGCCGCGACAACCGGCCGATCTCGTCGAGCAGCGGCGTGAAAACGTCAGTGTCGTAGTTCGATTCTTTTCCCTGCAGCACGGAGGTGACGCGCTCGAGCCCCATCCCGGTGTCGATCGACGGGGCAGGCAGGGGCGTCAACACGCCGTCGGCGCTCCGCTCGAACTCCATGAACACGTTGTTCCAGATCTCGATCTCCGGATCCGCTCCGGTGCCGCCGCGCACGAAATAGATCTCCGAGCAGCGGCCGCACGGCCCGGTGTCGCCCATCTGCCAGAAGTTGTCGTCGGCGCCGAGCTCGAGGATGCGGTTCGCCGGCACGCCCAGCCCGCGCCAAACGTCGTAGGCCTCATCGTCGCGCGGGATGCCGTGTTCCCCCTTGAAGACTGAGACCACCAGGCGGTCTTTCGGCATCTTCCAGACATCGGTCAGCAGCGTCCACGCGAAGGGCAGCGCGTCTTTCTTGAAGTAGTCACCGAACGAAAAGTTGCCGAGCATCTCGAAGAACGTGTGATGCCGGTGCGACGGTCCGACGTTGTCGAGATCGTTGTGCTTGCCGCTGACGCGCATCACCTTCTGCGACGTCGTGGCGCGCGCGTAGTCGCGCTTCTCGCGGCCGAGAAACAGATCCTTGAACTGATTCATGCCGGCGTTGGTGAAGAGCAGCGTCGGGTCGTCCGCCGGTACGAGGGGAGAGCTGGGCACCACGCGATGGCCGTTCTGCTCGAAGTACGTGAGGAAAGACGCCCGGATCTCGTTCACCGTCATTGTTCCCATTCTATAAGACCGCTGCCATGTCCGCTTCCGGGACGCGGCCGTTCCGCGGCCGACCAGTGAAACGGAGGCGACATCGTAATCGGGCAGCAGCTTACGGGCGGCACCCGGCTTGCTCCTCGCGTGAACGGAGGTTGACGTGGACGGACTCTGGCAGGACGTGCGGTACGCCATCCGGCTGCTGAAACGGACGCCGCAGAACACGCTGATCGCGGTCGCGATTCTGGCCCTCGGCATTGGCGCCAACACCGCGATGTTCAGCGCCATCAACCACCTCCTGCTGCGGCCCCTGCCGTTCCGGGACAGCGAGCGCCTGGTTCGCGTGCGCGACGCTGTCACAGGCGGCGACGGACAGATCCGCCCCTTCAACATGTCCGCGCGAAACGTAGAAGCGCTGCGCGCGCACACCGAGATCTTCGACTCCCTCGTCGCCTTCAGCGGCAACAACATGACGCTGCTCGGCGGCGACGTCCCCGAGCGCGTCAGCGTCGTCTTTCAGAGCGAGGGCAACGACCAGACGTTCGGGATCGCGCCGATCATCGGGCGCGGGTTTTCGGCCGACGAGCAGCGCGCGGGCATCGGCAGCGGCGTCGCGCTGGCGAGCTACGGCCTCTGGCAGAATCGCTTCGGCGGCTCCCGCGAGGCGCTGGGCACCACGATCAGGCTCGATTCGCGCGAGTTCACGCTGGTTGGCGTGATGCCGCAAGGCTTCGCCTTTCCGTACGACGCGCAGATCTGGGTGCCGACGACGCTGGATCCGGCCAGCAGCGCCGGCAACTTCGCGGTCTTCGGGCACATGCGGCCCGGCGTGACGCTGGCACAGGTCCGCGGTGCGCTGCCGGCCGTCGCGGCGCAAATCCGGCAGCGGTATCCCGACACCTGGACGACGTACAGCTTTCACGTGCTGGCGCTTCGCGAGAGCCTGCTCGACAATCAGGACGGTCCGATTCGCGCGCTCTCGAACGTGGTGCTGTTCGTCCTGCTGACCGCCTGCGTCAACGTCGCCACGCTGCTGCTCGCGCGGTCGGTCAGCCGCCGCCGCGAGTTCGCGATCCGCGCCATCCTCGGCGCGGGCTCCGGTCGTCACCTCCGTCAGCTCCTCGCCGAGAGCCTCGTGCTCGCCGGTCTCGGATGCGCCGCGGGCGTGCTGCTCGCGGAGTGGCTGAGCCCCCTCACCGCGAACCTGATTCCGTCGGATATCAGCCAGCAGCTCGGCTTGGCCACGCTGCACACCGACTGGCGCGTCGGCGGCTTCGCGGTGGCAGTGTCCCTCCTGAGCGCGATCGTCGCCGGCTTCATCCCGGCGTTCGGCAGCTGGAAAACGGATCCGCAGGCCGCGCTCTCGGCAGGCGGCCGCACGATGAGCGGCGGCCGCGGCGGAAAGCGCCTGCTGGGCGCCCTGATCGTCTGTGAAACGGCGCTCACGCTCGTGTTGCTGGCTGGTGCGGGGCTCGTGATCCAGAACTTCGCACGCCTTCGCTCGGCGGACCTCGGGTTCGCCACGCGCGGCCTGCTGACCCTGTCGCTCACGCCGTCGCCGCAGGCGCACGCGCCGGGAGCTGCGCGCGCGGAGCTCGTGCGCCGGATCGTCGAACAGGTCGAAGCCACGCCCGGCGTCACGGCCGCGGGTGTCACCACCGTGAATCCGATCGGCGGCGGCACCGTCGGTGCCGCGGTCGTCACTGAAGGCTCGCTGGCCCGCGACCCGAGCGCGGTCTACAACATCAACCACCGCCTGATCACGCCGCGCCTGCTCGACACGATGGGGATCCCGCTGCGCCGCGGTCGCTCGTTCACCGCGCTCGACCGCGACGGCAGCCAGCCGGTCGCCATCGTCAGCGCCCAGCTGGCGGAGCGGTTCTGGCCGGGGGAGGATGCGATCGGCAAACGGCTGCGCGTGTCGCGTCCCGACGCGCCCTGGGTCACAGTGGTCGGCGTCGCCGACAACGTGCGCGACTCCCATCAGCCCGGCGTGCCGATCGAGACCTGGTACTTGCCCTTCGACCAGCAGGCGTCGAGCGGCCTGGCGGCGCGGTTTTACCTGATGGTGCGCGCCAGCGGCGATCCGCTTTCGCTGGCCGCCCCGGTCCAGCGCGCGATGTGGCGCGTGGACAAGACGCTCGCGCCGTACCGCCTGTCGTCGATGACTGCGTACTACGACCAGTCGATTGCGCGCGAGCGGCTGGGGGCCGGATTCATGTTCGGCCTGGCGGCGTTCGGGCTCGCGCTCGCGATGCTGGGGGTCTACGGCGTGATGGCGTTCAGCGTGGCGCAGCGGACCGCGGAGCTCGGCATCCGGATGGCCCTGGGCGCGCGCGCCGCCGACATCCTGCCCCTCGTGATGCGGCGCGGTGTCCTGCTCATCGCGGCCGGCGTGGGGATGGGATCGCTGGCCGCGATCTGGTTGAACCGTCTGATGGCCGGATTTCTCACCGAGGTCGGGCCGCTCGATCCCGCCGTTCTCGGCGGCGCGGCGCTGCTGATTCTGGCGGCCGCGCTCGTCGCGTGCGTGACGCCGGCGCTCAGGGCCGCGCGACTCGATCCGGTGGTGGCGCTGAGGAACGACTGATTACTTGCGCTTCGTGCGGAGCGTCTTCATCACGCGATCCGATTCGAACCCCTGTCCGAGCAGATAGCGGAAGAGCCGCTGAAACTCGCGGTCGTCGGCGATGGTGTTGCGTCCGCGGAGCCGCTTGCGCAGCGACGCCTCGATCAGCGCGTCGTCGTCGATCGCCCCGAACACATCGTCGATCGCCTGTTTGGCGGTATCCTTTGCGATTCCGGCGCGTTCGAGTTGGATCCGGACGCGGATCTTTCCGCGCTTGCGGATGCCGGTCTCCGTGCGCACAATCGCTTCCGCCACACGCACGTCGTTGATCGCGCGCTCCTCGCGCAGACGGGCGATCGCGTCATCGATTTCGTCCTGCTCGTACTCCTTCCGCGCGAGGCGCTGGCGCACCTGCTGCTCAGACAGCTCGCGCCGCCCGAGCATCTTCAGGCCGTCGATGTAGGCGGACATGGGTGTGGGGGTCGACCCCCTCTAGGACCCGTACCGGGTGATCTCGGGGGAGCCGTCCCCTCTCTTCGCCATCTGGTCGCGGCTCATGTCGGAAGTGGTCGAGACCCCCTGGACCCTCAGCTTGAACTCGTCCACGTTGCTCGCCCAGCGGAGCGCTTCGTCGTAGGACACGAGCTGCTGCTCGAGGAGGCCGAAGATCGACTGGTCGAACGTCTGCATGCCGTACTGCGACGTCCCCGCGGCGATCGCGCCGTGGATCATGTGCGTCTTTTCCTTGTCGACGATGCAGTCGCGGATGAACGGCGTGCTGATCATCACCTCGACGGCCGGGGCGCGGCCCTGGCCCCCGGTCTTCGGCATGAGGCGCTGTGAGACGACGGCCTTCAGCACGCTGGCGAGCTGGAGGCGGATCTGCTTCTGCTGGTGCGGCGGAAACACCGCGATGATGCGGTTGATCGTTTCGGTCGCGTCGAGCGTGTGGAGCGTGGAGAACACCAGGTGCCCGGTTTCGGCGGCCAGCAAGCCCGTTTCAATCGTCTCGAAGTCGCGCATTTCACCGACGAGGATGACGTCCGGATCCTGCCGGAGCGCGCTGCGTAGCGCCTGCGCGAAGGAGCGCGTGTCGACGGCGACCTCGCGCTGGTTGACCATCGAGAGGCGATCGCGGTGCAGGAACTCGATCGGATCCTCGATCGTCATCACGTGCGCGGAACGCGTCTGGTTGATGTGATCGATCATCGCGGCGAGCGTCGTGCTCTTGCCGCTGCCGGTCGTGCCGGTGACGAGGACGAGGCCGCGTTCCTCGGAGGCGATTGTTTTCAGCACCTGCGGCAGCCCGAGCTCGTCGACCGTCCGGATCTGCATCGGGATGACGCGCAGCACGAGGCCCACGGTGCCGCGCTGCTGGAAGATGTTGCAGCGGAAGCGGCCGAGACCCGGCACGCTGTAGGCGAGGTCGACCTCCTGCGATTCCTTGAACTTCTGCCGCTGCGTCGTGGACATGACCGCCGCGCCGATGGCGACCACGTCTTCGTGATCGAGCTTCTTGTCCTCGCTCGCCGGCGTCAGCGACCCGCGGACGCGCATCATCGGGTAGCTCCCGACTTTCAAGTGCAGGTCGGAGGCGCCGTTGTCGACGGCGATTTTCAGCAGATCGTTGACGTGCATCCCTGAGCCCTCAGCCCTGAGCCCTAAGCCCTAACCACGAGCGGCCACGGCGCCGCGAGCGTTGCGAAGCGGTGCCTCGTCCACGTACACGTAGGTGAGCCAGCCGTGCGTGTCGGGCACGTCGCCGTTGATGACGTCGAAGAACGCCTGCTGTAGCGTCTG
>OBEQ010498064.1_pt1 | contig 12004 bp, 10 predicted proteins | sample 1670901 | NCBI WGS metagenome assembly OBEQ01 (sample SAMEA104232315, study PRJEB22302) | groundwater metagenome | biome: forest; feature: aquifer; material: groundwater | place: USA | collected 2011-08-07 | depth 5.4 m | reverse complement strand
GGGATGAGTTTTTGAAATTTCACTTTTTTAATCGTGATGGGTAATTTAATTTGTTAAGTGCTAGACCTTTTTGCCTACTTTTTAGGGCGATGCTAAAAAGTAGGAACTGTTAACGAATCTAATTATTTAAGTCTTAATTAAGTCTAATAGTACGACTGGAAAATTTCAAGATTAATAGCTTTTATTTTAAATATCAGATAGTATTTTGTCATATTTAAAAACTAGTTAAAAATTAATTTGTATAGTTAGCACCTCAAAATAAAATATACCCAAATAGTAATGATTTCCATAGAATAGGGGTTAAACCCTATTCTATGGAAATGGCAATCGTTTTGCCTTTTAAATATTGTCTACAAATAATTTATTATTCAATCATAATAAATTTTGTAAGGCTATTAAAATATACTTCTTTAAATCTTTGTTTTTCATGTAAAGTGTCATATTCCAATGAGTTAAAATACATTCCTCTCTATTTAATCTAATTCTCAAACATCACTTCATTTTTTTAACTAACTTTGACAAGCAAAAAATACAACAATTGAAAACTTACAACTATGGCTGAAAATATTATATTCGATCAAAAATTAACTTCATTTTTATCTTCATGTAAAATATCAAGTGAAAATGCTGTCAATAATTTAAGTGTTCTGGTAGAAACGTTGGAAAATCCATTAACTCAAAAAGAAGGCGTTATTTTATTAAGATCGATTGTTGATTTTCTATCTTCTAAAAATGAAGACGAAGTAAGAAAAGAATATAATTTTCATTTTTTCGATATGGAAATTCCTAACGGATTAAATGAAACGTTTAAGTTAAAATTACTACAATTACCTAGCACTTTTGCTCCTGAAGAATGGTCTTTCACTTTTTTTGAAGGATTGTCAAGATACCCTGTTTCTGAATTTAGAGATAAACAAATGGTTGAATTAGGTTGTGGAAATGGATGGATTTCGTTGTCGATGGCCTTGAAATATAATTGTTCCAAAATTTATGGGTTAGACATCAATCCAAAAGCAATTTTATGTTCGAAATTGAATTTATACCTTAATGCATATGACATGAATGGTGATTTGATAACATTAGTAGATGGTTTCACGCTTTTAGATAAAGTGGATTTTAAAGTTTCCGATTTGTTAAGCTGTTTTTATGAAAATAAATCACCTGTTTTTGATGTAATTATTGGATGTATTCCTCAAGTTTTAGCTCCAGAAGAGTCAATTGACAATTCCAAAATATGTTCGGAGGCAAATGATGAATTTTTACATTCTTTAAGTAATTATACAAGTGAACAAGGATTTGTAGAGGATAAGTTCGGTTTAGGATTAATTGCTCGTTCTGTTGAAGAAAGTATCGACTTGTTGAAACCAGATGGAAAACTTATTTTAAACTTGGGAGAAAGACCGAGAAGAGAAGTGTTGGAAAGATTGGTTCGTAGGAGAGGGATGTTAATTAATCGTATTTGGAAACGAAAAGTGGCTCAAGCGAATGATACAGATATTGATTCGCTGGTTCGTTTAGAAAAAGAAATGAATCATCATTTTGAATTTTATACAGATTTACATTCTGAAACACCTATTAATGCTCGAACAGCTAAATTGTATGCGGAAAAAGGAGGTGTTATTTATCATAATTTGTCAGTGTATGAATGTACCTTTGATTACTACTCCGAAACAAAATTGTTGTTTGATGAGTTAAAAAATGAGTTGTTTGCTGAAGCGAAAGTTGGTTTAGATTTGGACTATGTCGACGGTGCAAAGAAAGAAGAAAAAATAAGATTTTTAGCCGAATTGGTAAGAGATTTAAGGCAAACAAATCATTTTCCGTATGAAGATAATCAAGGAGAGATTGAATTTAGAAAATCATTAGCTACCTTTTTAAGTGCATATCAGTACGTTAATTTCACTGAAGAGAATATCTTAATTACTCCTAATTTGGAATCATTGGTTGAAAATATAATAGATACGTATAATCCAGAATCTGTTTTTCTTTCTGAAAATGTTTTTTCTCAATTTCCTCATTTACAAAAATTAAATCAATCTATTTGTACTCCAACTTGTTCAAAAGAATTAAATGTCTTAATCGAAAGAATTAAACCTCAGATTGTTGTAGCAAAAATTAAAGAGAATGATACATTTACATGGGAATCGTTTCAAAAAATAATTGAAGTATGTGAAATAGCTGGTACTCGCTTATTTATAGATATTTCGGATTGTTTTGATCTCTCGAGTTCTCCTGAATCAAATGGTGTTTTTCAATTCTTGACAAAAAATGAACTTCCTTTGCATGTGACTTTGGTGTGCGAATTATCTAAAAATGAGATATATAAAGATTTAAAAACTTGTTTTTTAATATCTAATAATTCGACTTTAATTGATTATTTAAGAAATACAGCTGAATTTTCTTACAGTAGACCTCCTTATCTATCACAACTTTTCTACACAATTTTAGTGAAAGAATTGACAAGTTTTCATATGAAAGCTGGAAGGTCAAATGATTTGGCACATGCTTTATCAGGTGAGAAGGAAATTTTTTCATCTAAATTTATTTCAATAAATAAACAAGTTTCAACTGCTTTTAATCACGCTTCTATTAAAGGAAATGAATTAAGTGTAAATAAGGAAACAGTGCGATTTGATTATGGTGAAAATGAATTAGCATGCCCTGATGATTTAAAAATATCAATTTTAGAAAGCTTTACACGTCAGAGGTTTACAGAAGAAGAATGCGACCCAAAACCTCAAATTAAATCATTTATCGCAGATCGTTTTGGAGTTAAAAAAGCAGATATTATTCATTATGGAAATGGTGTTGCACCTTTATTTGCTGGTATCGTGAAATTAATTAAAGAAGAAAACGGAACGCTTTTATTACCTCAAGGAGCTTACGGTTATTTTTATGCAACAGCTCAATTTTACGGAGTTGAAATCAAAACAATTCCAACTAACAAAAAGAATAATTTCATTTTAGCGAAAAAGGAATTAGAAATTGTGTTAGCTTCAACTGAAAAACCGTGGCTATTTTTAAACTTCCCTTTAATTAATCCTTCTGGAGCTTTTTGGAAAGATGAAGATATGAGAGATGTGCTTTCTGCAAATGGTATTGAAAAAACTTGCTTGATTGTCGATACAGTTTTCTCAGGTTTAGAATTTGAGGGGATTCAAAAATCTACCATTTTCAGTGAAGTGGAAGATCGATTAAAATTGATTATTTTAGGAGGCGTTTCAAAAGAATATTCAGCAGGTGGAATTCGTTTTGGGTTTGCATTATCAAATTTCCAGTCAGATTTAGAAGCTAAATTGATGTTTACACCTCATTCTACTGTTAAATATACGATCAAAAAATTGTTTTCAAAATATATCAATGGTGATGATAGAATTAATTCATCTTTAAATAAACAAATTTCAGTTTTAAAAGAAAGAGCGAAAATTTTAAGTGAAGTGTTGTCTAAAAATGGCTGGGAAGTAATCTCTCCAAATGGTGGCTTGTTTTTAATCGCTTCACCTGTTTCTATGTTTGGTAAAAGTTGTATTTGTTCATTTCAAAAAGAACCGATCGAAATTAACGCTTCTACTATTAATCGTATTTTTCATGATCGATTAAATATTTTAATAAATAATGAAGAATGGACAGGTATCCCTGGTTTTTGTCGTTTTGTTTTGAGTGTTGAAGAAAATGATTTTAGTCGTGGTGTTAAGAGATTAGTTGATTTTTGTTTAGAGTAGTTATGTGAAAGGAGAAAACAGGTATTCTATCTTTTTGGTAGGTTAATGTTTTTAGTTTTTCCTTTATTCTAGTTGATTTGTAGGAGGATTTGTGTTGGACTCCTAAGTGTTGAATTTATGTTTAAATTAGTTTGTTTTTTTATTTTAGATTGTGTTACTTTACCGAACTGTTTTGTAGAAAATAACGCTAAAGATGATTTCGGGTAAAAATAAAAATGATCAAAACAAAGACTTTTATATAAGTTTTCAGCATTTATTAAATATAATTTTTGTTTTAATTTTGACGATTATTTGTCTTGTTACTTTTATACTTTTTGAACCTTCAATTAGAAGTTGTTTTAAAAATTTCAATAAAGATTCTTCTACTTCAATTCAACCTTATGTTGAGAAAAAAAATGCTATAACTGATGAACTAACTACTTTTTGGGTTCCTGAAGATATTAATTCAATTAAAAATCCAACTCTAAAAGCTAGAGTAGAATATGGTAAAGAATTAATTTCTCATACTTCAAAGTATCTAGGTCCAAAAGGAAGTGTGATGCAAATTTCGAATGGAATGAATTGTCAAAATTGTCATTTAGTTTCAGGTACAAAATCATGGGGAAATAATTATGGTTCTGTTAAATCGACATATCCGAAATTAAGGGCTCGAAGTGGTCAAATTGAAGATGTTAAAAAAAGAATCAATGATTGTTTTGAGAGAAGTTTAAACGGAAAAGCTTTAGCTCTTAATAGCAAAGAAATGATCGCAATTAAGTCTTATATTGAATTCATTGGTAAAAATGTTAAAAAAGGCGAAAAAGCAATTGCTTCTGGAATTTTTGATCTTCCTTTTTTGAGCAGAGCTATTGATCCAATAAAAGGGAAAGCATTATATGAGAATAAATGTGCAAATTGTCATCAAATGAATGGAGAAGGTTTGATGGATATTTCTCAACTAGAATATACGTATCCTCCTTTATGGGGAAATAATTCATACAACATTGGTGCAGGACTTTTTAGAATGGGACGTTTTGCAGGTTATATAAAGTACAATATGCCTTATGGTGTTTCTTATCCAAATTCTCAATTATCTGATGAAGAGGCTTGGGATATTGCTGCTTATGTTAATTCTCAACCTCGTCCATCTAAAGATTTAAGTAAGGATTGGCCTAAATTAAAAGGAAAACCTTATGATCATCCTTTTGGTCCATTTGCAGATAGTTTTTCTGAAAATGAACATAAATATGGTCCTTTTAAACCGATTGTAGCTGAAAAGAAAAAAATAGATAAAAAGTAATATATATAAGCTAAATAAGTATAAATTAAAATAATCAAAATATGAAAATATTAACAGATCCTTGGCCTTGGTATGTTGCAGGCCCTCTTATAGGATTAATGGTTCCTACATTACTAATTTTAGGTAATAAAACTTTTGGTATATCATCATCTTTAAAACATATTTGTGCAGCGTGTGTTCCTGGAAAAATTGACTTTTTTAAATACGATTGGAAGGCAGAATCTTGGAATCTTGTTTTTGCTTTTGGGATAATTTTAGGAGGTTTAGTTGCTGGTTTGGTTTTTCAAAATCCTGAAGCGATTAAGATTTCATCCGAAACAGTAAAAGATTTGAATGGAATGGGGATTACAAATTATTCAGGTATGGTGCCTGAAGAGATTTTTAACTTTTATTCATTGTTTACACTCAAAGGATTTATTTTAATGGTTGTTGGTGGGTTTTTTATCGGTTTTGGTACTCGTTACGCTGATGGATGTACTTCAGGTCATGCAATTATGGGACTTTCAAATTTACAACTTCCTTCATTAATTGCTACTATCTGTTTTTTTATTGGAGGTTTGTTAATGACATGGTTCATTTTACCTTTTATAATGAATCTTTAAATTGTTGAGTGTTAATTGATATAAATAATTAAAATGAATAAATTAAAATTTTTGATTGTTGGATTTTTCTTCGGTTTTGTACTTATAAAAGCGGAAGTTATTTCTTGGTTTCGTATTCAAGAAATGTTCCGTTTTCAAGCATTTCACATGTACGGAATTATTGGAGTTGCTGTAATGGTTGGGATGCTTTCAGTTTTCCTTATTAAAAAGTATAATGTTAAGACTTTATCTGGTGAAGAAATTAATATCAAACCAAAAACATTTAGTATTGGTAATATTATAGGAGGATTAATGTTTGGTTTAGGTTGGGCGATGACAGGTGCTTGTCCAGGTCCTCTTTACGCTTTAATTGGAAGTGGTTTAGGTGTTATTGTTATTGTTCTTTTAAGTGCTGTTTTAGGTACTCGGGTTTATGGGAAATTGAAAGATAAATTACCGCATTAATTATCCTGTTAGTGATGCCATAAAGTATTTAAAATTATAAGCTATTGAAGAATGAGTAAAGAAAAATGTACTAGTCAAAATTGTAATTGTTCATGTCATCATGAGCCTATAGAAGATATATTTGATAAAAAAAACAATCATGGTAATCAACGTCGTGATTTTATTAAACATGTAGGTTTAGGAGCAATTGGATTAGGATTAGGTCCTGCTCTAAGTTACTGGTTACAAGATGAAGGGAAAATTAATGAAATCATTAAAAATCCGGCTATCATATCTGGGAGAGCACAGAGATACACTATTTTACATACTTCTGATATTCATGGTCAATTAGATATTCATGATGAATTCTTTTGGGAAAAGGGAAAACCTGTTTTTAAAAAACGTGGAGGATTTGCTACTTTGCAAACGATGTTGAAAGAATTAAAAAGTCAAAATCCTTTAAATACGTTAATTGTTGATGGTGGTGATTGTTTTCAAGGAAGTGGTATTGCTTCGTTAACGCAAGGTCAAGCTATTGTCCCTTTAATGAATAGGATGAATTATGATCTTGTTTTACCGGGGAATTGGGAGGTAGCTTATGGAAAGGATATGTTAATTCATGATATGGATAATTACACGGCGGCTAAAGTTTGTGCAAATATGTTTCATAATGATGACTTAGACTTGGAATCTCTTTTTCCTCCATATCAAGTTTTTAATTTGGGTGGGACAAAAATTGGATTTATTGGTTACAATGATCCTTTAACTCCCGTTAGACAATCGCCTGATTATTCAAAAGGTATTAAATTTACAAAGCCTGAAATTAATATTCAAAAGTATGTAAAAATACTACGAGAAGAGAAAGGTTGTACAATGGTTTTCGTTCTTTCTCACATGGGATTAGCTCAACAATTAAATTTGGCTGATCAAGAATATGCAAGCGGAGTTGATTATATTTTGGGGGCGGATACGCATGAAAGAATTCGTGAACCATTACAAGGAAAATATTCTAAAGTTACAGAACCAGGTGCTTTTGCTTCATTTGTAGGGAAGTTGGATATTGTGATTGAAAATGGAAAAATAAAAGAAGAGGTTTATCAATTGTTAGATGTTGACCCACAGATTTATAAAGAGGATAAAGAAATGAAACACTATGTTAAAATGGCAAAACAGCCTTATGATAAAGTGTTGAATGAGGTTTTAGGTCAAACAAAAACTCCTTTGTTTCGTTATTATATTATTGAAACTCCAATGGATAATCTAATTACGGATGCAGTTTTATGGAAAATGAAAACGGATATTGCGGTTTCAAATGGGTTTCGATTTTGTCCTCCTTTGGTTCCTAATCCTGAAACAGGATTGGCTGATATTACAAAAGATTATTTATGGAGTATGTTGCCTGTTAATTCTGAAGTTAAAACTGCTGATGTAAAAGGAAAACAAATTTTAAATTGGTTGGAACAAGAGTTAGAAAATGCTTTTGCTAAAGATCCAACAAAAAGATTTGGTGGATGGTTTGTTCGTTTTAATGGTATGAAAGTAACTTTTACAATTGCGAATGAAAAAGGTAAAAGAGTTCAATCTGTAATGATAAAAGATGAACCAATTGATCCTGAAAAAATATACACAATGGTTGCTTGCGAAAGAGATGGCGATCCTGATAATATGTTATGTAGAATGAGAAACACGCATAATTCTGTTTCTCAAGGTATCATGCTTCATTCTGTTATTGAAGAGTATTTAGCTGAATTTTCTCCTGTTTCACCTAAAATTCAAGGAAGAGCTATTGCAACAGATGCTGAACCTACTTTATTAACTTCTGTTCCTGGTTTGAATTACCAATTTAGATAATAGTTTTCGGTTTAAATTCTTTTCTTAATGATTTCACAAAAAACAAGGATCGGAATTATCGGAACAGGTGGAGTAGGAGGCTACTTCGGTGGACTTCTAGCTGATAAATATTTTCAATCTAATGAAGTAGAAATTATATTCATTGTTCGACCTTCAACAGAAAAGATTATCAAAGAAAAAGGATTGAAATTAACCACTCCTGATTTTGAAAAGGTAATAATTCCAACACTTGTTTCATGCAATCCAGAAGAAATTGGTGAATTAGATTACGTAATTTGTACCACTAAAAGTTACAACCTGGAAGAAAGTATTTTACCGTTAAAAAACTGTATTACTCCTGAAACCATAATAATTCCTGTATTAAATGGAGTAGATTCCAAAGATAGAATTGAAAATTGGTTTCCTGAAAATGAAGTGCTTTATGGTTGTGTTTATCTGGTGTCTCGTCAAATTGAAACTGGTGTAATTTTAAAAACTGGAAATATGCATTCGTTTCATTTCGGATCTTCTTCAGTACCAATAGATAAATTAAATAAATTAGAATACATTTTAAAAGAAGCAACTATTGAATGTTATCTGACAAATACGATTCAAAAAACGGTTTGGCAGAAATTTATGTTTATCTCTTCAATTGCCAGTTTAACTTGTTATTTGGACAAGTCAATTGGAGAGATTTTTGAAAATAGTGAATGGACAAATATGTTAATTGATTTATTAAATGAAGTTCATTCTGTAGCAATTGCAAATCAAATTGAAGTAACAGAAAATATAGTGGAAATCACCTTGCAACAAATGAAAACATTGCCTTATGAATCTACTTCATCTATGCATAGCGATATTCAAAAGGGAAACAAAACAGAATATGAATCATTAACTGAATATGTTTCTTTGCTAGGTCAAAAATTAAATGTAAAAACACCTACTTTTGATTTAATTTTGACTACTTTTAAATAATGGAACTAATCACAATCAAAACTTTTCAAAATTCAATCGACGCTCACATTCTAATGTCACGATTAGAGAATGAAGATATCAAATGTTTTATTTTCGATGAGAACGTAGTAACACTAAATCCTTTGTATTCTGTAGCTGTCGGTGGTATCAAATTGAAAATTAATGAAAGTGATTTTGAAAGAGCAAAAATAGTTATTTCTGATATCGAGGGAACTCCTTTCACTGACGATAATAATGTTGCGAAAATATGCCCGAAATGTAAATCTACCGATTTATATTCTGGATTTAACACGATCAAAGATGTCAAAAGTTTTCTAGCTTTTATAATTTCTTTTATACTCTACATCTTTCCTTTTTACCTTAAAAAAGTATACCGTTGTAAACAATGCGGAACAGAATTTAAAAATTGATATTATTTATCATTTAATTTCAAATGTTGACTTGATATCTATTTAGTAACAGCATATTCGAATTCCATACCCAAAAACAATCATTTCAGAGAAAAAAAAGAATTCTTCAAAATATTTTTCTTATTTTCAATACAATGAGAAAAACAATACTACATATATTTTTTTGGATATTTATCTTTTTATACATTTTTGACTACGTAGTTGAACTTTTTCCATTGTCTAAAAGTCTTTATTTAACTACTTTTGAAGTGATTCTCTTCTCTATAGAGTTTTATCTGCATTTATACTTTTTGTTTCCTGTAATATATCAGAACAAAGGTGTTTTTCAATATTTAATTTCTTTGTTTTTGTTGCTTTTTTTAACATGGTTAACATATTTTTTATTTGGAATTGAAGATGAATTACTTTCTGAAAATTTCATAAGGGGAATTGTTACTTTTTTATTGAATCATTTACTATTTATCTTCATTTCTTATGTTGTTTGGTATTTTATGAAATATTTTACTGAGAAAGAAAAGAATTTAAAATTAGAGAATGATAAATTGCAAATGGAAATGTTGTTGCTAAAGACTCAAATAAGTCCACATTTTTTATTTAATGCATTGAATAATATTTATTCCCTTACGCTAATGAAAAGTGATGATGCTCCCAAAATGCTATCTGCATTATCAGATATTCTTCGGTATTTGTTGTATGAAGGGAATAAAAAAAGTGTTTTTTTAACGGCGGAAATTGACACGATTTACAAATATATCGATATTCAGAAGTACAGAAAAATTCCTGGATTGAATAATATATCAATTCAAGTGCATGGAGATTTATCGGCAATTCAAATACCTCCTTTGATCTTTATGACCTTAATTGAAAACTCATTCAAACATGGAGATATTGTTGAAAATAACAAAGGATTCGTCACTATTGTTTTTGAAATTCAAGGAAGTAAAATTGATTTTAAAATTGAAAATTCATATTCAACAAGAGAAGTTTCAAACGGAGTTGGCTTAAAAAATATTCATTCGCAATTGAACATTTTATACGGAAATAATTATCAATTAAAGATAGATGAATCCAATTCAATTTTTCATGTAAATTTACAAATTGATGGCTACTAAAAAATATACCTGTATAATTGTTGATGATGAACCGTTGGCTAGACAATTACTCGAAACCCATATAACTGATATTGCTGTATTAGAATTAATTGCAACATTTTCATCAGCTATTGAAGCTAATCAGTTTTTAAATTCAAATTCGGTTGATTTTATATTTCTTGATATTCAAATGCCTAAATTAACAGGAATCGATTTTTTGAAAGCCTTACAGAGTCCTCCTAAAGTGATTTTTACAACAGCTTATTCTGAATTTGCTTTAGAAGGTTATGAATTAAATGTGATCGATTATCTTTTAAAACCAATTACTTTCGAACGTTTCTGTAAAGCTACTAACAAAGTAATAGAAATTTTAAACCTTGAAAATGAAGTGAAATTAATTGAAAATGTAGAGTTAAAAGAAAATTCAATCCTTATAAAATCAAGTCATCAATTGATTAAAATTGACCTATCTACTATTCTTTACATTGAAGGATTACACAAATACATAAAGATTGTAACGACTGATAAAAAACATACAACTTTGTATTCGATGACTGCTGTTGAAGCAGATCTTCCTCCCGATTTTTTTTACAGATGTCATCGTTCTTTTATAGTTAATTTAAGGAAAGTTGAATTAATTGATGGGAATTTAGCGGTAATTGGAGCGAATAAAATTCCTATTAGCATTAATAATAAGTCAGAATTAATTCAAAAATTGGGTAAAAAAATTGGGTAATCGAATTTGTTAAGTGTTAGTGCATTCTTGAAAAAGGTTCACTTCGTGGCTGCGGTGTGGCACTCTGTGTAAATACTCCGTGTAAATCTGTGGTTAAAAAATTAAAATGCGTTTGCTCTGCTATTTCTGTACCCAAAACAGTTAATTTGAGAGAAAAGATTTGTAGTCTCAACGTTGGGTGTCTAAATTTGCTGAACACACTAAAAAAATATGACGATGAAAATAATTAAACTTTTACCGATATTTATTCTTCTCTTTTTGAGCTGGAATACTGTTTCTTATTCTCAAACTACTATTTATACAATGCCTGAAGAAACGGCAGAACACGAAAGTACTTGGCTACAATGGCCTCACAGTTACACGTATGGAACTACGTATAGAAATCGATTGGATCAAACTTGGGTAGATATGACCAAAAGCTTAATTGGAAGTGAAAATGTCCACATTGTAGCCTATGATAATACCGAAAAAGCAAGAATAACTGCCTTACTAAATGCTGCGAATGTTTCTATGATGAATGTGGATTTCTTTGTTCACCAGAATGACGATGTTTGGGTTAGAGATAACGGTCCTATGTTCGTTTATGACAATAATGGCGATTTGAAAATGCTAGACTGGGGATTCAACGGTTGGGGAAATGATACGCCTTTTACATTATGCAATGTAATTCCAAGTTTATTAAGTGTTGATTTAGGAATTGAAAAAATCGATTTGAACTCAGTAGTTCTTGAAGGAGGAGCAATAGAAAATGATGGAAATGGAACAATAATGGCAACAAAAAGTTCTGTAACTGACACTAGTGTTATGTTAATCATGAATTGACGGATAAAGTCTTTTAAGTTTTATTCTTGCTTCATTGTTTGTAAACTGCCAATTGATTTTACTGTTTTTATTATTTCTGTACTTTTGCCAAGCATCAACCTCTTGTTTTATTTT
>OBEQ010431557.1_pt1 | contig 12004 bp, 9 predicted proteins | sample 1670901 | NCBI WGS metagenome assembly OBEQ01 (sample SAMEA104232315, study PRJEB22302) | groundwater metagenome | biome: forest; feature: aquifer; material: groundwater | place: USA | collected 2011-08-07 | depth 5.4 m | reverse complement strand
GAAGGTGAAGGGTGAACGCGACGGCAGCAAGTAGTCGCCTTCGCCCCCAACGCCTTCACCATTTTTCAGCCTTAGGATGTCCTAGACTGTCGGATATTTTCTTACGCGGTGTAGAAAATTATTGACAACTTTTCACCCGGAGAGTAGAAATGATCTTGCCTGGTTTTACCCTCAGTAAACAGTCGTTTAGCTTTGGTAAACGAGCAATGCGCCTTCCGACCGTTGTAGTTCGCGGTGATGTGTTGGAGTCCTGGCTGACCGTGTCCGACTACACGAAGTCAAGACTTGCCAACGAGTTAGGAGTCTCCAAAGGGCGCATCAGCCAGTTGCTTACCTCTCAGGAAGAGCCTTCTGCCCACCTGATCGCCAAACTGATGATTCTCACAAACCTTCCGTTTGAGCGGCTTTTTAAAGTTGTTCACGGTCAATCATCATCCGTGCCTCACCGATCCGCCCAATCTGTGCAACGCCCCGCCTTGGCGACCAGCGCCTGGCCGGCGGGGCGCGATCTTGCGGCAGAGCGCGCGTAGTTTCGGAGTTCATCCAAGAGCTGCATGACAGGCCGGTCGGCGCCCGAGAGTGCTTCCAAGAATCCACTTCAGTCGGCCTGGCGAGCTTTGTCACGAATTCCTTCGCGTTTACACGGCCGTCGCTCCCTCGAAATCGTTCGATTCGCTCATCAGGTTTCATGCTGACTGCCGCCACGTCACGTTGGCGAGGGATCACCAACCGCTGGACGCACACGTCAGTCGTGGGGGTCGACGTCGGCAGCTCGTCGGTCAAAGTGATCGAACTCTCGCAGCATGATGGCCAAGTGGTGATCGAGCGCTACGCGGTTGCCCCGATCGCGGAGCAAGGCGCGACCGCGGCGGTGCGCCGGGCGATGCGCGAGGCGAGGATCACGAGCAAGCGGGTCGCGATCGGCGTGTCCTCGGCGGAGTTGATCGTCAGGCCGTTCCAGCTGCCGGTCATGCCCGCCAAGGAACTGCAGGTCGCGCTGCGGCGGCAGGCGGAAGCGATGACCGTCGATCGACCTGCCTCCGGCGAGGTGGCGATCGACTGGCACGTCGTCTCGACGTCGAACCAATCGATTCGAGGGATTTTGGCGGTCGTGCCCAAGACGCTGATTGCCGGGCGCATCGCACTGGCGACCGCGGCCGGTCTGCGGCCCGTCGTCGTCGACGTCGAGGGCTTGGCGCTGTGGAATGCGTACTGGGCATTCCTCGGCCATCGGGCCGCGCGCGGGCGAACGGTGCTGCTGGTCAACCTCGGACATCGGACGACCAATCTCGTCATCGCCAGAGACCGTGACGAGCTGCTGCTGGTGCGCGACGTGTCCCTCGGCAGCCCGGCGTTGCGCCAGCGGCAGGATGATTGGGCCTCGGAGCTGACCGATGCGTTGGCCCAGGCGCAAACTGTGGGCGGGCTCACCGGACTGGAGACGGCGATTGTCACGGGCGGCGGCAGTTCGCCTGCGGCCGCGTCGCTGGTTCGCTCGCTGACCAACGCCCCGGTGTCGCTCTGGAATCCGCTTGGCGCCTTCGGCGAAGAGCTCCTCGGCGAATCGTCCGCCGCGTTTGGCGTCGCCATCGGCCTGGCCCTTAGGAGGCCCGCGTCATGAAGCTGACCGAGACCGGCAGTCAAGGCGCCGCATCCGTCACGGCAGGAACGCGCCCCGTTCGGCGCCCGCAAGCGGACCACGTCTTCGCGATCAACTTATTGCCACAGCATCGCGCCATCTCCCGCTGGGGACGCCCGGCGGCGTGGGCCGCGGGCGGATGGCTGATCGTCAATGGGTTGATCTTGGCGTCGCTGCTCGGCTCGACGGCCCAGGCCATCAGCCGTGAAAACTCGCTGCAACGGGTGCTGTCCGATCAGCGGACAACCGAGGAGGCGTGGGACTTCGAGGCGCTGTATCGCCTCGCCGCGCAGCGATTGGCCCGGCTGCGCGCGTGGTCGACGCTGCAGCGCCAGCAGCTTCCGCTGGGCGGGACGCTGGCCTCGCTGGCGACGACGCTGCCGGCGCGCACGTGGATCACGGGCGTCACCGTCGACCGCGACGCGCGCACCCTCACCGTCCGCGCGAGATATCTCGTCGATCCCGAACACCCCGACAGCCTCCCCGCGTCGGCATGGATTGTGGCGCTGAAAGCGGACCCTCGGTTCGGCGAACGCCTGACGCGGCTTGCGCCCGGCGAGTCATCGCGCGCGACGCAAGGCCGTGCCCAGGTCGTCGACTTCGAGCTGTTGGGCGAATGGGGCGCGTGATGGGTGCTTCGAAGTGGACGAGGACGGCGATGTGGACCGCAGTGTTCGCGGTGCCGCTGGCGTTGAACGTCGCGGTCTGGCGATGTCTGCTGCAGCCGGAGCAGGCCAGGCTGCGCGCGATGCAAGACGCCCACGCGCTGTGGGAGCTTCGGCCGACGCTGCAGCGTCTGCTGGCGCAGAGCGAGCTCGCCTTGGAGGACTTGGATCGAGTCGGATTTACGGGCGGGGAGCGGATCGTCGCTGCCCTGCAAGCGATCGCTGTCGAACGTCGCGTCACGGTCCAGCGGATCCGCGCCGGCGGTCCGTCATCGGATCCAAGCGCCGAAGGGTTGGCGGCGATGCCCGTGGAATTGGAGGCGACGGCGGGTTTTGGCAGGCTGGGGCGCTGGATCAGCGACATGGAGTCGCACCGGGCGATCCGAGTCGATCGCCTCACGCTGACCGCCGGCGCGGAAGGTCATGCACTGGCGACGATGAGACTCACCGTCTATCTCCGGAGTGGTTCATGAGCGGGTTCGATGCGGACACTGTTCGGTGGTTTATGGCACGATCGCTGGCGTCATGCGCTCTGGCGGCCGGGAGCGTGTTGGCCGGGCCGATGATGTCGGAGGCAGGCGTCTCGCCAAGAGACTATCAGCGGATGGTGGAGCAGCTGTCCGAGGCGGTCGAGTCGCGCCGGGTCGTGAGCGCGCAGACGGATTCGTACGATGTGGTATTCCGACGCGATCCGATGCGGCCGATCATCGACCCGCAAGGCGATGTCGCGATGCCGCAAGCGCTGCGCGACGGCCTGTCGGTGCAGGAGATCTTATTCGCCGAACAGCGGCCGTTGGCGGTGAGCGACGGCGATGTGTTCGCCAGCGGCGAGACGGTCGGCCCTTACACGATCCTCGGGATCCGCAGCGACGGGCTGGTCGCCCAGCGCGGCAATCAAATGCTGTTCATCCCCGCGGATCAGCCCTCCATGACCTCGACGGCGCTTCGTCCGTCGCCGACCGCGCGGCCGATCGAGTCCCCGCTCGCCGCGACGGGGATCGCGGCGTCCGCTCCGGAGGTGCCAGAACGCTTGGTTCCGGTGCGGCCGTTCGATCTCATGTCGGAGACCAATCCCGACGCGGTGCGTCCCGCCCCCGCGCGTCGCGATGACCAGTCTCTGTAGCTTCGCAAGAGCAGGATCAGAAGTCAGAAAACAGAAGTCAGAAGTCAGATGAATTCGACAATGGCTTTGGTCTCTGACTTCTGAGTCAGTCGTTGCCTGAAATTCCTTCCCCAGCGTTCATCGTTGCGTAGTTCTGCGTAGCATCGCGTAACTCCGACGACCAGGGGCCTTGTGTGTCCGTCGGATGTGCTATGCTTTGGGCGACAACTGGTCCGACCGATTCCCTCGAGAAGGGCAAACTCCCGACGAACCGACGTCGGGTCCGGACGTCTGTCCGGGCGGCGCGAGCCGGGGACGCAAAGCCTCAGTCCTCATGCCGATGCTGAGGAGGCTGGGCTGCCGAATGGGTGTTCCTGCGTCCGCTTCATGCTCTCATGAGGCGGGCTTTTTTGTGCGGAGCCCCACGGCGGTAGGCCGTAGGGCGGGCCGCGCGGGAGTCCGCGTCGAGGGAGTCGCACGTCGAACGCGTCGCCAACATCAGAGGAAGGCAACTTGCGGGAGCGTGACGCCAAACGATGAAGCCGGTCTCTGTGAACGTACTGCTTGTTGAAGACAACCCCCGAGACGCTGAGCTACTCCGGGAGGCGCTCGCTAAACAACGCTCCGGCACCTTTCACCTGGAGTGGGTCCAGACGCTCAACGCCGCGGTGGAGCTCCTCGCCAAACGCAACGTCGACGTGGTCTTGCTCGATCTGATTCTGCCCGACAGCCAAGGCCTGGACACCCTGATCACTATGCACGCGCGCTCGCCGTGGGTGCCGGTCGTCGTTTTGACCAGCTCCGACGACGATGAGGAGGTGGCGCTGCAGGCGCTGCATGAGGGCGCGCAGGACTATCTCCTCAAGGGCTACGTGCAGATCTATCGCAATCTGCTGGGCCGGTCGCTGCGCTACGCGGTCGAGCGGCATCGGATGCTCAAGCAGCTGCGCGACGCCGAAGAGCAGGAAAAGCACGTGGCCGAGGACCAGCAGCATCGGGCCGAGGAATTGGACAAAGCCTATCGGGAGCTGGAGCGCACGCAGGCGATGCTGATCCAAGCCGAGAAGATGGCCGCCGTCGGCCAGCTGGCCAGCGGCATCGCGCACGAAGTGAAGAACCCGCTGAGCATCATCCTGCAGGGCATCAATTATCTGGAGCGGGAGGTGCTGACCGAACGTGAGCAGGGCGCGCAGATCCTGCAGATGATGCGCGAGGCGGTCAAGCGCTCGGACCGGATTGTGCGCGGCTTGCTCGATTTTTCCAAGCCGGCGCCGCTGGAGCTTAAGGCGTCGTCGCTGACGCGCGTGCTCGACGCGTCGCTGGATTTGGTCGAGAAGCAGCTGATCGTCACAAACATCCGCATCGTCAAACAGCTGGGCGATGCACTGCCCGAGGCGCGGCTCGACGACAATCAAATGAAACAAGTGTTCATCAACTTGATCCTCAACGCGTTTCAGGCGATGCCGCAGGGCGGCACACTGACGATCAACGCCCACGCCAAGCTGCTGACGGAAGTGGGCCACCACGTCGGCACCCGCGCCACCGACCTGTTCCGGTTGGGCGAGACGGCCCTGGTCTGCGAGCTGCACGACACGGGGATGGGGATCCCGGAAGAGGCGGTGCCCAAAGTGTTCGACCCGTTCTTCACGACCAAGCCGCCGGGCGAGGGCACGGGTCTAGGCCTGGCGATCACGCGCGCGATCGTCGAGGCGCACGGCGGACTCATCGAGATCGAGAGTCGCTCGGGTCGCGGCACGATGGTCCGCGTCATGCTGCCCACCGCGAAGGACTGCGCGCGCGAGCGCAGCCACACCGACCACATTGATCAGACGCTGGCGCACCAAGCGGACATCTACGCCGAGGAAATTCCTGGGAGCTAGCTGGCAGTGAAGCAGGTCAATCTGAAGATGCTGAGGGCTTAGCGTAGAGCGGATAGCGGATAGCGTATAGGGCTCAAAGTCAGATCGAGCTCAAAGCCTATACGCTCAACGCTCCACGCTCTACGCTAAACCCTGAGGATGTCTGCCAAGGAGGAGTTGAGGGATGCATCGTCATGGCCACGGGCTGATGCCCACGATCCTGTTGATTGACGACGAGCCGGCCACGCGCCAGCTGGTGTCATTGCTGCTGCAGCATCAAGGCTTCCGCGTCCTGACGGCGGCCGACGGCCAGGAAGGATTGCAAGCGGCCGCGCTGCAGATTCCCGACGTGATCCTGTTGGACCTGATGATGCCCAAGCTGCATGGCCATGACGTCATGCGCCAGCTGCGCCGCGATCCGCTGACCCGCGACATCCTGATCATCGTGCTCACCGCGCGCGGCGGCGATCAGGACGTGGCCGAGTCGCTGCGGCTGGGTGCGGTGTCCCATCTTGAGAAACCCTACGAAGTGGAGGAGCTGCTGAGACGGATCCAGGCGGCGCTATCGCTGCGACACGGCGATGCGCTGGACCTGGTCTCGCATGCGACGTCGCACGGGAGGTGATCTCGATGGCGCCTGAACATCGCGGGAGAATCCTGGTCGTCGAAGACGAGGAGGCGGCGGGGAAGATTCTGCGGCTGCTGCTGGAATCCGCCGGGTTCCTCGTCCACACGGCGCAGTCCGGCGAGGCGGCGCTGGCCTATGCCGCCGAGCAGTCGCTGGACTTGGTCATCCTCGATCTGAGGTTGCCGGACATGCACGGCTATGACGTTTCCAAAGAGCTGCGGCGCGTGCATCACCCCTGGTCGGTGCCGATCCTGATGCTGACCGGGATGGACAAGCCGATTGACCAGCTGCGCGGCTTCGCCTACGGCGCCGACGCCTATGTCACAAAACCCTATGAGTTCACGGAGCTGCTCCGGACGATCGAGCTGCTGCTGGGGCAGATGAGCCCCGCCTAAAATGTTGGCCGCCCTTGTCGGTTGGATGGGCTGTCGGGCATAGTTATACCAGGGTCCCAGGAAGATGGGACTGCTCGACAAACCCCTGAGCAGGGGTCCCCACCGCGAGGCGGGGAGGCAAACCGACGGAAACGTCGGGACGCAAAGCTACGGGTCCTCTTGAAGGACGGCCGGGTTGCCGAGTGGAGATCGACGCCGCGCCTTCACGGATTGCCGGGCTACCGAACAGGTGGCCCGGTCTTGTTTTATAGGGAGACGTTGGGTTATGCGCTTGAATATCGCTGGCGCGCGTCTGGAATCGTCGCGGCCGCTGCTCCGGGCCGTCGCCCTCAGTGCGGCGGCACTGATGCTTGGAACCTCGCCTGCCTGGGGCGTCGACGGTCCATATAATGAAGCGCGCGAAATCAGTCAGGCGTCGTCGGGAACCGCCGCTCCGCAAGTCACCTACTTCTTCGGCGATCCTCAGTCGCTTGGCGCCGCAGGCCGGAGCACCCTGGTCTACGACGCAATCAATGTCGCCAACTGTCAGTTGACCGGCGGTGGGCTGTCATTGCCGGTGCCGGTCCATGGCTTGTCGGTTGTCACTGTGGCGGCGACCACGCGATTTGATCTGGCCTGCACAGGGCCGAACGGGCCGGCCTCCGCAAGCACGACCATTCTCGTCGGCAGCGCGCCTCCGCCGTCACCACCACCAACTTTGCCAAGTCCTCCAGCTCCGCCCCCACCACCAACCGATCCCTGCGCGCCCGAGACTCCGAGGGGCGCGATGACGGTAGGCCCCTGTGACCCGCAGCCCGGCCTGTGCACGCCGGGCGGCGCGAACAACGAGCCGGAAATCCTCGCCGGCTACTTGCCGGGCGACAATCAAACCGTGGGGGCCACGGGGCAGGTCAAGGTCTGGGTGACTGATGAGTGGCCCGAGTTCATCGCGCCGGGCGAGCAGCTCGACACGGCGACGGGCAAGATTACCACCCCGGGAGATCGTGTCGCCAAGAGGCCTGATGGCTATCTCCAGGAGCCTGCGCTCTACTTCGCGCCCTTTGCCGAGGGTGGCGCTCCGCCGCATTTCCCGCAGTACGTCAAGGGTGACTACAACAACACGACGACCAAAGGGACCGTCCTCAAGAGCGCGCCGATTGAAACACCGCCGCCAGGCACGAATCTGAGCCATAAGTACAACACCGAGGTGATCTGGGATGTCACGGCGCTTGGGCTGGCGCCGGGCACGTACGTGGCCGAGTTCGTCATCCACGACGGCGACAAAGACCTTGGGGTTGGTTGCGTCACCATCGTCATCGTCGGACCGGGTCAGCCGCCCACCACTCCACCACCGACGACGCCTCCGCCGACGACTCCGCCTCCGACCGCGCCGCCGACCGTTCCGCCCCCGACGACGGGCAACCAGCCGCCGCAGGTGAATGCCGGGCCCGATCTGACCGTCCTCCTGCCGCCGGGCGTGACGATCATGCAGCCGACCGTCACCGATGACGGACGGCCTGCGCCGAGTCAGTTGACGCTGACTTGGTCGAAGGTCAGCGGCCAGGGGACCGTGACGTTCAGTGACGCCCACATCGCCCGCGCGGACGCAATGTTCAGCGCCGTGGGGAGCTACGTGCTTCGCTTGACGGTGAGCGATGGCCAGCTCCAGGCATATGACGACGTGCAGGTCGTGGTGAAAGCCGTTGGGAGTCCGCCGCCTACGACGCCTCCGCCGACGACTCCGCCTCCGACGGGTCCTCCTCCGACCGCGCCGCCGAGTTCCGGTCGCCCCCCCACCGTCGTGTTGTTGGCTCTGCCGTCTTTGATTGATCCCGGGCAATCGAGCACTTTGCAGTGGTTCAGTCTCCAAGCCACGGCCTGCCAGGCGTCCGATGGCTGGCAAGGCGCGAAGGGGGTAAACGGGAAGGAGATCGTCAGGCCGTCCTCCACGATGAAGTACACGATCACCTGTACCGGGCCGGGCGGATCGACCACGCAATCCAAAACGGTGACCGTCAAGGGCGGAGCGACTCCTCCTACGCCCCCGACCACACCGCCTCCTCCTTCGGTGGGGTCGCCGCACGTGGCGTTGTTCGCGTTCCCCTCAGCGATCGACCCCGGGCAATCCACCACGCTCTATTGGTTCAGCCTGCGGGCCAGCGCCTGCACCGCCTCGGGCGGCTGGACCGGCGTCCGCAGCCTCACCGGAAAGGAGGTCGTGAGCCCTCCATCGAAGATGACCTATATGTTGACATGCACGGGTCCTGGGGGGCCGAACACCAAGTCGGTGACCGTGACGATTCGCGGCACCGCGCCCGCACCGCAGCCGCCGAGCCCGCCTGAAGCGCCGGCGCCGCCGTCATCGGAACCTCCGATTTCAACTGATCACCTGTTGGGCTACTGGCCGTTCGATGAGGGAGCGGGGACGGTCGCGGCCGATGCCTCCGGCCATCACCATACCGCTCAATTGAAGGCAGGAGCTGGCTGGGGCGTCGGCCGCCTGGGCCATGCGCTGCGAGTGGCTGGAGGCCGCGAGTTTGCTGAGGTGCCCTCCGGCACCGCGCTGACCATCGGGTCGCAGTTCAGCCTGGCATGGTGGCTGAATCCCGAGCCTGTCGCCACCGACGAGCGATGGCTCACAGAGCCCGGCGTTTGGGACATCAAGCTGAATGACGATTATCCGCAACTGACCGCCAAGGGAGGATTCAACCAGCTCGACTATCGCGTCACCAACGGCCAGTGGCAGCACCTGGCGGTAACCTACGACAACGGCCGCATCAAATGGTACGTCAACGGCCAACCGCGCGCTGCGCGTCTGAATCGGCTGATGCAGTCCACCGCGCCGCCGACGGCCGACCATGTGCTGCTCTTCGGCACCGACGGGACGAATTTTGCGAAGGGACTGATCGACGAAGTGTGGCTCTACGGCCGCGTCCTGAGCGATGAGGAGGTCAAGCGACTCTACGCGTCGCCAACCGCTCCGCCACTGCCTCCAACGGTGCCGCCTGTTTTGCCGACTCCACCCCCGACGGTGCCGCCGATTCCATCACCACCCACACCACCGACTCCACCCCCGACGGTGCCGCCACCGTCCACACCGCCGGTTCCTCCAGCGCCGCCAGTCGCGCCGCCGAGCTCGGGTCACGCCTGGTACGTCGCGCCCAATGGGTCGGCCGGCGGCGATGGATCAAGCGCCAGTCCGTGGGATCTGCAGACGGCGCTCAATCAGCCGTCGTCCGTCAAGCCCGGCGACACGATCTGGGTCCGCGGTGGCACCTACAAGGGGCGCCACTACGGCAAGTTGGCGGGCACGGCCAGCCAGGCCATCGTCATGCGCGCCTATCCGGGCGAGCGGGCGGTGCTGGACCTGGCGGAGATCAACGAGGTGGAGCCTGCCGCGCTCAAGATCACGGGCGGCGGCTACGTCTGGTACTGGGATTTGGAGTTCATGAACTCCGAGCCCACTCGTACCCGCGCCGCACCCTGGGGGCGTCTCGACACCTGGCGCGGCGCAGGTGTCGAGCTCTACGCGCCGGGCAGCAAGTTCATCAACTGTGTGTTCCATGACAACGGCACGGGCCTATGGCTGCCGCCCGCCGCCGTCGATGCCGAAGTCCACGGCTGCCTCATCTACTACAACGGCTGCAACGGCTGGGAGCACGCCATCTACACGCAGAACGATGCGGGCACGAAGGTCTTCAGTGACAACCTGGTCTTCGATCAGGCGGGCTTCGGCTTTCATGTGCACAGCCATCCGCTCAAGGGCTACCGGATGGTGGGTAATGCGCTGTTCAACAACGGCGCGCTCACGGGCCACGACGAATCGGTCTACCAGGTCATCGTGACTGGCGACGACACCGCCGAGCGAATCGTGTTCCGGCAAAACTACGTGTACACGTCGCCGGACCATCCGGATTCCAAGAGTTACGGCCTCAAGCTCGACGGCGCCAAGAGCAACAAGGACGTCATCATCGAAGACAACGTCATCGTCAGCCGTGACGCGTTGTACTGCTGGTGGTGGAACGCCGCGCGGGTTGAGCGGAACCTGATCCTGGGCCGCAATCTCGCGGTTTGGCTGCAGATGCCATCCGGCGTGTCCCCGCGCGGCAATGCGCAATATGCCTGGGCGGGCAATCAGTACGTGAATCCCGCGGCGATGAAGTTTGAATCGACCGACCTGGACTTTGCCGGCTGGCAAAGTCAGACCGGCTTGGATGCCACACCCAGCCGGGTTGTGCCGCCTCCCACCGGCGCGCAAGTGTTTGTCCGTCCCAACCAATACGAGCCGGGCCGAGGGCACGTCATTGTCTACAACTGGAGCCGGCAGGCGTCGGTCAGCGTCAATCTTTCCGCGATTCTGAAGTCGGGCCAGGCCTATGAAATCCGGGACTCGCAGAACTACTTCGGTCCGCCGGTCGCGCAGGGCACGTATGCCGGCGAGCTGGTGTCGCTGCCCATGACGTTGACGGCGGTGTCCGAGACGGTGGGAACGCCGGAGCGCCTGCCGAAGCACACCTCCGCCGAGTTCGGGGCGTTCGTGGTGTTGCCGCGGAACGCGCAGTCGGCCTCGAGCGCTGATCCGGTCGAGCCGTCCGAGTAAGCGGCCAAAGTCGCCCTTGTGAGACGTGTGTTTCGTCAGGCATATTTATAGGAAGTGTCCGTGAACGGGCAAACCTCAGCCAAGTTGGCTGACGCGCCGATCGATGGCGCGGACGGAAACGTCGGGACGCAAAGCCACGGGTCCTTGCCGGCTCGCCGGCGCATCAGCTCGTCAGTCTGACGAGCCGGCGGGCTGACGACTGACGAGTCGGGGGATTGCCGGGGTTGCCAAAGGACAGGATATGGCCAAGGGTGTTTGGAATTGCCGGGTTGCCAAGCTACAAGGCGGCCCGGTATTCGCATCTTTGCGGGAATCGCCTGCGCGACACCCTCACATGTCGCGAAGCATCGGCTGCCTCGTCAGCTTCGCGGCCTTGGCCATGCTGCCCGCGGCTCAAGCTTTGGCCGCCGCTGGAGCCGCCGCCTCCTCGGATGCGCGCCCGCCCAGCATCGTGTTCTACGCGATTCCCTCCATCGTCACGGCTGGACAATCGACCTCTCTGGAATGGGTCAGCCTTTGGGCGAGCGCGTGCCGCGCAAGCGGCGGATGGGAAGGCGAACAGCCGGCCACTGGGCACCAGGCCGTCACGCCGTCGGCGACGACGACCTATACGCTGACCTGCGCTGGCGCCGGCGGCAGCGCCGCGAAATCGACGACGATCACCGTGCGCCCGCCATCCGCGCCGGCTTTGCCGCCTCCGGCCACGCCTCCCAGTCGTGGCGCGTCGCCCGCGCATCCGCCGACGCTCGTGTTCATGGCCATGCCGCAGACGGTGGACGCCGGCGAATCCAGCACCTTGATGTGGGTCGGGCTGAACGTGGAGTCCTGTGTCGCCTCAGGCGGATGGCAGGGCCCCAGGCCATCTCATGGGCGTGAACCGGTGACTCCGTCCGTGTCGACGACGTATACCATGGCGTGCGCGGGCTCGGGCGAAACCGTCACGCGATCGGCGACCGTCACCCTCGCCGGCACGCTACCGGCTGCGCCGCCCCAGTCTCCGCTGTTGCCCCCGGTGAGTTTGCCCGCGCCCCCCGAGCCACCCACCACGCCTCCGCCGCGACTGCCCGAGCTGTCGGCGCCTGGGTTTGCGCAGGTCCCGTTCGTCGACGGGCTGAACTCTCCGACGGCCATGGAGTT
>OBEQ010167832.1_pt1 | contig 12004 bp, 13 predicted proteins | sample 1670901 | NCBI WGS metagenome assembly OBEQ01 (sample SAMEA104232315, study PRJEB22302) | groundwater metagenome | biome: forest; feature: aquifer; material: groundwater | place: USA | collected 2011-08-07 | depth 5.4 m | reverse complement strand
GGCCGCGCGGTCGCGGGGGCGGAGCTCGCGGTGGACGGCCCCGGGCGGCGGGCGGGCGCCCACCGCGGTCGTGCCGAGCCGGGAGTGCGGCCGGTCGGGCCCGAAGTCGGGTGGCCGGAGCTCGAAGGCGTCGCGGCGCGTCTCGGGAAGGGAGCGATGCTGCGGATCGGCATCGTCGTAGAGGAAGGCGGGCACCTCGAGCTCGTCCGCGATCCACTCGCCGAAATGTCGCGCCGCTTCCGCCGCTTCCGCTCGCTCGGCCGCGGTGCCGGTGAGAGCCACGAACGGGACCACGTCGATCACGCCCAGCCGCGGGTGCACGCCGTCGTGCGACGTCGGGTCGAGGGTTTCGGCGGCCGCCCGGGCGAGGTTCCGGGCCGCGGGCTCGCAATCATGGGTCGCCGGACCGGCCAGTGTGAACACCGATCGGTGGTGGTCGATGTCGGTGTGGACGTCGAGCAGCGCATCACCACAGGTCGAGGCCAGCGCCGCGATCACCGCGCGCGCTCGACCCTCGGCCAGGTTCACGACGCACTCGATCACCCCACCAGCGTACGGAGCCCACGATGGCCGGTCGCGCCCACGAAGGACAGCGAGCGTAGTCTCGGCCGGTGCGCGTCGGTCTCGCTCTCCCGCAATACGACTACTCCGTCCCGGGCGAGTCACCGCTCCGCTGGGAGACCGTGCTCGCCCACGCCCGACGTGCCGAGGCCCTCGGCTTCGACTCTCTCTGGCTCTCCGACCACCTGTTCCTCGACATCGCCAAGTACGGAGGGAGCGAGGAGCGACAGTTCGCGTACGAGCCGCTCGTCACGCTGGCCGCGCTCGCGCGCTCGGTCCGTCGGCCGCGGCTCGGCACGCTCGTGCTCTGCGAGGCGCTGCGCCCGGCCTCGGTGCTGGCGAAGGCGTTGGCGACGCTGGATCGCATCACCGGGGGCCGCCTCGACGTGGGTATCGGCGCGGGCTGGTACGAGGCGGAGTACGAGGCCATCGGGATGCACCTCCCGTCACCCGGCAAGCGCCTCGCCCGTCTCGCGGAGGCCATCGACGTGCTGCGCGGCCTGCTCGGGCCCGCGGGCGGGCCGGTCAGCGTGAACGGCCGCTTCCACCGCTGCCGTGACGCGCGCAACCTTCCACCCGCGATCCAGCAACCGAACCCGCCCCTCTTCGTCGGAGGCAAGGGCGACCGGCTGCTGCGGCTCGTGGCCGAGCGCGCCGACGGCTGGAACACGTGCTGGGTCTGGACACCGGACGCGTACCGGGGTCGCGTGGACCTGCTCGAGCGCGAGTGCGAGCGGATCGGGCGCGATCCCGCGACCGTGTGGCGCTCGCTCGGTCTCTACGCGCTGTGCGGGGAGAGCCGATCCGACCTCGACCGCCGCTTCGAGCGGATGCGCGCGCGTACCCCGAAGGGTGTGCTCGACGGCGTGACGCTCGACGAGTGGCGGGTAGGGCGGCTGGTCGGGACCGTCGACGAGGTGCGCGAGCAGGCCGCGGCGTGGAAGGCGCTCGGAGTGGAGACGCTCATCGTGGGCGCCGGCGCGTTGCCTTTCGCCGTAGTGGATCCCGACGATGTCGAGCTGCTTGCCGCCGCGCTCGGGACCGCGTGACGGGACGCCGTCGAGCCGGGGCTAACCTGAATGCGCTGCCTCGGAAAGGGCGCCACCCATGAACATCGGACCCCCCGAGATCATCATCGTGCTCCTCGTCGTCCTCTTGCTCTTCGGCGCGTCGCGGATCCCGAAGCTGGCCCGCTCGCTCGGCCAGGCCTCGAAGGAGTTCAAGGCCGGCCAGGCCGAGGGAGCCAAGCACGACGACTCCGACGGCAAGACCGCCAAGTAGCCGCTCCCGCCGCTCCCGCCGCTCCCGCCGCCACCCGGCGGGTCGGGCCCCGGCCCCACCGGCCCGGGCCGGACCAACTCGGGCCGGACCAACCCAGGCCGGCCGGGCGCCTCGGGAACCTCCCGAGCATCCCGCGTCGTTCCTGCTGATGCCCGACGGTGTCCCCACGTGGGAGGAGGTCGCCCGCGAGCACGGGCCCTTCCTCTACAACGTGGCATACCGCCTGGCCGGCAACGACGCAGACGCTGCGGATCTCGTGCAGGAGGCGCTCGTCCGGGTCCGCAGGGGCCTCGAGACCTACCGGCCCGGGTCCCTGGAAGGGTGGTTGGCCCGCATCGTGACCAACGTGTTCCTCGATGAGGTCCGTCGGCGCCGGCGCCGGCCGACCGAGGCGCTGCCCGACGAGCCCGATCGGGTGTTGCCCCCGTCGCTCGCGGCCGACGAGGCCGCCGTCGCCCTCTCCGACGACGTGCAGGCCGCGCTGGCGTCGCTGCCGAGCGAGTTCCGGGTGGCGGTGGTGCTGTGTGACGTCGCCGACCTGTCGTACGAGGACATCGCGGCCACGACCGGGGTGCCGGTGGGCACCGTGCGCTCGCGCATCCACCGCGGTCGGCGCCTGCTGCGGGCCGCGCTCGGGGACGTCGCGCCGTGACCGAGCCTGTGCGTTCCGAGGACCTGCTCTCCGCCTACGTGGACGGCGAGCTCGGCGACGCCGAGCGCGAGGCGGTCGAGGGGCAGCTGGCGTCCTCTCCGGATTGGCGGTCGGTGCTCGGCGACGTCGCCGAGGTGCGCGACCTGGTGCGCGCGCTGGCATCGCGCGAGGCACCATCCGGCTTCTGGGCCGAGCTGCTCGCGGCCGGGCCGCTCGTGGTTGGGCCACACGCGGTTGGGCCACACGCGGTTGGGCCACACGCGGTTGGGCCACACGCGGTCGGAAGCGCGCGACGGACGCGTACGATCCGCGGTGTCGCCTGGCTCGGAGGCGCTGCCGCCGCGGCTGCGGTGGTCGCCGCGTCCGTCTTGCCCGCTGCGTCGAGGGTCGCGCCCCGGGTCCCCGCGCTGGTCGACTCGCACGCGGCACGTGCGTCGGTTGCCGACGACCCGATCGGCCATCTTGCACCGGGGGCCCGGCCCGTGAGCTTCCGCCGATGACCGTCTCGGCGCCGCGCGCGCGTATGACGGTGCGGTCGGCGGTGATCGTGGGTGTCGCGCTGGGAAGCTTGCTGGCGCTGGTGCCGACGGTGAGCGCGCAGCGGCCCCGGGGTCAGGGTCAGGGCCTGCTTGAGCAGGCGCGCCGTGCGATCGCCGCGTACGACTTCACCGGTGTCGTGGTCGTCGAGTGGCAGGACCGGGGTGTTCGTCGTCGCGAGACAGTGCCGGTGACCGACTCCGCCGGCATGCTCGAGGTCGGCGAGGGTCGGCGCATGATGGGGGCGGGCCCGAGCCGGCTCGTCGACGGCGCCGACGGCTGGCACGTGCTCTGGAGCGACACCGCCCCGGAGACCCCGCCGTCGGCCGAGGTGAAGTACGACCTCACGGTGCGTCGGGGCACCGTTGTTGCCGACCGGCCGACCACCGTTGTCGAGGCGAGCCGGTCCGGGGCGGCCGGCGTGCGGGATCGGCTCTTCGTCGACGACGAGACGGGATTGCTGCTGCGGCGCGAGCAGCTCGATCGGAGGGGTCGGGTGGTGCGCGCCGTCGGCTTCGAGTCGATCTCCGACCCGGTCGTCGCGGGGCCGGAGGAGTCGCAGCGGGCATCGCACGCGTTGCCCCGTCCCGAACAGCCCGCGCATCGACGGGCGCCGCATTCGCTCGCGCAGCTGGCGGCGCCGTACCGGGCGCCGGCCCGCGTCGGCGACCGCTACGAGCTCGTCGGGCGCTACCGCGACCCCGACGGCACGGTCCAGCTCTTCTACAGCGACGGGCTGTTCGACGTGTCGGTGTTCGAGCAGACGGGCGCGCTCGACACGACCGCGCTTCCCGACGGCGGTCGGTGGGTCGCCTTCGGTGGCCACCGCGCCCGCGTCTACGACACACCGACCGGCGCGGCCGTGATCTGGGAGGGAGCGGGCGTGGTCTACACCTGCGTCACGGACGCGCCCGCCGGTGAGGTGGAGGCGATGCTCGGCGACTTCCCGCGTCGGTCGTCACCCGGCGGGTTGCAGCGAGTCGTCGACACGCTGCTCGGCCCGTTCAGCTGGAGCTGAACGTGCGGCCGGCCGGCTCCGGCGCGGCGTCGCTCGTGGGTCAGCCGGATGTGCGGCTGAGGCCGCGGCGCCTGTGGAGGATGCGCCGGCGCTCGCGCTCCGAGGCGCCGCCCCAGACACCGTGATCGATGCGGTAGGTCAGCGCGTACTCGAGGCAATCGGTGCGTACCGGGCAGTCCTCGCACACGCGCCGGGCCACCTCGACCCCGACGCCGTCGGAGGGGAAGAACTCCGAGGGATCCATCTCGCGGCACCGGGCCCCGAGCATCCACTCGTGCTCGGCGTCGTAGGCGGGCGGGATGGCGGGGGACAGATCTTCCGTCATGGCTCTTCTCTCCAACGCATGGGAGCCCCCGCCGGTTCCCGTAGCCTTCTCAGGAAACGCTCAGGCGGCGCGGAACCTCTCCACGGCCCCCGACGTTCCGTAGGGTGATCCTCGCAGCATGATCCCGACAGCATCACCCCGACAGCATCACGGAGGTTCGCGGTGAGTGACCAATCGACGCCGGACGCCCCGCCCGAGGAACCGATGGTGACTCCCGCCCCCGAGGCTCCGCTCGCCACCGAGGCCCCCACCGAGGCCGATGCGACCGCGACTGGCCCGTCCTCGTCCGGCCCGTCCTCGCCTGGTCCGTGGGGCGCGGCGCCCGCCGGGTCGGGCTGGGATGCGCCGCCCGCTCCGTCTCCCGCGGGCCCGACCCGGGTGGGGCTCCGCCAATTCGTGACCGGCGCTGCGGTGGGCGGGCTGATCGGTGCGCTGGTCGCCGGTGGCGTCTTCGTTGCCGTGCGCGACGACACGACCACGAAGCAGGCCACCACTCCGGTGCCGACGACCTCGAACGCGCGCAACACGTCGGTGTTCACCGAGCCCAAGGACCTCCAGGGTGTCCTCCACAATGTCGAGCCGGCCGTGGTCGCCATCCGGACCGGTGCCGCGGTCGACCCCGGTCTGTTCGGCGGCAGCAGCGGCTCGCGTGGTGGCGCCGGCACCGGCTTCGTCATCGGCTCCGACGGCGTGATCGCCACCAACAACCACGTCGTCGCCGACGCCAACGGCAAGATCGAGGTGGGCTTCACCGACGGAACGAACAAGACGGCGACGGTGGTCGGGCGCGACGCGTCGGTCGACCTCGCGGTCCTCAAGGTCGACGCCAACGGCCTCCCCGTCGCGAAGCTCGGCGACTCCGACAAGCTCCAGGTGGGTGACGAGGTGATCGCCATCGGCAACGCGCTCGCCCTCGAGGGCGGCCCGAGCGTGACCCGGGGCATCATCTCGGCCCTGAACCGTCAGATCGACACCGAGGTCGGCACCACGCTCTTCAACGTGATCCAGACCGACGCCGCCATCAACCCGGGCAACTCCGGTGGACCGCTGGTGAACTCGGCCGGCGAGGTGGTCGGGATCAACACCGCGATCGCCAACCCGGGCGAGGCGCAGAACGTCGGCTTTGCGATCTCGATCTCGAACGCGAAGAGCTTCATCGACGAGCTTCGCCAGGGAAGGACCGTGCAGATCGCGTTCCTCGGCGTCGACACCCAGAGCGTGACGCCCGCCATCGCCAACGAGCTCGGCTTGACCACGCAGACGGGCGCCGTGGTGCGGCGGGTCACGCCCGGTGGGCCGGCCGAGAAGGCGGGCATCCAACGCAACGACGTGATCCGGAAGGTCGGCGACGCCGACGTCAAGACCAAGACCGATGTGGCGGTGGCCGTGCGCAAGCACCGTCCCGGCGACAAGGTGGACGTCGTCATCCAGCGGGGCGGCAAGGATCAGACCGTCTCCGTGACGCTCGCGCCCCGGCCCCAGTCGAACGGCTGAACCGCACTACGCTCGCCTGCTGTCCCACCCGATCGCGGCGGGCAGGAGTCGAGGAGTCGGATGTCGCAGGAACCCGAGGAGCTCGCGGAGCAGCCCCCGCAGGGGCACGTGAGGGTCGTCTACCTCGGCCCGGTCGCCCCGCACTGGGAGGTGCACGGCGTGTTTGGCGACCGCCAGGTGATCGACGAGTTCCGCCAGCGCGCCCTCGCCCGGCTCCAGCTCCTCCCGCCCCACGACCCGCAGTTCCGGCGCAACCGCGAGCGCGTCGCACGCGACGCCGAGCGCGAGCGGCTCATCCTCGAATGGGACCTCGGCTACGACGAGCCGGAGCCCACGCCCACGCCCGCGCCCGCGCCCGCGGTGTAGGGCACGCCCGGCGCGGAGGTCACGGAGCGTCGAGCACGATTTCACCGCCCGGCTCACCGCCCGGCTCACCGCCCGGCTCGCTGTCGCCGGTTCCGGGGAAGCTTCCGGTGGCCATGAACTCCACCCGCTCCGCGATGGTTACGGCATGGTCGGCGATGCGCTCGAAGTGGCGGCCCACCAGCGCCACCTGCACCGCCTCCTGCACCGTCGCCTCGTCGGAAGCGCCCCAGGCCAGGATGTGGCGGAACAAACTCTTGGTCAGGTCGTCCATCACGTCATCCATGTCGGCGAGCGCGGCCGCGCATGATGGGTCCGCATCCGCGAACGCGTCGATCGCGACCCGCGTCTGATTCGACGCCTGCGCGCCCATCTGGTCGATGATCCCGCGCACCTTGGGGTCGAGCTCGTGCGGGTAGAGGCGTCGGGTCGTCTTCGCGACGTTGACCATCAGGTCGGCGCTTCGTTCGAGCTCGTGGTTGACGCGCATGATCGTCACGACCGTACGCAGGTCGGTGGCCATCGGCTGCTGGCGGGCCAACAGGAGCAGGCACCGATCCTCGATGGAGTGGTACAGGTCGTCGACGGCGTCGTCTCTTCCGATCACGGCCTCGGCCGCGGCCAGATCGGCGTCGAGCAGCGCCTGGGTTCCGCCCGCGATCGCCTCCGTGGTGAGCGCCCCGAGGAGAATGACGTCCGTGCGGAGCTCGTCGAGCGACTCGTGAAAGCTCTTTCGGGCCTCGGGAGCTTGTTCAGCGGTCACGTCGTCTCCGTGTCGAGAGCCGGCAAACCGCGCTGCACGCACGGTTCCGATCATCATTGTCGCAGACCCGGAGCCGTGCCCGGCCCTGACCGGTGCGATGCCGAGTATTGGCGGCTCGTTCACCGGACGGCCACCGTCGGGCTTCCGGCCCTCCGCCCCGAGGTGCATCGCCGAGCGCGGCTCCGGCGGCGCTACCGGCCCACGACCCGTGGAGCTGTGGCTCGTTCGCCGACCTTCACCAGTTGTTCACCTCGACGTCGCCGTTGCGTCACTGCCCTGCTAAAGGCCATCTCTAGCATCTCGTCTCGTGGAACGGCGGGTGCACGGTAGGAGAGCGGGATCCGTCCCGTCGGCATCCGTTCGACGAATCCCGTCAGGAGGCGCTCCCCGATGACTCGAACCCTGCCCCGCTCGCGGCGGCTGATCCTTCCGGTGCTCGTGCTGGCGCTCGTGGCCGCGGGCTGCGGCTCCAGCGGCAAGAGCCACTCCTCGAAGCCGTCGGCGCCGAAGCTCGCGGCGGCGACGCTCAACAGCTCGGGAGCGACCTTCCCGCAGGCCTTCTACCAGGAGGCAATCAAGAACTTCGCCGGCGAGCAACCGGCCGTGACGATCAACTACGGCGGCGGCGGCTCCGGGAAGGGTCAGACCGACCTGCAGGGCCAGCTCGTCGACTTCGCCGGCTCGGACGCACTTCCCAAGCCCGAGGACCTCGCCAAGTACAAGGGCGGGGCGCTGCTCTACTTCCCGACGGTCGCGGCGCCGATCACCCTGTCGTACAACCTCTCCGGGGTCGGCAACCTCCAGCTCTCGGCGGCCACGATCGCGAAGGTCTTCGCGGGCCAGATCACGAAGTGGGACGACCCGGCGATCAAGGCCGAGAACTCGGGCGCGTCGCTTCCGAGCACGGCGATCACCACGGTGCACCGTTCCGACGCCTCGGGTACCACCGCGAACTTCACCAAGTATCTCGTTGCCGCGGCCGGCTCCGCCTGGACGCTCGGCTCCGACAAGTCGGTCAACTGGCCCGGCGGCCAGGCCGGAAACGGCAACGGAGGCGTGGCCCAGATCGTGAAGAGCACGCCGGGCACGATCGGCTACGTCGACTTCTCCGATGCCAAGGCCGCGGGCCTCTCGTTCGCGGCGATCAAGAACGCGTCCGGGCAGTACGTCGAGCCCAGCACGGAGTCCGCCTCCCAGGCGCTTGCGGGTTCGACCGTCAACTCCGATCTCAGCTACAACCCGCTGAATGCGCCGGGTGCCAAGGCGTACCCGATCACGGCCCCGACGTGGATCCTCGTCTACAAGAACCAGACCGGGAAGGCCAAGGGGGAGGCCCTGAAGGCGTTCCTCGAGTACGTGCTCGCCGGCGGCCAGACTGCGGCCGCGTCGGTCGACTTCGCCAAGCTGCCGGACTCACTGCAGCAGAGGGCGAAGGCCCAACTCAGCCAGATCGTGATCCCGTAGCATCCGGAGGGGCGGGCGGATTCCCGCCCGCCCCTGCCACTCGTCGATGGCGCTCGACACCGCCCCCGCTCCGGTCGCCCCTCCGCCCCCGCTCGGGGGCGGTTCGCACCCGCCCGGCGCGCGGGCCGACACGGTCTTCCGGTGGCTCTCGCTCGCGGGGGGCGGACTGGTGCTCGTGATCCTGGCCCTCGTCGTCTACTCGACGACGAGGCAAGCGTGGCCCGCGCTCCGCAAGGAGGGGCTCGACTTCGTCCTCTCCGACGACTGGGACGTCGTGAAGGGCCAGTTCGGCGCCCTCGCGTTCATCTTCGGCACGCTCGTCATCTCCGTCATCGCGCTGCTGCTGGCGCTTCCCGTCAGCATCGGGATCGCGCTCTTCATCACCGAGGTCGCGCCGCGCCGCCTCCAGCGTCCGGTCGTCTACGTCATCGACCTGCTCGCGGTGATCCCATCGGTCGTGTTCGGCCTCTGGGGGATCCTGGTGTTGGCGCCGGCGATCCTGGGCTTCTACCAGAACGTCGCCGACGCGGTCAGCGGCGTGCCGGTGCTGGGCAACGTACTCAACGGCACGCCGGTGGTCGGGCGGAGCTTCATGACCGCCGGGATCATCCTCGCCATCATGATCACGCCGATCATCACGTCGATCACGCGCGAGGTGTTCGCCACCGTGCCCCGATCGCAGAAGGAGGCCGCCCTCGCGCTCGGCGCCACCCGCTGGGAGATGATTCGGGGCGCGGTCTTCCCGCACAGCCGGAGCGGCATGGTGGCCGGAGCCATGATCGGCTTCGGCCGGGCGATGGGCGAGACGATCGCGGTGGCGCTCGTGATCGGCTCGATCCCGACGACCAAGCTCCAGCTGTTCGGGTCGGGTGACTCCATGGCCGCCGTGATCGCCAACAACTTCGGCGACGCATCCGGGACCTTCCGGTCCGCGCTCATCGGCCTCGGGGTGGTGCTGTTCGGGATGACGCTGGTGATCGGCACCGTTGCCCAGGCCCTGGTAGGCCGGGCCGAGCGGCGGCTGGGCGCGGTGGCGAGGTGACCGCGGTCGACGTGACCGGCCCGAGCGTCGCGCTCGGCGGACCGCGCCATCGCGGCGTGCGCAGGGCTAAGGACGTCGCCGCGACCTGCTTCATGGTGCTCTCGGTGCTCGTCGTGCTCGTTCCGCTGGGGTTGGTCGTCGGCTACGTGATCAGCCGCGGCATCGGCATTCTCGACTGGGCGTTCCTCACCGACGACATCCCGATCACCGACCGCACCATCGGCCCGGGGATGGGCCCGGCTGTGGTGGGCACCGTCACCATCACCGGCGCTGCCACGCTCATGGCGGTGCCGCTCGGCGTGCTCGGCGGCGTGTACCTCAACGAGTACGGAGGCCGAAGCCGCCCCGCGCGCGTGGTTCGATTCCTCGCCGACGTGATGACCGGCGTCCCGTCCATCGTCATGGGCCTGTTCATCTTCACGATCTGGGTGCTCGCGTTCGGGTTCTCGGGGTTTGCCGGCGCGCTGGCACTGGGCTGCCTCATGCTGCCGGTGGTGATCCGGACCGCCGAGGAGATGCTGCGGTTGGTTCCCGCCGAGCTCCGCGAGGCGAGCTACGCGTTGGGCTCTCGCAAGGCGCGGACGATCTTTCGGGTCGTCCTCCCGGCGGCCGCTCCCGGTATCACGAGCGGCGCGTTGCTCGCCGTGGCTCGGGCGGCGGGGGAGACGGCGCCGCTGCTGTTCACCATCCTCTTGGTCTCGAAGCCCAACTTCGACCTCTTCCACGGACCCAACACCGCGCTCTCGGTCCAGATCTTCAAGAACGCCACGTCGGCGCTTCCGGGCCCGCAGCAGCGAGCGTGGGGCGCGGCGTTCACGCTGATCGCGATCGCCTTCCTCTTCACCCTGGCCGCGCGCCTCGTCGCCAACCGGTTCGCCGGCAGGCACGCCGCATGACCGCCATCGACCGGCCGAGCGTTCGGATGCCCGAGCTCGCGATCACGCCAGCTAAGGTCGCGCCCGTGGCTGCCGGCGTCGAGCCCGAGCCCGATCGGGCGCGCGAGCTCGTCTTCGAGATCCGCGACCTCGAGGTCCGCTACGACGGTATGGCGGCCGTCACCGATGTGAGCCTCGACATCGCGGCCGCCGAGATCACGGCCATCATCGGCCCGTCGGGCTGCGGGAAGACCACGTTGCTCCGGTGCCTCAACCGCATGAACGACCTCGTACCGAGCGCGGTCATCAGCGGGAAGGTGATGTTCCACGGCCAGGATCTCTACGCGCCGAAGGTCGATCCGGCCGAGGTGCGGCGTCGGATCGGCATGGTCTTCCAGAAGCCAAACCCGTTCCCCAAGACGATCTTCGACAACGTCGCGTACGGCCCCAAGATCAACCGCTACAGGGGCGACATGGGGGAGCTCGTCGAGCGGGCGCTCACGCGCGCCGCGCTGTGGGACGAGGTCAAGCACAAGCTGAAGAAGAGCGCGCTCGCGCTCTCCGGAGGCCAGCAGCAGCGCCTCTGCATCGCGCGAGCGCTGGCCGTCGAGCCCGATGTCGTCCTCATGGATGAGCCGTGCTCGGCCCTCGACCCGATCGCCACCGCCCGCATCGAGGACCTCATGGTCGAGCTCAAGCGCGATTACACGATCGTGATCGTGACGCACAACATGCAACAGGCGGCGCGGGTGTCCGACATGACGGCGTTCCTCACCACCGACGTCTCCGAGGACGGCCGCCGTGAGGGCCGTCTGGTCGAGTACGACCGTACCGAGACGATCTTCACCCACCCGGCCGATCCCCGCACCGAGGGCTACATCACGGGACGGTTCGGGTAGATGACAACGGCCGTCGGCGTGCTGCTGTTGGCGGTCGCGACCGCGGTAGCGGTCGTCGGCTGGCGGACCTGGCGGGGGTTGCGACGCGACCTCCAGTCGGTCGCGACCCGGCTCGGCGATCAGGACAGCGCCGACGAGCGCCAGCGGGGGATCGAGTCGGTGTTCGCGTACCTCGAGCAGGCGGCCGAGGAGGCACAGGTCGCGGCCTCTCGGGCCGAAGGCGATCGCGCCCGCTTCCACGGGGCACTGCGAGCGTCGGCCGACGGAGTGGTCGTGGTCGATTCCGAGGGCGCCACCGTGCTCCACAACGAAGCGGCCGAGCGGTACCGCGCGGCGCGCCATGCGGATGCCCTCGTCGAGGAGGCGATCGGCGAGCTGCTCGACGGAGCTCGACGGGGCGAGCGGGGCGAGCGCGAGTTGCAGCTCTTTGGTCCACCCCGCGAGGTCCTCCAGGTGCGAGCCGTCCCGTTGCGCGACCGCGCCGAGATCATCGGAGCCGTAGCCTTCATCCGCGACATCTCCGAGGCCCGGCGCACCGACAGCGTCCGGCGCGACTTCGTCGCCAACGTGAGTCACGAGCTCAAGACCCCGATCGGGGCGCTCGCTCTGCTGGCCGAGACGATGGCTGCGGGCGGTGACCAGGGTGTGATGAAGCAGCTCGCCGAGCGCATGTTGCGCGAGGCCGATCGGCTCGGCCCGGTCGTCGAGGGCCCCCCGGGCCCCAGCCCGC
>OBEQ012785297.1_pt1 | contig 12007 bp, 14 predicted proteins | sample 1670901 | NCBI WGS metagenome assembly OBEQ01 (sample SAMEA104232315, study PRJEB22302) | groundwater metagenome | biome: forest; feature: aquifer; material: groundwater | place: USA | collected 2011-08-07 | depth 5.4 m | reverse complement strand
CCTCGGCGGGAGCCTCGGCCGGGGAAGGAGTGGGAGGTGGTAATTCATCCGCAGTAATCACCACCCCTACCCCTCCTCCACAAGGAGGGGAGGGTTCTGCGGCACCAATACTCCCGACGCCCGCTTCTAGCGGGGTCGGGACCCCGACCGCAAGCGTCGGGGCTGCAACCGCACCAGCGCCTGCACCGGCGACAGTAGCGCCAGCAACTTCAACGCCACCGGCAACGACTACATCTACTCCTGCCCCAACGCCGGCACCTGCTCCCGCGACCGCAACACCTGCGTCCACCCCTACGCCAGCGACAGTAGCACCAGCAACTTCAACGCCACCGGCACCCTATCACAAATAGCGGGCGCAAAGCCTCCAAGACCACAAACTTGTGAGAAATTCCTCCTAGAAAGTCGTGAGATGGTATTTTTGTAAAAATTGCACAACAATCTATAATTATGGTATACTTAGCAACATGGATACAGAAACAAAACAATTCATCATCACTTTCCCAAAGGTTAAAAGACCGACATTTTTTGAGTTGGCAAAAAAACACATATTTAAAGGCGGAAAGAAAAATAAAAACCTTTCTCAAGAGATTGATAAAATTTTATATGGAAAAAAGTAATGTTGTTATTGACAGCAGTATCTTGATTGCATTGTATAACAGTGACGATACGCAACACACAAATGCTCTTTCTGTTTTTGAACGTCTTCCTAATCATTTGGTAATTCTTCATCCATACGTTGTCCAAGAAGTATCTACCGTTTTGACGTATAGAGCGGGTCTTCCTCGAGCCCAAGAATTTCTCTCCGATATTCCAAACTCTGAAAATACTTTTATGCCTGCTGTTGATGTGAGAAGTGATATTGAGTATTTTAAAAAATTAAATAAAAAGATTTCCTTTACTGACTCAGCTCTCATTCGCTTAGCCAAAGAGCTCGGTGCCGAACTTGTCACCTTTGATAAACAAATGATGTCTTTGTCGCGACAAACCTAAGCAGAAACTAAAAAATCCACCTTTACGGCGGATCCTTTAGTGGAGGAGTACCCGCAGGGGGAGGTGAATTAATTAAAAAAATGTGCTATAATGTTACTATGTCAGAGTTTGAAAAGATAATAACATATTACCAAGAATCATCTGATAATGATTTAGTAGATACGAGGATGAAAAATGGGAATTTCGCAAACTGGCTACAGGAGAATATGCTCAAAAATATTTTATTATCACAAAAGAATTACTATCATGGTTAAAAGAAAACTACCTAAAAAAAATAATATCAGAAGTCATAAAATACAAGAAAATCTTGCAAGCTGATAAACTGCCGATGGTTAGTGTATTGGCAACACTTGCATAAATGAAACTCAACTGCAGGGGCTTTTGAAAAATTCCACCACCCCGCCGCCGTCAACTCCATCAACACCTCCTCCAGCGACACCAACCACGCCGTAGGATTCCCCTCTTGAGGAGTACTCCGACTTCGGTCGGAGGGAGGTAGACGAATTTATCCACCCCGTCTTTTGATTACAAAATCCACCCCTCAAGAGGGGAATAAATTTGGCAAAGAGCCGGCAAAAGAAGGGGGCTACGTTGCTTATGCGCCAAGTCTGCCGGGTTGCAATACGCAAGGAGACACGTTAGAGGAAGCAGAGAAAAATATCACTGAGGCAGTTGGATTATAGCAGCAAAAAATCATTTGCGCGGACTAGTGAACGAAGTGGGAACTGCGATTCGTAACCATAATGGTTATATTTATATACCAAATTTGCGAGAAAAGCTAGAAGTGCTATAGCAAATGCGTATAATTTTACTTAACCTTGTTTGGAGAAGCTACAAACCAAAGCAAACACTGCCCAAACAAGCCCACGGTAAATCGCCGTCCAAATACCACTTGTTTTGGTATTTTATGATTTTGATAGTTTGCCCAGAACTGGTTTTGCAAGTTCCATAATCATCAGTTTTGTTTAGTAGCTGGACGCACCCTCTAAAGGCGTAATAATTTTCAAAAATGCTGTGGGCTTTGCGTAAATAAAACCACTGGCTTATTCCCCAAATAAGAGCCAGTATTACAAAAGATAATATAATAATTTTTACTGCCTTCTTTTTTAACACCATTATTCTAGTAATTTATGCTCCTTGATGTCTTCTTCAAGAACAGCTTGGGAAATCACATCTTTCTTGGTCAGCATTAGATACACTACCAATCCCAAGATAGCCGCCAAAAATAAAAAGCTGGTTGTGGTTGTGCCAAGCCCAAGTCCGCCGTCAGATTGTGCTTGTGAAAGATAATCGCCGATGGAAGCTCCAAGTGGTCTGGTTAAAATATAGGCGAGCCAAAATCCGAGCACCGCATTGCTGGATTGAAGATGATGTTCAGCGTGCAGGATACTTTTTACGATATAATGTCCAGCCGTAATGACAGCGATAGCTCCAGCAAAGATACCAAGAGAAACAAGGTATCCTAGAGCAAATTTTTCAGCCAATAAATCTCCCGCCGCCGTGCCGAGAGCAAAAGTGAAAAGAATAGTAAGCCAGTAAAATGTTTCTCGTTTTGTAGTGATAATGCTGTGAATAGAGAGCGTTTTTTCATACGCATACCAGATTGCAAATACGATAGCCAAGCAAACAGCGAAAACGATAGTGGTGGTCGTAAGTGAGATACCAAAATTATCAGTAAGGTTGTCGGTGATAAGCGTGCCGACAACACTAATGAGAACTACTGAAAGCCAATAAATCCACGGCACATATTTTCGTGTCCAAAATTGATAGATGAGAGCAACAATGAGTAAAATCCCCATAACAACACTTGTCCCATTCAGCCCCAGATGAAGCGTTGTATTCAAAAAATCGGCGGCGGTTTCCCCAACTGTGGTGCAAAGAACTTTGATAATCCAAAAGAAAATGGTAATTTCTGGAACTTTATTTAATAGTTGTCTTCCAATATTTTGTGTATCTGGGCTCATTTTTTTGATTATAGCATTTCTATCAATAATTAATCCACCTTACGACGACCAGCAATAATAAAGAGAAGGATAATTACAAATATAGGAGTTCCTAGTGCAACAGGTAAAACGTGTGCTGGATTAAGGTTTTTCTTTGCTTGCACAGCAAAATGTGTAATAGTGCTGATTTCAGGATTCTGGTTTCCCTCTATGAGTGCGATTACTGCGAGTGAATAGCTTCCTGCTTTTACAAAGTGTAGTTTCCAGTTCAAAGGAAAACTCTGTCCTGCTTCAATACTACCGACAAATTGTCCTTTCTCTGCACTCCAGTCTTCTAAGTCAACGGGTAATTTAGTGTCGTTATCTGATAAAGACAAGTATGTAATAATATTACTTTGTGTTTCTTTGCTTATATTTTTAATCTCTGCCTGAACCGTTACATAATCTCCAGCGATGCCATTCAATTCGCTTGAAGACAAAATATTGAGTTTCAATGGAGAAATTGAAATAGTTTGAGCAGAAACGCGAAATACCACAAGTATATTAAGGATTATTAAAATTGAAATTAAATATACTTTTTTCATAACTCTTTTTGGATAAGACCTTTTCTTTGAAAGATACGAACTGCATAGACTAAAAATAAAAGCATCAAAACAAGAAACACAAGCACCACTGTAATAAATTGCCAATTTTCAATTATGCGTATTTTATAATCTACCAACACATTATCAAGGGAACTAAAAATATTATCAATTGGATTTATTTTACTCAAACCACCACCGAGAGGATTGTTTTTGAAAGTAGAGGAAAAAAATGCTGGAATTGAAAAAAGCAATAAAACAATAAGTGAAGTGCTCAGAGTATTTTTGGCAGAACGATAGAGTAAGGAAATTGCAAAATTAAGAAAAATAAAACTGGCAACACCAAGAGAACCAAGTAAAAATACATATCCCAGAAATGGAAAAACTAGATTACTCCCTGCTGAACAAACTATGATATAAGGAATGGCGATAATAAAAATAAATATCCAAAGAGTAAAAGATGCGAGAAATTTCCCCAAAATGAAATCTATTATTTTAATGGGCGATAAAAACAAACTTTCAGCTGTTTCTTTTTCAAATTCAGATGTAATGATGGATGAGGCATCTATAGTTACAACCAAAAATCCAACACCTATAATAATTTGAGAGAGTAAAAACAAAAGTTCTGTTTGGTCTAGTAAACTCAACTCTTTATTAGTAAGTAATAGATAACTAGTAAAACTAAAAATGAGAGCGGTAATCACAAGCCAAACCATACTTTTCCACGTATAGAGTTCTTCTTTTATTTCTTTAGACCAAAGTATTTTTACTGTATTCATTCTTTTGTAATACTTAAAAATATATCTTTTAAACTCTGACCAGAAGTGCCCATCTTAGTTTGAATTTCATCTATAGTGCCTTCTGCTACCAAAGAACCGTGATTAATGATGCCAATGCGGGTGCACAAATCAGAAACTTCATTCAAAAGGTGTGATGAGTAAAAAATAGTTACACCTTGCTTATTAAGATTCTTTAGTAATTCCTGAATATCCTCTTGTCCTTGTGGGTCAAGACCAAGTGTCGGCTCATCTAAGAAAAGAATCTTTGGATTATTTATAAGTGCTCTGGCAAGTCCAAGACGTTGCTTCATTCCACGAGAGTAAGTTTTAATTGTGCTATTAGCTCGGTCGGTAAGTCCAACCTGCTCAAGGAGTTTTGAAACTTTTTCTTTAATATCATCAATGCTATATATTTGAGCAAAAAATTCCAAATACTCTTTGGCGGTCATCCATTCATAAAACCCTCTACTCTCAGGAATAACGCCTATTATACTGGCAATACTATTGTGTTCATTTTGTGATTGACCTTGTAAAACAATTTCTCCTTCACTTTGTTTAAGAATCCCAGTAAGCATACGAATAGTAGTAGTTTTTCCTGCTCCATTCGGTCCAAGAAAACCAAAAAATTCTCCCTCTTTAATTTCAAGGGTTAGGTTTTTAACCGCGAGACGCTGTCCGTATAGTTTTGAGATATTCTTGGCAGAAATTATAGTATTCATAATTCTTTCTGATTGTTATTTTTTGTTGTCCAAAATATGTTGATTAACAAGCTACCGATGCCGATAATAATAAAGAACCAGCTGGTAAAAAAGTTAATAGTCATCTGCTCATCTGGCACATCATAAAAATACTTGAGGTAAAGTCCTAATCCGATAACTATAAAAGAAATGAAAAGGAAAATTTGTTTCATTAGTTTTGCCAACTAAAACTACTAATAATCTTCATAAACAGTGGTCTGAGGGTTTCAAATAAAATACTGTCAGCTGTAAAAGTAATTGCCCCAGCATTATCAGAACCCACAATATATGTCTTGATTGTTCGCATAGCTTTACCATTTTCATTACTATCATAAACAATTTCGTGGGCTTCGTTGTTATTAATAGTTGTTTTTAGATATTCTTTTTTTACATAACCTGAAATAGTTTTTTTAAGAAGTGGTTCTGCTTGAGATAAAACAAACAATTCAAGAGTGGTATTGTCTGCTACATCCTGAAGTCCAATATTACCACTGCCTTGGGGAAAAATTATGTTATAACTTCCAGCTTTGTCTCCAGCTTTAACTTGCCAATCTTTTGGTAAATTAATACCATAATAATTTTCTTTTACATCCTTGTTTGTATAAAGGTCTAAGGTGATATTTTCTTTTACGAGGGTAACGGTATTTGATGAAGATGGTTGTAAAGAAGCTGGATTCGTTGAGAAATTTTTTCTCAATTTAGATAACGGACCAAATGAAAAAAGTGTAAGCACGACTAGGGCAACTAGGGTTAGTATTATTACTATAATAACTTTCTTATTCACTCTTATATTTTAGCACCTTTAGCCATAAAACAAAAAACTCCCAAATGGAAGTTCTTTGTTAGAGTAGCACTCTTGGTAGACCCGTGAGCCAGTTATCGCTTTTCACCGCTACCTTCTGTCCTTTCAGACAAATCCACCGCACAAGGCGGATGACGGACTTAATTCACGACCCCCGTTCATAACCGAAGCTATAAAATACCAACTCTGGCTACCCTGTGTTAATTTTATCAGAATTTAGTTTTTTAGTATAATTCTCTGGGTGTTGCTTCATATCTTGTTTTAATAGCCAGTCAAAAGCACCGAGTAGGTTATGCGTGGCTTCCCACGCTTCTTGGTCCGAATACTCAACTCCATATTCTCTTTTGAACATCTGCTTGAACCTACCAACAGTTTCGGGAGTTATGTGGACCATTATCGTTTTTTCAGTTCTTCAAACAATTTCACCTGTTCACGCTGAAGTGAAGCATTGAAGATTATGCGATATTCAAAACTTTTATTTACACTTTGAAAATCATTGAAGCCAATTTCTTTTGCCAATATCTCGTTGGTTATATTCTCTAATTTACCTTTATATAATTTTTTATTCGCCTCGTAGTCAGCTTGCTCATCACTACCTTTCGTCTCAATCACAATAAAGCGTTCTTTTGATGTCTCAATGAGAAAATCTGGGAAATATCGTCCTACACGCTTTTGCTCTGGGCTCCAGTATTCAAAATAAAAATCAGTTCTGCTTGGGTCTGCACACACACGAGCCCCCGTAAAATAGACATCTTTGATAGTTTCATTTTTATCAAGCACATCTCTCAAATATCGGAATAAATCTTTTTCATCACCACTATCAAAAGCATACGGATTGATGTGAAAACCGAGACGACCCTTTCGTCCGTTTTCTGCTTCAGCTTCTTTGTATACCACGAGAGTATCCCTGCCTTGCTGAACACTTATTTTGAATGGAAAGAGTTTTGTAAGTTCAAGTTCTTCTTCAACTATCTCGGTCTTTTCTTCATACTTATAAGCACTCTTGAGTATCTCTTGTATCACAAACGGAATGAGAGCTAGGTTCTCATTTGCCATCTTTACAAACTCATCACGCTTTTTACCACTAATAGAAATAATACTATCAATAACAACACACGGCAGATGAGTATAACGATTGATTATTTCTGCTAACTCGTAGAAAGTAAAATCACTTTTATCTTCTATTTTTCGGACTGCCCGAGCTTCGCTATACCCAGCTTTGCCCTCATCACCAAGAAAAATACCTCCCTCACTTACATACGCTTGATACTGCTCTGGCTTGAACTTGTTGAAATCTATCTTTATACTCTCGGCACTTACCTCCTGCACTGCCAAAATCTCTTTGAGTATTTTCTTCACCTTAATTGTTTTTCGCTTTTCAACTTGAAGAGTGTGTTCAACCATTTTTTGGTCTTGTGCGTTCAGCTCACTGATACTTGAGGCAAAGTTATTTTTGAGTTCTTTATCAAGTATTTTATAGTTCTCTTTTGAGAGAAAAATGTGTGCACGGGTAGAATTGTCGCCAATGGCACGAAGACAGCGTGTAGTTGATTGAAGCACAAGAATGGTGCTTTTGGGCTTCTTATAGAGAGCTACAGCCACAAGCGAGCGACAGTTCCATCCTTCGGTCCCCTTACCCACAAGCAAAATAAACTGTTTTTTGCTATCGGCAGTATCAAGCTGTTTGAAGTCATCGGCATTTTCTTCTGCATTTGTGTGATATTCCAAAATAGTGCTCGGCGAGATATTCCTTTCCGCAAGGATACGCTCAATCTTAGGTTTCAAATCAGCTCGCACATCAGAAATGTTTGATGCGAAAAAAACAATTTTAGGTAATCGTCCTTCAAGTCGTTTGGTGCCATATTCAGATATAAAAGTATCAATCACTTCTTCAAGAAACTTCTGGGACCTAACTACACCATAATCTAAAATACGGACCTGTTTCAAAATACCTTTCTCAATACCTTGCTTTAGCCCAAAGTGATATACCACATCAGAAATCATCTTATTGTTTACATAGGGAGTTCCTGTGAGGTTTACAACAGAAACAAGCGGAGTGTGTTTATGGAGATAATCAATCGTCTGGCGTGTTTTCTTCAAAGTTCCTTCAAGAGTTTTTCCGTATGAGTGGTGGGCTTCATCCACAAAAATTTGGAGCGAACCGAGCTGTCGTATCGCTTGTAGTCGCATATTCTCAATCTCTCGTTTGCCAAGCTCATTCTTATCGCCAAAAAGACGCTTGGTTGCATTGTTTTCGTCTCCACTTCTTGTCTTGAGTATTATCTTCTGTGAGTTAGAAACAATAACATTGTAGTTGCCAATGGGAGCAAGAGCTGTATTTGTATTTTCAAGATAATGGTATTTCATATTCAAAATTATATTCTCATATTCTCTTGGAATAACTCGTGAATAGTCAAATGTTTTAATTTCTTTCAAACTCTCAATAATAGTAGTGTCAGGAGCGAACACCAGAGCATTTTTAGCAAAGCGTTCATCGTTCTTGTGATAGAACGACAGCACAAAATCATAGAGCATCATCACTGCCATCAAAATTGTCTTACCCGAACCCATTGTGAGAGCATAGACCTGATTTGCATAATCCGAAGTCCCAAACTTCTCGTCAAGAATTGCTTGTATTTTCTCATCTTTTTTCTTATCGTATGCAAGTTCAAACGCTTCTTTATCAGAGATGCCGAGAGCACGAATAAGTTCTAGCTCATTTTGGAATGATTGTCTAAATACTTCTATAGATGGTTTATTGCCAATTACTTCTTTGAGGAAAATATATGTCTCAAGAGCTTCAACTTGCGGTTCGTGCAAATATGCTACTCGTTTTATGTGAGTAAGAATGTTTTCAGTTTCTTTATACACGCCTTTGTAGCCGTCTGCACGCCATTTTGAAACCTGCATTTGTATATTTTGTAAAAATAAACTATCCATAGAGTTATGCGTTTACTTCAAAAGTTTTGAAATCAACTTCTCCTAAAACATCCATTATTTTCACTGCGACAGTATATTTCCCTTTTTTGGGATTCCTTGAAATATACCGACAACATAAATTACTATTATGGATACAGTTATTATTAAAATATACGGACCGAGCAAGTTTCAATTTAGAAATAAAACATTGTTTCTGCCAGAGCTAAATTGTAGAAGATACGAGGACTTGTCAGCGACAGAGATACAAAGTAGAAATTCTAGTCGCTCATACCTCAGAAAGTTTATTCTACATCCAAAGCCAAGCGATGAGTATATCCCCCGAGTAGAGGTATTTGAAACTTTATCTAAAGAATCCAACAGAATAATTTATATTCTAAAAATCACATTTTCAGCTCCAAAACTTCTCTACTGGAACAGCGTCCAAGAAGTAGGTGAAAATGATAAACAAAAGATACTCTCAGCTCTAAAAAGAGCTTTGGGAAGTGTTGGCATAGTCGTAGATATTGAAGTCATAGAAAATGCCACGCTAGAAGCGGTCCACGCTTGTAAAAATATACCCTTGCCGAAAACAATGCGGATGAGAGGCATACTTGGCGAACTAGGGCGTATGGACATAAGCAAGGTTGTTGATGTAACAGAAACTCAAATCAAAAATGGTGGTCGTGTACTAAATTTTTGGTCAGGCACGATAGAGCATTGTTTTTATGATAAAGTTTCCGATTCTTTGAAGCCAAAGAATAAGCGAAGTGACAAAGGTCGGATAGATTATGAAAAAGTATTTATTGAGCAATACAAGCTACAGGACCGAGAGATATTCCGCTATGAGTATCGGCTAAAGAAAACCCAGACAACAAAAAGAGTAGTAAACGCCCTGATTGGTAGAAAGTTTGATACGCAGGTAATCTTCAGTGACTTGTTCACGCCAAACCTGCTAAAAAATCTTATTCTTACATCTTGGCACAGACTGATAGAAAGACCAGAAAATCAGCTTTCACTTTTTGGCAAGATTGATAGATTAAAACTATTCTTACACATCACCGATGAAGCTATGAAGCAAAATATAAAAGCGTACAGTATGGATAATGCTCTCGTATCTTATGCTTTAGCAACTGGCATACTAGACATAGGAGCAAAGGAACTAAAAGGCATCGTACTGAATAAGTGGAATAAGGACCACCCAGAAAGATTTACTAAAAAACTCAAAATGGCTTCCGAATTGACGAGTGGATTGCCCTACTCAAACAACATCGCTTTCATTGAAAATGCCCTAAAAAGTTATGAACTTATCAGCTTAACTTCCATCCAAAATGGTATATAATGTACTTGTTGACCCATATAGTTTATGTATGCAAAAAGCACGAGGTTTTTTTATTGAGAAAACGGAACCCGAGAGGGGCAGTTTGCCACCTGTTTTACTCAATCCTCGTGATTGCGTCATACTAGATGGGTCAACCAGACTGCCCCTTTCGGGTTTTTTATATGAATAACGATTACACAAAAATTAAATACTTTACCTACGCTAGAAAATCACAAGAGGGAGAAGAAAGACAGGTCCAATCTATCCCCGACCAGTTACGGGAAGACGAAGCCACAGCAAAACGCTACGGCATAAAAGTTGTAGATGTTTTAACCGAGGAGGGTTCTGCGAAAGAACCAAACAAGCGTCCTGTTTTTGATAAGATGCTTGACCGTATTAAAAAAGGTGAAGCAAACGGCATTATTTGTTGGAACTTAAATCGTCTTTCCCGAAATCCAGTTGATAGTGGAAAACTACAATGGATGCTTCAACAGGGCTTAATCCAATCAATCTTAACGCCCTCAAGAGAATATAAACCTACAGATAACGCAATTATTTTCAGTGTAGAGAGCGGAGGTGCAAATCAATTTATATTGGACCTAAAAGTAGGAGTAAGACGAGGATTGAATAGTAAAGTTGCGAAAGGGCAAGCCCCTATTTTAGCACCACTAGGATACTTAAATACTAAACACGAAGTTCGTGGAGAAAATTATATAATCAAAGACCCAGAACGATTTGAACTTGTAAAAAGGGCATGGAAGTTGATGCTCACAGGCGATTACACTATTCCAAAAATTTTGAAAGTAGTAAATGACGATTGGGGCTTGAGAACACGCAAATATAAAAAGCGTGGCGGAGGTCCAGTAAATAAAAGCACCATGTATGATGTTTTCACTAATATATTCTACACAGGACTTTATCTATATAGAGGCAATACGGAAAATGGAAAACACGAACCAATGATAACAACTGAGGAGTTTGATAAGATGCAACTGATACTTGGAAAATATGGAAAGCCCAGAGCTAGAACTCATGTCTTTACTTATACAGGAACGATGCTCTGCGGAGAATGCAGTAGTGCTATTGTAGCTTGCACAAAAACTAAATTAGTAAAAACTAAAAACGAACTGAAGGATTACACATTCTACTATTGCTCTCACCGCAAGCAAGGAACTGAAAATTGCACCCAAAAATCGTATATTCCTTTAGAGGATGTGGAGGATATGATAAAAGAAGAAATTAAAAAATATACCATTTCAGAAAAATTCCGAGATTGGGCTTTGAAGATTTTAGAGGAGGAGCACGCAGATGAAGCAAGAGAGCGTGAACTTATTTATAAAGCCCAATTAAGCTCGCTTGAGGTCTCACAAAGAGAACTTGATAGCTTAATTACGATGCGGGTGCGTGAACTCATTGATGATGAGCAATATACTACAAGGAAAAAAGAGCTGACCGAGAAAATTGCCGTGATGAAACAAAAAGTGTCTGAAACACAGAGTAGAGCCCTAGGTTGGCTACAACACACAGAGGAAGCATTTAACTTTGCACATATGGCGAAAGCTGACTTTGAAAACCCAGAAACGACAATAGAAGACAAAAAAGGTATCTTCACTGCACTCGGTGGGAACTACATCATAAAAGACAAAAAACTCTTTATTTCTCAATGCGATTGGCTAGAACCGATAGCGAAAAAAAGAAATATGATAGAAAGCGAAATAAGTCGGTGGGAACTGGAAAATAATCAAAGCCCACAACGACAAAAGGAGGTTTTTGACCTCCTTCGTCCGATGATGCGGGGTTATTAAACGAAGCTCGAACTTACTTTACTAAAAATCCTGCATCACTGGCAAATGTAAATGCGGACTCGGTTTTGCGAAACCATTTTTTTGGGGAAAGGATTTCGCAAAACCTCGACTAATATTTTCTTAAATTCGGCGG
>OBEQ010208481.1_pt1 | contig 12009 bp, 7 predicted proteins | sample 1670901 | NCBI WGS metagenome assembly OBEQ01 (sample SAMEA104232315, study PRJEB22302) | groundwater metagenome | biome: forest; feature: aquifer; material: groundwater | place: USA | collected 2011-08-07 | depth 5.4 m | reverse complement strand
GCCGGCTCATCGCCCGCTGGCTACCGCCCGCCCGCATCTGCCACCCCTATCCCCTCGTGCGTTTCGGCGTCAACACCCAAGGTGGGAGCCGGATGCGGTAGCGCCGCACGTCCGGATCTGAAGAGGGGGCGGCCGGCGACGGCCGTCCCTACTCTGCTAGGGCCTCCTTGAGCAGCGAGGTCTCCTCCACCGAAAACTCGAAGTCTAGCGATACCTGAAGGCGACGCGCGATGGCTTCCGCACGCGTGGCAACTCCTTCCGTCTCCAGTCGACTGTACGCAGCGTCTCTTGCCTCAAGCAGTCGATTCTCAAGGTGCAACAAGGTCTGGGATTCCGTCTCTGATAGAAGCCGACTCGGACATCATCCGCGACGGTGCGCGCATGCCGTAGCGATCTTGCAGGTCCTCGAACCCATACCCGGCAGGCCGCGCCAGAAACGGAGGCATGCCAAGGCCGCCGGCGGGATGAGGAACACGGGTCGGGGCCGGATGGCTTGGCTTGGGCTTGTGGCCAGAATCCACCTTCGGGCCTTCGGGGCGCTTCTCCGGCGGCGCGAAGATTCTCCGGCTCATCTTGCTCGGGATGGTAGCCGGTCCTGGCTGAAGGTGGCAGCCCGTTCCGGGCGCGCAGCGGCGATCGGCTGCCCTGGACCGCCTGTGATCAGCGGTCGGCCCGGTACGGGCTACGGTGCGCGCGCGGAGGGACGTTCGCTGGCCACGATCGCGTGAAGCCCGAGCCAGCCGACCATCGGTGTGACCAATGCGGACGGGTGGTGTGCGCGCTCCACATCCGGGAGCGTGCCGGCGGCGCCAGCTCGCGGCGTGGCATCGGCGCCCGTCGCTGGATCGTTCGACGAGCACGTGACGAGAGCCGAGAGAGGCGATCGTCAACCGGGCCGCGGCGAGCTGCGACGTACGTGACGATTCAAGCACACTCGCATGGTGCGCGGCAACCCACGTCCGATGACGCACCGGGGCGCCCCTGAAACGCGCGTGATAACGTGGGGCATGCCGCTCCGTGGGACCGAGCAACGCTTCCGCCTGATCACCGAGACCATCAGCGAGGTGTTCTGGATGGCTGCCGCGGACATGTCGCGCCTGCTCTACGTGAGCCCCACCTACGAGCGGGTATGGGGCCGCACCTGCGAGAGCATCTACAAGAACCCGCGCTCGTTCCTCGATGCCATCCATCCCGGCGACCTGACCCTCGTTCAGCACCACCTCGAGCGCATGCGCGAAGGGCTGCCCCTCAATCATGAATACCGGATCGTCCGCCAGGACGGGACGGTGCGCTGGATCTGGGATCGCGGGTTCCCGGTTCGCGACGAGGAGACAAGCACCGACTGCTACGTGGGTGTCGCGCAGGACATCAGCGAGCGCAAGCGCGCCGAGGCCGACGCCACGGCGATGGCCGAGCGCTTCCTGCTCATGTCACGGGCCACCACCGATGCCGTCTGGGACTGGGACATCGCCGGGAACACCGCGTGGTGGAACGATTGCTGGTACGAGAAGTTCCAGTACGACCGGGCCGTGACGCCCAGCTACGCGGCGTGGGCGGAGCGCCTCCACCCCGCCGACCATGACCGCGTGCTGGCCGACTTCACCCGCGCCATCGAGTCGGGTGCCAGCAGCTGGTCGGCCGAGTATCGCTTCGTCCTCCCCGACGGAACGGTGAAGGATGTCTTCGATCGCGGCTACGTGCTGCGGACCTCCGATGGCAAGCCGCTCCGCATGGTTGGCGCCGTCATGGACATCACGGAGCGCCGCAGCCTCGAGGCCCAGCTCCGACAATCGCAGAAGATGGAGGCGATCGGACAGCTCGCGGGCGGCGTCGCGCACGACTTCAACAACATCCTTCAGGCGATGCAGCTGGAGATCGCCCTCGCGCAGGAGACGCCCGGCTTGCCCGCCTCGGTGGTCTCCCCCTTCGAACAGCTGCGCACGTTCACGGACCGCGCGGCCAGCCTGACCCGTCAGCTGCTCCTGTTCAGCCGCCGGGAGGCGATGAAGCTACGCTGGCTCGACGTGAACAGCGCCGTGACCGAGGTCGCTCGGCTCTTGCATCGGATTCTCGGCGAGGACATCGCGCTGCACATCGACCTCGGTCGTGGCGTGCTCGGCGCGCAAGCGGACCCCGGGATGCTCAGCCAGGTGCTGCTCAACCTGGCGGTCAACGCGCGCGATGCCATGCCGCGGGGCGGAACCCTGTCGATCGCGACGGCGGTGATCGCCAGGGAGGTCTGCATCTCGGTGAACGACACCGGCACCGGTATCGCACCGGAGGTCGTGCCGCGCATCTTCGAGCCGTTCTTCACCACCAAGGATGTCGGGCGCGGAACCGGGCTCGGCCTGGCGACGGCGTTCGGAATCATCGAGCAGCACAGCGGTCGGATCACCGTTCAGAGCGAGGTCGGCCAAGGAACGCTCATGCGTGTGTACTTGCCCCTCGCTCAAGGTGCCCCGGGCCCAGTCATCGAGATCGCGGCGCCCAAGGTGCACGGCGGGACCGAGACCATCCTCCTCGTGGAGGACGACACGACGGTACGCTGCCTGATGCGCGCCGTGCTCGAGCGCCACGGCTACCGCGTGCTGGAGGCGCAGCATGCGCTCGACGCCATGCGCGCCTGGGACGACGCCGACGGCCGGATCGATCTCCTGCTCACCGACGTGGTCATGCCCGGGGGCATCGACGGCATCGAGCTGGCCGCGCGCCTCGGCGAGCGCTCCTCCGGGCTTAAGGTCATGTTCGCCTCCGGCCACGGTCCCGAGCGCGTGGGCCTTGGTGTGCTCCTGAACAAGCCGGTGAGCCTGGAGCATCTGCTCTCCGCGGTCCGAGAGCGCCTCGACGCGGATTGACGTCGCGTCTGCGCGGCGCGCGGCAGCCACCGTCGGTGCATTCCTGCCAGGCCCAGCACATCCACTGGCCTCCGGTGGCGTTGTGGCACATGAGATCACTTGAGCGCAGCCGACGTCGAGCGCAGGAGCGGCTCAAGGTAGCCCGAGGGTATTAGAGCAGAAGGCGCCAAGGCGCGCGGCACAGTCAGTAGTAATACCCGCTCGATCTGGGTACCGGACGGAAGGCCGAACATGCTTTTGCACTAGTTCTTCCAGGAGACCGAACAGAGGGTGCTAGAACGGGAAGCAGGCAGCCAGATCGATGGGCGCTGACGTCTGCCCGACTTCGAACGGCATGTACTGCCTTGCCAGAAACATGGAAACCCCCGAGCCATGATTCTTCTCATGAGTGATCAAGACGTCGCGGTTGCGTGCCTATGAGTCTGCCTTACCCATGGCACACGTGTCAGTAGTAGCACCAACTTGCGCGCCGCCTTGCTCCTGCCGGAACCCTTCAGCATGCCGTGCTACTCTTTGGGGACGTGATGCTTCGAGCGAGAGTTGCCACTTGGTCGCTGTCGCCACTCCTGGGAGTTTTGCTCTGCTTTGCGCTCGTCCGTATCGCCTGCACCACAGCCGTCCCGCTGGCAAGGTGCCGCCACCCGGTCGCCGCATGTCACGGCCCTACTCTCCACCACCATCCTGCGAAGTCTCACCATCCTGCTCCCCGGCTCGCAACCTTCCTCATGAGCGCGGCCAACTCGGCCGTCCCTTGTCATTTGGCCAGGCGCTACAGCCTCGATGGCGCCTCGGTATGTGACCCCTGTTCGCGCGCAGTGGGTGCTCGTGGTCCTCCGGCGCGCTGATCTCGTCGACTGGTCACAGTGATCGAAGTGGTGGTCGGCGGTATGTCCGCGCAGGTGCCCGGTGTGTCGCCCAGCGCGACGCGCCGTGGTGGGGCGCGGACACCGCTGACGGTCTGCGAAGGGAAGGCCAATGACACTCTCTACGCCACTGCGCGTCCTCCATATCGAGGATGTCGAGGATGATGCTCTACTGGTCGAGCTCGAGCTCCGGCGTGGCGGCTGGCTACCGGGCTGCTCTCGCGCGGAGACGGCTGAGGCAATGCGTGCAGCCCTGCGCTCGGAGCCATGGGACCTGGTGATCTCCGATTTCAGCTTACCCGCGTTCGACGCACCGTCGGCATTGCGCGTCCTGCACGAATGCGACATCGACATTCCCTTCATCATCGTCTCTGGCACAATCACCGAGGAAGCCGCGGTATCGGCCATGAAGGCCGGCGCACACGACTGGGTCACCAAGGCCAATCTGAAGCGGCTGGTGCCTGCAGTCCGGCGCGAGCTCCGCGAGGCAGATTCACGACACAAACGTCGTCGCGCCGAGCACCTGCATCAGGAAGCCGAAGCCAGGTTCCGCACACTCGTGGATTCTATCGACGGCATTGTATTCACCGTCGATAGTCGATTCATGATCGACGGAGTCTTTGGCCGTGGGCTCGGGCATGGCCGCCTCGATGAGTCGCGGTATACGAGCAAGGACCTATCGGTTCTGTTTGGCGAACGGAGTGGTGAGCTGGTCTATTCGGCTTGTGACCGTGCCTTCGCGGGTGAGCCGGTCGTGCAGGAATGGGCACAAGACGATCCATTGGGCGTGCAGCATCTCCAGCTGTGCCTGTCGCCGATCAGGAGGGACGAACGCCTCGTCCTCGGACTGGTGGGGCTGGTACGTGACATCAGCCAGCAGAAGAACGTCCAGGCGCAGCTGTGCCAGGCCGACCGGCTGGCCTCCATTGGCTTGCTGGCGGCAGGGGGCGGGCACGAGATCAACAACCCGCTGGCTGCTCTCATGGCCAACCTGGATGTTGCGGTCCAGGATCTGCGCACGCTGTCGACGGACCCAAGCGCCGCCCCGGTCGCCCGCGCATTGGTGCAGGTGCAGGAAGGGCTCGGGGATGCGTGCGAAGCTGCGCAGCGCATTCGCCAGGCAGCAGGTGACCTGCGTGTCGTGTCTCGTGCGACGGACCAGCGCCTCGGGCCTGTGGATGTCGAGCAGGTTCTGGAATCGTCAGCGCGAATGGCGTGGAACGAGATTCGACACCGTGCTCGGCTCGTTCGTGACTACCAGCCGGTGTCTCCCGTGCTGGCCACGGAGGCACGACTCGGCCAGGTGTTCTTGAACCTTCTCATCAACGCTGCACAGGCCATTCCGGCGGGCAATGCGGCAGGCAACGAGATCCGCATGAGGCTTCGAGCTCGCGGCTCGAAAGAGGTTCTTGTCGAGATCGAAGACACTGGGCAGGGCATTCCGGATGCGCTCAAGCAGCATCTATTCATGCCCTTCGTCACCAGCAAACCCGAGGGAGCCGGCACGGGGCTCGGTCTCTCGATCTGTCAGAGAATCGTCACGAGTTTCGGCGGCGATATCTCCGCGGAAGGCGCGCCCGGCAGGGGCACGGTGTTCCGGGTTACCTTGCCCGCCTCAGCCACGACAGCCAATGCTGGCTCCGAGCCAGCGCTGACGCCCCGGCCTCTACTGTCGAGTCGTCGTGGTCGGCTGCTCGTGGTCGACGACGAAGTACTGATACAGCGTGCCGTCCAGCGCACGCTAGGCAGGGACCACGAGGTCGTCAGCCTGGACAGTGGACGTGCCGCGGTCGAGCTCATCGAGGCTGGCCAGATATTCGACGTGATCTTTTGCGACGTCATGATGCCGGAGATGACGGGCATTGAGCTATATACAGCCATGAAGGCGATTGCGCCCAACCAGGCCCAGCGAATCATCTTCATGACCGGCGGCACTTCGACAGAGGGCACTCGTGCGTTCCTCGACCACGTCCCGAATCTGACCATTGACAAGCCGTTCGACTCGAAGCACCTGCGGCAGATCGTGGCTGAGCGTGTCGCGGAGGTCCTTCCTGCGCAACTCCCTACTACCTAGCGGACATGTCGCGAAGGCCGGGTCGCAATGGCCGAAGGCCCTCACGCGTCAACACGACGCACTGGGTCGGTTCGACGCCGAGGCCTACGGTCGCACGTGGGCGGACGCTCCAACCAACTTCCCCCTCTAGCGAAGTGCTCCGGTCACGGGCGCCTCGGCTTCACGAGGCAGAGGGCGGTCGGCCGTCGGTAGCTTCAATGCGCAAGCCATGTCTTGACACGGCGCTTATATCTTCGTATTTGTAAGACATGGACACCAAGCTTCCACGCCTGTCGGCCAAGGAGCATGCCGTGCTTCGTGCCTTGGTTACCGCGGGCAAGGGCAAGTACGGACTCGAACTCGTTGCTGAATCTGAGGGCGTCCTCGGTCGCGGCACGATCTATGTTCTCCTCGGACGCATGGAAGACAAGGGCCTAATCACTGGTCGCCTAGAAGAGACACCGGAAGGAAAGACAGGACCGCCACGCCGCGTCTATTCAATCACGGGTGTGGGTCAGAGGCTTCTTCACGCCTATGAGGCGTTCGTTGCGTATCTCAACCCGGCGGGGGTCCGATGACGACTGCAATCTGGGGTTCCATCCTGGGCGTGACTACGTGGCTTCTTTGCGTATCGGCATGGCGGCATGGACGCTCACGTCGAATTCTTATCGATATGCTCCTCGCCTGGATCGATCCGCTGGCTCTCTTGATGACGGGAAAACCCTTCAAGAGAGTGAACGCGACGCAGCCCGTCGACAACGGCCCAAGCCGCCGGCGTTCCCCGGCGAGCCGCCTGGGAGCGCTCGCGCGTTTCATTTGGACGAAGAAAACCTACGATCGTGTCTTCGCGCCAGTACTGGCAGATGCCCATCAAGAATGGAGCGCGGCCGACTTCGCGGGCCACATCAGGCAGGTACGTTGGATACAGTTGAGAACGGCACTTATCATGGTCTCTCACATGCTCGCCCAGATACCCGTATCCATACTCCGCCTGGTTTGGAGGATTGTCTTCTGACCGGTTGGCAATCACTATGGGCAGAGTCATCGTCGCAGTACACGCGCCTGGCCATGACCCGACTCGATTCCTGGCACTCGACGTGCTGGCACATCGGACGAGCTGGGCGGACGTGCCAACCGCGTGGGCAGTCCTCTTCTTCGGCTGGCTCGCGATGGGAATTCGCCCGCCGAACGTCTTCGGTAGCCCAGGCGCAGACGCGGAGCACGAAGCCAAAGCCGAAGGCCAGATAACACTATCGGCGTTCGGCGCGGCTCGCCTCATCTGACCCGAACCACGAGGAACATGAGGGGCGAGGGAGCGGCCCGGGCCGCTCCTCGACCCCGAACATTTTCAACCCGCGCTCGTCGTCGCCCGGCCCACTGCCACCCGTCGGGACGGCGCGAGTTACCGACTACGGCTCATCCTCGTCCGCTCCCTCGGCGGCGTCGTTCGTCACCATGACGTCCGGTTCGTCCTCGGCGAAGAGGTTCTTGAAGTAGCGTTTGCGCGCCGATGGCCGTGTCATCCTGGCCGGCGGTGCGACCTACGGCGCTCCGCCCTGCATGAGCGCCAAGTGCGAAGGCATGGCCGCGGAGTCGCCGCCCGAGCTGTGGTGACCGCACGTCTCCAACGACAACCCGTACTCCGAAGCGCCCTTGCGCACGCTCAAGCACACGCCCGCCTGATCCCTTGCTGCCCTTCGTGAGCGTAGAGCTGGTCCGCGCTCATTGGGTCGCCCGCTTCGTCGCCAGGTATAACGGCACGCACCGCCACAGCGGCATCCGCTACGTCACGCCCGACGAGCGTCACAGAGGCGTGAAGACGCCATCCTCACCCAGCGCCATGCCGTCTACGCCCGTGCGCGCGCCAAGCGGCCGGAGCGCTGGTCACGCGGCTCGCGCAACTGGACGCCCGTCGGTACCGTGGTCCTCAACCCCAAACCTCCTCAGGTCGCGGCCACGGGCCTGATCACCATTCGCGACAACTGTCTTGACGCTCACCGGTTGCGAATGCGCTAAGGCGAACCACCGTCGCGGACGTGCCTAACGCGTTATCATGACATGAAGTGAGGCTACTCGGCGTGTCACGAAATGTTGGAACGACCAGGAACTGCTGGTCCGAAGGAAGGAGGAGGCACTCCGGAAATTCGGCTAGCCGTCGAGCGGTGCGACCCCGCCCGACCAAAGCCCAGTCCGGCGGGTCGGTAGCCAGCTTTGCGGCGGGTCGGTGACGGCGCCGACGACGCGTAGCTGGCGAGCGTGCGGGCCGTCGGTGGTAAAGTCTCGAAAACGTCAAGTCGGGAACGTACTTTGTGGGAGCCCCGGGCGGGTAGCGGCCCGGGCCTACTCGACACCAACCGCGCCGACCGGTCAGACAGCCGCGAGCGACGGTTGCCGCTCTGCCAGGGCGAGTTTTCTCAGCTGCCTGTTAGAACACTGATCAGTTTGAATCCGGTGGGATTTCGATCGCTTCGGAGGAAGATCGACACCGTCGGGCCGGCGTGATCTCCTCGGTCGCATGACGATCGAGCGCTGGCGCCCGCGCACGGGGTTCACGAAGCAAGAGGAGCTCCTGCTGCGACGGCTGAGAAGAAGCCGCAAGCTGTTCGCGTTCCTCCGCGACCATCGCGACGAGCTCTTCGACGAGGACTTCCAGGCAGAGCTGGAGTCGATGTACCGCGCGACCGGTGCCGAGGTCAGGCGGCATGTCGATGGGCAAGCGCGAAGGCAAGCAGGAGCCGCTGTGGATCGGCGTGGGCGAGATGCCGCGCTCGGCGGGACATCGGTTCTACGAGAAGCTCAACGAGCTGCTCGGCGAGGCGGGCTTCGACAAGAAGGCCGAGGCGCTCTGCGCGCCGTTCTACGAGGCCGACGGGACGCCTGGACGGTCATCGGTGCCACCCGGGGGTGTACTTCCGGATGCTCTTCATCGGGTACTTCGAAGGGATCGAGTCGGAGCGGGGCATCGCGTGGCGGTGTAGCGACTCGCTGTCGTTGCGGGCATTCCTGGGGCTCTTGCCGCAAGAGAGTGTGCCTGATCACTCGAGCCTGTCGCGGACGCGAAGCCGACTCGCCGCCAGCGTCTACGACGAGGTGTTCCAGGCGGTCCTGCGCATCGTGGCCGACAAGGGCCTGCTCCGCGGCAAGGTGGCCGGCATCGACTCGACGTACCTGCGGGCCGATGCGTCCATGAAAGCCATCGTCCGCAAGGACACTGGGGACAGCTACCAGGACTACTTGAAGAAGCTGAGCGTCGAGCAAGGCATCGAGAGGCCGACGGCCGAGGACTGCCGCCGCGTCGACCGCAAGCGCAAGGGCAAGCGCACATCGAACCGCGACTGGCAGTCGAAGACCGACGCCGACGCGCGCATCACCAAGTTGAAGGATGGGCGCACCCGACTTGGCTACAAGGCCGAGCACGTGGTGGACATGGAGTCGGGCGCGGTCCTGGCGGCTGAGATTCCCGCCGCTGACCAGGGCGACACCGCGACCATGGTGGCGAGCCTCGAGGCTGCGCGCACGAACACCGAGGCCGCGAAGAGCGACGACGCGGACAAGAAGGACGGACCGGGCGACGACGACGGCGCCTCGGGATCGGCGTCGACGAGTCCCACCGTTGAGGTCGTCGGCGACAAGGGCTACCACAAGGCCGAGTTGCTCTACGAGCTCAAGCACAAGAACTACCGCACGTACGTCAGCGTGCCGAAGCCGCCCAAGAACCTTCATTGGCGCGACAAAGGCGGCCACTACACGGCACGGAGCTATTACGCGAATCGTGACCGTGCGGCGAGCGAGAAAGGTCGCCGACTACTACGGCTGCGCGGAGAGAAGATCGAGCGGACCTTCGCGCACGCCTGCGAGACCGGCGGCCATCGCCGCGTGCGCCTGCGCGGCCAAGAGAACGTGCGGAAGCGCTACCTGATCCAGGTCGCGGCGATGAATCTCGGTCTCGTCATGTTCGGCCTGATCGGATCCGGGACGCCAAGGCAGGCGGCAGACGCGCAGAAGGCGCGTTCTGCGCTGTTCGTGACGCTCTTCGCCGCCATTCAGGCCGTCCTGACGATTGCCCGCTCATTTCGGTCGGCATTCGGCGCCGTCGCCGAACTCCCGTCGCGCCCCGACTATCCCTGCGCCGCGGCCGCGTAGTTCAACGGGCTGTTAGGGAGGGGCGGTATCGCGGCAGCAGCGGAAGCCGACGTTCTGGAACTGGAAGGTGGCATCGGCGACGGCGAAGCGGAAGTTGCAGGCGATGCCGTTGGCGGTGTTGTTGAAGCTGCCGCCGCGCAGGCGGCGCGTGTTGGCGGGGTCGCCGGCGCCCGATTGCGTCCATTCCTTGGCGTTGCCTGACATGTCGAAGATGCGCGTGGCGACGGTGCCCCAGCTGGCGAAGCAGCTGGCCAGCGCGCCCGTCTTGAGCAGGCCGTCCTGGTCGCCCGCCGTGGCCGGGTCGAAGTCGAAGTCGTTGCCGTTGCAGGTGCTGGCCCCGTAGGTGGTGCACGAGCTCATGCCCCACGTGCAGGCCGTGCCCGCGGGCGTGTTGCACGCACGCTGCCACTCGGTCTCGGTGCACAGCCGGCCGCCCGCCGCCGTGCAGGCTGCCTCGGCCTGCGGGAAGGTCACGTTGGTCCAGGGCAGCACGTTGGGATTGGCGCAGGCGCGGTTCGACAGCGTGCCCTGCGACGTGGCCGTGGCGTTGGGCCGCGACGCCTCGTACTGGAAGATGTACTTGGTTCCGGCGATGCCGCCGCCGGTGATGGCGATCCAGTTGTCCTTGGCGTTGTCATCGACGGTGCCGTCGCAGTCGTTGTCCTTGCCGTCACAGACCTCGACGCTCGAGGCCTGGCCCGGCGTGCTGATGTTGCAGGTCAGGGCGTTGCCCATGGCGTTGCAGCCGAGCGTGCCCGAGCCCTGGCACACGCCCACGCCGCTGTCGGTGCAGGCGGTGCCCTTGAGCGGGAAGGTCTCGTCGACGTCGCCGTCGCAGTCGTTGTCCCGGTTGTCGCAGCTGGCCTCGGGAACGATGTTGCCCATGGCGTCCTTCGACACCGTCGCCGGGTAGTTGCACTTGAAGCCGCCCGTGCCGGTGCAGGTGGCCACGGTGCCGGCGCACTCGCCCTGGCTGGCGCAGATGGCCGGCGCGACCACGCCCTCGTCGATCATGCCGTCGCAGTCGTCGTCGCCGCCGTTGCAGACCTCGTTGCCCTGGAAGGTGCAGTGGTACTCGCAGCCATTGGCGGTCATGCCGTCGTTGTTCCAGTAGTCGGTCAGGCAGAAGTTGATGCCGCACATGCCGGTGGTGCACTTGGGTGAGGCGTTGGCGAGCGTGCACACGTGGCCGCACATGCCGCAGTTGTTGCGGTCGGTGTTGAGGTTGAAGTCCTCGTCGACCATGCCGTCGCAGTCGTTGTCGAGCATGTCGCACTGCTCGAGCGTGGGCGGCGACGCGCCCTCGCAGCGCAGCACGCCGCCCGAGCAGGTCACCGTGCCGGGCGTGCAGATGCCCATGCCCGAGCCGCAGGTGGCCCCGCCGCCCGGGTTGCCCTCGTCGATCATGCCGTCGCAGTCGTTGTCGCGGTTGTCGCAGGCCTCGCTGGTCGGGCCGGTCGAGCCCACGCACTGCAGCGTGCCGTTCACGCAGTGGTTGAAGCCCTGGATGCAATCGCCTTCGGCGGTGCCGCACGGCCCGCCGCCGCCCGGATCACCGTCGTCGATGGTGCCGTCGCAGTCGTCGTCGACGTTGTTGCAGGTCTCGGCCGCGGCCATGACCGAGCCCGAGCAGACCAGCTGGCCCGCGGTGCAGGCGTAGATGCCGGGCGTGCACGGCAAGGGCAGGCCCTGCTGACAAGGGTCGCCCACCTGCGCCGGATGGTCGTCGACCTGGCCGTTGCAGTCGTTGTCCTTGCCGTCGCAGACCTCGGGTCCACCCGAGGGCACGCAGGCGTCGGCCGGCCCCGAGTCGATGGCGTCGGTGACCTCGCCGCCGTCGCGGATGATGTCCCCGTCGCCGTCGGTCAGGCCGCCGTCGATGCGCTTGCAGTCGACGCAGTACGAGTCCACCTGGCAACCGACCAGGGCTACCGCGAGTAGCGCGCTGGCCAGCGCGCCCAGGAGCGTCGGCCGCATCAGCGGACCTCCGCGCGACGACGACGGCGCACCAGCAGCGCAGCCACGCCGACGAGCAGGAGCAGCGCCGCCACCGGCGCACGCCCGCCGCGCCCGCGCGCGCCCGCCTGACAGGTGC
>OBEQ012396088.1_pt1 | contig 12010 bp, 9 predicted proteins | sample 1670901 | NCBI WGS metagenome assembly OBEQ01 (sample SAMEA104232315, study PRJEB22302) | groundwater metagenome | biome: forest; feature: aquifer; material: groundwater | place: USA | collected 2011-08-07 | depth 5.4 m | reverse complement strand
ATTTTCAATGGAAACAACAAGTATTTTAAAGAGACAAAAAGAAGCTACAAAAAGCGCAGGGAATGAATTTAAAGACAGAAGATTTGTTCATAACAGCTTCTAAATACATCATATATATTGATTTTATATAGTAGTAATTTAACCCTTGAAATGTTAAAATAAGTTAGTCTTATGGCAAAAACAGACACCACTAAAGAGAAAGCAACTCAAGCTAATGGCTCATATTCTGCCAGTGATATTGAAGTATTAGAAGGTTTAGATGCAGTAAGAAGACGCCCTGGAATGTATATAGGAGGCGTTGATCAAAAAGCACTTCACCACTGCATATATGAAATCGTAGACAATTCAATTGACGAAGCACTTGCTGGTTATTGCACTGAAATTAGAGTAACAATTAACCAAGATGGCTCAATAACAGTTCTTGATAACGGACGAGGCATACCAGTAGACAAAGTTTCAAAGACAGGAATGTCAGGTGTTGAAACAGTTTTTACTACTTTACACTCAGGTGGAAAATTCGGTACTAGTTCTAGTTATAAAGTTTCTGGTGGATTGCATGGAGTAGGAGCATCATGTGTCAATGCAGTCTCCAGCAAAATGCATGTAGAAGTATACAGAGATGGAAAAGTTTATTTTGTAGAGTTTCTTGGCGACAATCCAAATGGTCAAACAGGAAAAAGCATTGAACCGTTAAAAACTACAGGAAAGTCTGACAAAAAAGGTACAAAAGTTACATTTTGGCCTGATCCAAAAGTATTCAAAGATCAAGAAACAGGCAAAATGCCTATATGTAACCGTGAAGTTATTGCAGGAAGATTGCGAGAGATGGCTTTCCTGAATAAAGGATTAAAGATTATTTTCACCGATGAAAGACTACAAAAAAATGATGCTCACTTTGAAGAAATCTATTTTTATGAAGGTGGAATTAAAAGCTATGTAGAGTTTTTAAATTCTACTAAAAGCTGTTTACACAAAGAAGTGATTTATTTTGAAAGCACAAAAGAAGATGTCATTGTTGAAATTGCAATGCAATATACTGACACATATAGTGATTCAATTTTCGTTTTTGCAAACAATATCAGCAATCCTGACGGGGGTACTCACCTCACTGGTTTTAGAAACGCATTGACTAGAGTAGTAAATGACTATGCAAAAGGAGCAGAACTACTAAAAGAAAGTGAAGAAAATCTGGTTGGTGAAGACGTAAGAGAAGGACTAACAGCAATTATTTCAGTAAAAGTAAGAGATCCTCAATTTGAAAGTCAAACAAAAGTAAAGCTTTTAAATAATGAGGTCCACACTGCAGTAATGGCAGTTCTTGGAGAAGGGCTAAAAGACTGGTTAGACAGAAACCCTAAAGAATCAAAATTAGTTGTTCAAAAGGGTATTCAAGCACGTGATGCCAGAGAAGCTGCAAGAAAAGCAAAAAATTTAATTAGAAGACAATCTGTACTAGAATCTGCAGGAGGACTTCCAGGAAAACTTGCTGACTGTACAAGCAGAGATTCAGAAAAGTGTGAGTTGTTTATAGTTGAGGGAGATTCTGCAGGTGGTTCTGCAAAACAGGGAAGAGAAAGAATGTTTCAAGCAATACTTCCACTGCGCGGAAAAATATTAAATGTTGAGCGAGCAAGAATAGGGAAAATATATGACAACACTGAAATCCAGGCATTAATCCAGGCAATAGGATTGTCCACTACAGGAGATGACGTTTTAAGGCCGAATATAGACGAACTTGATTTAGATAAGCTGAGATATCACAAAGTCATTATAATGACCGATGCAGATGTAGATGGAGCACATATAAGAACATTATTGCTTACGTTTTTCTTCAGATATGCAAGACCAATAATTGAAAATGGATATGTTTACATTGCTCAGCCACCTCTTTATAAAGTAGAAAAAAACAAAAAAATAACTTATTGTTATAACGAACACCAACTCGAAGTTGCAAAAGCAGAACTTGGTGAAAAATCAAACATTCAAAGATTTAAAGGGCTAGGAGAGATGATGCCAGAGCAGCTTTGGGAAACTACCATGAATCCTGAAAAAAGAACATTAAAACAAGTAAACTTTGAAGATGCTGCAGAAGCTGATAGAATTTTTGATATTTTAATGGGAGATGCCGTAGGACCCCGTCGTGAGTTTATAGAAGAACATGCTGGACTTGCAGTTTTAGATGTTTAAGATTTATTTTCTTAACCTTTTATTCTGGTAAAATAATTGTAATTGATAAGCACTAAATGGCTAACTTGCGTTTAAATAACGTCTCTTTTATAACGTAAGTCATTTCATAAGTATGGTCGCTCATATACCACAAACACATGTTGGAAAACTTGCTTGGTATGTTTCTCACTTCCCAAGGATGAGACACCGTACCTGGTTAAGCATAGCTACAACTCCAGAAAGAAGTGTTGTAGATAGAAATGAAAGAATAGTAGCAGCCATGCTTATCTTAAAAGACGGTATCAAATCAAAAGAAGAAATGTATCAGTTGGCTAGTCTGGTAAGAGATGAAAATGATTATCCCATTTTGCATGGCAATAAAGATTCTGAAGAAAACAATGCTTTGCTTAGAGGTTATACTGCAATTGCAATTGCAAAATATGTTGATAAATTTATTAACCATCCTGGCAGGTTAATTCAATCATCCCAAGAATATATTTCAGCAAAAAGAGAAGTTCTGAAATTTATTCCAGAATTTTCAAAAACACTTAGAGAAATTCTTAATTCTGTTATTTCAGATCCTGTATTTGTGCCAAGAAATGGGAATACAAGTACTCCGTATTTTGACAAGTTTCTTGCTGCTTTATACATTATTGATAAAGAATCAGCTCTTCCTATCATAAAGGCTTTTTCAAGCGAAGATGAAATAAAAAGACAAATAACGTTTATATAAAACTCTTTAAAACAATCTTGACCTTATTTGCTTGTACTTTTTTATTCAATCTAGGAAAATAAAATCGTTATCCCTAAAGCTTTTTATTATAGAAAGGTTATATTAATGATTGAAACTTTAATTAAGAAAGAAACTAAGGAAAATCTCTTGCTAACACAAGCAAACGGAAAAAGATCAGTAAAAATATTTTCAGGCCGAGCAAACATTCCCTTAGCCAAAGAGATTTGTAATTACTTAGATCTTCCTTTAGGGAAAATAAATATTAGTCCATTTGCAGATGGGGAATTATACGTTCAGATAGAAGAAAGCGTTAGAGGATGCGATGTCTTTTTAATTCAGCCTACATGCACGCCAGTCAATGAAAATGTAATGGAACTTTTAATAATTCTCGATGCATTAAAAAGAGCAAGTGCAGAAAAAATTACAGTTGTAATCCCTTATTATGGTTACGGCAGGCAAGATAGAAAAGCAGCAGGTCGTGAACCTATAACAGCAAAGCTAATTGCTGATTTACTTGGTAGATCAGGTACGAATAGGATACTAGCTCTTGACTTACATGCCACTCAAATTATGGGATTTTTTGATGTTCTTGTTGATCACATGTTTGCCACACCAGTTCTTGTAAAGTATATAAAATCATTGAACTTAAAAGATATTGTTGTGGTAAGTCCTGATGTCGGGGGTGTTACCAGAGCACGTGCTTTTGCTAAAAAGTTAGACGATGCCCCAATTGCAATTCTTGACAAAAGAAGACCAACCGATAAACACAACACTGTAGAAGTAATAAATATAATTGGTGAGATAAAAGGAAAGACCTGCATTATGGTTGACGATATGATCGATACTGCAGGAACAATTACCCAGGGAGCTACACTATTACAAAAAGAAGGAGCAAAAGAAGTTCTAGCGTGTGCTACACATGCTATCCTTTCAGGACCAGCAAAAGAAAGAATAGACAAATCTCCAATTACAACAGTAATTGTCACCAATTCAGTACCAATTCCAGTTGAAAAAGCACCAAAGAAAATTAAGATTCTTAGCGTAGCAAGCCTACTTGCAGAAGCAATTAAAAGAATTCATTTGGATGATTCTGTCAGTGAACTTTTTGACTAGTAAAATAAATAAACAACTTACATTAACTTTCTTACTAGTATTAATTCCAATATTTAGCCTGGGATTAGACTCAAAAGATGACAGACCACCTGAAGCACCAAAAGTTGAAGTAACAGGAACAGCTCTACAAGAATCCATATTATTAAAAGAAGAAATAAGAAAACTTAGAGAAGATCTTTCTAGTCAAAAAGATGCAACTTCAGATTTATTGCAAAGGACAAATGATTTAATAACAAGTCAAAATCTATTAATTACTGACTTGAAAAATACAATACAAATAATTCAAAATATACCATCTGTAATTTTATCTCCAGGTCAGCAAGCAACTTTCAAAGATGCTTTTATTTTAAATAAAGACGGTAAACCATTTGCATTTATTGATGCCGGACTAAAGCTATACGAATATGCAGGAGGAAATTTATTAGGACGGATAAACCCAGATACAAGTGAAATAATAAGAAACTTTGACAATTCAGTTGTAGCAGCAATTGAAAATGATTTTGTGATTGATGAATCAGGACATGCTATTGGCTCTATAGAAAGATCTGAGAATTTAAGGTGGGACAGGGAAAAACTATATTCAAAGATTCAAAAGACCCCAGTTTCACACTTCTTTGTTCAACAAGAAAACCCAAGAAGGTTTATTTTAAGCCCTTACAGGTCCAGTGAATGGTCAACACAAAAGATTGAAGACATATTATTATTTTCCGAAAAAAATATACAGAAATTAAAATAAGAATCAATGTTATTGCTAATGTAGGGGCAGGTTACAACCTGCCCCTACATTATTTGATCGGATATAATAAAAAAGAATCAATTAAAATTCTGATTCTCTGACCACTGATCCTCTGATTACTGATTTTGGGCAGTTGGCGCAACGGTAGCGCACCTCGTTTACACCGAGGGGGTCATAGGTTCAAATCCTATACTGCCCAGTTTTTTTAACCGCTCGTTTTACAGTAATACTATGTAAGGTTTCTCATACATAAATTAATAACAAGGTAATCATTAAATCGCCTCAATTAGCCTCAAATCATAAAATTAATCTAGACTAACAAATTGCTTTTTTCTTAAAGATTAAATATATTATTTTTAATTAGCAAAATAATGACTTGTAGATTACGTGTAATATACATAGAGCTTACACACAATAGAAAAATTTGTTTAATCCAAAGGGGGATTAATTTATGAAAATTGATAATGTCAAAATATCTGGTCCAATAACAAGAGCTTATAAAGAAATTCTTACTCCCGAGTCAGTTAGATTTGTAGCAAAGTTAGTTAAAAACTTTGAGGCAAGGCGTGATGAGCTTCTTGAAAAAAGACAAATAAGATGGCAAGAAATTAAAGCTGGGAATTTACCAACCTTTCTTCAAGATCAAAAATCACTTGACATTAGAAACTCCGAGTGGACCGTTGCACCAATAAAATCAGATCTTGAATGTCGCTATGTAGAAATTACAGGTCCTGCAGCAAGCAGAAAGATGTTTATAAATGCACTTAACTCTGGTGCTGACTGCTATATGACTGACTCAGAGGATTCAGAATCACCTACATGGGAAAATCTTATCAACGGACAAATAAATATTAGAGATGCTGTAGATGGGAGTATAACCTACCATGACACTACTAAAAACAAAGAATATAAGTTAAATGACAAAACTGCAACCCTAGAATACAGACCAAGGGGCTGGCATCTTCCTGAAAAACACATTCTTATCGATGGCAAACCAATATCAGGTTCTCTTTTTGATTTTGGTTTAATGATTTATCACAATGCAAAAACATTAGTAGAAAAAGGCAAGACACCTGCTTTTTATCTCCCTAAAATGGAAAGTCACGAAGAAGCAGAACTATGGAGAGATGTGTTTAATTTTTCCGAGGAAGAACTAGGCATTCCCCACGGCACTATAAGAGCTACAGTACTTATAGAAACAATTCTTGCTGCATTTGAAATGGATGAAATCTTATACGGCTTAAAAGACTATTCTGCTGGTTTAAATGCTGGAAGATGGGATTACTTATTTAGTTTTATTAAAAAGTTCAGTAGTGATCCAGCTTTTGTTTTACCTGACAGATCACAAGTAACTATGGACAAACAATTTTTAAAATCCTATGTAGATCTTTTAGTACAAACCTGTCATAAGCGCGGTATTCATGCAATGGGTGGAATGTCAGCTTTAATTCCAAGAAGCGATGATAAGGTTGCAAATGAACAAGCAATTGAAAAAGTAAAGCAAGATAAAAGAAGAGAAGTAGCTCAAGGATGTGATGGTGCCTGGGCTGCACATCCTGGACTAGTACCTCACATAAGGGAAGTATTTGAAGCTGGTTTAAATGGACGCCCTCACCAAATAGAAAAAAAGCGAGAAGATGTAAGAGTAGTTGAAGCTGATTTACTCACTGTACCAACTGGGAATATAACTGAGCAAGGACTTAGAAATAATATAAAAGTAAGTTTAGGATATTTAATTCCCTGGCTTAAAGGGACTGGTTGTGTTCCTTTAAATTATTTAATGGAGGATTTAGCTACTGTTGAAATCTCAAGAAGTCAAGTCTGGCAGTGGCTAGAACACAAATCAACATTGCAAGATGGCAAAAAAGTTAAATGGGAGCTTGTAGATGGAATTTTAAAAGATGAAGTGGGCAAACTTATTGAAACAGCAAATGGTAATAAAGCTGATATAGAGATCATTCAAAAAGCAGTTGGACTATTTAGAAACATAATAAACAGCAGAGAGTTTGCTGAGTTTTTAAGCTTAGAAGCTTACGACCACATAACAACAATTGAAGCAGAGCCAAAAATTGAAACAAAAGAAGAGTTTGTTACAAGATTAAAAAAAGATTGGAAAGAAAATCCAAGATGGGAAGGGATAAAAAGGGATTATACTCCTGAAGATATCTGGCAAGCAAGAGGTACTATTCATATAGATCATACGCTTGCAAAAATGAACTCAAAGTTACTATGGGAGATGCTTAATAGTGAAAAAGGTGTACGTGTACTTAGCTTTCAACATCCACACCAAACAGTAATGCAAGTTTATGCAGGATTACCCGCTGGATATGGAAGCGGTTGGCAAGCAGCTGCAGGCTCTAATGCTGATGGTGATATGTTTACAGATCAAAGTATCCAATCTTCAAATAGTGTGCCTGAGTTAATAAAAGAAGTAAACAACATGCTTATTAGAAAAGACAGGATTCATCATCAAGCAGGAGAAAAGATGAATTTTAGATTTCCATTGGTTGCAGATATGGATTCTGGTTATGGAGGAGTATTAAAAGTTAGGGAATTAGCATCAGACTTCAATGAAGTTGGTGCAGCTGGAAAGCATATTGAAGATCAAATTGAAATACCAGGAGAAAAAAAATGTGGGCATATGGATGGCAAAGTACTTAAAACAACTAAAGCTCACATTAAAACATTAAAAACAGTAAGATTTGTTGATGATATTGATGACGTTCCAAGTATATTAATAGCTAGAACAGATGCTCTTGATGCTAAATACATTACATACGCTAATGATCCTTATGATAAGCCTTTTATAGATCTTGATAAAGGACAGACAGATGAAGGTTATTATCATTTGAAACCCGGCTTAGGTTTAGATTATGCTATTGCAAGGGGACTTGCATATGCAGAATATGCAGACTTAATTTGGTGTGAGACAAAAACGCCAGATTTGAACCAAGCAAAGAAATTTGCTGGAGGAATTCATGCAAAATATCCAGGCAAGCTCCTTGCTTATAATTGTTCACCTTCATTTAACTGGCTAGCACATTTTCTTGGAGAAGAAATTAAGAAATTTGTTCCTACAAAAATTAGTGACGTCAATCTAGTAGATAAAAATCTATTAGAAGCAATAAAAATAGTTTCTATAGCAGAGTCAAAAGGGGAAAAATTTAACTATGCTGAGTTTCAGCATGAAAATAAAGACGTGACCCAATTGGTAAATCAAATGGGTAATTTATTAGATGAAAAAACTATGAGTGAACTAGTAGCCCAAGCACTTATAGAAATTGAAAGTTTTCAAGATAAATTAAATGAAATAGGTTATAAATTTCAATTTATAACTCTCTCTGGCTTTCATTCTCAAAATCAAGCCATGTTTGATTTGGCAAGTAAATACAAGGAGCAAGGTATGAGAGCCTATGTTGAGGTTGTTCAAAGAGAACAATTTAGAACAAAAAATCCAGCTGTTAAACATCAAAAGTTTGTTGGCTTGGAATATGATGATTTTTTTATTCAAACAATAACAGGTAGCTCAACAAATCTTGGTATGAAAGGCTCAACAGAAGAAGCACAATTTCATACTAAAAAATAATGAGCCAGATTAATTTTTACTTGCCCATTCCTAGTTTCTGAGCTTTTTGAAATGTTTTTCCTTCAGTCAGAATAGACGGAGCAAGAACCACTTCAACCTGTTGCATTTCTTTTATATTCTGAGCACCAAGGGTTGACATAGATGTCTTCAATGCACCAACAAAATTTTGTGTCCCATCATCAAAGGTTGCAGGACCAAGTAAAATCTCTTTTAATGTACCTATTGACCCTACTTTAATTCTTGTGCCACGTGGTAATACCGGACTTGGCGTAGCCATGCCCCAGTGAAAACCCCCGCCTGGTGCCTCTTTTGCTTTTGCAAATGGAGAGCCAATCATGACTGCATCTGCACCACATGCAATTGCTTTGCAAATATCACCACCTGTTGACATGCCACCATCAGCTATTACATGAACATATCTTCCTGTTTTTGAAAAGTATTCATCTCTTGCAGCTGCACAATCAGCTATTGAAGTAGCCATAGGAACTCCTATTCCTAAAACACCTCTGCTTGTACAGGCAGCGCCAGGACCAATACCTATAAGAACTCCACTAGCACCAGCTTTCATATGTTCAATTGCAACTTCAAAAGTTACACAATTTCCTACTATTACTGGTATTTGCATTTTTTGAATGAAGTCTTTTAAATTAAAGTTTGCAGATTTATCATTTGATTTATGCTCTATTGATACAACTGTACTTTGAACCACAAAAATATCTGCTCCTGCTTCTTGAGAAAGAGAACCATAGAGATTTGCAATATTTGGTGTAGCTGAAACTGCACAAATCCCACCTGCATCTTTTATCTCTTTAATTCTTTTTTTAATCAGCTCATTCTTTATTGGCTCTTTATATAGCTCTTGCATCAAAGGTACATAGCTTTCATTATCAGCCCCTTTGATTTTATTTAGTACTTCACTATAGTCTTCATATCTTGTATAAATACCTTGAAGATTTAATACTGCTAAGCCACCTAATTTAGAAATTTCAATTGCTGATTTTGGACTAACTACACTGTCCATTGCAGAAGCAAGTATAGGAAAATCAAATTTATGCTTTCCTAAAATAAAACTTGTGTCGCAAAGTTCAAGCTCTAAAGTTATTTTTCCGGGAACCAAAGATATTTCATCAAAGCCAAAAGTCTGACGTGCCTGCTTTTTGCCACCTATTGTGAACTTGGATTGTGACGACTGTTTTTCATCAAGGAAAACCATATTAGTGAAATATGTTAACTCCAAAAAACAGAAAAGGCTAAAAAAAATAGAATTAATTTATTATTATTTTGTAATCCTTATAAAGCCATGTTTTTGCTTAGTATGAAAATTGTCGACATACATGTTTACCCTTAAAGTAGGTAGTTAAAATCTAAAAGTCTGCTGATTAAAATGAAAACAAATACCTAAGCTGCTCTACGTTTTGCAAATATATAATTCAGGATTTCATAGAGCTCACCAGTAGGATATGCCTCATAGTATTTCTTATAAAGGAAATACACATAATTGAATGCAACTTCTGGCGATATAGTCTCAAGCATTTTCAAATCATCAGTACCGATTTTTTTTAGAAAATCATCAACTAATTTTTGAATTGAATAGTTCACTTTATTACCCCTTGATAATATGAAACAACACTATGATAAAGACTTGGTTAAGATAATAAAATATCCCTTTTGTGTTAACCACTTGTTACAAAAATTTGTTACAAAAAAATAGGAGCTGTTTTTTACACAACTCCTACATTTATTTCAAGGATTACTTAACTTAATGAGTTAAATAGCCTTCAAGTTTAGTGCATCTATCAGGCTGCCTGAGCTTTCTCATAGCCTTAAACTCTATTTGCCTAACTCTTTCTCTGGTTATACCAAACAATTGCCCTACTTCTTCTAATGTTCTTTCTCTTCCATCATCAAGCCCGTAACGTAACCTAATTACTTCACGTTCTCTTGGCAATAAAGAGTTTAAAACCAATTCTATATCTCCACGCAACAGTTCATCCGTTGCTGAACTATCAGGCTGTGCCGATTCAGTAGCAGCAATAAAATCGCCTAAACGGCTATCTTCTTCCTTGCCAAGTGGGGTTTCAAGAGAAACCGGCGTTCTATTTGCAGCAACTATTTCTTTAACCTTTTGTACTGAAACATCCATTGCTGCAGCAAGTTCATGCTCAGTAGGTCTACGGTTTAAGCCTTGTGACAGTTCTCTAGTAATTTTCTTAAACTTATTTATTGTTTCTACCATATGGACCGGAACTCTAATGGTTCTTGATTTATCAGCAAGAGCTCTAGTTATACCTTGCCTAATCCACCAAGTTGCATATGTTGAAAATTTATAACCTCTATCTGGATCAAATTTTTCAGCAGCACGTATTAAACCCAGATTTCCTTCCTGAATTAAATCAAGGAATGGAAGTCCTCTATTTAAATATTTTTTTGCAATAGAAACAACAAGCCTCAAGTTTGCTTGAACCAGTTGTCTTTTTGCAACAATGCCATCGTATCCACCATTTGCTATTCTTCTGGCAAGATCTATTTCTTCTTCTGCACGTAAAAGCGGTATTCTTCCTATTTCCCTCAAATATAAACGTATTGAGTCATCTGTACCAAGTTCAAGTTTTGCATCATAGAGATCATCATCAGCCAATGGGCCTAAATCCAGATCACCTTCATCACCCAATACATCACTAAACTCAGCTTCGATTTGTCCAAGCTGTTCAGCATCAGGTAAAGCATCAGCAATTATATTTGCAATAGAACCTTGACCAACTACATCAGCCATATTCACCTCTTAATTTTCCTAAAACTAAATAATATACTAATACCTAACAAAAATTCTTTAGCTTGGCCGCAAATAAACTTTGTTAGATAGACCCAATCCTGCATTCTTTACACTGCTGTATTTTATTTTCTTTGCTTATTCAGCTTAAATAGTGTAATTAAGATCTAAGATTTGGTTAGTATCCATATACAAATATAACTTTTAAAAGTTAAGTAGGAAAGTCTTTTTTCTTAAATGATCATTAAGTTTCTTAATTAAAACAATTTGAGTTCTTAACTTAGGTTATGAGCAAAAGACTTTCTTAGTTTTCAGTAATATTTTCCTCATTATCACTATTTATAAACGGAGTCATTACTTGAAGTTTTATATAAGCAATTCCTTCTTTTCTCACATCAATTTCTTTTGCAGCTTCTTCAGATAAATCAATAATCCTATTATCAATAAATGGACCTCGGTCATTTATACGAACAATTACAGATTTTTTATTTTTTAAATTTGTAACTAAAACCTTAGTATTAAAAGGCAGAAAAGGATGAGCAGCTGTAAGATCCCTCTTATTGAACTTTTCACCATTAGATGTTCTTCTTCCATGAAATCTGGGGCCATACCAAGAGGCATTTCCATACCAGATTTCACCTCTTAAAGGAGAATCGTCATTACCACTAGAATCAATCCTTGTTGAAGCTAGGGCCACTGTATTTAATAAGCTTAATAAGCAAAATACCAAAACCAGAAAAAGAATAATATATGAATTTTTTGTTTTATAATTATAAGTTAATCACACATTTACAAAATGAAGATCTTTAAAAAAAATTGTTTCCGGCTTTAGATAACTTTAAGATTGATTTCATTAACAATCTGATTAGTAAAAGCATCAAGTGTAAGAGAACCAATATCACCTTT
>OBEQ010725336.1_pt1 | contig 12010 bp, 7 predicted proteins | sample 1670901 | NCBI WGS metagenome assembly OBEQ01 (sample SAMEA104232315, study PRJEB22302) | groundwater metagenome | biome: forest; feature: aquifer; material: groundwater | place: USA | collected 2011-08-07 | depth 5.4 m | reverse complement strand
GAGGCCGGCGTGAAACGCTTCTTCCTCTCCACCGCGATCGACTATGTCAACAGCCGTCCGCACCTGGGCACGGCGTACGAAAAGATCTGCGCCGACGTCATCGCGCGCTACAAGCGACTCTGCGGCTTCGACACGCGGTTCCTGATGGGGAACGACGAGCACTCGCAGAACGTGTTCAAGAAGGCGAGTGAGGAAGGGCTCGATCCGCTCGCGTACTGCGACCAGATGGAGCGGGAGTTCCGCAAGACCTGGGCGTACCTCGACGTTTCGTTCGACGACTTCATCCGCACCACGGAGTCGCGCCACAAGGCCGGCGTGACGGAGATTGCGAAGCGGCTGTACGACGCGGGCGATATCTACGAGGGCGTGTACGAAGGCTGGTATTGCGTGAGCTGCGAGGAGTTCAAGCAGGAGAAAGACCTCGTCAACGGCAACTGCCCGCTGCACCCGACGCTGACGCCAGAGTGGATCAAGGAAAAGAACTACTTCTTCAAGCTGTCGAAGTATCAGCAGCCGCTGCTCGATCACTTCGCCGCGCATCCAGACTTCCTGCAGCCGGACGTGCGCCGGAACGAGATCCTGCGTCTGATCGAGGGCGGCCTGATCGACATCTCCGTCAGCCGCGCGGGGCAGTCGTGGGGCATCCCGCTGCCGTTCGATCCCTCGAGCGTGGTGTACGTGTGGTTCGACGCGCTGATCAACTACGCGTCCGCGGTCGGCCTCGGCGGCGACAATCAACTGTTCGAGACGTGGTGGCCGGCCGATCTGCACGTCATCGGCAAGGACATCACGCGGTTCCACGCCGTGATCTGGCCGGCGATGCTCATGGCCGCGAATCTGCCGCTGCCGCGCCACGTCTTCGGCCACGGCTTCATGACGCTGAACGGCCAGCGTATGAGCAAGACGCTCGGCACGATCGTCGATCCGATCGAGGCTGCTGATCGGCTCGGCGTCGATCCGCTCCGGCTGTACCTGGTGAAAGAAATCGCGTTCGGCGGCGACGGCGACTTTTCGTGGAAGCGCTACGAGGAGCGCTACAACGTCGATCTTGCGAACAACCTCGGCAACCTGGTCAGCCGCGTCACCTCGATGGCGCACCGCTATCGGCAGGGCCGGATCGCACCTGGCGCGGGTGGAAACGATCAGCTCGCGAGGCTCGGCGGGCATGTGGTCACCGACTACCGCAGCGCGATGGACCGGTTCGCGCTGCACGAAGGCGCGGCGGCGGCGTACCGGCTGATCGACGGCACCAACGAGTTCATCGCGGCGACGACACCGTGGGCGCTGGCGAAGGATCCCGCGTCGGCGGACCGCCTGTCGCAAGTCCTCTTCGACGCGGCGGAAGCGATTCGACTGACCGCCGTGCTGCTCGCGCCGATCATGCCGGCGTCGAGCAGGGAAATCCTGCGCCGCGTCGGCGCCACCAGCGACGGCCTGACCCTCGACCGCGACGGCCGCTGGCGCAACGACGGCGAACGCGTCATCGTCCAGGATGGACCACTCTGGCCCCGCCGCGAAAACAACATCGAAAACAACATCGAAAACAACATAGTGGCCGACCCGCGTGTCGGCCCGAAGGAGCCCATCAACGTGAGCGACAACCCGACCACGCCGCCTCCCGCACCTGTCGCACCATCCGCACCCGTCGCACCTGCGGCCAGCGCACCCGTCGCGCCTCCCACAGCCGCACCCGTCGCGGATCGGATCTCGATCGAAGACTTCATGAAGGTTGAACTGCGCGTCGCGAGAGTGCTGACCGCCGAGCGCGTGGAGAAATCGAAGAGGTTGCTGAAGCTGTCGGTAGACGTCGGCACCGAGCACCGCACGCTCGTCGCCGGTATCGCCGAGGCTTACGAACCGGAAGCGCTCGTCGGCAAAACGGTTGTCATCGTCTTCAACCTGAAGCCGGCGAAGCTGATGGGGATCGAGTCCAACGGCATGGTGCTCGCCGCCAGCCCGGATGGCGGCAAGCCGACGGTTGTCTCGTTCGAGAACCCGCCCGAGCCGGGCACGCGGGTGCGGTGAGGCCTACGCTGAGATGCCTGAACTCTCGCGCTTTCTCGGCATCGTCACCGGCATGTTTTTCAGCGGACACGGCTGCCGCATTCACACGCGGTCTACGGTGAGTACAAGATGACCGTTGAACTCGACTCGCTGGCGATCCATAATTTCCCGTCCAAGCTCAACGGTTAGTACTTGATCAGAATCGTTGCGCCCTAGCTTGTCGAGACGCGAGATGAAGAGTCGCATCGAGTGTTTCTTCGCGGCGGTCGCGGCACTAACGGCGCTGGCGGTCTGGTCGCCGCCGCGCGAGCGGCAGCGCGTTATCGCGCAGTCTCGCGATTCGACCCCGATCCTGCGGCTGTGGCGCTGCCTGACGATCGCCGGTTCCACGCTGGGGACGGCCGCGATCGACTCGCCGTGCGACCTCTCTATGCCGCGTCCTTCGTCGCTGCACCTGGCTCCGACGCGCGCTGCGGCGAGCGTGCGCGCGATGCTGCCGCCGAACCCGCCGGGTCGTGTAACGGCATCGGTCTCCGCGCACCGTGTCACGCTCTCCTGGGTGCCGCCGGATGCGGGCAATCCGCCTGATTCGTATCTGCTGGAGGCAGGGTCCGCCAGCGGACAGAGCGATCTCGTCCACACGGACGTCGGGTCGGACGCGTCGACGCTGATCCTGATTGACGTGCCGTCGGGCTCGCACTTTGCGCGCGTGCGTGCGCGGACGAGCGGCGGCACGAGCCCCGCCTCGAATGAAGTGCTCGTCACGGTGGCCGGTGACAGCTGCGCGGGCGTGCCGGGCGCGCCGAGCGGATTGAGTTCGACGGTCAGCGGCACGACGGTCACATTGGCCTGGCAGGCGCCGAGCGGCGGCTGCGCGCCTACGGCGTACACGATGGAGGCCGGATCCGCGTCGGGCCTGAGCAACCTCGCCTCGTTCTCGACGGGTAACACGATCACGGGCTTCACGGCGAGCGGGGTCGCGAGCGGCACGTATTACGTCCGCATCCGATCGACGAACGCGAGCGGAACGAGCGGCGCATCCAACGAGGCACATGTCGTGGTGGGCGGCGGGGGCTGCCAGGGCGCGCCGGCGCCGCCGACCCGGCCGTTGTATGGCACGAACGGCACGACGGTGACGGTGTACTGGGAGGCCTCGGCCAGCCCGACGCTGAGCTACATCATCGAGGCAGGTTCTGCGTCCGGGCTGACGAACCTTGCTGTGCTCGACACCGGGAGCGCCGCGATCTCGTTCACCGCAACAGCAGCCGTCGGCACGTACTACCTTCGGGTGCGCACGCGAAACGGCTGCGGAGTCAGCACTCCATCCTCCGAACTTGTCGTCGCCATCGACGGCACCCCGTCAGAGAGCGTCTCGATATTCGTATCCGACCTGATGGGGCAGCGACTCGTGTCGGTCACGGATCTCGCGGGTGGCAACTGGGCGACCGGTCCGACCGTCAGCGGCCTCTCGTTCAACTATCCTTGGCACATCGCGCTCGACGCGCGGAGAAGAATCTACGTCGCAGACCGTGACAACAATCGCATCGTTCGCATGGATGATCTCTCCGGCAACGGATGGAAGGCCTTCAGTGGAGTTGGAATCAATCGGCTGGCGAACCCCGGATGCGAAGGCCCCACCGTTCCTCCTGTCGGGTGTGTCATATCGGTCAATGTCGATGCGCTCGGTCGGATCTACGTGAACGCTTCCGGTCGGATTGTCCGAATTGACGACATGGACGGCAATGGGTGGACAAGTTTCGGGGGCACGCAGGGGACTCCCGGGACGCCTGGCTTTTTCAACAATCCGAAGGTTCTGTTCTTCGACCCGCAAGGGCGCATGGTGGTGTCCGACACGGACTACCATCGCATCGATAGATTCGAGGACATGCAGGGCACCGGATGGATCACGTTCGGGTCGAAGGGGAACGGCGTCGGCCAGTTCAACAGGCCGGAGGGGCTGGCCGTTGACAAGCTGGGCCGAATCTATATCACCGATAACGAGAACAGCCGCATCGTCCGCGTCAACGACGTGACCGGGGCCGGCTGGAGCGCATACGGCGCGTTTGGGACCGGCGTCGGTCAATTCGATGTGCCTCACGACATTGCGGTTAGTGATTCTCTCCACATTTACGTCATCGATACGGGGAACGGGCGAATCGTGCGCTTGGACGACATGTCCGGCACGGGGTGGGCCACTTTCGGCAAGCACACGGTCCAGCCGCCAAGCTGCACCACTGGAAACTGCGTCCCGCCAGGCTTTTTCGAATTCATCGCGCCGAAAGGGATCAAGGTGTTAGCGCGATAGGCTCTGGGCTTTAGGCTCTAGGCTTTCGTCAAGTCCAAAGTCCAAAGCCCACAGCCTGAAGGCTTAGCCAACCCTCACCGTCGCGACGAGCGGCAGATGCTCTGAAGCGACAAGCGCCGCGCGTGTGCGCGGCAGCTCCACCTTCACGATCTCGACGTACTTCTTTCACATTTCCGTCGGTGCCGATGAGCGCGTCCATGGTGACGGTGCCTTCGACCTGGGCGTCCTTCAGGTCTCTGGATATACGGGCTTGAATGAATGGACCTTCACCGGCAAGAATTGCTCGACATCTGGCACCGCGCCGACAGCGTCAGCCGTTGCAACCGATCGCGCCGTTGGAGTAGGCCAATGAACTATGACGTGATTGAAGCCCGCGATGTCAGCGGATTTGTCGTCCGGCTGAAATCTCGCGACGGAACGGCTGGTGAAATCGATCTTGCATCTGAGCTCAGTGGTACGGGGTTCGAACCATTGCGTGAGTTCGCCGTTTGTCAGCAGTTTCAGATCCACCCTGAATTCCATACGCTCGTGTGGCCGAACGGCGCCGGCTTCGCACCGGAATTCCTGCACGACAACGTGCGCGAGACTGCGTAGTGCGCCGCACCGCTGCTGCGCTCCTTGTCGCGGTCTGTGTCCTCGTAACGGCCGCGACCGCGCAGCAGCCGACGCGGAGCGACAATTACGAGAACGCGACGGCGCGATACTTCGCGTCCATCCGCAATCAGCCGTCGTTGCTGCTCGCGTTCCTCGCAGCGATGCCCAAGGGCGGCGACCTGCACAACCATCTGTCGGGCGCCATCTACGCGGAAAATTATCTCCGCTGGGCCGCTGACGACGGCCTCTGCCTCGCCACCGCGACGATGTCGATCGTGCCGGGGACGTGCGACGGGAGCGCCGGCCGGCCGCCCGCCGCGAGTGTGTTGCAGAACAGCGTGCTGTTCAACCAGGCGATCGGTGCGATGTCGATGCGGCACTGGGATCCGGCGCTGAGCGGTCACGATCACTTCTTTGCCACCTTCGGGAAGTTTGGTCTGGCGTCCGCCAAGACGGGGGAGATGCTCGGGGAGGTCTCCGCCCGCGCGGCGGCGGAGCACGTCAGCTATCTCGAACTGATGCTGACGCCTGACGGTGGCGTCGGGGCGGCGCGGGGCATCACGGCCGGCTGGGATCCGGACTTCGGCAAGCTGCGCGATCGTCTTCTCGCCGCTGGCTTCCGCGACGCGGTCGTGAGCGCGGCTCGCGGCCGCCTCGACCAGGCGGAGGCGCGCCAGCGCGAACTCCTCAAGTGTGGCGCGGGCCAGCCTGATCCGGGCTGCCGTGTCACCATCCGCTACATCTCGCAGGTGGCGCGCGCCGGCGTTCGCGAGTCGGTGTTTGCGCAGATGCTCGCGGGCTTCGAGATTGCCGCGGCTGATCCGCGCGTGGTCGGGCTCAATCTCGTGCAGCCGGAGGACGATCCGTCCGCGGTCCACGACTTCTCGTTGCACATGAAGATGCTCGACTACCTGCACGGCGTGTACCCGGGCGTGAAGATCACATTGCACGCAGGCGAGCTGGTCGAAGGACTGGTGCCTCCCGAAGCGCTGCGTTTTCATATTCGCGAATCGGTGCGCACGGGTCACGCCCTTCGCATCGGCCACGGCGCCGCCGTCATGTACGAGGACGATCCGCTGAAGCTGCTGAAGGAACTGGCGTCGAAACACGTGCTCGTGGAGATCGCGCTGAGCAGTAACGATCTGATTCTCGGAATCAAAGGCCGCCGTCATCCGCTGCGGACGTACCTGAAATACGGCGTACCGGTCACGCTGGTGACCGACGATGCGGGGGTGTCGCGGTCGACGCTGACGCTGGAGTTCCGCAAAGGCGTCGAGGAGCAGGGGCTGGACTATCGAGCGCTGAAGCGCATGGCGCGCAACTCGCTCGAGTTCAGTTTCGCCGACGCCGCCACGAAAGCACGCCTGGAGGCCGATCTTGAAGCCGCGTTCCGCGCCTTCGAACGAACCAGGAACCGGTGAACCCCGAACCGTGGGTCCAGAACCGCGAACCGCGAACCCGGAACCGCGAACGAACCCTGAACCACTGAACCATGAACCCGGAACCCGATCGTGATCGATAGTCACTGTCACCTGGCCGACGAAGCGTTCGCGTCGGATCTCGAGCAGGTCATCGACCGGGCGAAGGACGCCGGAATCGAGCGCGCGCTGGTGATCCTCGAAGCCGGCAATCCGAAAGAAGCGGCGCAGGCCATGCGCGTCGAGCAACTCTGGCCGGGCGTCAGGTTCTCGATTGGCGTGCACCCTCATCATGCACACGAGTTTGCCGATGATCCCGAGCGCGCCGCGACCGTTGTGCGCGAACAGTTGGCGGCAACTCCGTCGGCGCGCGCCGTCGGCGAGATCGGCCTCGACTACCACTACGACTACTCGGCGCGCGACGTGCAGCACGCGGTGTTCCGCGCACAGGTCCGGCTCGCGCGCGAGCTGCAGCGGCCGGTCGTTATCCACACGCGGGAAGCCGACGAGGACACGATCGCCATTCTTCGTGAAGAGGGCGGCGGCGAGGTGCGCGGAGTGCTGCACTGCTTCACCGGCACCGACGCCCTGGCGGACGCCGGGCTGGCGCTTGGCTTCTACATCTCGCTGGCCGGGATCCTGACGTTCCCCAAGGCTGAGCCGCTGCGCCAGACGGCGCGGCGCGTGCCGCTCGATCGCCTGCTGACCGAGACCGACAGTCCGTTTCTGGCGCCGGTGCCGTACCGTGGCAAGCGGAACGAGCCGGCCTACGTCGCCCGCGTCGTCGCGACCCTGGCGGAGATGCACCGGGCGCCTGTGGGCGACCTGGCCTCGCGCACCGCCTCGAATTTCCACGCCTTGTTCAGGCCGTGATAAAGTTTTGAGCTGCAACACCGTGGAAAAATCGTCACTCGCCCTGTCGCAGATTTTCGAGCCGATCCGCGCCGACCTCGACAAGGTCGACGAGGAGTTCGCGCGCCACGTCCAGTCGAAAGTCGCGCTGATTCCGCAGATCGGGCAGTACATCCGCACGAGCGGCGGCAAGCGCATCCGCCCGGCGGTGCTCCTGATGGCCTCGCGCCTCGCAGGCTACACCGGCGACCGCTCGATTCTGTACGCCGCGGTCGTGGAGTTCATCCACACCGCGACGCTCGTCCACGACGACATCATCGACGACTCGGATTTGCGCCGCGGCCGGTTGGCCGTCCACTCGCGGTGGGGCAACGACATCACCGTGCTCCTCGGCGACTACCTGTACATCAAGTCGATGGCGATGGCGCTGACGCACGACGAGTTGGAGATCATCCGCAACCTGTGCGACGTCACGCTGCGCATGATCGAGGGCGAGTTGTACCAGTTGACGAAGAACGGCGACGCCAGCATCACCGAGGACGAGCACTTCGACATCATGCGCCGCAAGACGGCGTATCTCTTCGGTGGCTGCGCGCAGATCGGCGGCATGCTGGCCAAGGTGTCAAGCGAGCGCGAGCAGGCGCTGCAGGAGTACGGGTTCAACCTCGGCATGGCGTTCCAGCTCGTCGACGACTTGTTGGACTTCACCGGCGACGCCGAAGCCGTGGGAAAGCCGATCGCCAGCGACCTGAGGGAAGGCAAAGTCACCCTGCCGCTCATCCATCTCCTGGCGCACGCGAACGGCGGCTCCGGGCCGCAGATCATCCGCGACATCATCGCGGCGCGAAGCGCCACAGCGGAGCAGTGGCACGAGCTGCTGCGCTGCGTCAAGGAACACGCGTCGATCGACTACGCCTATCGCCGCGCCGTGGACTTCGCCGAACGCGCCAAGAAGCCGCTCTACTCGTTCCCGCCTAGCTCGGAGCGCGACGCGCTGCTGGCGCTGCCCGATTACGTCCTGTCGCGGGACCGGTAGGACGGTCGAGATTGCAGATTTCAGAGGGCAGGTTCCAGATTGAATTGTCGATTGGAATCTGAAATCTGAACTCTGCAATCTGAATTTCCATGATCTCGTTTAGTCTTCCCCCGCTGACCCTCGAGATCGCTGACGGCGATATCACCGCCCAAACGACCGATGCCGTCGTCAACGCCGCCAACAATGCGTTCTGGATGGGGGCCGGCGTGGCCGGGGCGCTGAAGGCGCGCGGTGGGCAGACCATTGAAGCGGAAGCGATGGCGCAGGGCCCGGTCGAGCCCGGCGAGTGCGTCATCACCTCGGGCGGACGTCTGCCGGCACGTCATGTGATTCATGCCGCGGTGATGGGTCAGGATCTGCGGACGTCCGCGACGCTCATCGACCGCGCCACGCGCAACAGCCTCGCGCTCGCCGAAACGCGGCAGATCACGACGATCGCGTTTCCGGCGTTCGGCACCGGCGTCGGCGGGTTTGAGATCGACGCGTGCGCCCGTGTCATGATCGCGGCAATCCGCGCGCACGCCGGCGCGGCGGCGTCGCTGCGGCTGGTGCGGCTCGTCCTGTTCGGCCTTCCGGCGTACCGCGCGTTCGCCGAGGCGGCACGTGAGCTGCTCGGCTCGCCGCTCGACGGCCCGGCCGATTGCCCGATGTCAGGCTGATACGCTGTAGAGGCCGACCCGCGTATCGGCCCGGGCGGACACACTGGTCCGCCCCCAACCAACATGTCCAAAACCGCCCGCATACAGCGCCTTAAGGAGCTGTCCGATGCCATCCGGCATCACGAAGAGCGCTACTACATTCACCACGATCCCGAGATCTCTGACGAGGAGTTCGATCGGCTGCTGCACGAGCTCGAGCGGCTCGAGGCCGAGCATCCGGATCTCGTCACGCCGGACTCACCGACCCAGCGCGTCGCCGGGCGTCCAGTCGACGGCTTCGAAACGGTCGATCACGTCGTGCCGATGCTCAGCCTCGACAACGCGTACAACCAGGACGAGTTGCGCGCCTTCGACGAGCGCGTGCGCAAGGGTGCCGCTCCTCACGACATCGCCTACGTCGCCGAGCTGAAGATCGACGGATTGAGCATCGCGCTCACGTTCGAGGACGGCCGTCTGCTGCGCGGGGCGACGCGCGGCGACGGATCGCGCGGCGAGGACGTGACCACGAACGTGCGCACCATCCGCGCGATCCCGCTGTCACTGCGTGGCGGCCCTGCCGGGCGCGTTGAGATCCGTGGCGAGGTGTATTTACCGCGCGCCTCGTTCGAGCGGATCAATCGCGAACTCGAGGATGCGGGCGAACCGCTCTTCGCCAATCCCCGCAACACCGCGGCCGGGACGATGCGGAATCTGGATCCGGCGCTCGTCTCGAAACGCGGTCTGGGCGCGTTTGTGTATCAACTCGTTGACGCGGGGCGGACACACGGGTCCGCCCCTACACACCCCGAGACACCCGTAGGATTCGCCCCGACCCCCGTCGAGGCACCCGGAGTGTCCGCCCCGACAGACGCCGAGGCACCCGGAGGGGCCGCCCCTACACACGCCGAGGCACTTGTAGGGGCCGACCCGCGTGTCGGCCCAACGCACGCCGAGACGCTGGCGGCGTTCGCGTCCTGGGGGCTGCCGGTCGAACCGCACTGGAAGCGCTGCGCGAACATCGACGAGGTTGTGGCGTTCTGTGCGGAGTGGGGCGACAAACGGCCTACGCTCGACTTCGACACCGACGGCGTCGTGATCAAGGTTGACGACCTCGCGCTGCGCGACACGCTCGGCGCCACGGCGAAATTTCCCCGCTGGGCGACCGCCTTCAAATTCCCCGCGCAGCAGGCGACGACGACGCTGAACGCGATCGGAGTGAATGTTGGCCGGACCGGTGCGGTGACGCCGTACGCCGTGCTCGAGCCTGTGAAGCTCGCCGGCAGCACGATCTCGATGGCCACGCTGCACAACGCCGAAGACGTGGCGCGCAAAGACGTCCGCCCGGGCGACCGCGTCCTCATCGAGAAGGGCGGCGACGTCATCCCGAAAGTCGTCAAGGCGATCCTGCCGCATCCTGACGGCGTGCCGCGCGGCGCGCCGTGGCAGATGCCGACGCAATGTCCGGTGTGCGAGAGCCGGCTCCAGCGCGACGACGAAGCGGTGGTCTGGCGCTGCGAGAACCCGTCGTGCCCAGCGCGTCTCCGGCGCAGCCTGGAGCACTTCGCATCGCGCACGGCGATGAACATCGAAGGCCTCGGCGCGTCGCTCGTCGATCAATTGATCGAGCAGGGATTCGTGCGCGACTACGCGGATCTCTATCAGCTGACGGCCGAGCAGCTCGAGACGCTCGTGGTCTCGCCGCGCGAGCCGCGATCCGAGCGCGCCGTGCCGCGCAAGCTGGGCAAGGTCGGCCGGAACGTCATCGCGCAGCTGGAGCGCAGCAAGGCGAACGACCTGTCGCGGCTGATCTACGCGCTCGGGATCCGTCATGTCGGCGAGAAGGCGGCGGCAACGCTCGCCCGGCATTTCCGGTCGATGGATCGACTGCTGGCAGAGCCTCCGGAGGCACTCCAGTCCGTGTCGGAGATCGGACCGGTCGTCGCCGCATCGATCCGGGCGTTCGCGGAGGAGCCACGGAACCGCGGCCTCGTCGCGCGTCTCGCGGCCGCCGGGGTCGGGATGACCACGAATCTGCCGGAGCCGAGCGATCAGCCCGGTCCGCTGTCGGGCAAGACGTTCGTCCTGACCGGCACCCTGACCGCGATGTCCCGCGAGGAGGCGGCCGCGGCACTCGAACGTCTGGGCGCGAAGGTCTCGAGCTCGGTCAGCAAGAAGACGACGTGGGTCGTGTTCGGTGCCGAGGCGGGAAGCAAACTCGAGAAGGCGGAGAAGCTTGGCGTCGGGCGGATGGACGAGACGCAGTTTCTGGCGTTCTTGAACGCTTATAATTGAGAACACTGAGATGTCGATGTCGCGGCGCTTCGCGCTCGTCACCATCACGCTGACCGCCGTCGTCGCCTTCCTCGTCGGCGCGCTCGTTGACGCGGTGGTCGCCGGCGGCGTGTCCCGTTCGGCCGTCTTGGCGGGCACGCCGGGGCGATCCTCTTTGCCCGTGGCCCGGCTGGCGGCACGTACGTCCAGCGGGCCGGCCATGGTCTCTCTGGTCAACTTCGCCGACGTCGTCGAACGCCTGAATCCCGCGGTCGTGAACATCGACACGACGACGAGAGGAAACGGCCGGAAGCGGCAGGGACGGGGCGTGCCGGATGGGGCCGACCCGCTCGACGGCCCGTTCGAGTTCGGCACGCCGCGCGACCGCGATGCGCCGCGCCGCGGCGCGGGCACCGGCTTCATCATCGACCCCGACGGCAGCATCCTGACCAACCACCACGTCGTCGATCGGGCCGAACGCATCACGGTGAAGCTCTCTGACGGACGGACGCTTCGGGCGCGGCTGATCGGATCGGACCCGGATACCGACATCGCGTTGATCAAAGTGGACGGGCAAAGCGGCCTGCCGGTCGCGCCGCTCGGCGACTCGTCCACGCTGCGAATGGGCGAGTGGGTCTGCGCGATTGGGAACCCGCTCGGCTACGAGCACACCGTGACCGTCGGCGTCGTCAGCTTCCTCGGGCGGAAGCTGTTCGACATGAGCCTCGACAACTACATCCAAACCGACGCCGCGATCAACGTCGGGAACAGCGGCGGCCCGCTGATCAACTCGCGCGGCGAGGTGGTCGGCATCAATGCGGCGATCAGCTCGCGCGCGAGCAGCATCGGCTTCGCCGTGCCGATTAACGGCGCCAGCGCGGTGCTGCCACAG
>OBEQ012057573.1_pt1 | contig 12012 bp, 12 predicted proteins | sample 1670901 | NCBI WGS metagenome assembly OBEQ01 (sample SAMEA104232315, study PRJEB22302) | groundwater metagenome | biome: forest; feature: aquifer; material: groundwater | place: USA | collected 2011-08-07 | depth 5.4 m | reverse complement strand
TGCGACCTGCCAGCCGGAGAGGTAGATCGCCTTCAGCCCGGCTTTGACTTGCTGCATGGCCTGGTTGCCGGGCAGGGCGCCTAAGGCATTCACGAAGGGTTCGTCGTGTAAGAGTTGCCAGAGTTTCTCAGCACCGCGCCGAGCGAGGGTGTGTTCGATGGGGACGGAGCCGCGCAGGCGGATGACGGCCTCGGGGGTGTAGCCGCGTTTGATGGATTTCCAGCGGGGGTGGGTGGTCCATTCCAAATTCAGATTTACAGCAGCTTCTTCCAGATCGCGGCCCACAGTCGTCACCCTCAACAGTTATTAAGCAAGTTCACCGAAAGCATGAACAACCTCTTCGTGTGATAGCGTGAGATAAGTGTCGAATCCGCACTTTTAGCGGGCCGGACACGAACCGGGACGAGCCCGGAACATGGGAGCTTACCCCTAAATTCGTCCGACAGACAGGCACAGGTTCCGCGCCGCCGGACCCGCGCCCATGGCGATAAAAAAGAAGCGCGCATCGGACAACCCGTGCGCGCTCACCAAAAAAATGGGCCCTCATGGGGCCGCATCAATTGACTACTGCACACGACTTTTTAATATCAGGGAAGACTCTCGCAGATTAAGTATTGTTAGAACGTGTGCGAGATGCCGGCAAAGTAACTCGTCGAGTCGTCGCCATGCTGCGCGCCGCTCCCGAGCAGAGTCGCCGAGGCATGCGGGCCATAGCCGTTGTAACCGGCGCGGGCCTGATTGTCGATCTTGGCATACGAAGCACCCAGCGTCGTACGCTTCGACAACGCATAGTCGTAACCGATCGTGAGCGACTTGGCACCGGTGTCACTGTGGTCGTCCGTGCTGGCACCGCCCGAGAGCTTACCGGCCCTGGCAAAGGTGACATACGGCGTGCTGTCGCCGAAGGTATAACTCACCGGCACTTCGATGGCAGTACGCTTCGTCATCGGCGTGGCATCGACAAAGCGACGTTCCGACTTGTCCACGCCGATGCCCACCTTCAGACCAAACGGGAAGGTGTAGCCGGCCCACACACGGGTCGACGCCTGATCACCGGCCTGGTCGTTGGTGGAAGCCAACTCGCCTTCCGTTTTTGCATTCCAACGGCTGACGCCAGCTGTAATACCCATCGCGGTATAACGCACCGCGATATTGTAGGCACCGTCTTTGCCCGGATCGGTCGCGGTATAGGTACCGGCCGTGTTAGCGCCTTCGGCGCTGCTAAAGGCCGTCGAATACGCGATACGCGCCGTGACGCCGGCCCAGTTCGGGCTGTCCCACATGATCAGGTTATTCGTACGAACACCGTTGGCGATGTACGACGCCACACCCAGGCCGGTAGGCCCCGTAACCTGTGCCATCAAGCCGACGGAGGCGTTGCCCGCAATGGAGCCGGCCCTCAGACTTTCAATCGCAAGCAGCTCGGTGTAGTGCAGATCCCAACGACCGAGCGTCAACTTGCCCCAGTCGCCCTGCAGACCGGCGCCGGTGTTGCCGTAGGCAAGACCGGAGACCGCGCTGCCGGAACCGACATCCGGGGAAAAACGCGTTTCAACGCTGAACCAAGCCTTCAGACCGCCGCCGACGTCTTCGCCGCCAGACAATACAAAACCGGACAGGTTATCGTCTACGCGGCTACTGTTGTGGTAAGGGCCATTCGGGCCGGTAAGCTTATATTCATCCGCACCAACGCGGAAACGACCAGAGATATTCACGTTGGCGGAATCCGCGGAAGAAATCATCGGGGCAGCCAAGGCGGCGCCAACTACTACTGCGAGCAACTTCTTGTTCATCTGTACTGCCTCCCGATGAAGGTTGTTATCTATTGCGTAACCAGATACGAAAGATCGCAACTTCACAACAGACGTTATAGTTCCATTCACGTTCAAGCTTCATCCAAGCGACATTTATCCTTGCTCCGGAAAGCGACCTGACCCTTCGAGTAAGTGTGTAGTCCCCTGTCGGAGACAGGTCTTCAGATTCCCTGCAGAATGGCACGCCGCTTCTCGCGGTATTCTTCTTCAGTAATCAAACCTTTTGCCTTCAGGTTATCGATAACACCGAGTTTTTGTTCAATTTCGTCCACGCGACTCGGCCCACGAGATGGGACCGCCGCTGGTGCGTTCGCACCCGTCGGCGGCGGTGTCACCACCACTACCGCGTTAGGGCTGATCAGCACCCAGTCCGGACGATTGTTCGCCAGGCGCACAACCCCGGGCACAATGTTCCAGCCGCTCTCGATTGGCCGCGCGCGCGTCCCCGGAGTCAAGGCAAGCCGCCCGGGAGCCGCAACGCTGTCGGCTTTTTCAGGGGGCTCGTGCACCAATCCAAATATGAGATTGAGCTGCTCTTCACGGACAAAAAGGCGTCCAGTGATGACAAGCCTTCGTGCATAACTGCCAAATAATCCATGCCCGCCCATCACTGCAAAGGTAACGTCCTCCTTGGCACCGGCCTTCGCCAGCGCCGACACCAGGGGCGGCACGATTTCATTCAGCTCGTCGTTGTTGAACACCGGCTCCGGGCTACTCGAAACAGTGCCCTTTACCTTGATATCCGTCAGGGCCTGTCGCAGCGTTGTTTCTGAAACTGAAAACGGATGGGCGTTGTCCGGTGCGCCGGGTTCAATTTTTTCAATACGCACGAAGCTACCGACCGGTCGCTTATGCAAATAACTGACGCCTTCGGAATCGTTAGAGCTGCTTCCCGGCATCGCACACGCGGACAACGCAAACGCGACTAATGCCACTGAAATAGTTCTGCCGGCAGCTGCTTGAACCAGCCGACGGACTGCAAAGAAATTACTCAAGATGGTCATGATATTTCTTCCCGAAATTACGGAGCCAAAACGTTTGCAACCTGTCAATTTGTTGGGCCGGAGGCTAGCACGGAATCAGACGACCAGGGAATGTCTCGCAAACGACAGACCTGCGATTTCACGACGGAATATAGTTAAGCAAATCTACAGCCTGGATTGTGCCGCTCATCGTCGGCGCCGCAACAATATCTGCTTCAGGCGCACGCCGCTAAACGCGACAGGTTGGCCGCACTGTCTAACCTGCACGGTCATTCAGTATGTGCCGGGCGCGTAACCGAGATGTCGTGGCCGTACAATTACGCTACTGCCCGGACACCGGGAACCACTATTGAAAGAGGTAAGCGATATGAACGACTCCATAGTTATTGTTGGCGCCAAACGCACCCCCATCGGAAGTCTGAACGGTCAGTTCGTTTCCATGTCATCACCGCAGCTGGCGGCCACGGCCATCAAGGCGGCGGTCGCGCAATCCGGCCTGAAGCCGGAAGATCTGGGCGAAGCGATCATCGGCTGCGTACTTCCCGCGGCGCTGGGCCAGGCGCCGGCACGCCAGGCGGTGCTGGGTGCCGGACTCTTAAAGACCACCGCTACGTCGACGCTTAATAAGGTATGCGGTTCGGGGATGAAGGCCGTCATGCTGGCAAACGATCAGATCCTCGCCGGCTCGGCGACTATTATGGTCGCCGGTGGCATGGAATCGATGTCGAACGCCCCACACATGTTACCGAAGGCGCGCCAGGGTTATCACTACGGGCACGGCAAGATCCTCGATCACATGGCCTTCGACGGCCTGGAAAACGCCTATGACGGCAAGGCCATGGGCGTGTTCGCCGAAGCCACCGCCGAGAAATACGGGTTTACGCGCGAGCAGCAAGACGCGTTTACCATCGAATCGGTGAAACGCGCGCAGCGTGCCGTCGCCGACGGCACTTTTAAACAGGAAATCGCCCCGGTGACAGTGCAGGGAAAAGGCGGCGACACCGTCATCGAAAACGACGAAACGCCCGGCCAATGCAAGATTGAAAAAATTCCGACGTTGCGCCCGGCGTTCAAGCCCGACGGCGGCACGGTCACGGCGGCCACGTCTTCTTCCATCTCCGATGGTGCGGCCGCGCTGGTGCTGATGAAGGAATCGGACGCGAAGGCGCGCGGACTGAAACCGCTCGCACGCATCCTCGGCCACACCTCGAACGCACACGAGCCGGAGTGGTTCACCACCGCGCCGGTCGGGGCCATCACCACGCTGATGCAGAAACTCGGCTGGACGACAAAAGACGTCGATCTTTTTGAAATCAACGAAGCCTTCGCGGTCGTGCCGATGGCCGCCATGAAGGATCTCGGCCTGTCGCACGACAAGGTAAACGTCAACGGCGGCGCGTGCGCGCTCGGTCATCCGATCGGCGCCTCCGGTGCGCGCATCGTCGTGACCTTGCTGTACGCCCTGAAAGCGCGCGGTGCAAAACGTGGCATCGCCTCGCTTTGCATCGGCGGCGGCGAAGCCACAGCGCTGGCATTGGAAGTACTGTAGTGCCGCTCTATCTCGAGGACCTGACGCCCGGCCTCACGGTCACCACCGACCCCATCACGGTGACCGAAGAAGAATCCATTCATTTCGCGCGTCAGTTCGACCCGCAACCGTTTCACATTGATCCGGTGGCCGCCAAAGACAGCTTCTTTGAAGGTCTCGCCGTCAGCGGCTGGCACACGGCGGCATTGTCGATGCGCATGCTGACACAGACGCGCCTCGCCGACATTGCCAATGGACTGATCGGGATTCATATCCGCAGTCTGCGCTGGCCACGTGCCACCCGCCCGGGCGACACCTTGCGGCTCACCATCGAGATCAAGGAAACCACACCCTCGCGCACGCGCCCGGGCTTTGGCACCGCACTCGTGCAGTGGACCACGCGCAATCAAAAAGACGAGATCGTAATGGAAATGGAAAACGTCATCTGGGTCGCGCGCCGGCCGGCGTGATGACCCGCTCTCGGCCTTCGCGGCGGCAAGACTTACCACGTTGTGTCGATCGCTAACCAGCGCGCGTAAATCTCCGCTTCCGTGGGTCGGGTCGTGAGGATTTGAAACCTCTTGTTGGCAGCAACTGCAGGGCCAAGCAGGGAAGGGGCACTGCGCTATGCACGCGAACGGGTCCGTGCGGAACACAGTGCGCGGGACGCCTCCCCACAGCTACTTATTCGGCAACCTCTTTAACGACCGGCACCGCCGCCGCCAAAGCGTCCGCCAAGACCAGTCCTTATGGCGGTGAACAAGCCAGCCTTCGCGGTGAGCGACAACACAGCAACTATCGACCCGGTACCCAGGACCGCTTGTACCGCACGCGCCACAAGCTCATCCCCCATGACCGCAAACGCAAGCGCGACAACCCCGAAAGGCAGCCCCACTATTAGAGCGAGGCCGACGAATACGAGCGACCAGCGCGTTGTGCTCACCGATGGCGCGGCAACGATTTTTTTGCGCTCACGGCTATCGAGATACAGTGCGATGGCCGTGCAGGCGGTGAATATGCCGGCGACAACGAATGCGATGGTCGCTGGCTGGGGAATCAAGGGCTGTAACGCAAAATACGCTGCCGCCAGGATAAATAAAAAATGTATGTAACTGCGCAGCACAATCATCAGCGGCGTCTGCTTTTTGGGAAACAGGAAGCCCGCCAACCCGAGTGCCATGATTCCGGCAAACAGCGGTGCTGCCCACACTTCCCTGGAGCCGGACAAGTAAAACGCTGCGCCGAGGGACAGTGTGATGAACGAGAAAAACATCGCTACGGCAACCACATTGCCAAACGCCCTGACAACCTGCAGCCAGCGTGCGAGTTTATTGTCGTCAAAATAGTTAAGCGCCCAGAAAAGCGGCAGCGTAAACATGATGCCGCCGACTGCGAAACCCGCAGCTTTGGAGTTCCAAAAAAACCAGGCGGCCGAGCCGAGCATTGCAGCAAACAGCGGTGCGCTCAGCACGCCGAGCCAACGATTACCGCCCATACCAGCAAGCAAAGGAAATAACGCGGACAGAGACAATATCGACAGCACATAAGCTATCTTTTTGTCTTCCGTACCGTAATCGATACCGCCCGGAGTCTCGGCAACTTTCGGCAACACACTGTCGATCTGATCAAATAGATGGCGTAAGCCGGACGCGAGATCGTCTTGTTGCAGCGCCGTTCGCAAGTCATTGGCCAAGCGGGAAGCAACCGCATCGGGTATGTCCCCTTCTAAACCGTATCCCACCTCGATTCGCACGACGTTGTTCGCGGGGATCACCAAGACCAACAACCCGTCGTCCCGCCCGCGGTGACCGAGCTGCCAACGCTCCGCCACCCGCAGCGAAAACTGCGCCAGCGGCTCGTCCTGAATTCCGCGCGAGATCAATATTCCGATCTGCGCGCGACCGGACTTTTCGAACGCCGCCAGACGCGCTTCCAGCGACTTCCTGTCCTCGTCACGCAGTGCACCCGTCTGGTCAACGATTTCGCTGGCTTGTTCGGGCACGGGCTCCAGCGCCATAGCGCTCGCACAATGCATAACGCACAATGCGAGCAGACTGAGGCGCGCCATGGACACAAGCTGGATGGAAAAGGACGGTGGCAGCATTTATTTCAGCTCAACTAGCTACCGCCGCGTTTGGATTTAAGCGCCAGCTGAACCTTCATCTCTACCTGGAGCTTTGCCTTCTCGATCCCTTTCCAGTTCTGCTGACAATTTATAACGAATTGGGTTGTTTCTTTTGACTTGACCGGACCTAAGGCAAAACCTTCACACTCTTCGATCAGCCGCGCATTTTCCGAAACCGCCGCGGCCAAACCAATTTTCTCAAACGTATCGTCGGAACGATTCTCGACCGTGCCATGAATAATTATTCGTCCGTCGTTAAAGCGCATAGCCGTCATCGCCGGAATCAGCTTGTCCTCAAGGTCGGGGCCGTTCATATAGTCCGATCCATCTCGACCTAACTGTACATACAAGTACGAAAGGATCATAAAACCGACTGCAAATCCGAGCACGGCAAATACAACCTTGCAGAACGTTTTAATAAGACCACGCATGATATCTCTCTAGTTGTCAGGGATCCGTTCGAGCTAAATTAGATCATGCCCCTGCTATGGATACAGCCGGCCTTGATGAAATTGCGCAAACGTTAGCCCTTCCAGTCGTTGCCACAGGTCTCTGCCCACGCGTTTTTCCACGGAAAACGCCAGCCAGTTCACATGGCACTGCGGACATTGCTTTCGTTCAAGACTCGATCGCAAATGGGTGTTCTTGCGCTTTTTGGGCCCTGCGAAATTGCCGTGCAGATTCAGCGCTTCCTGGACTCGATCGCTCTCGAAAAATGCTGCCACCTGCTCCGCCAGCGCCATCACCGATTCCGGCTCGCTCGTATAACGAACCTGCGACAGTCTGGATTTCAAGTATTTTCCGCAGTGCTCGCAGTACGGCCGCGCCTTAAGCAGGAAGAATACAAGGACGCCACCTAAGGCGAAACCGACAATTTTTTCAGCGGCGCGCGCATATCCCCACAGCCCGAGCTCACCGGTAGTGGCGACTTTTGTATGGTGGCTCCAAATTTCAATCTTTTGATGTTCGAGCACGACCTCAAGATAGGCCCAGAACGAAACGTGTTCGCGCACGAGCCTTCCGTCGACCTTCAACAACGTGTAGTCGAACCAGTGGATCGCAAAAAACGTCGCCAGTGACACCAACGCTACGCTAAGGAATAGCAGCTTCGTCGGTTTATACCCGATCCACAGCGCGCCGAAATAATAGCCGCTCGCTGCCACCATCCCCGCCAGCAGCGCGCCGATCGGAAGCACGATAAATACCGACAAGTCATACAACGGCATACCGGCATGGGTCTCGAGCACTACCAGACCCGCTGCAATCGCCATGCTGCTGACAAAACCCAACGCCGTCACGACCAAAAGTTGAGCGGTTCGATTCATGGTGGCCTCCATAGCCAAACCTGGTCAGGGCAAGCTCAAAACGACGCCGCGACCGCATACCACAGCGTCGAAAGCTGACGCTCCTTGAGATAGCCCGCAATGAGGGTCGTCTTGCCGGCGCCCGGCGGCGCCTGTACCCAAATTACCGGATTCGAACGGCGCGGCTCGTCGAGCCGATCGAACAGGCGCTCGCGCTTGTATACGCGCCCCAATACCGGACGCGTGATCTTGGCGAATGTCTGCGAGGGAGTTGCCGCAGAGGTCCGTTTTCACTCTTTCCGGGATTGCGCGCCCGAAACGGCACGTGAAGTCGGGTTTTTTTGCTTCTTCTTAGGTTCCATCCTTGACCCTTTTTGGGCTGCCGTGGAGACGCTATGGGATTTGGTCCGAGAACTCAAGCCATGACGAAGTGGTCAGGGTTGTCCCCAGGCATTCTGCTGTCGAACGACACGTTGGCCGTGGGTGTCACCACCCATTTGAACATGAGGCGAACACTAAAGGCTCACGAGTAGCAGATTGGTTACAGATGGAGAAGAAGGGAGGAAGGAGATAACGTTTAACCGCCCGTGGTCAACTGCCGACACAGATATTTGAATTCGCCGGTATCATCAGACAATCCTGACACCGAACTCTTTGGAGAAAACGACCATGCGCCTCAAACCCAGACTCATCGTGCTGCTAGCGGTGTCGATCTTTTCGGGCTGCGATCTTGACTCACTTAACCCGATTACCGCGGTTGAGACCGCCGAGCACGATCAAGCGCTGTTCGGAGTATGGCACTACAAGGACGACAGAGACGAAATGTATATTCACATCGGACCACTTGGCGTCGAACACGGCGGCAGCGAATCAACGTATGGGCAACGCAGCGCCGATCCACACCGGTTCAAGCTTCTGATGATCGACCACGACGCACGCGGAATTACCGAAGAGACATATATAGCTCATGTCTCGCGCGTGGGCGGACAACGCTACCTGAACATCCATCGACCACAGAAAAAAGACAAACCCGGCGGGTTTGTCTTCGCACGCTACGCACTGCCTGACAAAAATACGCTGAGCGTCTCGCTGGTCGACGCGAAGGCACTACATGCCGCCATTCGTGAGGGCAAGATCAAAGGCAAGGGCGGAGACGATAGCTGGATCACCGCACCATCCGCCGAGGTAGCGGCGTTTCTCATCCGCAACGAAATATTCTCAAAACCACAGGAATACCGACGCACGGGAGAACTGCCAGACCGCGAGGCGCCGTGACGAGCAGACAAAAACAAAAACTCGTTCACCGCGGGCAGGTTGAACTGGTTAAAAGTATTAGCGGTAATCTGAAACTTCGGCAAAACCAATGCACTCGCCGGAACCACCTTTACCGAGAATGGCATTCGACGTTGCGACCGAAGACGTATTGCTGAAAGAACTGCTTGCGCCACCACCCCCGAAACGTCCACCGCCTCCACGAACCGCTCCGTCACCGGCACTCGGCCCGTCTGTGTCCCATTGCGGCCAGACGTCGCCGCCGCGGTCGAGGAGATTTGAAGTGGGGCTGCGAGCAGAGCTGTTGTCGTTGCGTCGATAGCGCCGTGCCTCATACTGACCCCACAGGGCGAGCAACCCGATCAGTGCGCCATAGGCGATGAGCACCGCCAATGCATAGCGTATGCAAAAATGGGTAACGCCCGCGTTGAGCAACGTGAACGACGCGAGACTGCCGATAGTCCCGGTGAGAAACAGTACCAGCGTCATCGTGCGACGAGGCGAGCAACAGCGGGCGACCCATTTGCGCAGACGCGTAGACTCTTGTTCAGGCATCTGAACGGGATCTGTCTGCTGTGTTCGCGGTGGCATTTCGTCTCCGTTGCCTACGGTTTACACCAAACTGCTGACAGCGTTTGGCTGGGCAACGGCCTACCGGCGTTTCGACCTAAGCGCCAGCTGGACTTTCATCTGCACCTGCAGCTTTGCCTGCTCCATCCCTTTCCAGCTCTGCTGACAATTAGTGACGAAACTGGGTTTTTTCCTTTGACTTTACCGGCCCCAGCGCAAAACCTTCGCACTCTTCGATCAATCGCGCATTTTGCGAAACCGCCGCTACCAACCCGATTTTTTCGAACGTATCGTCGGAACGATTCTCGACAGTACCTTGAATGATCATGTGTCCATCGTTAAAGCGCGTGGCCGTCATCACCGGGATAAGCTTGCCCTCAAGGTCTGGGCCGTCCATATAGTCCGATCCATCTCGACCTAACTGGACATACAGATACGAAAGGATCATAAATCCGACTGCGAACCCGAGCACGGCGTACACCCTTAAAGAACGTTTTAATAAGACCGGGCGTGATGTTTTTTTCGTTGTCAGGATTCGTTCGAGCTAAATTAAATCATCATCCAGCTACGGATGCAGCCTGCCGGAGTGAAATTGCCCGAAGGTCAACCCCTCCAACCTTTGCCACAAGTCTCTACCGACGCGTTTCTCCACCGAAAACGCCACCCAGTTCACATGACACTGCGGGCATTGCTGCCGCTCGAGACTCGAGCGCAAATGGGTGTGCTTGCGCTTTTTGGGCCCTGCAAAATTGCCGTGCAGATTCAGTGCCTCTTGGATTCGATTGCTTTCAAAAAACGTTGCCACCTGCTCGGCCAGCGCCATCACCGATTCCGGCTCGCTCGCATAACGAACCTGTGACAATCTGGACTTCAAATATTTTCTGCAGCGCCCGCAATACGGCCGCGCCTTAAGCAGAAAGAAAGCAAGGACACCGCCCAAGGCAAAGCCGATAATTTGTTCCGCGGCGCGCGCATACCCCCATAGCCCAAGCTCGCCGGTGGTAGCCACCTTCGCATGATGGCTCCACATTTCAATCTCTTGGCGTTCGAGCACAACCTTCAGATAGGCCCAGAATGGGACATGTTCGCGCACGAACCGGCCGTCAACCTTCAACAATGTGTAGTCGAACCAGTGAATCGCAAAAAATGTCACCACCGACACTGACGCTATGCTCAGGAATAACATCTTCGTCGGTTTATGCCCGATCCATAGCGCGCCGAAGTAATAGCCACTAGCCGCCATCGTCCCCGCCAGCAGCGCGCCGAGTGGAAGCACAATGAATACCGACATGTCATACAACGGCATACCGACATAGGCCTCGAGCAATACTAGGCCCGCGGCAATCGCCATGCTGCTGACAAAACCGAATGCCGTCACGACAGTAAGTTGAGCGGCTCGATTCATAGTGGTCTCCACAGCCGAAACTGTAGTCAGGGTGAGTTCAAAACGACGCCGCGACCGCGTCGATCTGATCAACGCGAATCAAAATGTGCGTGTAAGTTTGATTGCGAATCTCGACAAAACCCGCGTCGTTCACCTTGACTATGCCACCGCCGATGGCCTGACCGTTGACGTAAAACATGAGGCCACGCTTTTCCTTCATACTTTGTTCAAACAGCTCTTGATATGCCTTCATATTTTCCTTGCCCTTATCGTCGGCAAAGGCGCCACTCCAAAAACCGACACATAAAATTGCCAACACCAAGGACATCATTGATACGTGCTTTATCATCTGACTATCTCCACGTTTACATTGTTGAGTGCGCTAGCTCTGCGCCGCGTTCGGGCCAATCCGATCGCTCACATTTGACACCAGTTAATCCACTCGCGCCAAATAGTGCGCCTGACACACGTGGAACCCGGTCGCTGCACCAAATCCGGACCGACGGCGGCACGCAAGTTTTGACAAGGTTGCATTCGGACATCGTTCACTTGCAAGAAATAAATTGCTGCTTCCCATCCGACTATCCCGCTGATATGTCGGCGCCTCACGCAAGCCGATCCATACGGACAGAAAGTGTACGGACGCGGTGACTGGGTGAAATTTGAAATGAGGTAGTTATTGAAAAAATACTTGCGGGGACTCAAATCCGAGGGTGTTGACGCGATGACGCTGGTATAAAAATCGATCACGCCGGCGTCGATGCAGATTGAACATGCGTGTCACACCTTGGTAGGCGTTTCAGGTTCTGCCTGCTCAGCGGCATTGCGCGCTTCTTTTTCGATTCGGATTTTCTTCAAAATGTGTCCAAGCTCGTCAATCCCATGAAACGGGTGCAGCCTTCCCTCTCCGTCTTCGGCGACGCCAATCAAAACGGTATCGTGTCCGGATCTTCTGATCTGATGGATCTCGCGATAAATGCGAACAATGTAGTAGCGCATTAAATACTCCCCCCACCCCCCCACCCCCACGCG